>Ga0209083_1000416_pt1 | contig 63786 bp, 63 predicted proteins | sample AM7aDNAmetaG_FD_184132 | JGI IMG/M metagenome (GOLD analysis project Ga0209083, IMG submission 184132) | Freshwater microbial communities from Finland to study Microbial Dark Matter (Phase II) - AM7a DNA metaG (SPAdes) (version 3) | ecosystem: Environmental > Aquatic > Freshwater > Lake ... | reverse complement strand
AAACAGCTGCTATTAAATATAGAAACACCGTTAAACCGGCTATACCGTATTCTGCTGTTAACATTATCAGCTGGGTATGGATCTTCCTGACCACGCTTGTATCTCTTACTTTGTATTTATCATATTGATAATAAGAATTACCGTCTCCGATCCCAAATACCGGGTTATTTTTAATAATATTTAATCCGTTCATGATCAGACCAACCCTTATCTGATGCGAAGGGTCATTCAGGTTAACCGGATTCATGAATCTATTTTTTAAATCGGCAGGCAATAACAATAAAATAATAAGCATTACGCCGGCCAGAATAATAACCGCTTTTTTATTATACATAACAAAAAACAGAAATAAACCCGCGATCAGGCACAGCCACAAGCTCCGGGAATAGGACATGAGCAGGGCTGTAAAGTTAAGAAGAAAAACAGCTCCAAAATATATTCTAGATTTAAGGGCCTTAGAATAAAAAAACATGCCGACAGAGAGGACACCGGCTATAAACACAAAAAGAGCAAAAACATTCGGATGATCAAATGTTCCCATAGCTCTGAATTCCGGCAAATTACAGTTAATCATAAAATAACTTTTAAAAATATGCTGGTAAATTCCCAATAGCGCCATAAGGATGGAGCTTGCGGATATTGCTTTAATAAGCCTGACAAGGTCTTTTCTGCCGTAAATGTTCAATAGCAAATATAAAAAAATGCTCCTGAAAATAAAACTTCTCAGGAAGTAAGGTTTATCCGGCAGCGGCGCATCCGACCTTACGGCTCCAATAATAAAAAATACCAATAATACCAGCATCGGGAGAATTAATGGAAGTTTGGGTTTCTCCTTTTCTTTAAGCAGCCTCATTTTACAGGAAAATAATGAAATAAGGACAAAACCAAAGAACAAAAGTTTAATTTGATAGTCCTCCCCTAAAAAAGTCACAGGAATCCTGATAGGCAGAAGAAAAATTATGGAAAGCCAAAGAGGCAGTTCCGGGCCCTGTTTCACAAAAACAAAATAACAGCCGGCAGCTAAGATCAACGCCAGCAGTCCGGTGTTATACCCCATAAGTAAACAGATGACAAAAAGACATATGAGGAACAAGCATCTTATGAATAGTTCCGTTGTTTTATTTCTTAATAACACCGATACTTTTTCCGAATAGCTCAATATCCCTCCGTTTGATAAATATTATAGAACCCAGTTCCCCTCCGGACATTTTTAAAAATACCGCTATGGTAACTGCCGTGGTAGCTATATATGAAACTGAAGAAGCAAAAGCCGCTCCGCTCACTCCGCGGGAAGGTATTAACAGCAGATCCAATATTATCGTGGCAGTCAATCCGCCAAAAGAGATGTACGTATTATATTCAGGTTTTCCTCTGCCGGCTATGTCACTGGCCAAAATTGTTTGTATCGAATATATAAGCGTTCCCGGGATCAAAATAAGCAATGGTAAAATTGAGGGAATAAACTTCTCGCCGAACAGCAGCTTAACTATTGTATCGGAAAAAATAAAAAGCAAAACTCCTGTGATAATAGTAAAAGCGAACGTTACCCTGCAAACTACCGGAGTAAAACTGTTTCTTTCTTTGTCGGGAGTTGCCGAGGTTTTAGGCAAAAGTAATAAAGCCATGGAACCCGGTAAAAACCAGAGGATCTCACCCAGGCTGACAGCGACAGCATAGATACCGACCCCTGCCCAGCCGGTAAACATGCTGACCAGGAACATATCCAGGCGGTAATTGAAAAATTGAGAAAGATTTGAAAAATAACTTTTTATGCCAAACCTGGCTGTTTCTTTGAATTGCGCGGGGAAGAACTCAAACTTAAATTTTACTTTCCGGAACACAAGCACAACGGCTAGTATGGCCGTGAAGAATATGGACAGCCACCAGCCTAAAACCGCGCCTTTCAATCCCAATTTAAAAATATAGAGCGCGGAAAAAATAAAAACAAGTATTGCAATACTTTCAAATATCCTGACAAAATTATATTCTTTCACCCTGTTTGTTCCCAGTAATATTCCGTTAAAAATGTTATAAAAGAAATAAAAAGGTAAAGCGCTTACCGACATCAAAATATATTTGCTTGACATGCCTGCTAATAATTTATTGAAAAGCGGCGCCAGCATAAAAAACCCGGTGCCTAATACAAGCGGAAGAAAAAAACAAATAACAAAAGAATTCGCAAGAAGCTTATGCTTATCCGTATCCGTCTTTGCCGCATAATAAATAGTTGAAGAATTTAGCCCAAAATTTCCCACCAAAAACAACATTGACATAACGAGAGCAACAAGAGAATAAAGGCCCCTGCCTTCGGGATCAAGCACCCTTGAAATAATTATTCCGTTTACCAGGCCGAGAGCGGCCAGAAGGATCCTGGTAAGAAAATTAATTATGCCCCCCGCAAAAAACCTCATTATTATTTCTGCTCCCTGCCTGCGGCGCTGATTTGCCTTGTAAAGATATTTATAAGCTTTTTACCGGCTTTTTCCCTGCTGAATCTCTTAAAGGCTCGGGCGGCAATATTTTTCCTGTTATATTCTGCCGGTTTTAAAAGAATCCTGAGTATTGCATTCTTAAATGCTTCAATGTCTCCGGAAGCCACTAAAATGCCCGATTCTTTATCAACTACCTCAGGAACCCCCCCGACTCCTGCGGCAACCACCGGCAAGCCGCAAGCCATTGCCTCCATTAGCACACACCCAAAGGTTTCTGATCTGCTGCCATGCACATAAATGTCGCTTTTACGCATTAAATCCGCAATTTCCCTGTGGTTCTTATGCCCGTAAAAAGTGATATTTCTAGAAACACCTAAATCCCGCGACAGCTGTTCATATTTTTCCTGTTCCGGGCCGTCTCCGACCAGAGCCAAAAAAATATTTTTATTCTTCAGCCCGGAAACCGCTGTCAGCAATATATCTATTCCCTTTCTTTGAATAAGCCCGCCGGCATAAATAAGTTTTACCTTCTTTTTATTTGACTCTGTTTTTTTGTAATAAAATATTTTCGGATCATAAATATTTGGGAATACGCTGTATTCCGCTTTAGAATATCCTTGCATCGCTTTGCGCAGGTGATGACTCACGGGCATAACTAATTTTGCCCTTTTTGCCACCCAGGCGTAAATTTTCCCCCGCAAAATACCCGGCCCGCGGGGCCTAAGAAAGTCAGTAGAATGTTCCGTCACTATCAAAGGTTTATCACGCGTGTGGCTTGATAAAATAACGGGTACCGCGGAATAAAATACATGCGCATTAACGATGTCCGGCTCATAATTTTTTCTGCTTAGGTATCTTACCCCTTTAAGGAACATGAAGAAGCCGACCGCCTTATTGAACAAGGCTGCCTTTCTAAAGTAAAGTCTTACAACTCTTACACCGTCTTCAATATCATCATGCAACCCAAGAAGCTCATAATTGTTTTTAGCAACAGGTATTACGCTAAGTACTGCTGTGTCCGCAAAAAGGGATATGGCCTTCGCAAATTCTTGCACAAAGATCCCTGCTGAAGGATTAACCTTCGAAGGATACCAGACCGAAACTATCAATATTTTCAACTTTTGTTTTTTGCTCAACTATTTATTCTGCTCCCGGCCTTTATAAAGGTATCGGCACCAAGAACTGCTCCAGTAAGTATTGAACTTTTCCCGATCCTGCAACGGTGGGCAATAATACAATTATTCAGCTCCGCGCCTTCCTCTATCCGCACTTTATCCCAGATAATACAATTTGTTAATTTTGCATTTTCTCCCACCAAACAATAGTTACCGATAACCAGAGGCCCGGTCATTTTTGTACCGGTCTCCAGCACAGAACCGGCTCCAACAGAAACATTCTTTTTCATTCCTATTTTAATGTAAGGAACAAACTTCCGCCGCAATATATCCACAGTAACCTGCCTGTACTTTTCAAAAGTACCGCAATCCATCCAGTATATATTCTTAAATATCATTCCAAAAAATTCTTTTCCGGCCAAAAGCGGAAAAACATCTTTTTCTATTGAATAAACCTTATTAAAGCGCATGAGTTTTAGTATTTCCGGTTCAAGCAGATAAACCCCCGCATTAATATTTGTTTCTTTTCCCCGTATTTCCTCAGGTTCAGGTTTTTCTATAAAACCTGTAACCCTGCCGTTCTTTGCCGTTTCGACCAGCCCGAACGACGAAGGATCCTCCACAGGTGTCAGGGCAATTGTTGCTTTTGCTTTTTTATTTTTATGAAAACGCAGCATTCTTGACAGGTCTATATTGGTAATTAAATCACCGTTCATCACGACCGTTGTCCCTGTTAAATATTTTTCTGCCCGTTTTATTGCCCCGCCTGTCCCTAAAGGCGAATTTTCGTATATATACCTTATTTTCATTCCTGAATATTTATCCCCGATAACTTTTTTGAGCTTGGCCGGGAGGTAGCAAGCTACTAATATTGCCTCATTTATACCGTGCTTTTTCAGCCATCCCAGCATATAAGCGATCAGCGGCTCGTTTACAACAGGTATCGCAGCTTTTGGCACACAAAATGTCAAGGGCCGCAGCCGGGTGCCTTCACCTCCTACAAGAATAACAGCTTTCATACTTGCGAGTCTCCTTTTGAATGGATCCTTGAAGCGATAATATTTACTACTTCTTCCGTGCTCAGTTCTGTGGTATCCACTTTTACGGCATCCGGAACCAGTTTTAAAGCGCCAAAAGGCCGTTCTTTATCTCTCCTGTCCCGGGCAAGAATATCTTTCTTAACTTCTTCAAGTGACTGCTCTATTCCTTTGGCCTTTAACTCTTTAAACCTTCTTTTAGCGCGTTCTTCAACAGAGGCATCAAGGAAAAATTTGAACTCCGCATCAGGAAAAACAAGAGAACCGATATCTCTTCCGTCAAGTATTACACCTCCGGCCCCGCCCATTTTTTGCTGCAAAGAAACAAGATATTTTCTTACACCTGTTGAATCAGCTATATCGGAGGAGAGTTTAGAGACTTCCGGAAGCCTTATATCCTCAGTTACGTCCTGTCCATTCACGAATATCTTGCTCCCTTTTTCTTCGAATCTTAGTTCAACATTACATCTTTTTGCGAGTGCGACAAGAGCCTCCTCGTTTTTTGTATCAGTATTTTCTCTAAGCGCCATTAGAGTTACCGCCCGGTACATTGCCCCGGTATCAATATAATTTATTCCCAGTCTCTTTGCCACAAGCCTGGCAACGGTACTCTTACCGCTCCCCGCCGGGCCGTCAAGAGCTATCACCGGCAATTTTTTTTCTATTTCCAACTTTTTCTCCTTTTAAAGATACAACGACAACTTTTCACTCATTACTGTTAATATCTACTATTAGTTATTAGCTATAAGCTATTAGTAATTGATCATCCTGGCGGCCAGTTCATATGCCTTCCTCCCAGCAGATGCAGGTGCAGATGGAATACGGACTGCCCGGCTTCAGCATTGGTATTGATCACCAGCCGGTAACCCTGAGAGGCAATATTTTTTGACTTTGCAATATTTTTTGCCGCTTTAAACATATATTTAATTATCTCTTCCTGATCCCCTGCGATATCGTTTACCGTCGGAATATGTTCTTTAGGAATAATAAGGATATGTACCGGCGCCTGCGGAGTTACATCCTCAAAAGCAAGAACCCTGTCATCCTCAAAAACAATTTTTGCAGGGATCTGTTTTTGTACGATCTTACAGAACAAGCAACCAAGCATATTAGCTCCTTCCCTTTATAAATATTACACAGATTTTAAAATTATCGGATTCAACTAATAAAGCTTAAAACAATATCCTTCAACGATCTTAGACTTTACGAACTTTATGGACCTTACAGACTTTATAGACATATTTTATCTTACGAGTATATCCGGCCTATTAAGGGTTTCTTTGCCTATTTTAACCGCAACCATCGGCCAATTCGGTGTCGGGGTAAGTACTTCCACCTTCCCATTTTTCCTTAAGAGCACAGTATCCTCGCATTTTGTTCCCGTAATAGAAGGATTCCAGGCAAAAGCCATATTTCCCTGAATGATTTCCTTATTATCAGGAGTACCTTTGTATTCTCTTTCACTGTATCCCGTAGGGCCGCCCTGATGATGCAGGGTCCATTCCTCGGCAAAACCTGCCTCTTTGTAAGCGGCCTGCCCTTTCTTAAAGACCTCTCCAATTGTGGCTCCGATCTTCGACGAAAGATTAAATACAGCGTCAACTTTCAGCACCGCCATATGCTTATTTTTTAGTTCGGCAGACAGGGGGCCAAAATGCACCATTCTCGTAAGATTTACTACCAGTCCCCATTTTTTCGCACAAAGGACGACCATTATATATTTATTGATGGCAGTTTGAGTTGAAACCGGATGCCTGTATTTTGAAACACGGTCTTCCTGCGCCATCAAAAGCACGGTCGGCTGAATTCCATCCTTAAAAAGCTCCTTAGCCAGTGCCGCAGTAACATCATCTTCACGGCTTCCAAGCTTTATTTTTTTACAGACCCTGGCCATAGCTTTTCCGGCTTTCTTGCCCAGCCACTTGTATTTTTTTATATCTTCACTGGTTAAAACAAGACGCAGGTACATAAGTTCGCTATCTACATTTTTTGTTCCAAAAACCCCGTCATCAGAAGCTATCAGGCCATTCCCGGCAATACTCTTAATAATATCGGTTTTCTTATTTTCCTCCCACCAATTGTGGGCTTTCAAAATATAGCCCAGTCCTTTGACCTCTTCCTCCATGATCCGGGCCCCTTCAATGTTGCTTGTAACAATGTATTTTTTTTCCGGAGTAAATACCGCCGTGCAAACACCGCCTGTCTGGCTAAATCTTACATGGCTGTCGCCGCCTCCCGTGATCCAGGCAAAATTATTGAGATTAGTCAGCAAAAGCACGTCAATTTTATTTTTTTTCATGAATTTTAAGAGTTTTTTTTCCTTCCCCGCGACTTCTCTTTCCCTGTTGAATGCAAACATGAAATTTTCCTCCTTTTTAAAGTATCCGCAATACCTGTTAATTTACAGAAGAGAAATCCTTCTCCATCCGTATATATATTTTACAGTTCACCAAAATGATTCATTATGAGGGTCAGAGCCGCCGGGGCCGCTGTTTCTACTCTTAAGATCCGCTTTCCAAGCGTGACCAGGCCCGCGCCCTTACTCTTTGCAGTTTCGGCTTCAGCATGGGAATAGCCGCCCTCAGGCCCGATAAAAAGTATCAAGCTTCCGGGCATTTTTTTCCCCAAAAAAGCGGTAATTGTATTTTCCCTGCAAATTTCCCAGGGCAGCAGGGCTGCATCCCACCTGTCAAGGCGGGAAACCAGAGCCATAAACTTCTCAGCCGGCCTGAGAGCCGGAACAATAGTCCTGCCTGATTGTTTTGCTGCCTCTTCTGCGATCCTCTGCCACCTCGTTGTTTTTTTCAACAAGTCGCCCTGTACTACTACCCGTTCGGAGACCACCGGAATGATCTCATGCACTCCCAGTTCCGTACACATCCTGACGATAAGTTCCATTTTATCTGACTTGGGAACGGATTGTGCCAGTGTTATTTTTACCGGAGCTTCTGTGCTTAAGGCTTCGCGGCTTTCAATTTTTCCTGTTACTTCTTTGGCAGAAATCCCTGTTAGGGAAACGGTAAATCCGGTGCCGGTACCGTCAACGCATATTATTTTATCGCCTATTTGCATCCGCAAAACATCGCGGATATGCCTGACGTCAGAACCGGTAATATATACTGTCTCTTCAATAATATTCTTAGAATCCACAAAAAATCTGCGCATTATCACCTTTTATCGGCAAAAAGATTCTTTACTTTCTTAAAAAACCCTTCTCGGGCGGGATGCGTCTCTTCTCCGCTTGATCTTGCGAACTCCATAAGGAGCTCTTTTTGTTTTGAATTAAGACTGGCAGGCACCTCTATGATCACCTGAACAAGCTGATCCCCTCTTTCTCTTCTTCTGACATCCTGCACGCCTTTATTTCTGAACCTGAATATTTTTCCGGAAGGAGTACCCTGCGGGATCCTTACTTTTACGGAACCTTCAAGCGCGGGAACCTCAATTTCTGCGCCCAGAGCCGCTTCCGTAAAACTTATCGGAACTTCGCATATTACATCATTGCCCTGTCTTTTGAAGATCGGGTGTTCTCCGATGTGCATTACTATATACAGATCTCCGTTTTTACCGCCCCGTTCTCCGGCCTCACCTTCTCCGCTCAAACGCAGGGTCTGTTCATTGTCCACCCCGGGCGGGATGGTTACCTTCAATCTCTTTGTCTGCCTTACCCGGCCCGTTCCTTTGCAGGTGTTGCACGGAGCTTCAATTATTTTTCCTTCACCGCCGCATCTTCCGCAGGTTTTGCTCACCGAAAAAAAGCCCTGAGAATAGATAACCTGGCCGCGCCCGCCGCAAGTGCTGCAGGTCTTGGGAGAGGTTCCTTTTTTCGACCCCGTTCCGGAACAGGAACCGCAGGTCTCCATTTTGGGAATTTCCACATCCTTTTCGGCCCCGAACACGGCTTCGTTAAACTCCACTTCAAGGTCAAAGCGGAGATCCTGCCCCCTCCTGCCGCGTGAAGACGCCTGCCCGCCAAAAACATCTCCAAACATATCCCCGAAAATATCGGAAAAATTATCAAAGGGGTTGCTGGTTTCATCATAATGAAAACCCTGACGGTTCAGGCCTTCATGTCCGTATTGATCATATATCTGCCTTTTGTTATCATCTGAAAGCGCATCATACGCTTCTGATATTTCCTTGAATTTTGACTCATCACGGTCCCCGTGAGGGTTCGCGTCCGGGTGATGCTTTTTCGCAAGATTCCTGAAGGCCTTTTTTATTTCATCCGGGGAAGCATTCCTCTGCACCCCTAATATTTCGTAATAATCTTTTTTTGCCATTTATCTGTCCTGTTCCTTTTTATTGGTTTTTTCCGGATCGGTAATATCCTCTTCCTTTGCTTTTTTATCCTCCTCTGTTTTCTTGAACACCTTGACCATCGCCGGCCTTAATACAAACTCTTTAAACATATAACCCGGCCTGAATTCTTCGGCAACAACATTCTCCTTTTTCAGGTCCTCTGTCGGCTCGGTGGCAACCACCTCATGCAGGTTGGGATCAAATACCCTGCCCACAGTTTCCTGTTTCTTTAAGCCCTCTTTTTCCAGCGTTTCTTTCAGATTTCCATAGATCAACTTCACTCCCTTAAAAAAATTGTCCTGTGCGCTAACTTTCTCTTTTAACGCGCTCTCAAAATCATCAAGCACCGGTATTATTTTTCTTACGACCTCACCTGAAGCATATTTAATAAATTCTTCTTTTTCTTTCTGCTGGCGTTTGGCGGCATTATTCTGCTCGGCCAGAGCTCTTAAAGCCTTATCCTTATTTTCGTGGGACGCCGCTTTTGACCTGGCAAGTTCTCCGGCAAGATGTTTGTTTTCCTCCCGGGCATTTTTCAAGGCTTCGCGCAGCTCTTTTTCTGATAAGTTCTCTTCTTTTAAAAGAATGTTCTCTCCCGTTTTAATTTCTTGTTTTTCCTCAAAACCTGAGTCCGCTCCCGCTTCGTTCTTATGTTTATGCTCTTCTTTCATAATTACTCCTTGACCGTTCAGTCCGGATCAATAATCCCGCAACATCGCCCTGCCCGCACTCACTTATCACTCTGCGGGCTGCGAGCTCCCCGGAAATTTCATTTGCCGGCGCAGCCCTGCTTTATTTTTGGCCCTGATTCCAAACCAGCAATTCCTATCTCTCTATTATCGCCTCTTAAGATCTTGAAAGCTACTTTTACCGCAGTTGCCGGGATAATTTCAGAAACGCGTTCTGCCCATTCAATAATAGTTATTCCCTTACCATAAAAGTATTCCTCATAGCCGATTTTTTCCATGTCTGCCGGCCCTTTGAGCCGGTAACAATCATAATGATAAACAGGGATCTTGCCTCTGTAAATATGCAGCAGCACATAAGTCGGGCTTTTAACGTAGGCTTTTAGCCCCGCACCTTTAACTATTCCTTTTGTAAGAAGTGTTTTTCCTGCTCCCAGCTCTCCGGTCAAGGCAACTACCGCGCCGGGTCTTAAAAGCTTCCCGATCTTGACCCCCAATTTCAGCGTTTCCTTTCCATTTTTTGTCCTAAACAAAATGGTCATAACCCTTCCTGACAAGGTCTTTCAGTTCACCGCTAATACCCGCAAGTTTTACCCCTTCTTTTTTATTTCTCATAATACCCAGCACTGTCACCTGCACCGAAAAGCGTTTGGCCAGGGCCAGGACTTTCCGCAGTTTTTCCATCGCTGCGGTGAACAGCAACTCATAATCCTCCCCTCCATTCAAAGCCAGCTCATAGGGATCTTTTTTACTTCTCCGCGCGGCTTTTTTTGCATAGGAGGAGACAGGGATGGCTTTAAGATCAATAAAAGCACCGAGACAACTCTCTCCTGCCAGATGGTGTATTTCACTGCTTAGTCCGTCAGAAACATCTATCATTCCGTTAATTAGCCCGGTTTTAACCGCTTCTTCCGCGAAAGCCGTGTGAATTCCGGGAATGTAAATATCCCTGAAAATGAGAGCGGCCGCTCCGTTACCCAGAGTGCCGGTGACCGCAATAAAATCGCCTTCTTTAGCTCCGCTTCGCAAAGCATATTTATGCCCCGCCGCTTCACCCAGGATAACAATATTAATTACATTGACCTTAGAGGAAACCGTATCCCCGCCTATAATCTTTACTTTATATCGGGCAGCTTCTTTTCTTATTCCCTTGAGCAGAGCTCTGGCATATTTTAACGGAGTGTTCTTTCTGAGCCCGACTGAAACCAGCCCGTATAAAGGGCGGCCCCCCATCGCTGCAATATCGCTTATATTTGACGCCAGAGCTTTACGTCCGACCTTAAAAGGTGGACTAAAAGGACTGAAATGGACATTTTCCACCATCATATCCGTGGTCACAAGAAGTGATTTTCCGGCTCTTTCCTTAAAAACTGCGGCATCATCTCCAATTGCCATCTTTAATCTGCCTTTTGCTTTTCCAAAGGACTTTCTTAATTCCGCTATAAGCGCAAACTCGCCGAAAGAATTCATTGTTTTCATTTTTTTGGACTCTGCCTTTTAAGCCAGATCCTGGCAAGAAGATTTTTTTTAAAATCAATAGCTCTATACCTGCAAAGCTCATGACAGCAATAGCATTCAATACATATTTTTTCATTTACCTCAGGAAAACCTTTCCGGTAGTTTATTGCCTTTACCGGACAGGCCTTAACGCATTCATTACATTTATGACATTTTAAATTATCTATGACCGGTTTAATTGTAGCAAATTTCCAAAAATACGGCTGCAAAACCGTTTTTATTTTACCGAGTAAACCCGGTTTTTTCAAAGTACCCGCCGCTAAAAAAGTATACGGCGGTTTAAAATCTTTAAGGATCACCTTTTCCAGAGGTTCGCCGACAACTTCTATCTCATCCGGTTCAAAGTTTTTCTTAACGGCCTCCGCTAATACCGGTAAAGCCAGCGGCTCAAAGCCTGCTATTTTTGCCATGACAAAATCCAGGGAAAGCGGAACTTCCGCGGCCAGAATAAGACCGATATTTCTTGGTTCACCGCCTATAGGCCCGTCTCCTTCCATCCCGACAATGCCGTCCATAATGCTGAGCCCCGGCTTCACAATATCAGAGACTTTCAGGAGCATCTCACAAAAATCCTTGAGCCCGGGGTACAACCGGTGCATGGAAGCTTTGTGCAGGCCGGGGATCAAACCAAAAGAATTTTTAACCGCGCCTGTCAGAATAGTAAGCCCGTGAGTCTTAAATTTGCAGACATTAATTATTAGGTCAAATTCTTTGATCCCTTTTGAGATCGCGATACCTCCGTGCAATTCGCTTCCAAGTTTTTCAAGATTCACTATCTCCGCGCCTGCGGCAAAAGCGGCTTCAAGCATTCCTGTTTCTGTCAATAGCACCTTTGTGCCTGTTAGAACGCCGCCATGGCAATCTCCAAGAAAAGGAATTCCTTTTGCTTCCTTTACCAGCCGGATAACCGCCTTAACCACAGAGGGATGCGTGGTAACGGCCCTTTCCGGAGCTACTGCCGATAGGAGATTTGGTTTTACCAATACTTTCATACCCGGCCTTACAAACAGCTCCAGTCCGCCAAGCAGGCCGGTACCGGCTTTCACGGCAAGATAAACTTTCTCATCATCGTAAACCCCGCACTTTATGACTGCAACCTTATTGTTCATTTTACCTCCGGGCCTTTGTTATATTTAAGACCGCTTCCGGGATATACGATAAAATATCCGAGGCGATCAGCCCGTGTTCACCTTTTTTTTCTCCGGCAAGATCCCCTGCCATACCATGAAGAAAAGCACCGCTGACCGCAGCCATACCAGGTTCTATTTTCTGCCCGAGTAAAGAAGCAATAATGCCTGCTAAAACATCACCCGTTCCTGCTGTAGCCATACCGGGATTTCCTGTTGAGTTAATATAAATATTTCCGTCAGGGAAGGCGGTAACTGTACACGCCCCTTTCAAGAGCGTAACCACCCCGTATTTTTTTGCAAAAGCAAGAGCGGTGTTTACCCTCGTTTTTTGCACTTCTTCTATTGACAACCCCGTCAGGCGGCTCATCTCACCGGGATGCGGCGTGATCACAATATCAGCTTTCTTTTCCTTAAGTATCCCCGGGGAAGACGCAATAAGATTCAAGCCGTCGGCATCCAGAACGACCGGCTTTTTGCATTTTCTAATAAGATTTCTGACCAAGATCCCCGTATCCCTGTTTTTTCCTAGTCCCGGCCCGAGGACTAAAACGTCATGCCGGTCAAGAAGCTTAAGTATACTGTTTTCCGCCCTTGAAGAAAGCGAGCGGTCCGGATTCTCCTGTACAGGGCTGGTCATTACTTCCGTAAGTTTGATCTCAAGAATATCATTCAGGCTCTTTGAGCAAGCCACTGTTACCAGGCCGCTGCCGGTGCGCAAGGCACTCAGCGAGGTCAGGCACGGAGCACCGGTCATACCGGCGCTTCCCCCGACCACAAGTATCCTGCCAACAGAACCTTTATTGCAGTCAAGCGGGCGTTTGGGAAAGCAGGCTCGCACATCTTCTTCTGTTGTATAATTAAGCCTTACTTTTTTCTGTTTTACGGCCTCAAAAGGAAGCCCGATATTTTTAACAATAATTTTGCCCGTGTAGTTCACCCCCGGATAGGATACACTTCCCAATTTCACCAGCCCGAGTGCCACCGTAAAATCGGCTTTGACACATTTCCCGGCAACAGTTCCGTTATCGGCATTAAGGCCGCTCGGTATATCCACAGAAACCACAATAGCAGGTGACAAGTTAATAAGCTCTATTGCCCTGCCAAGGATACCGGAAATGTTCCCTCTAAAGCCGGTCCCGAGTAACGCATCCACGACCAGCTCCTTATCCTTCAGAGCTTTGGCAAAAACTTCAAGGCCCTGGTCCCCGGAAACTTCCTTTAACCTGCATTTATTTTTAAGCAGCAGCGCAAGTACGGCTTTAGCTTCTTTTGAACATTTTTCTTTCCCGCCAAAAAGCCAGGTTTTGGCGGCTATTCCCTTGCTCTTTAGGATACGGGAAATAACAAAACCATCACCGCCGTTATTTCCATTTCCGCAGGCAATTAAGATCTTCATATTTTTTATTTTCGGAAATTTTTCCAGAAGAAACGCTGCAACACTGCTCCCCGCGTTCTCCATAAGTGCAAGGGAGGGTATACCGTATTTTTCTACAGCGGCAAGATCTATTTCCCGCATCAACCGTCCGGTCACTATTTTCAAATTATTTTACCGTCCTTCCAGGGCAACCAAAGCAATGGCATAATTCCTGTCGTGGGATATGGTCAATTCTATTTTTTTACCTTTTAGCTTAAATTTGCTTAATTTTGAAAGAGTAATAACGGGTTTTCCATAGAGGTCATTGGTTACTTCCAATTCCGTCCATTCCAGTATGCCCTGCCAGCCGGGTACGGCTTTTAAAAAGGCTTCTTTAGCGGCAAAACGGCTCGCGTAGTGGGGGTATGGATCTTTTTTTGAAGAACAATATTCCCTTTCTTTAATAGTAAATATCTTGGAAACGAATTTCTTCCGCTTATTAATTATGGCCTTTATTCTGTTTATGTCTACAATATCTATTCCGATCTTTATTGACATTTGAATACAATTGTATCATTTATTGAAAAAAATGTCAATTTATGCTATTTTTTGGGGGTTTTTTGCAATTTTTAATTTTTCGCCTTGTTTTTCCTTGGATATTTTGCTAATAATAAAGCCATGAATGTTAAAAAAGTGGAATGGCGTTTTGCGGTGCTCTGGTCTGTTTTTATCGTTCTACTCACCCTCCTCCCGTATGAAATAGCAAAAGCAAAGACACCTGCCGGCATGTGCTTTACCGACTTTATATCCAATAGTTACGACCAGGAAAGTTACATGGCATGGATGAAACAGGCGAGTCAAGGCAGCGTGCTTTTTGAGGATAAATATACCACGGAAAACCAGTCAGGTATGTTCTTCCATCCTCTCTTTCTTCTTTGCGGAAAGACCGCCGGTTTCTTCGGCCTGGATATGCTTACGGCCTATCATATTATGCGTGTTGTTTTTGGTGCAGGCATGCTGTTACTTATATACCTGTTCGGCACTTTCTTCATCAAAGAGATCCGGATAAGACGGTATTTTCTTATTTTTATTTCCTTAGCCGCGGGCTGGGGTTTTCTGGCACCCAATCCCGTGATCTGGTTCAATAAATATAATATTATGAGCCTGGATATGTGGGTCTCAGAAGCCTCAACCTTCCTCATAGTCCTGACAAAACCGCTTTTTGCATTTTCACTGGGGGTTCTGCTTGCCATTTTTATGCTGATGCTAAAAGCCTTTCACTCTCTTGACAAAAAACTTGCATATGCCGCCGGAGTCCTGGGATTATTTCTGGCACTCACCCATCCTTATGACGTTTTTACCGCCTATATAATCCTCTTTTTTTACCTTGTTTTTAAGCGGTCTGAAAAAGAGGAATATTATTTATTTGCGCTTTTTTTCTTTTTTTCTCTTATCGGCATCGGCTATCAATTCGTGCTTTTTACCTATGATCCTGTTCTGAAAGAATGGGCCAAGACTTTTACACCGACTCCCAATCCTTTAAGTTTTATTGTCGGCTACGGCTTTTCAGCGATCTTTACCTTGCTTTATATTATTAAAAAGAATTGGAAAAGAAACAACCTCGATATTTTTCTGGTCGTCTGGCTTTTTGCCGTACTTATGGCTTCCTATTTTCCCGTAAATTTTCAACGCCGCTTACTGCTTGGTTTTCAGGTCCCGCTGGTCATTCTTGCGGTCAAATATATCTTCGAATTTTTGCTTCCCGCGCTCAGAAAAATAAAGCTTACAAAATTTCTCGGGCCCGGTTTTCTGCTCATAGCCATCGTAATGATCAGCATCCCGACAAATATCCGTTATGTCTATGACTGTTTTTCTGACATAAAAAGCAATATTTACAACTACAATCTTTATATGGAAGATATTGAAGCCCTAAACTGGCTGGATAAGAACACAAATAAGAAGGATGCGGTCCTGGCCTCCAAGGTAATTTCCCTGTACATCCCGGCCAGGTCCGGAAACAAAGTTTATGCCGGGCACTATGACCAGACTGTAAATTATGCCGAAAAAACAAGGAATATACAATTATTTTATCAGCAAAAACTACCTGCCGCTTTCAGACAGGATTTTTTAAAAATAAACAGGATAAAATATATTTATTTCGGGCCCTTTGAAAGCATGCTGGGAAACCCGGGATTGGATAAGCTTAACTTTTTGCAAAAAGTATATTCAAGCTCTTCGGCAAAGTTAAGTATATATAAAGTAAAAGAGTAAACTTACCTTGATTTAGCAGAGCACTTATGGTAGGATACTTGACTCAGGTGGGCCGGTAGCTAAGCTGGTATAGCACCGCCCTTTTAAGGCGGCCGCCGAGAGTTCGACTCTCTCCCGGCTCACCAATTTATTTACAAAACTGCAAAAGGAATTCCAACCTATTTAAAATAATGCAGCAATAACTTTTTACTTTTTCATTAAGACCGGGACTATCTAAAAAGTGTGAAGCCGCTCCCATAATATATCAAAGTACTGGGAAGCGGATAGGTCCCTGCGGGTTTATTATTTGCGTAACAGATCTTGCAGTAAGCAATATCCCTGTAACTAAAATGCCAATCACCCTGTTTATCCAGGGCCATTGAACAATCCGTACCGTAATATCCGTCCCGGGTAACAGGATATCCGGTAAGCCATTTTGACCCGCGCCATTCAGCAAGCTTTAATTTCCTCATTCCCGCATCATAGTATGCAATTTTAGGATTACCGGAATTATCCAGCGCCAGTGATGCGAACTGTCCGACTTTACCCTCCTGATCTACATATGTTTTTTCCCAGGAACTACCGCGCTTTATGGCGCATTTCAGGTTATTTTTTGTCAGGTCGTAATAGGCAATGTAAGGTGTGTCATCCTGGCCTAAAGCAAGGCTGGCATAAGAACCGGCCTTAACATTATCCTCATAATCTACATCTTCAATTTCCCAGTTTTGTCCTTTGAATTTGGCAAATTTGAGTTTTCCATTTCCGCTGTCATAGTAAGCTATCCTGGGCCAGTCATAACTTCCCATAGCCAGAGAGCTGTAGATACCCAGGTCTCCGTTTCTTTCCCTGTCAACCTCTTCTATGTTCCATTTTATCTCATCATACTTGGCATATTTCAGACATTTATTCTTAATGTCATAATAACTTATTGCCGGCCTGTCATTTTTGTCAAGAGCCAGCGAAGTATACATTCCGACACTACCCGCGTCCACATATTGAATAGCCCATCTCTGATTTTCATACCGGGCAAACTTGAGAGCTTTATTTGAAACATCATAATAACTTATACACAGCCTGTTACGGCTATCCGCCTTTATACTCGAATATTTTCCCACTACACCGCGGCTGTCAATGGTAAAAGAAACCCAGTCAGAAAACAACCTTGCGTTCATATTTTTGTTGTCTATGACTTCCCCGTTTATTACCCGCCTTGCATACTTTAGATCACCGTTTGTGGCATCAAAATATGAAATATGCACTTCATTTCGTGAATCTATGGTAATACTTGATTCATAACCTATGTCGGCTCTGGAGCCGTCGATAATCCCATTGTTGCTCCCGAAAATAAATACGTCTTCCTCAGCCTGGGCAAAGGAAAATAGAGAAAAAAACGCTATTAGGAACATTCGCCCGGCTTCTTTTCCTTTGCAGCTCAGGTTTAACTTTATCATTTGACCCTCATTGACACGGCTGTCCGCCCCTATTAGGGGCGGACAGTCATGTTAACTTTACTTTTCAGGTATTGTAATAACAGCACAGGCTTTTCCTGACGGGTCAATTGCCTGTTCCATTCCCGACGGGTTAATCGCTGTTACCACATAATAATACGTCTGCCCTCTTCTCTTCCTGCTCATATCCACCCAGCTCGTTGAATCTCCGTTTATTCCCGCTGCAAACGGCCTTCTCTCGCTTAACTCCGTTATCGGCTGGATATCACGGTATACATTATATGAATATACTCCGTTCGCTCCAAACGGCAGATCCAGTTTCCAATCCACCAATACATCCGTTTCTCCGGGTATCTTTACTTCATACTGGCTTATCCACGGCGTATTCTTGCATCTCGGCGGCGCATAGTCCACTACATGCGGGCTCACCAATAGCTGGATATCTATCTTTTCTACCACCGGCTGCGTTTGCTTGAATAACAGCCCCAGTATCGGGATATCTCCCAGAAACGGCACTTTATTCTCCGTTGTCGTCGTCTTATCCTTCAGCATTCCTCCCAACCGGATCGTTCCTCCGTTGCTTACAAATAACTTCGTCCTCACTTCCCGGTTATCTATTATCGGCGCTGACCCTACATACCCCGCTATCTGGTTCAACTGCGGGTTTATCTGCACGCTTATCGTTCCGTCCCTCTGCGATTGCGGCGTTACCGTCAATACCATATTTACATCCTGGTAGACATACGTTGTCGTCGCGAAACCTGACGTTATTGTCGTCGTTATTATCGGGATCCTTGATCCTATCTGCACTCTTGCTTCTGTTCCGTCTTCCACTACTACATCCGGATTTGCTACCATTTCCACGCTCGTTGAGATCTGGCACGCATACATTTCCAGTTCCAGCTTATTTGAGCTTGCATCCGTATATGTAAACGGCCCAAAAAACGCACCGTTTATCGGATTTCCCAGCCCCGCTATCGCTGAGCCTGCCGTGTACATCGTTCCCAGCCATCTCCCTGTCGCGCTCAACGTTCCGCTTCCCAGCGTCAACGGCCCGTTATTCGTATATTGAAAATCTATCCCTACGTTTGTTTGTCCGTTCCTTGAGCTTTCCAACAACTTGGTTTTTATTGAGATAAGCTTCGGCTTCCTTTCAGGATTATCCAGTTCCTTTAACAACGTCTCAATTCCCTCGAATACTTCCGCTACGTCCGTTATTATCAAAGCGTTCGTCCCTACGTCTACCGACACCACGCCGTCCTTCGTTAACACTGACTTCATCTGTCTTACAAGTTCTCCCGCCGTTGCATAAGTCAGAGCGTACAACTTTGTCACCCTCGGCGGCCTTGTGTCCTCTTTCTCCTTCTTCTTGATCTTATAGATCGTACCGTCCTTGATGAACGCCAGCCCTTTTGGTTCCAGCAGCAGGTTCAACAATGTTTCTAATTCCGTCTTTTCATTTATTGTCAGCGTTACATTCCCAAATGCTGCCAGATCCACTTCTATCGAATACTGCACCGCCGCCTTATTAAATACCGTCTCCAATGCTATCTTGATCGGTGTATTCGGGAAATCTATCGGCGGTTCCACGAATATCTGCGCCCACGATACTGCCGCGAACGTCATCAGTACTGCTAATATCTTTTTCATAGCCAACCCTCCTTGGTTTTTTTGATAATATATTTCAGCGTCATTTTCCGCTTCCCTTGGTATTAATGACCTTAATTTCTTTTTTAAACAATTTAAATTCCTTAACCACGTCATCGGCAAAACTGACCGTACCTGCAAATTTATACACCCAGAGCTCGGTGGAGGACCCGGCGTTCTTTAGCACCTCGGAGGGTTCACCCAGCGACAGGGTTACCTGGGCCTTGGTCATACCCTCCATAACCGTCTTTTGTTTTATCGTATCCCAGATTTCTTTTGACCAGCCGAAAGTCGTATACGGATTGGTCATGAAAAAAAACTTTGAAAAATCCTCTACATACTGCGTGGACTCATACAGATAAACCACGTAGAATTTTTTATTATTGATCTTAAGCTCGATCTCGATGCAGAACCGGGAATCATCAATAACTCTGTACTTTTCCGGTAAAAGCAATTTATTCCGGACATTAAGTATCTTTGCTTCCGCAAGTTTATCGAGGTGCTCCCCCCGGTCTGTCATTATGGTCTTTTTAAGCCAGACCGTTTTTCCTACATAGCTCTTAAGCACCAAAAGCGCTTCCATGTTCTGTTTCTTTCGGTCCTGCCAGCCCTTCATATTGGTCACAATTTCCTGGCAGGTAAGCTGCCTTTGGTTCTTGCCGTCAATATCGCAGACCCAAACCTGATAATTCCTTAAAAAACAAAGGTGTTTTGAATCCGGGGAGAAGGAAAGTCCGAGCGGAGTTATGGCTGAAGCCGCTTCAGCTGTTGTTTTGTTTTCCAGGTCATAGACAAAAATGCTGTAGCCTTTTCCTTTGCCCGGAGAAGCATAGGCAATTTTATTCCCATCCGGAGACCAGGCCAGGCCCGAGCCGATATAACCCGAAAAGGTCAACTGTTCTTCTTTTTTGGTATTTTTGGAATAAATAAAAATATTCTGATTCTTGAAATCCTGGCTTAACTTGACATAAGCGAGCCTATCCCCTTTCAAAGAAAAAGCCGCGGGGCTTAGCACGGTATTCTTATCTGTGGTCCCGCAGGCCGTAACAAGCTGCGGCGAGCCCTGCCCCCCGGAAGCCACTTCATAGATAAAGGCCTCTCCATTATTAATTGAAATATAGGCAATACTTTCCCCATCCTGGGAAAAAACAGGATAAAGTTTATCCTCCGGGCCTGTCGTCAGTTTTACCTGCTCGGTACCGTCTTCATTCATTACGTAGATCTGCTGAATTTGTTTTTCATCACCACCGGCATAAGCCAGCCGTTTACCGTCGTAACTCCAAAACGGATGCCGGTTCCAGCTGATATTCGTAAGCATAACTTTATGCCTGGCATCGTCCGTGTTGATCGTCCAGATCTGGGTACCAAAGATCTTGCTGACCAGGGCATAAGCAATGCGCTCTGCTCCGGTATCCTGGGTCTTAACCGACCAGACCGGATACTCGCAGCGGTCATCTTCCAGCGACTCCGCATTTAGTCCAAAGAAACCCGAAACGGCCAGGAACAATGCCGCAAAGAGCGCCGTTTTTAAGTGCAAAATTCTTCTGACGTGTTTGCTTGCCATAAATATCATCTCCTTGTCTGGCTTAAAAACGTGGCATATTCAACGCCCGTACCCGAACACACAATTTCTGCTTTTGTCTGAAAACTCAAAGTTCCATATTCATTTATTTCCTTACCTCTTCCTTTTTGAAGCCCGGCTAATATTATTCCGCCCGCCAGCACGAGCAGCAGGCTGAAGACACTTAAGACCAGTTTAAGCTTTGGAACCGGCCTTAAAACCGGTGTTTTTACGCCGGAAGCCTCGACCCTAAGCCTTAAATCTTCCGCAAAAGCGGGAGAAATCTCTATTTCAACTTTTTGCTTTGCCAGCCCGGAAACCGACCGCAAGAGCTCAAATTTCTTTTTACAGGCGAGACAGGAGTGCAGGTGTTTTTTTATGACAAATGCGGAAATTTTTCCTGTTTCACCGTCAAGGCAGGCACTTAAGTTTCTCTCCGTAAATTTACAAAGAATTATAGTCTCCTCCCTGTTTGGTCATTTCCTTTGCCAGATATACTCTTGAGTTATGGATCCGTGACTTGACCGTGCCTATATTAACCCCCGTGATCCCGGCTATCTCTTTGTAATTCAACCCTTCCTGCTCACGTAAAAGAAATGTAGTACTGAGTTCTACGGGCAGTTTTTCCAAAGCGGCGTGTATTTTTTCCACTATATTGTTCTGTTCGGCAAGTTTTGAAATATCAGCAGACGGGTCAGGAATACAAAGATAATTCTCTACATTCCCCAAAGAAACCGCTGTTTTTCTCGAACCGGAGGAACGCTTGTAATAGAGGCAGACATTGAAAACGATCCGGTACAGCCATGTGAAAAACCTTGACCTGCCTTTAAATGTCGGAAGCGCTTTGTAAAGTTGAAAAAAAACTTCCTGGGAAACATCTTCAGCCTCATGCCGGTCATTCATAAACCTGAAGATCAGCCCAAAAACCGCATTTTTATACCTGGTTACAAGCTCAAAATACGCTTGTTGCTCGCCTCCGTTAAACCTTTTAACCAGAGCCAGGTCAGCCATATCATCCTCTTTCTTCTTCTTTTTGCTCTCTTTTGATTCCAATTTAGCTGCTCACCTCATTGGACTTATAAATACTTAGTTGCATTTATCAAGAAAAAGTTCAAAGAAAAAGTAGCCGGGCCTTCCGCTCAAGTACCGCCATCCGACTTATTGAACCGGGAGCCGGTAAACATATTAAGCATCGCTTTTCTATTTGACCTTAATAAGATAAGCATGCCGGCTGATCCTAGCAGATAGGCCGCGCAGTAATAATACCGTATTGTTGTATTTGGAAAGAACATCTGCGTGACAAACAGTATAAATAGAACCAGCGCTTCTTTTAAAGAAAAACTTAAATTTGAAATTATTATCAGGGCAAATATGGATTGAGCTGAAGTCAGCAGCATTTCTTCCGCCTGCCGGGCGTCCATTAATAACGGAGTAAAAATATTCCCTGAAGAAATACCGTAAACTAAAGGCAGCATCCCTATAAGGAGAGTCCATTGATTTATTTTAGAAGATATTACCACCCTTAGCGCTTTTCCCGGTTTAAGAGAGAACGCGAGTATCAAAGCGACAATGAACTCAGGAGCTTCAGAAGCCAAAGGCGCGACCCATTGAACGAGCAGGAATTGCTCTATCCCCAGGGTTTTACCGGCATCAACCAGCCCCCGGGCAAAAGGCTCGGCAGCCAGAGCAATAACAAACCCTGCAAACAGAAAAAGGAGAACATTAACGCAATTTCTCAGGGTCCGGGGCAGTCCGGCAAGCAGTAATACGGGCCCGGGTTTTTCTAATTCAGCCTCTTCCTCGCATTTTTTATTCTTTGTATTCATTATGTAAAAAATATAGATGCTTATCAGGAATATCGCATCATACCAGGCAAAGTTATGCTTTAAAAAAATAACAAAGGAATATAAAGTTGCAAGCAGCAGGGAACGTATCTCGGTCCTCTGGCTTTCATCCATTAAGATCTCTTTTTTTCCGGTTCGCAGCCAGTAGACAAAAACCACCGCCGACCATCCCAGTCCGATAAGCAGCCTGTTCGCGCCGGTCATGTTCGCCGCGGCATACTGGGCATAAGCGTGATTTTTACCGGCAATCCAGGCGTAGGACATATCGACCGCGTATTCCGGCAAAACCGTTATAAGCGCGAGTAAAGCGATCGCGAGCCCCTGTGAAATTTCCAGCTCCGCGAGTTCTGCCGCCCAGGATATAAGGAAGGACGCTCCAAGAACAGCCAAACCCGGAAGCAAAGCGTTGTAAGGATAACCCGGCCGGAGGCCGGAGAAATAAAAAAATACCCACTGGGAACAAAATGCAAAAAATAAGAAATAAAGGAACAGGGCGAAGGCCGGGTTCTTTTTTTTCACCGGAACAAGGTCTCCTTTGCTTTTATTTTTTGTGTTGTTTTAAAATGAACCTTGGCTATGCTGTTGAAGATATCAAAACCTCTTTCCCGGTATAACTTTTCGGCGCCGCTTTCAGCTTCTTTTGACGCGCCTTTCGGCAGTATAAATCCTATTGTTTTTGAAAGTTCCTCAAGTTCTTTTAAAAAGACCGCCCGGGCAAGCACCGAGGCGGCGGCCACCGCGAAATACTTTTCAGCTTTAGTTTCAAAAAGCAGCTCTGCCGTTTTCCCCTTTTCCATAAGCGCTGACTTTATAAAACTATCTTTTCCAAATTTATCAGAAATCACCCTGTTACAATCAGTTCTTTTTTCCAGAAGATCCTCTATAACTCTGGCATGCCCCCACGCGAGCATCTTATTGAGATTTTTCATCTTTGCGTGAAGTTCGTTGTACTTTTCAGGTAAAATTACCACGACTGAACTCACTGTATATTTAAGTATTTCCTTCGCCAGTACTTTAACCCTGTTATCGGATATTAATTTACTGTCCCTGATTTTAAGGTTTTCGAGTTTTGCGGTGCTTTTATCATCTACCAGCACCCCTGCGATCACCAGCGGGCCAAAATAGTCGCCCTTGCCCGACTCATCAACACCGATAACCGGCGCAGTTCCTGTCATTTAGAAATACCGTCTTTTGGACTGGAGGCAGAAGCATAATTTTTCTTTTCCATCCTTCCGGAAAGAAAGGACATGCGCCCCGCTGTTACCGCGAGTTTCATGGCGCCTGCCATAAGGATAGGATCTTTTGCCAGAGCAATGGCAGTGTTCAAAAGAACCCCGTCCGCTCCAAGCTCCATGGCAATAGCGGCATCCGAGGCAGTCCCCACACCGGCATCAACTATGACCGGAACTTTAAGAGCCTCTTTTATCAGCCGGATATTCAAAGGATTCATTACTCCCTGTCCTGAGCCGATCGGCGCGGCCAATGGCATTACCGCCGCCGCCCCGGCATCTTCAAGTCTCTTCGCTGTTACAACATCATCATTCGTATAAGGCAGGACGGTAAAACCGTCTTTAACAAGCCTCTTTGTTGCCTCAAGGAGCCCTATAACATCGGGGTAGAGGGTCTTTTCATCTCCTATTACTTCCAGTTTAATCCACTTTGAGAGGCCCGCTTCCGCGCCAAGATGGGCGGTTCTTACAGCTTCCTCCGCGGAATAGCAAGCGGCCGTATTAGGCAGAATAAAATACTTTTTCCGGTCAATATAATCAAAAAGGGTTTCTTCTCCTTTTTTGGGATTGAGATTGACCCTTCGTATCGCCACCGTTATAAGATCGGTGCCGCTGGCTTCATGCGCCTCTTTCATAACGCTCAAAGTCTTGTATTTACCGGTACCTACCCAGAGCCTGGAAGAAAATTTCTTCCCGGCGATCTCCAGTATTCCGGTATCCTGTTTGTTAACTTTCATTTTTCCTCCATATAACTTAACTAAAATGTCAAAAAGTCCATAAAGTCTATTTTCCATTCTCCATTCTCCATTGTCTACTGTCTATTGTCTATTCTCTATGTTCTGCTATCCTCCGCCTACAAAATGCACTATCTCAACTCTATCGTTATCCCTTAAAATGCTTTTTTCGTAATCGGCTTTTTTTATTATCTTGTGATTTAATTCAACTGCCACACTTTCTTTCTTTAACCTGTATTTGGAGATAAGTAAGGCTATGGTCAGATCTTTTCTAAAAGTTTTTTGTTCTCCGTTAACTGTTATTCTCATATTGACCTCATATTATTATTTAATTTAAATATTATATCATATTTGACACGGTAAATAATAGTGTTCCAAGGCCCTGTACAATTATCGGTAAAACAGGTCGTAGAGCTTTATTTTTGCGGCCTTTTTTGGCTTTCCGGGGTTTGAACTCAGGAAGCCCGGCAAAACAAGATTTAGCATTTTTTAACTTCACAAAACACATTTTTTATTGTATAATTTACCTAAATATACCAAAGGAGCCATCTAATGCAAAAACTAGTTGTTGTTCTCTGCATTGCAATAATGCCGGTTTTGAGCTGGAGCGCCCCGCAGTCAGTTGAAACAAAGGCCGTTGAAAAAACTAAAACAATAGTCGCCATGACCGGTGTTCATTCAAAATCACTGCAATCCATAAGATCAAATATTTACACCGAAACTATTTATTCAGCTTTGATGAAAATAAAAGGCATTTCTGTTATTCCGCAGGCAACAATAGCAGCGCTGAACCTGGAAATCGAGGAAGACAATGATGAGAGTATTGAAAAAGCACTGGAGAAGCTAAAAGCGGACAAAATAATATGTTATTTTGTTGAACAGGATCAGTTTGAATATAAAGTTGACTTTTATATTTTTGACGGAAAATCAGGAGAGCAGTTATGCATAAAGAGCAGTAAATCAAAATATACTCTGCCTACTCTGGAGCTTTTAAAAAGCTGCCTTACCGAAACAGAGAGTATACTAAGAAAACCGGGGGTTCCAAAAAATATAGCTAAACCTGCACCTTCTTTTAAACCAAATACAGTACACTCAGAAACAGAGTTTATCAATCTTGAACTATCTTTATATGATTTTGTCGACAAGAAATTCAATTTTAGCACAATGCTTCGCGGCAATACCTTCCTGGTGGCCGCCAACTATAAAATATTCACTCCCTCAAAGAAACTTGCGGTAACGTTTGGCCCTTATTTTTCTGAAAATCACGGCAGCGATGACCTCGGCATTCGAACAAGCGGTTATTTTTATCCATATCCAAATAATATTGTCAAATTCTTTCCTGTGATTTCAGGAGCAGGGTTTTATAGTCTGAATTATAAACATTTTGCTCTGTCCGGTGAAGTAAAATTGGGCTCAGAAATACCCATGGGGCCGATTGAGCTTTTTGGCGAAGGCGGTGTAGGCTGGCAAACAGACTCTATATATGTTAACTTAATGATTAACGCCGGGGTACGGCTTTATATCTTTTAATTTTATTTAAATCTCTCCGCCCAGGTGATGACGGACATCTTTACCTTCCACAAGAAAGATCACGTCTTCTGCAATATTTGTTGAGTGATCCCCTATGCGTTCCAAGTGCCTTGAGATCAGAATAAGTTCAAGCGCCCTGCTGATATTTCCGGAGTCTCCGGACATATAGGTAAGCAATTCCCTGAAGATCTGATCTTTTAGTCCATCCACCTCATCATCCGTTGCCATAACTTTTTTTGCAAGCAGGACATCTTTTTTTACAAAAGCATCCAGAGAGTCCTTTACCATTTTCTTTACAATTTCGGACATTCTGGGAGTATCAATAAGCGGCTTTAAAGGAGGCTGCTTAAGCAATTTCACGCTGGAATCAGCAATATTTACTGCCTGGTCACCCATACGTTCAAGCTCCGCATTTATTTTCATCGCAGAGGTAATAAATCTCAGGTCCTGAGCCGCCGGCTGATGCAGGGCAATGAGTTTCAGGCATTTGTCATCAATCTCCACCTGTATTTTATTAACCTCATCTTCGTGGCTGTAAACCTCTTTTATCAACTCTTCCTTTCTGTCAACAAGAGATTTTATCGCATAATTTATCATGGATTCCACAAGCGAGGCCATATAAAGCAACCGTTCTTTTAACTCTCCCAGTTCTTCGTCAAAATGACGATTCATACCGTCTCCTTTGTATAAATATTCAATTGTTTCTATATATATTAGCACCAAATTTTCACAAAATAAAGAGTTAAATACTAGATCTAAATTTTTTAACCAAACCTTCCGGTTATGTAATCCTCGGTCTTCTTTTCTACAGGGGAGGTAAATATCTTCGAGGTTTTACCAAACTCCACCAGTTCTCCAAGCAGCATAAAACCCGTATCATCCGATACTCTCGCCGCCTGCTGCATATTATGGGTGACAATTATTATTGTGTATTTTTTTTTCAATTCCACCATTAGTTCCTCTATTTTTAGCGTAGCCATGGGATCAAGTGTAGAACAGGGTTCATCTAGAAGTATTATATCAGGCCTGACCGCCACCAGCCGCGCGATACAAAGCCTCTGTTTTTGTTCCAGGGAAAGATTAAGAGCTGATTTTTTTAACCTGTCTTTTAATTCATCCCAAAGTAAAACTGACTTCAAACTTTCTTCAATTATCCCATCCAGCGCGCTTTTACCCGGAAATGAATGAATTCTTAAGCCGAAGGCAACATTCTCATAAACCGATAACGGAAACGGGTTGGGCCTTTGAAAAACCATACCTATGCGCCTGCGCAGGATATCAATATCAGTACCACCGTGATAAATATCTTCACTGCCGTTATAAACCCTGCCTGTTATCTTTACCCCTTCTATCGTATCATTCATGCGGTTAAACACTCTCAAAAGAGTGGACTTTCCACAGCCGGAAGGGCCTATCAGTGATGTAATTTGATTTGGGGCTATTTCAATATCAACATCTTTTAAAGCACGGAAACTGCCGTAGAAAAGATTTAGTTTTTCTGTTCTAATAACACCATTATGGTCAGTCATTTATCCAAACCTTCCTGTGATATAAGCTTCAGTTCGCTTATCTTCCGGCGAAAGAAATAGTTTTTCAGTTATGGCAACCTCTATCAGTTCCCCCATAAGGAAAAAAGCTGTCCTATCACTCACCCTGGACGCCTGTTTAACGTTATTCGTTACCAGAACAAGAGTATACTTCTTTTTTAATTCTATCATCGTCTCTTCTACTTTTGCGGTGGAAATAGGGTCAAGGCCGGAGCAGGGCTCGTCAAACAGGATTATATCCGGCTCTACGGCAAGAGTTCTTGCTAGGCAAAGACGTTGCTGCTGCCCCCCGGAAAGCTTAAGCGCGGACTCCTTTAACCTGTCCTTAACTTCGTCCCAGAGAGAGGCAGCTCTAAGGCATCTTTCAGCAAGCTCTTCAAGTTCTTTTTTACTTTTGATACCGTGTCTTTTGGGACCATAAATAACATTTTCCAGGACAGTCATGGGAAGCGAAAGCGGGAGCGCAAATACCATTCCCATCCTTTTCCTTAACATTTCGGGATTTCCGTGAGCTATATTCTTTCCGTCTATCAGTATCTCCCCTTGCTGCCTGTAATTCGGGTTCAATTCATTAAGCCTGTTTAAGGAACGCAAAAATGTCGTTTTTCCGCTGTTGGAAGGACCTATAATTCCCAGTATTTCATTTTCTTTTACGGCCAAACTCAAATTCTTTACGCTCTGAACCTTTCCAAACCAGCATTTCAAGTTATGGACCGTTATTTTATCTACCATTTTTTATTCTTCCTGAAATATGTTCTTATCACGATCGCTGTAAGGTTCATTGTTAAGACAAGCATTAGAAGGACCAGAGCTGTACCATAGGTCAGCTTGGACGGCATATTTGGTATCTGAGTGGATATTATGAAAAGATGGTAGGGTAAAACCATTATCTGGTCCAAAAGAGAACCAGGCAGCCTGGGGATATAGAACGCTGCCGCGGTGAATAATATCGGGGCGGTCTCACCTGCTATTCTTGCGATGGAAAGTATGGTTCCGGTCATTATACCCGGAAGAGCGTGCGGTAATACTACATACCTGATAGTCTGCCATTTAGAAACACCAAGAGACAGGCTGACCTCTCTGAATGACAGGGGAACGCTGCTTAGGGCTTCTTTAGATGTTGTTATTATTACCGGAAGTTCCATAATAGCCAGGGTAAGCGCGCCTGAAAGCAGACAAACGCCGAATTTCAGGAAGATAACAAAAAGTCCCAGGCCAAATAATCCGTAAACTACCGAAGGAACTCCGGCAAGGTTTACTATAGAAAGCTTAATAATACGCGTAAGCAGATTATCTTGCGCGTATTCATTTAAATATATTGCCGCCATGACACCGACAGGAAGTGCAATAATAACAGACAGCAGCACCAGGTAGATAGTACCTAAAATAGCAGGGAAAATCCCCCCGCTTCTCATACCGTTGCTCGGCATAGTTGTCAGAAATTGCCAATTAATGGCGGGAATTCCTTCTTTGATAATTACTATAATAATTATCAGTACCGGCAGCACAACTACAAGGGTAGTGGCAAGCAGAACCGCGAACGCTATTTTCTGAGACTTTTTCGCGTTCATTTATTATTCCTTATTTTTATGAAGATACGTATCTGCTATAAAATTGATAATGAAAGTAATGACAAAAAGTACGGCTCCTATAGCAAAGAGAGACCTGTAATGAGAGCTGCCTCTTACAGTCTCTCCCATCTCCGCGGCAATGGTTGCCGTCATAGTCCTGACAGACTCCAGGAAGCCACTCGGTATAACAGCGGCATTACCGGTAACCATCATCACCGCCATGGTTTCCCCGATAACACGGCCAATACCCAGCATGACCGAAGCAATTATCCCGGGAGTGGCGGCAGGCAGTATTATGCGGTACATTATCTGCCATTTTGTAGCTCCGAGCGCAAGCGCGCCTTCTTTATAATTCCAGGGAACGGCATTGATAGCGTCTTCAGAAATGGAAACAATAGTAGGCATTGCCATAAATGCAAGCATTATGCAACCCGAGAGTGCCGTCAAACCTGTAGGAATTCCAAAAACAGTTTTTATGACGGGAACCAGCGTAACCATGCCGACAAAACCTACAACAACGCTCGGAATTGCAGCCAGCATTTCCACTCCGGCTTTTAACAGATCCTTTAGGCCTTTTGGCGCAACTTCTGATATGTAAAGAGCTGCCATGATGCCCAAAGGCACGGCTAAAATAGTTGCACCTACAACTATAACCAGAGAACCCGCTATAAGGGGAAGAATTCCAAATCTTGGAGAGTCTGAGGCCGGATACCAAAAATGGCCGAAGATAAAATCTTTGATGTTATATTCGCCAAAGAAAGAACCTCCTTCCTTAACCAGGAAAAAGAAGATAAGAATGACAAATATTATCGCGGCAATACCGGAAATAAATATCATTTTTTCTATTATGTAATCTCTTAACTTCTTTAACCTGCGCATGGCATATCCTGACCTCTAATTTAGCGGAACAAAGTCAAGCGACTTTACCACCGCCTGGCCTTCGGAAGATAAAACAAAATCAAGGAACATTTTCACCGTCAAGTTCGTACTGTCGGTTACATAAATAAATAAAGGCCTGGAAATTGGATATTTCCCGCTTTTCACATTATCTATTGTCGGCAGGATATATTCGGATTTTTTTTCTTTTGCTACGGCAATAACAGTGTGTTTTTTAGAAATATAGCCCATACCAAAATAGCCAATGGCATTTGGATTCTGCGCTACTTCATCGGAGATGGCCTGCGAGGAAGGCATCAGAAGTGCTTTCGGAGAGTATTCTTCCGGCCCTTTCGGTTTACCAAGTTTCAAGACGTGTTCTTTGAAGAACACATGTGTTCCCGAGTTGCTCTCTCTGGAAAGCAGAACTATCTTTGCATCCTTCCCGCCAAAATCCTTCCAGTTGGTCTTAGTCCCCATAAAGATATCTCTTAGTTCAGGTATGGAAAGCTTGCTGATACCGCAAGAGGGATTGACCACTACAGCCAGGCCGTCAAGAGCCACTTTATGTTCCGAAAATTCCATGTTTCCTTCTTTTGCTTTGGCCACTTCTTTCGCTTCCACACTTCTTGAGGACATTGCAATATCGCAGGTCTTGTTTAAGAGCGCTGCAAATCCCGTCCCCGAGCCGCCGCCGGTAACACCGACATTAATGTTCGGATGAAGTTTAGTGAACTTTTCTGCCCAGGACTGCCCGAGATTAACCATGGTATCCGAACCTTTTATCTGGAGCGAAACTCCCGGTTTCCCTTCATTACCACCACCCTTCGAACACGCGGTAAGAGCAAAAACAAGAGCTATTCCGCAAAAACCAAGTACGATCGCTTTTTTCATAAATTCCTCCTAGCTTTCTGTATTATTAAACTGTTATATTTCAAGAGTCTGAAACGGGGCATAACCTGACTGCGGGATAATGTTTGAGTTTTTGTCTTCATCTGGGCAGGATAATACAGGTTTATTGTTAAGAATATGTTAAGATTTCGTTAAGATAGTGTTAAATGCCTTATTTTAACAATAAAATATTATTAAGATTCAATTAACAGTATTACAATAAACAGTTTATGTTTCTTATTTTTGGCAAAAACACCTAAAGAAAATAAGAATCCGGGAATACTTGATCAGAAAGCCATTTTAACACCGGCAAATAAGCCCGATTGCTTTATCAGAAGATCAAAATCTCCGGAAATTTTATTTTCATTGAAATAAACGCTTTCAAATCTATAACCGGCGTTTATTTCCAGGAGAGGAACAGGCCTTACAACAAGCGCGCCTTCATACATATAGGATAAACCTGTTACGGAAGTCTTACCCGCACCCGACGGATTTATGTAATCAACATTATTGCTGGTCAAAGGATAGCCCTCTAATTCGGCTCTTACCCCGAGTATAGGCCCCAGCATGCAGGTAACTTTGGCTCCGCAACCAAGACTAAGCCAGTTGATCAAAAACCTTCCGGCTGTACTCCCGGGAGCAATTATTGCGCCATTTAATTTCCAATCATAAAAGTGTTTGGTAGCCCACATATACCTGCCGCTTCCAAAGAGGTCAAATTCAACCGAACCGAGCTCAAAATTTGCCCCGGCGTTCAGTACTATTCCACCCAGCACGGCGTCAATAGAAGTCGACATCGGCCCTCCGGACAAGCCGTTAAGTGTCATCGTTTGCATAGGCACTGTCCCGTACCTGAATGTTCCGCTCGCATAAATAGGCCCCAGAAGATTCTTTTTAACCGTACCTTCCAGTATCGAGGCAGGAAAATCACCTGATATTTTTGCGCCTGGCATAGTGCTCAGTTTTTCTTCATAGCTCCCGCCGCTGGCTGAGAAATATCTCGCCGAGATATCCAAACCCAGAATATCTCCCGCGCTAACCCAGGTATTTAGTACAGCAAACAAGCTAATCACAACTAGTGCTTTTTTCATTTCTGAACTCCTCTGCTTAATATCAGTATTTTCTATGAGTACGCCACGTTACCTTAAAGTACTCAAGTCCTTCTAATGAATTAATAGCATAGTCAAGGTGTAAAGGTAAATCATATTAGAGCAAGTCTCTACTTTCTATATCAAAAACACCTTTTTTTAACCGGTCATTCTCTACTTGCAACTAATCGGCTTGGATAGAGGCGCTGTAAATTTTCCGGGCAGTAGAAACGAAAATGCACCAACAACACTTCTTGTTAATTCCCTGCTAAATAATTCGGTTTAAGAAATAGAAAGCCGGCAGCAAAAGGCCTCTTCGAAAAGGGCCATTTTTCTTTGCGCACCCCAGATGTTTATTCCTATATCGCCGCCTTTATAAGGTTTTATTTTAAAATAAATATTCCTTCCGGCTTGCTTTATTTTTATGTCTTTAACCAGGGAATTGCGGGAGCGATCCAATCCGTCGGCTATCCTGAGTATGCCGGATAGTTTTGAAACCATAACCTGGTCTTCAGAGTTCAAACTGCTGAATCCTTCGTGCTTAAGTTTTGGATGGCTCTTCCTGTGATACCTTGCAATATTGGCGATTATTTCTTTTTCGGTGTCGGTAAAACCGGCAAGTTCAAAATTTTTAATAAGATAGTAGGAGTGCCAGTGATGCTGTTCATGCGAGATAAAAAACCCCGTATCATGCAACAGGGAGGCAGTCCTGAGAAAGTCTCTTTCGGTATTTGAGAAACCGCAGTTATTTTTCAATTTGTCAAATATTACTAAAGCTAATTTCTCCACCTGTTTAACATGCTTAAGGTCTACATTTAAAGTCGAGGTCATGGTTTTAATTGAATTTTCACGGAGGATCTTAATATTGTCCGGTTTTCTGCTTGCGCCAAACCTTGAAATTGTGTCAAAAATCAACCCTTCTTTAAGAGAACTGTCGCAGAAGCGTATTTTTTCAATTTTTAGTTCGTCAAGAACCGTAGCGAGGACCGCGGCGCCTCCCGCAATAATATCAGAACGCCTGGGGTCAATACCCGGAATACCCGATATCTTTTCGGGAAGGCTCAAACTCAGAAGTTCTTCCAACAGATCCTCAAATTCTTTACGGTCAAACACTACTTCTCCAATGGGGGTTTTTCTTGCTTCGCTTCTGCGCATATTTATCATGGAGCTTACTGCTGATATCGTACCGGAAGTTCCTATCGCTATTTCGTATTTTTCATTTTTTAGTTTCCTTGTTACGGGCACCAGCACTCCTCTGACATATTCCGCGCAATCTTTCAGGCCTTTACTTTTCATAATACCGCCGGGGAAATATTTATCCGTCATTCTAATGCAGCCCAGCTTCAGAGAACTGGCAAATACTATGTTTCCCTTCTCAGCAAGGATGAACTCAGAGCTCCCTCCTCCTATGTCAAGAAGCAGTATTTTTTTATCGGACACGGGCAGAGCAGCCGCCACTCCCAAATATATGAGCCTGGCTTCCTCAAATCCGGAAACTACTTCCACTTTTATTCCGGCCTCATTCTTGGCCCTTTCAATAAAAACATCTTTATTTAAAGCTTCCCGTACCGCGCTTGTGGCGACGGCCCTTACAAACGCGTTATAAGAAGCGGCGATCTCTCCGAATCTGCGCAGGGTTTCAATCCCTCTATCCATGGCCCTATCGGTTATAAATTTCATATCTGTTGCTCCGGTCCCTAACCTGACAACTTCTCTTTCCCTGTCAAGTATCACATTATTAACCTTGCCGGAATCAGTTCTGACCACAACCAGCCTGATTGAATTGGTCCCAATATCTATGGCCGCAAAGTTTTTTTTCATTTCTCTCCGGGCTGCGCCAATATTTTTTCAAGCTGGATCTTAAGTTCCGCGTTCACTTCTTCAAAACTTTTTGACGCATCTATGGAAGTAAAGCCATATTCTTTCGCCATAACATCAAATTCAGCCAGCATTCTCTTCTGGTACTCAATAAAACTGTCATAAAAGTCTTCACCCAGTTTCAAGTCCATGCCTGATTCCCAGTAGTCAAGCCCCTCTCCGCCTTTTTCCCAGTAGTGTTCATTAAGATGAGCAGCATTAATTACCCGGGGCACCAGGTCTTTTATTTTTATTCTCAGGTAGAAAACCGCATCAGGTACCAGGGCAAAGCTGAAGGCCTTTCGTGTCCATTCTCTTCCGGCACCCCGTACCAGGGCTCTCACAAACGCAGTATAGATATACCTGTCAGCAAGGACTATAAAACCTGATTTCAAAGCAGGAATTATTTGATGTTCAAGGCGGTCTGCAAAATCAGCAAGATAAAGCATGCTGAAAGTATAAACGTTAAGATTATGCCCTGCTTTTGCTTTCTTTATTTCGCTTCCCATAAGCGGTGACCTGGCCCAGCCGGTAGTCATAACACCATACCCTTTCACCTCAAGCCACTTGGAAATATTTTCCATCTGAGTGGAACGGCCGACTCCGTCGGTACCTTCAAGAACTATAAGTTTACCTTTCAAGTCGTTCAGGTCAACATAAGGCAGGCTTGCTCCGTAGCATTTTCCGCAGTTCAGAGGTTTTTCATTTGACATATACATTCTCCTCTTTAGAAAGGAAGGCGCTTTGTTTATAATCCTTAAGCATATTTTTTGCCAGTTCACGCACCGCGGCTTGCTGTTTCAGTATAGATTGAGAAGCATCAATGGTGGTCAAACCGTATTCCGTCGTAAGGCTCGCGTATTCATCCAGTATCCTTGTTTGAAATATTCTGAAACTCTCTTTAGGGTCTTCGCTTAAACCCAAATCCATGCCGGCCTCGTGAAATTTTAATGTTGGACGCCCGGTAAGTATTCTTTTTAAAGACACTTCTATTGGAACTTTAAAATAAAGCGCAAGATCCGGTTTTATCGCAAAGCCATAAAGGTCTCTTATCCAGTCACGGCCCACGCCTCTGACCGCATCACGGGCAAAGGCGGTATAAATATATCTGTCCGCTAAAATTATCATTCCGGCTTTTAAAGGCGGCATTATCAGCTGGGCAAATCTATCGGCAAAATCTGTGGCATGGAGGATACTGAAAGTTGCAGGTGTAAGCAGGTTCTTTTTTTTACCTCTCTTGATGAGTTCGTTCACCAGAGCCGAAGAATTCCATTCCGTGAAAAAAACTCTGTAGTTCAAGGAACCAAGCCATTTTTGAAGAAGCTGCAGCTGGGTCGATTTACCCGAGCCGTCAATTCCTTCAACTATAATAAGTTTCCCGGGGTATTTATGGGGTGCTTCAAATTCTCTTGGCATATTTTGCTCCTCAGGCAAGCATCCGCAGGTGTTTCGGCGACAGATTCCAAACCAAAAGACCCGCTTTTGAAAGCGCAGGGTCCGAGACATCAACGCGGCAGAGCCCGCCTTTCTTGATCTCCACAATTTGCTTATTTGTTCCACAAAGAACTCCGGCCAATTTTGACAAGAGCGGTTCATGCCCGATCAAAAGAATTCTGGGTTTATCCGCATTGTCTTCCAAAAAATCCAATACGTCATCGCTCTTCTTTGACGGCAAGAGCAGATCCGACACAAGAACTCTATTATCAAGGCCCATTTCTTTGGCTACAATTTCACTTGTTTGAACAGCTCTTTTTAAGGGGCTCGTTACCACAAGATCAAAGTGATCTACTATTTCTGCCAGCCCCCTGGCACCCTTGTTCATTTTAAATATTCCTTCTTCGGTAAGCTCTCGCTCCTCATCGATAGTACCCGCAGAATCTGCCGGTTCAGCTATGCCATGCCGCAGCAAATATATTTCCATTAGCGCACATCCTTTTGATAATGCCTTACATCCTGCCCTTCTACCATAAAGATAACATCTTCGGCTATGTTTGTGGCATGGTCGCCAATTCTTTCAAGATGCCTGGAAATTAAAATAAGTTCTAACGCCACAGGTATATGTTTTGTTTCCGAAAGCATATAGGTCAAAAGCTCCCTGAAGATCTGATCTTTAAGCCCATCGACCTTATTATCTCTGACCAGAACTGATCTGGCAAGCTCAGCATCCGCTCTCACAAAGGCGTCGAGGCAGTCTTTAACCATTGTTTTTGAGATATCGGCCATCAACGGAATATCTATGAGCCGTTTTAATTGAGAGAACTTCAGGAGTTCCTTTGAAGCATCGGCGATATTTATAGCCTGATCCCCCATTCTTTCAAGTTCAGAATTTATTTTCATCGCTGACGTAATAAAGCGAAGATCCGTACCCGCCGGCTGATTTAAAGCGATAAGCTTAAGACAGCGGTCATCTATTTCGATCTGAAGTTTATTTACTTCGTTTTCTTTTCCATACACCTCTTTCCCGACACTTTCTTCCCTTTCCACAAGGCTCTTTATTGAAAGATGGATCATACTTTCAACCAAGCCGCCCATATAAAGCAATAGTTCTTTTAGTTCTGCCAGCTCAGAATCAAATACTCTAGTCATTATTACCTCCGAATTTCTCTTTCGTAAATTCGACTACGCTGCGCTCTATCTTATCCCTTACCTTTCTGAAAAAAGCCGGAGGGGTCCCGGTCGGATCAGGAATATTCCAGTTAATAAATTCTTTAGCCGGAGCTACAGGACAAATATCTCCGCAGCCCATTCCGATAACATAATCAAAAACATCAATATTGAGTTCTTTAATACTTTTCGAACTTGCGTTGGAAAGATCTATCATTTTTTCTTTCATGAAGCTTATGGCATCCGGATTAACCTTCCCCGAGGGTTTGGACCCGGCGCTATAGCTTTCATAAAACTCATGACCGTGAACTTTCCCAAAAGCTTCGGCCATCTGGCTCCTGCAGCTGTTATGTATGCATAGGAACAATACTTTTGGCAATTTTTTCATCCAAACCTCCTCCAGGATATATATTTCAGCTTAGATATTTTCACTTCCTCAAATCTCTGATTTAGAACTTATTTCTTCTGCTATTTTCCTTAATAATCCCGCCACTTTTGCGCCTATAAGATCCCTTGCAAGGCGAAAGAAAACAATTTCCGGGCTCTCAGGATAAGGGAGCGTCCATTTAAAATATTGTTTTGCCGTTAAAAATGGAGCGGAATCTTTACCGCCCAGATCTACAATAATATCAAATTCTCTGAAAGGTAATTCTTCTAAGCCTTTCGGCCTATATCCGGAAATATCCATGCCCTTTTCCTTCATGACCAGGATCGCAAGAGGGTTAACCGAACCGGCAGGTTTAAATCCTGCGCTAAAAAATGAGACGCCCGGAACACCTCTCGCCAGCATCTCAGCAAGTCCTTCAGCCATCTGACTCACGCAGGAATTATCCATGCAAAGAAACAATATTCTCATGATCATCCAAAACGGCCGGAAACATAATCCTCAGTCCTTTTATCCCTGGGATTGGTAAAAATATCTTCGGTATTTCCAAATTCTATCAACTCTCCCAGCAGAAAAAAGGCAGCCTTGCTGGAGATCCTGGCGGCTTGCTGCATATTATGAGTAACAACCAATATAGTATAATCCTTCTTAAGTTCCACTATCAGGTCTTCTATTTTTCTGGTGGAAATAGGATCAAGCGACGCGCAAGGTTCGTCAAAAAGAATTACCTCCGGTTCCACAACCAGGCACCTTGCGATACATAGCCGCTGCTGCTGTCCTCCGGAAAGCCGTAAAGCGCTGTCGCTCAGGCGGTCTTTAACTTCATCCCAGAGCGCCGCCTTGCGCAGGGCAGTCTCAGTTTTTTCATAGAGGATTTTTTGATCTGTAATCCCGTTGATCTGCAAGCCGTAACACATATTCTCAAATATACTTTTAGGGAAAGGATTTGGCTTTTGAAATACCATGCCGACCTTTCTGCGCAGTTCCACTACATCCACATCCGGGTCAAATATATTCTTCCCGTCAAGAAGTACTTTTCCTTTGAGTGTCGTATGAGCAACCAGGTCATTCATCCGGTTAATGAGCCTAATAAAAGTCGATTTACCGCAGCCGGAAGGCCCGATCATCGCAGTAACCATATTCTTATAAATATTCATATTAACATCAATAAGGGCATGTTTTAATCCGTAAAAAAAATTAACGCCTTCTACTTTGATCCTTATCTCATCAGACATACTTTCTCCTCTGTTTTTCTCTTAAATAAATTGCTAGAGCTGAAATACAAAGTACCAAAAGTAAAAGAATAAGGGCGCAGCCAAAAGCTATCATTTTTTGCTGGTCAGGATGCGTTCCTTCGGTCATAAGAGCGTAAATATGATAGGGTAAAGCCATACATTCGGACATCGGTGACACCGGATATCTGTTGGTATAAAATGTGGCTGCCGTAAAAAGTATCGGGGCCGTCTCGCCTGCCGCCCTGCCAATGCCCAGAATAACGCCGGTCAAAATGCCGGGTAGAGCTGTAGGAACCACTATATTTTTAATTGTCTGCCATTGTGTCGCACCGAGCGCATAGGAAGCTTCTCTTAACGAACGGGGTACCGCAACCAGAGCTTCGTAGGAAGCGGAAATAATGTTAGGCAGTATTAAAATACTTAGAGTCAGGCTTCCCGCGAGAATAGATACGCCAAAACCAAAGAATTTCACAAAAACCGCCAGTCCAAAAAGGCCAAATACTACAGAGGGGACACCTGCAAGATTATTTATGCTCATTCTTAGAATATTCACAATAATATTTTTTGGACTGTACTCTACAAGATATATTGCGGTTATCAACCCTAGAGGAAGTGAAAATAAGATAGAGCCCAAAGTCAGATACAGTGTACCCACTATTGCCGGCGCCACACCTCCTGCGGTCATGGCTTTTCTCGGTATATCAGTTAAGAACTGCCACGAAAGCACCTTGACTCCATTGACAGTGATAAAATACAGTATGGACCCGAGAAAAAGTATTGTAATTGCCAGAGCCGCTATCAAAAGGAAAAAGCCTATTTTTTGAGTTATTTCTGCTTTCATAGATCCAATCCAAGTTTTAATCTATATCTTCGGCTAATAATTTCTGCAACTAGGTTTAGCACCAGAGTAATTACAAAAAGCACAAAACCTATGGCAAACAAGGCATGATAATGCTGGCCTCCTACCACTGCTTCGCCCATCTCTGCGGCAATTGTGGAAGTCATAGGACGCACCGGCGAAAAAATAGAATTCGGTATGGCTGCGGCTCCGCCGGTAACCATAAGGACTGTCATCGTTTCTCCGACAACGCGGCTTATCCCGAGCATTAAGGCCGTGGATATGCCTGAACCGGCCGCCGGAATGACCACACCCCAGAGGGTCTGCCATCTATTGGCCCCGAGAGCAAAAGAGGCCTCCCTGAAAGCTTTGGGTACAACAGACAGAGCATCTTCCGCAATACTGCATACTGTAGGAATGGCCATGATACCAAGTACAACCGCGCCTGTGAAGGCGCATTGGCCTGTAGGAATTTTTAGTAATTGCTGGATAAAAGGAGATATTATTACCATGCCAAAAAATCCAAAAACTATTGAGGGTACCGCCCCTAGCACCTCTACTATATTCTTAAGGTACATTTTTTGTTTATCTCCCGCAAGTTCGTGGATATATAGAGCGCTTCCTATTCCCAGAGGAATGGCAACCAGCATGGCGCCTATGGTAACAACAAAAGAACCGACAAGCATGGAGAGTATGCCAAATTCCGGATTGGCTTCGTTTGTCGGATACCAGTTCCTACTGAATAAAAATTTAAAAAGTCCGGTACTTCTGAAAACAGGGATAGACTCCACGAAAAGAACCACTATTATGCCGAGTAAAAATATCAGGGAAGAAAAAGCCAGAACCGTAAAGATCCATTTATATATATTTTCTCTTGTTCTTATCATTTTTTCAGGATATTCCGCCCCGTCCTTTATTGTGACGGGGCGGAAACCCGTCTCCTTTGATATTTTACTTACTTCTGCAGCGCTACAAAACCAGCTTCCTCAACTATCTTTTGCCCCTCATTGCTCAGGATAAAATCAATGAATTTTTTCCCTGCGCCCTGAGGTTTCCCGTTCGTATACATATAAAGCGGCCGGGAAAGCGGATACGAGTTATTAAGGACATTTTCTTTCTTGCATTCTATCCCGTTAACCGTAACTGCTTTAACTTTTTCTGTCAGATAACCGAGCCCTATGTAACCTATCCCGCCGGGAGTTGTTCCGACAGTTGTGGCTACGGCCTGATTGGAAGCTTGAAGAAGAGCATCTCCTCTCACTTTAGCGCCGTCAATGGCCAATGCGCCGAAAGCTTCATAGGTTCCGCTGGCAGTGTCTCTTGATACCACAACAATTTTTCCGGCATCCCCGCCGACTTTTGACCAGTCGGAGATATTGCCTGTATAGATATCCTTTATCTGTTTCTTGGTAAGGTTCTTTACTCCGTTGCCCGGATTAAGAATAACAGCAATGCCATCCATTGCTATCACTGAACCTTTCGGGTCAACACCTTTTGAGAGCGCTTTTTGTATTTCCGCTGCCTTTATGGACCTGGATGAGTCGCAAATATCACAGGTTGAATCCAGGAGGGAAGCAATCCCGACACCGGAACCACCGCCCCTTACCGTAACTGAAATATCCGAATTCTTAGCCATAAAAGCTTCTGCCCCTGCCTGAGCAATGGGAAGAACCGTGGTAGAACCTTCAAGGATAAGCTTCTCTGCATAAGCACCGCCCGAAACAAGCACAAGGCCTGTCAAAGCGATTAAAGCTGTTTTTAAAATACTTTTCATATAACCTCCCTTAGTAGTTTACCTGCAACATGCAGTCCATCTTTCCGTAACTGAGTGCCGTGGAAGCCATACCGTTATCTGTATAACGATAATCTATCAGAAACCTGACCGCTTTGTCGGCATAAACATTTACTCCTATAGTGTAGTAACTCACCGGAGTATTTTTCCAAACATTCGCATTCCACTGCTCAATCCTGATAATCGGAGCTATTCCGGCAAGGCAGGGCATTAACAGGCCTAAAGGCTGCATCTCAAGTGTTATTGTTGAATCCAGGCAATCCACCAGCCCGGTAGAATCTTTGCCGCCGACAAATTCAGCGGTAAAGAATGTTGGTATCCCGGCCAGATCTTCTTCATATTTCGCGTAAAAACCGGCTGTTACCGAGTAAAGGGTCTGAGACACGACCCATTTGTTATACATGGACAGGCCAAGTTCAACACCATTTACCGGAGCTGAAGTCAATCTAACCGAATAATCTTTCGCGTTGTCAGATTCATAGCCGTAGTTTGTCCCGTTCATAATTGCCGCTCTCCACTGCAAAAGATTCTTGAGAGAACCCGGAAGATTTCCCCACCACTGAATTCCGAAATCATAATCGGAAGCAATCACGCTCCCCATATATTTAGGTGTGTCAAATAGTTTCTTTTTGGAAGAAGAATAAGGATTCTCAAAACCAAAGGGCTGGTGATACTGCCCAAATCTGAAAGTGGCCAGATCGTTGTCAGCTGCAAGGTCTATCCATATTTCCTTAAAAAGAACAAAAGGAACTACCGTGGAATTAGTAGTACCTCCGGCATTAGTACCGGTCACTTTTGTAGTGGCAGTGCCCGCTACCGTAAATGCCGGCGCCTGTATTGCAGCAAAATCCGGCTGGATCTTAAAAGTGGCCCAATCAGTAAGTTTTGCTGTTAACGCGATCCTGGCTCTTTTAATTATCCAAGGTTCCTTGCCGTCCACTATCGTCGGATCATCGGTATAGGACATCTGAGTGTATCCCGACCAGGTGATCTTCTGCGCCCAAGCCGGCACATTTTCCGCTGTTCCGATAGCGAGTTTTTTTGTTACCTCATCTCTTGTATCAGAAAGAATCTGTTGAGCTTCTCCCGGTGTTAACACGCCTTTGTCCTGTAATTTCTGCGTCAAGGTATCTATTTCTGACGCTGCAGCTATACTTGCAAACATGAAAGCCGCTATTACCGCAAATACTGTCTTTTTCATCTTACCCTCCTGAATTTTATTTTTTTACTAAAACCCTTTTTTCACCTCCCATCTTTTCAACTGTAACGGGTTACTTACAGTCAAGATACAGTATTAGTTTTGCCTTTTAGTTAAGCAATAATTAAGATTTGGTTAAGCACGGAACATCCTCCCCGAACATTACTTTATGCCTTGTAATACCGTCATTTTTAAAATAGCCCGGACCGGCAATTTTTCTTGTTTCAAGCACTAAATTCTCTATTTCACTGCAAATTGAGGAAAAATCCATAAAGCTATTGAGCGCTTTATAGACAGCCATAGAAATTCCAAGCCCGGCCTGCCCGGTAAGAACTCGTCCGGGAAGCTCATTATATTTTTCCCGCTGATAACCTCTTATAGCCCCGGCTCGAGACATGTTTGTTTTACCTCAGGTAAGTTGTTTTCTTTTTTTGTAGGCCTGATATAAAATATATTATTTAAAGCCTTTTCCCAGGAATAATTCATTATCACATTGGCTCTTGAACGCTCTTTCAAGGTATTAAATTTCTCCGGGTCTTTTTCTTTCATTGTCTTTAGATCTTTAATATTTTCAACCCAATCCATGACATTTAATTTAAGAACAAACCCGGTTAGCCCGTCCTTTATTATTTCCCGGGGGCCTCCAACATCAGTAACTAGAGCCGGCAAACCGCAGGCTTGAGCTTCAAGAACAGACATCCCGAAAGTATCTGTAACACTCGGAAAAAGAAAAAGGTCGGCTGACCTGTATATTTCAGGCAGCTCTTCATTCTTTAATCTCCCCAAAAAGTGCACGTTGTTATATATAGAAAGTTGAGACTTCAAATCGTTTACATAAGGGCCTTCCCCGGCTAAAACCAGGGAAATATCATTATAATACTGGTTCAAGTGCCTGTACACATCTGCAAGGAATTCTATATTTTTATCCGGGGATATTCTGCCGGTATAGAGCAGTGTAAAACCTTTTTTTTCCCACTCAAACTTGCGGCGAAACATAGATGTTTTTTCAGGAGTAAACATCTCTGTATCTACGCCTCTGATAAATAAACTGATCTTTTTAGGCTCAAAACCGCGTTTCTCAAGTATTTCCTTATATCTTTGTGTCGGGACCAGTATCTTATCCATGGCCGAATAAAACCATTTAGTGAACATTTCGACGACATCTCCCAGACCATCAGTTGAGGTCAGGCTCTTGGCTTGCGCCGCAAAATCCGTATGATATACTCCGGTAGTTTTCACTCCGGTTAGTTTGGAAAACGCCAGACCAAACAAACCCACCGGCCCGGGTGTTGATATATATATTTCATCCGGGCTGTATTCATGTAATATTTCTATTGATCTAAGAAATGAAGGAATTCTTACGGTAGCTTTTTCGTAAGCAGGAATTTCCAGTTCACAGACATAAGGCAAATTGATAATATTGCCGCCAAAATCATTGCCTTTTGGCTCCGAGCAGACCATCTTAAGCTCAAAACCATTTTTCCCGCTTAAGCAGGCAAGTTTTCGGAGAGTAACAGAGACCCCGTTCATATCATTTAGCGTATCCGTGAACCAGAGTATTTTTTTAGGCTTTGAAGCTTTATGCGGGTTATGTTTTTCCAGTAAAGCGTCCAGCAAATCTTTCCGTTTATGCATCTGCGTAAGAGTTGTGAAAAACGGAGCCGCCAAAAATACTGCAGGAAAAGCGGAAGCCAGCGTGCGCATCAATTTTACAAAATCACCGGATTTAATATCAGCTTCAAAGGCCTTTGCGAATTCCTTAACAAGAAAATCGGAAACATCCGTAATTTTTCCAAATGCGAGATCGATCTTTTTGTCTATGTTATTATCTTTATTGTTCCGCAGCAGCTCGATCAGCTCAAAAATACTTTTTCTTACTTCATCGCTTTCTTTTTTTCTTTTCAACTGCAAATGCTTAAATTTAATGGAATCAAGCAGGCTTAGGTTCTTTTTTTCATAGAACAGTTCCGAAAGCTGCAACACCAGATTATTTCCTGTATTACCCTTACTTTTTGTGTAATCAAAAAGTACTTTATAAATAATAAAAGCAAAATCTCTGTAGTCATTAAATCTGCCCTCAGGAGTTGATTTTTTCTCTCTTATAGCATTAATGAATTCTTTCCTGTTATTTGCGTCGGCAACAGTGCAGGTTCTGCCTATAAAAAGGCCGGCGTGATCATCCGAGCCGCCGGTAAAACCTTTCACCCACGGGTCCGAGCTAAAAGGCTCAATTTTATGTTCAAGGTATAATCTTTCAATAATTTCTGGAGTAAGGCCTTTGAGAAATTTATGCCAGGTCTCATTAAAAAGTTTGTTTCTTGCGCCATTTATGCCTTCAAATACATCAAAAAGCAGAGTCAGCCGTTCGAGATGCGCAAGTGTAAGTTTATTGTTAACATCATAAGTGGCATGCGCAACAGAATGCGCGATCCCTTCCGTTTTCAAATAATCCCTTAACGAATAGATATTCTCTCTTCTACTCTGTATCTTCTTAAATTGAAGTTCATCAATGTCATAAGAAAGGATATGTATTTTACAGCCATCTTCCGGAAAATAGGCCGTGGATTCGCAGCCGATTATTATCCGATCTCCGTATTTCTCTCTTAAAAAGACAGCGGCTTTTATCTCATTATGATCTGTAATTGTGACATAATCCATTCCCCGGGCAATTGCGGACCTATAAACTGCCTCCGGCTCGGTATAGGATTCATTTACGCCAAGTTTATTCAGTAACCATTCTGAAGGATGTCCGGAATATTTTGAGTGTACATGAAGATCAGCTTTTTTCATAATCCCTCCTCTTTCAGGAAAGATTATAACGAAAGGAAATTAAGGAGGGTTTAAGGAATCATTAAGAATGGGTTAATAGATTTCTAAATTGCTTTAAATTTATAACCAATACCGCGCACAGTTTCTATGGAACTGCCGTATTTTCCGAGCTTCTCCCGTATATGTTTTACGTGAACATCTACGGCACGGTCAACAATTGCCGTATCATAACTCCAGGCCCCATTCAGTATCTGCTCACGGCTCATTACCTTTCCTGCATTTTTGATAAGATAGAGCAATATTGAAAACTCTATTTTGGTAAGCGCTACAGGACTGCCCGAGACTGTAGCTTCATAGCTTGACGGGTTTACACAAATGTGACCTGTCTTTATTTCCGCATCTTTTATGCTGACTTCTTTTCCGGTTAAAGACCTCCTTAATACGGTCTCCACCCTGGCAACAAGCACCTTGGGACTGAAAGGTTTTGTTAAATAATCATCTGCCCCTGTTTTCAACCCTGTTATCATGTCATTTTCCGCAGTCTTAGCCGTAAGCATAATAACAGGAATATTTTTTGTAATTTCATTCCTTTTTAATATACGGCATATCTCAAAGCCGTCAAGTCCGGGCAGCATTATGTCCAGAATAATAAGGGCAGGATTCTGCTTTGCCGCAAGATCCAGCGCATCCCCGCCGCTGCCGGTGAAAATAACCTTATAACCGGCTTTTTCCAGATGATACTTGACCAGCTCAATTATGTCCTTCTCATCGTCAACAACAAGTATCTTGGTTTTAGTCAAAATGCCCCCTAAGGAATGTTAAAAACAAATTCCGTTCCTTTTCCCTGTGCGCTGCTAACTTTTATCCGGCCTCCGTGATTTTCGATTATATGTTTAACAATAGATAATCCGAGTCCCGTACCGCCCAGCATTCTGGAGCGGCCTTTATCCACTCTATAAAACCTTTCAAATATCCTCGGAATATCGCTTTCAGGTATCCCTATTCCGGTATCTTTTATCAGAAATATATTTTGCGAGCCTTCTTTGAATACTTTTATAAGCAGCTCGCCTCCGTCATTGTTAAATTTTATTCCGTTATCCATAAGGTTCATGATCACCTGCTCAAGCTGCATCTTGTCTGCGTTCATATACTCCGCTTCCGGCGCTATAACAACATTAATTTTTATCTTTTTCTTTTTTCCGGCCACACTTAATACGTCAAGGACGTTCTCAATTATATCTTTAATAGAAAATACTTCGCGTTTTAGCTCCATCTTTTTTGATTCTATTTTTGAAAGGTCAAGTATGTCACGGATCAGGGCATCCAACCTGTCCACATTCTGATTAATTATCGCAAGGAATTTTCTGCTGTTTTTTTTATCTTCCAGCGCGCCTTCCTGCAGCGTTTCCACAAAACCTTTAATAGAAGCCAGAGGGGTCCTTAGCTCGTGAGAAACATTCGCGACGAATTCTGCTTTTGAACGTTCCAGCTTGCGCAGAGCGGTGATATCATTAAAGATCACCAGGAGCCCTTTCTTTTCAACTTCAACTTTTTCATAAAATGCGGCTCGGATCTTAAAGATCCCCTCAACAGGCGTTACCATCTCCAGTTCTATTTCCCGCATGCGCTGTTTGTCAAGGGTTTCTTTGAGAAAATAGTCAAGTTCAGGATTCCGGATAGCTTCGATCAACGGATGTTCCAGCAATTCTTCTTCTTTTATCCCGAAGATATTTTCGATGACAGAATTAATAAGCGTTATTTTCCCGTGCAGATCCAGAATAATAACGCCTTCTATCATATTATCAAGCAGTGCTTTTAACTGCCCCCTGCGTTTTTTTTCTTTTATTTCATCATGCATGTTATTATCTTAATCTTTTTAACCCCTATTAATAAAGCAAAAAATGATGTTTTTAAGGCGGCCTCATAAATTGTCCGGTCCCGGCCTGTCTATTTTATTGCTATTTCCCGAGTAAGATCCCCGCCTTTACTGCAATGAGCGTCAACTTTTACTTTTGTTTTTAACTTAACATCTACAATAATATAGGAAACTTCCTGTCCTTTATCATTGAACTGGCTCATAAAAGATTGTTTTACCAGCTCCATGCCGTCTATTGATACTTTAACAGTGTCAATAAAGTGTTTTGAAATATCTTTGGAACCGTGGACAACGGTTATTTTCAGCATCTTCTCTTTCTCATTATAGTCAAATTTGATATCACTCGGCGGATGCGCCAGGACGGAAGCCGGAACACACAGCGCCGCGAACACCAGTAAACTGCAAAGTATTTTTTTCATTTCTTTTTTTTCTCCCTCCCTTTCGGGACAAGCTCTAGCTCTTCAGACAGCTTTTTTGAATAGTCCAGTCCGGTTAAGAACGGTGCAATAATACCTTGAAGCTTTACCGCTGTTTTTGCCAGTTCAGGCGCCGCTTCTTCAAATTTAAAATCTTTAAAAGGAGTTTTCTCCTTATTTTTCTCGGTAATACCGTAAACTAAATAAGGCACCAGTTTACAATACATTACCGGCATAACCAGCGCGTAATAAATGTCCTCCCCGGAGGCCTCTTTTTTTAATTTCTGCTCCGTTTCTTCTATCTTTTTAAGACCTATATCATTAAGTTGTTTTAATTTTCCTTTTGCCGTGCTTTCCGCTCCCAGAACTTCTGTTAAATAGTCAAGCCATTCAGCGTCCAGCCTGTAGTATTTAAACATAAAATCATACAGATTATTATCCCTGGAACTTTCAAGCAGCTTCTTTTCATATCCGTTCAAAACAACTTTCTTTTTTAACAAATATTCCCGGATAAAAACGGCCTGTAGAGCGCAGCTTTTTATCTCTCTTTCTATTTCTTTAGGATAAGCGTCCGCCGCAACACCGCCGGCACCTTTTACCGCCCCGGCATATTCTTTAACGCAGGCCGCCAAATAAATAAGGGAAGTATATGCCTCCGCAGGCTCCTTTTCCAGGGCGTCAAGGATATTTTGGGCTACTCCCACGGAAATAACGCCCGCAACCCCCGTACTTATTGAAAATTCAGGAAAAATATTACTGTCCTCTTTCAGTGAAACAGTCAGGACACCGGCTTCATACTTTTCTTTTAAAAATACAACCGGAGCTGCTATCTCTTTGTTTTTTACGCCGGACCTTTCTATATAGACAAAGAAACCGTTCAGAGCTCTTTTTAACGCTGCTTCCTCCTGCATTAGAGGCGGAGCTTCCCCGCCATGAACGAGAGAGCTTAAACAAAGCAATGCCGGAAGCAGAATATTTTTGATCATGTAACCCAAACTCCATAATACTGGTTTTTCGAATATTTACCAAACTACGGCTTTGAAATCCGCCTTAAATAGATAACCGGTTTACGAGCATTAGTGTATATTATGCAAATAATAAAAGCAAGGAACTAAATACGGACTGCCTGCCTTGATTTTCCAGGTAAAAACACGTATAATCAGCATAACAAAACCGGAGAAAATATCAGATGGAAAATAATGAGCACGCTAGCACTCCTGAAGGGTGGGTTCCAAATAAAAAACCGATAAACGCCCAGAGTATAGGAACTTCTTTTCTTTATAACCGGCAATACACGCTGGCTAAAGACAAATACACGGCAACGGAATATGATAATTTCAAGTCTTTGGCCATGGCTGTCCGCGACCGGCTGGTTGAAAAGTGGCTCCAAACACAGGAAGAATACCATGATAAAAATGAGAAACGTGTTTACTATCTTTCAATGGAATTCCTTATCGGACGCCTGCTCAGCAACTATACAATAAATATGGATCTCGATACCGCTGCCAGGGAAGCAATTAAAAAGCTGTCTCTTGATTTTGAAGAACTTGCGGACCAGGAAACCGACGCGGGACTCGGTAACGGCGGGCTGGGCCGCCTGGCGGCCTGTTTTATGGATTCGATGGCTACACTCGGCATACCCACGCACGGCTACGGCATCAGGTATGATTACGGTATATTTAAACAAAAGATCATTAACGGCATGCAGGTAGAATACCCTGATGAATGGCTAAAAAGGGAAAATCCCTGGGAATTTGTACGCCCGGAAAACGCGGTACCCATTAAATTCTATGGAAAATCCCAGATGTCGCAAAATAACGCGAAACTGGCGGCTAAATGGCTTGACACCGACAGCGTGCTTGCAATGCCCTACGATATACCTGTACCGGGCTACAAGAACAACAAGGTCAACACCCTCCGTCTCTGGGCAGGGAGAAGCAGTGAAGAGTTCAATTTTAATCATTTCAACTTCGGGGACTACGAGCGGGCGGTCTACAATAAAGTCACCTCAGAAAATATTTCAAAAGTACTCTATCCAAACGATGACTTTTATAAGGGCCGGGAATTAAGATTAAAACAGGAATACTTCCTCACCGCGGCCTCCATAGCGGATATTATCCGCAGGTATAAGAAGGAAAACAAGGACATTCACAAACTGGCGGAAAAAACAGCCATCCAGCTTAATGACACCCATCCGGCGCTGGCTATTGCGGAACTGATGCGCGTGCTGGTTGACGAGGAATTTATTATATGGGATAAGGCCTGGGAGATAGTTCAGCATGTATTCGCCTATACAAATCATACCGTTATGCCGGAAGCCATTGAAAAGTGGTCGGTGGACCTTTTTGGAAAGCTGCTCCCGAGGCACCTGCAGATAATCTATGAACTCAATGCTGATTTTTTAACGGGCTTAAGGACGAAATATCCCGGTGACGAAAGCCGGGTTGCCAGAATGTCTCTTATCGAGGAAGCAGAACCGGATCTGGTGCGCATGGCCCATCTTTGTCTTATTGGCAGCCATAAAGTCAACGGAGTTTCGGAACTTCATTCCAAACTTTTAAAGACTTTTGTCTTTAAGGATTTTTACGAACTTTTCCCGGAGAAATTTACCAATAAAACCAACGGCATAACCCAAAGAAGATGGCTTATTGAAGCTAACCCCCTCTTAACCGGGCTTATCACGGATACTATCGGAACCGGGTGGACTTCAAATCTTTATGAACTGGAGAAACTCCTCCCTTTTAAAGAGGATCCCGTTTTCAGAGGGAAGTGGAACGCAATAAAAATATCAAATAAAATAGCTCTGGCCGCCTATATAGCACGGCATAACGGCCTCAAAGTGGATCCTGACTCCATTTTTGATGTGCAGGTAAAGAGGATCCACGAGTACAAGCGGCAAACCATGCTCTGTTTTTACATAATTTCGCAATACATAAAGTTGAAGAATAATCCCGATCTGGAGTTTGCCCCGAGGACTTTTATCTTCGGAGGCAAAGCCGCGCCGGGTTATGCCATGGCAAAAATGATAATCCGCTTCATAAACGGTATCGCAAATGTCATAAACAATGATAAGTTGATAAAAGATAAGCTCAAAGTGGTTTTTCTTGAAGACTACAGGGTCTCACTCGCGCAAAAGATCTTTCCCGCCAGCGATCTTTCCGAGCAGATCTCAACGGCCGGTACTGAAGCTTCAGGCACAGGGTGCATGAAATTTATGATGAACGGGGCGCTTACTATGATGACCTGGGACGGCGCGAATATTGAAATGGCGCAGGAAGCCGGGGAAGAAAATATGTTCATCTTCGGAAATAGAGTCGAAAATATTGAAACACTTAAGAAAAACGGTTATGATATTCAGGGTTTTATCCGGAATTCCCCAAGCCTGACAGAAGTTTTCAGCCTGCTCAGGAATAATTACTTTTCCTACCAGGACTTCGGGTTGTTTGACCCGCTCATCAACTCCATCTTAAATCAGGACAGATTCTTCATCTGCGCTGATTTTGAGGACTACGAAAAAAAGCAAAATGAAGCTTCTCAGCTTTATCTGAACAAGGCAGACTGGACTAAAAGATCTATTATAAACGTTGCCAAATCCGGCAAGTTCTCCTCAGACAGGACCATCAAAGATTATGCAGGCGAAATCTGGAAAATTTGACCGCTCCCATTTGTTTTTTTGCCTGTTAACTCCCGTACAAGCGGTAAGACTGCCCGGCTATTTTCTTTCTATTTTTTACTTGTTCATTTCTTCAACTTTTGTATTTAACTTTTTCATTACATCCCCGGCTTGTTTGGAATTATCTATGATATGGGGTGTAAGAAAAAGCATCAACTCCGTTTTTTCCTTAATTTGGTCCTGATACTTAAACAGGAAGCCCAGTAAAGGAATATCCCCCAGTATGGGTATTTTATTCTCTATGTTGGAAATGGAATCCGTTATTATTCCGCCGAGGATCATGGTCTCCCCGTCTTTTACTCTTACGGAAGTTGAAGCCTGCCTGTTATCCACAACAGGCGCGCCAAAAAAAGTCGTCTGCGTGATCTTGCTTACGACCTGCGAAACATCCATGGTGATAAAGTCATCCGAATTAATATGCGGGGTAACGGTCAGGATCGTACCGACCGTATTGTAGTTATAGGTATATATAACCTGGCCGCTGGAGGTCGTCTGGCTGCCCGTTAAACTGGGAACCTGCTGGCCGACGTTGACAACGGCTTTTTGATTATCCAGCGTCAGGATCCTGGGCGCGGCTTTCACCTCAACCTTGGTTTCCGCCATCAAATTATGAATAAAAACTCTTGTATTGCCCTGCATGAGCGTGTAATTAAAGGTCGGGGTTTTGGTCGCCAGCCCGAGATTGGAACTTAACACACCGGAAGAATTATCGAGCTGCCGGCCCGCAAAATCAAGCGGGGCAGAATCAATATTAAATTCCACTCCCAGCTGCAGTTCGGCATTGAGCGTAACATCAACCACCAGGACTTCCACGAGTACCTGGCGCTGCATCTGGTCAAGCTGCTCGATGCTGTTTTTTATCAAGGCCAGGGTCTGAGGAGAGGCCACTGCAACGACTGAGTTACTTTTTGTTTCGGCAACTATCGTAATTTTTTCAGTTTCCGGCGGCAGCATGCCCCTGTTGCCATAGTACTGCTGCTGCTGCTGCTGGGTCGCCGGAGTTATCCCCAGGAAGACCGCGTTTAAGACATCACTGATCGTCTTGGCATCCGAATATTTCAGGCGAAAGACAGAAACACCCGTGGCTTTATTTGAGGCTTTTTCAAGATTATCAATTATCTTGAGCAAACTTTTAATATTCGACAGGCTGTTCACCACGATCAGAGAATTAGCCGCTTCATTGCTCATGACCAGGCCCCAGATAGGAATTAAGGCCGACAGGTCGCTTCTAAGTTTTGTCGCGGTAAGGTTTTTCAGAAAGATTATCTGGGAAACTATTTCATCCCCCTCCGTCGCCAATTCAGGATCATTATTTACCACCACGGGCATATTAAATTGTCTTATCCCGCTTATCGGAACGACCTTAAGGACATCGCCCACAAACAGGGAACAATAACCCTTTCCCATAAGGACCGAATCGAGGATCTTAAAGGCCTGTTCAAGCGTGATGGAGCCTTTGCTGTAAATAGTCACATTCCCGCTGACCGGACCTATCTTTTTTGAGGCATCTTTTTTATCCTGGGCCTGCGGCCCGCCGTAATAGGGCTGGGTCATAGCAGCCCGGGCTGCCAGGGTTGCCAGGGTTTGCGGATCAGTCGGCATGTCTGTTGAAACTTCCGCGCCGGTATTCACTATGGTAAGGCCGCTGGCTTTTGTAAGAAAATCAAAAAGCTTAACGATATCTTCGTCTTTAAAGGAGAACTGGACCTGTTTGTTCCAGTCAATTCCCGGCAGCGCAGAATACTTTTTATAAGCTATATTGGGTATTGTTATGGCAGCCCCCCCTGTCATAAGAGTTGTTTCTCTTGATCTTTCCCCGGTAACCAAAGCCGCGGGATGGACCGGTTCGGTTAGCACAGTAACCTTGACCGGCGGCTCTTCCTGCACAGGCCTTATCATATCTTTTTTTACCGCGCACGAGGTAAACAACAAGGCAGCAAAGATCCCGGCAAATATTTTTTTCAGCATAATTCCCCCTTTAACAATATTATAGTTCATTAAGTTCATAAGACCTGCAAGGTAAAAGCTCTATACCTCGTAGAATTTATGAACACCTTATTGCCTGCCCGTGTTTCCGCCAAAGCTTCTTCTTGCCGGCCTGACCCTTCCCGGTTGAGTTGTTGTTACCGGTTCTCTATCCAGGCCCATTTTTTTAAGCTCTTCCTCGGTAGGCCCCGTCGCGTTTTTATCCAAAACACCGGGTTGTTCCAAAACGGCAGGAACCTCCGCGGCAAGACTTTTATCAACTTTTCCGGTGTCGCCGTTCATAATGGCTTCTTTAAGTATTTTTGGTATAATATTTTCCGCCTTCGCCTCGCCCAGTACCCAGACAGTTTTCTCCTCGCCCGCTCTTATTTCAACGCTTTCCCCGGACCAGGTAAGCGCGAGTTGTCCGCCCTTCTTTAAACTTACCGCGTACTTTGTCGTACCGTTCTCTTTTTTATACAGCAAGACATCCATATCTCCGTCGCTCATCGCCGCGGTTAAAACCCAATTCTCCGCCGCGGATGTTTTATCATCCGGCTGTTTCAGCTCCTTTACGGCAGTTTTGCCCTCGTAAGGCGCGAAAGGGTCCCTTCTCAAGGCCTTAAACTTTGCCCCGTCGGCATAAAAGGTCTTTCCGCCCAGGCGCTTCGTTGAAATAGCCACGGAAGTAACCGTTTCCAGCTGGCGCAGACCTTCATAGGTCCCCCCGCTCTGCGAGCTGATCCTGAAACTTGAAATAGACATGGCCGGGACCGTATTTTCAGAGATATAAAGAAGTTTTGCAAAAGTTAAGGCATTAGCTCCGAGTTTCAGCTGAAAATTAGCCATGCCCTTGGTACCCTGGTTTCCGGAGGCCTGAAAATTTTTTATCTTGACCCCGCTGTTGACCGTAACACCTTCCATGTAATTGTACATATAAATAATAGCCCGGCCGGGATCGAGTTGTTTCACGCCTATCTCTTTATCCGCAGTCCTGATATGCGCTATCTCTTTTTTTGCGTATGCGATATCCGCAAGCACATTTGAATACGTTTTAAGCGCCGGTTCAAGAAACAGGATAACCGCCAGTACAACCGAAGCCACAAGCACGCCGATAGAAAGTATGAGCTTTTCCCTTATCTCCAGGCCGGACAAATATTTTATATTCATTTTACCACCGCCTTGACCCGGATCTTCACCATGAACTGGGTGACCGGCCCGCTGCCGGTAGCCAGCTCATTCGCAAAGGCTAGTTCTGAAGCAAGGCCGCGAATCCGGTTCAAAGAATCCATAAAGACCGTAATGTCTTTCCTTGCCTTTGCCGTTCCCTTTAAATTAATTTCGCCTTTGTTGTCCCCTGACATTTCATTCAATATTACCTCATCCGGTACCGCATTCATTATTTCGCTGACCGCGGCCGCCCATTTTCTGCCGCCCTGCACTTCCAGGCCGGAAAGTTCTGTTTTAATGTCTTCAAGCTCGTTTGACGCCAGGTTATTCAAAAAATAAATTATACCGGAAAATACTAAAATAGCCGCACAGGCCGCGGCCGCCATTTGCAGAAGTTTGATGTATATAGGCGCCCCTTCTTTTTTTCCGGAAACATGTTTCAAGAGATCCAGAATAAGCATATCTTTCTCTGTAACCGCAAGAAATAATCCATACAGCAGGAACCAGTCTTGAGAAATATTTTCCAGGCCTGTTTTTTGGCTAAAATCACCGGGCAGGGAAAGCTTTATGCCGTTTTTTATTTCTATCCCGGAGGTAAATACTCCGGTAATTATTTTTTTGTCCTTCTCGAGGGCTTTCAGCGTAAGTTTCACTTCCTCTTCAAGTTTACCGTCCCTTATTTCCAGCCCGCGGCTCAGGATAATAGTTCCTTCCCGGCAGGCAATAATATCCGCGCGTTCCCCGTTCGAAAAAACCAGTAAAGACGGTTCTTTTGTGTACTCCTTACTGTGCCTGAAAGCTTCAAAAAGCGCGAAAGTGGTCGGGACCATTGACACGGGAGGGGCTTTAAGCTGCATAAGCTCTCCGGAAAATATGTCAATATCCCGGCACGAGGCCGCAGCAAGAATTCCGGCCTGTTTTTCCTTATAAAAAGAATAATCCAGCACGGCATTTTCCCTGCCAAAAGGTAAACCTTCTTCTGCTTCATGCTCAGCCGTTTCCTTGAGCGCCGCGGGAGTTTTTTCTTTGGGTTCCAGCTCCCGGAAAACGCATTTTTCTCTCGGAAATAATACTGTTATTTTCTCCTTTGGAAATTCAAGGAAAAGCGCAGTCAAAGCACCCGTGATACCTTTGTCCGGTTCCACAGGAAAGACTTTCGCTTTCAGTATGGCAAATTGTTTATCTTTTTTCTGTAAAAGCAGAGCCCTTACACAACTTCCGGAAAGCTCCAGCAAAACACTTTTTTTGTTCACCATAAATTCTCCTCGTTCAATTAAACGCCTATTTCAACTTTAAAATCTTATTTTTATTTTATTAGTAATCAGCTATCAGCAATTAGTAATTCATTCACTCCTGCCAGAAGTATCTGATAAATATTTTTTCATGCTCGCCGGGTCCGTTAGTATTAAAGACCGCATTGACCTTTGCCGTGGCTCCATTACACCCGGAAGTTACCCGCACTCTTTTTGTAACGCTTTCCACGCAAAAGAACCTGACATATCTGGGATTAAACCTTCTGCCGTTTTGCCTGATGAAGGCCTGTAGGGCCGAACTGCTGATGGGCCTTTTGGCGACAATAAGGTCCGCGAGAGTATCCGGCCCGTTGAATTCACGGATATAGGCCTTGAGCACCGGCAAGGTCGCGGTATTTATGTTCAAAGCCCCCTGCGTGCCGGACGCACTGTCATACACCGTAAAGTAAGGCAGCATAGTAAAGACATCATTCACATCAATGTCCTGCACAAGCCCGAGCTCTTCCACGCTAAAGTAAACCCCGCCGTTTTGTTTTCTCCAATTCAGTATGGCTTGCGCTTTTTTATCGTAATCATTAATTTTTATCTCTTTCAATATATCCCGGATAACTTTTATAGGCGCATTGTTAATATTTGACTTTCCGCCTTCATCTTCAAGCACCGCAGTATAGGCCCCTTCTCCAAAAGTCACTCCGGTATTTGCCGCGTTGAGTTCGTTTATCCCGGCAATAGTTGAAAGCTTTAATTTATCTCTTTTGGCAAAGTCAGTGTAGATCACATCATAAGCGCCTGCAGCCGCGATATAATAGGATTTTAAGTAATTCTCATAATTATGCAGTGCCCGTGCCTGCTGCCTGATATAAAGTATCAACCCGCCTGAAATAACTACCAGTATGGCCGAAACCCAGATAACGATTATCGTCACATAGCCGGAGTTTCTACCTTTCATAGGCGGTAACTCCCATTATGGCCTCCAGGTACTCCGTATTGCTGCGGACCCCTCCGCTGGCCGCCATTACCCCCACCTTAATAAGCCTTGGCAAAAGTCCGTGAAAGCCGGTGCTGCTCTTTTTTTTGCCGGTGTCCCACTCCGTAACCCAGTCACTATTATTAAAATAGGAGATGTGCAGCCCTGTTATGCCCTCAAACGCCTCTATTTCCTCTTCTTTCCAAGGCAAGACCGCCTTATCCCAGGTAACTTTTCTTTTTAGCACATTAATTTCACTGCCTTGCTCCAGGGCTTCAAAATAATAGGAGACTTTACAAAAATCTGACCTTCTCGGAAAATTCTCCGGCCAGTAAAGTGAAACTGGCCTGGAATAGCAGATCATTTGCAGCTTATCTTCTCCGCCGGCAAGATAAAAATATTCCCGGTTCAGCTTCCCCAGGTTTTTAGTAAGTATGGGCTCAGCCGAGACCACGCTTTTAATATCTCTCGTTATAAGCTTTAACGTACTCCTGGCATTCAGAAGCGCTTCACTTTCATTAAACGCCCGGTCCCAGGCGGAAATTCCGGCTGAAAAAGCGCCATAAACCGAAGCCGCTACCAGAACAATTATGGAAAGAGCGGCCATCAGCTCTAAAAGTGTGAAACCCTTTCTGCCTGTCAAAGTCTTTTGCTTTTTCATTCACATGCCTATTTCGCCTGCAATGCCTTGCATGGCGGAAACTGCTATTTCTACGAATTTGTCTTTCATAAGTCCGGTCTTTTCAATATCCGAGATAAGCTGCCGGTTTACCTTTGCGGCAAAGGCCTTTTCTTTCAGACGTTTGAGTATAGAGGAAGGCTTAACGTCCGCAAGTTTTTTAGACGGAAGTATCAGGACATAGGCCGCAATGAGTCCGGTAATATTCTCTCCCGCCGAAAGGGCATAATCAAGGTTGGAACTCCTTTTTTCCTTAACAAAACCCAGATTCTCGGCATGAGCAAGTATGGCCTGAAATAAAACGGGCTCTTCAACCCCTTCTTTTCTTAGAAGTTCTACCGAGGTTATGCCATGTTTGGAGTAATCCGTCCCGATAGTATCAAGGTCAATATCATGCAGGAGCCCGCAAGCCGTCCAGAATTCTTCGTCCCCCCCGAAATACTTTGCCAGCCCGCGCAGGACCGCACCTGTTTCAAGTGAATGCTTTATCAGATGTTCTGTCTTAAGATATTTCAACATAAGTTCTTTTGCTTTGCTCTCGTTCATGCCTGCCTCTCGCTCTCGGTCATTTTCTCTGCAAGAATTTCGTTTCAAGGGAAAAATCCCTGGTACTTCCCCTTGCCTGCCAGGCCACCGTCACTTTCAGCCTGGTCAGATTATAATTACCGGTCATTTCCAGTTTTGTACTTTCCGCGGTCCAGCTATAGCCGGGCTCAGTCTCGCCAAAATCACCGCTCATTTCCTCATCCAGAGTACCGGCCGTCTTAAGCTCCTCCAGTTTTGACTGGGAAAGAAAAGCAGCCCGGGTTTTTGTTTTAATATCCTCCATCCTGTTTAAAGATTCCGAAAAAAGGTAAAGACAGGATACCATAACAAGCCCCAGAAGGCCCAACCCTACCAGAGCATCAAGAAGTATATACGCTTCCTCTTTTTTTAATACTGCGCTATTAATACTCTTCATTGGGCTATTCCGGATGAGGCAGAATAGGTATAGTCCCCGGGGAACACCTTAACAGAACCCGTTGTATGAGAGAAATAGATGGTATAAATATTCCCCTTATTATCTTCCAGCACCAGCCGGGCAGGTTCCGCACTCCCGTCAGGATAAAACGTCACAAAATCACTGCTGACCGAACTATCCTGCGCGGTTAATGCGCTCCTGGGCGTATTGAACTCCTTTATTCCGGTCTTCTCCGTTAAGACCTGTTGTTTTACGGCCGTTGACGGCACGTAGACACCTGCCTCCGTGTACTCTGCCAGCCAGTAGGAATTATTTGAAAGATCCATGTAGAAGCGAACATTTATCCCCCTGGCCCCGGCAAGCTCGCCGGCAAGCCGCGCGGTCGAACTTAGGGTCATGGCATCGGAATAGACCGTTCTCGCGGCCAAAAAATTACCCAGCCAGATGACTGTAAGCCCCGAAATACTGACCAGAATTGCAAGCACCACCGCGAGTTCAAGAAAAGTAAAACCCGCCGCTGAACTATGTCCGGAAATATTTTTTCTCTTCCTCACTGCACCGCTCTTTCCCGCTGTTTTCTTCCGCTTTAGTTCTCTGCCGCTATCCAATTCGTAATATCGGCATCGGGCCCCGTCCCGCCTTCCTTACCATCGCGGCCAAGAGAATAAATATCATAGGAAGTCGTATTATTTGTCCCCGGATAAACATAAACATAAGGATTCCCCCAGGGATCTTTAGGGACTCTTTTTTTCAAGTAAGGCCCTTTCCAATTTGTAGGCACGGGAGGAATATTCGTGATATTAAGCAGGGCGTCAAAGCCCTGTTCTGATGTGGGATAATTTCCGTTATCTGCTTCATACGCGTCCAGGGCGGTCTCTATCGCGGCAATATCGGCTTTCGCTGCGGCTATTCTTGCGTCCTCGGTCCGGCCGACAAACCTGGGAGCCACCACCGCCGCAAGTATCGCGATGATAGCTATGACCGTAATAATTTCAATGAGCGTGAAACCTTTTGACTTATTATTTTCATCGTACCGTTGTTTAATCATTTTTTTCTCCTCGCGAAAGATTTCATTGATAAAAACAAGAAATATTCTGCAACTATTTTAGACCTTACAAACCTTATAAGCTTTAAAAACTTTACGAACTCGACTTTACTTCACTATTGCGCTTATGTTCATTATGGGAAGCAGAAGGGCCAGCGCCATATACCCGACCATAAGAGCTATCCCGAGAATAAATAAAGGTTCAATAAGTATCATCAACCTTCTGGTTGAAGTCTCGGTCTCTCTTTCATAAGAAGCCGCGATCTTATTCAAGACATTTTCCATTTTTCCAGTTTCCTCTCCGACCTGCATCATCTGAATTACCGGTTTGGGAAAGAAATCAAATTCTTTTAAAGCTTTCGAAAGGGCATCTCCGCGCTGAACGTTCCGCGTCACGATCTGAATATAACCGGAAAGGACCCGGTTACCTATGCTTGATGAGGTTACAGCCAGTGCTTCAAGTAAAGGCACACCGCTGCCCAGCATTACGGAAAGCAGGAAAAAAAATCTGGAAAGTACCGCTTTATGCACTGTCTTGCCGGCAAGAGGCAGTCTTAAGACCAAAGCATCCAGATTTCTCCGGCCTTTATCTGTTTGAATATAACGGCGCAGCAAAACAAAGGCCGCGATCAAAACAGCCAGAAGAAGCCACCAAAAACCGGCAAAAAAAGCGCTGGCTTTCATGAGTAACAGCGTGGGCAGAGGAAGCGTTTGATTATAATCCGCGAAAATTGCGACAAAGCGGGGCAGAACAAAGACCAGAATAAGTACCAGAACAACAAGCCCGAAAGAAAGTATCACCAGCGGGTAGATCATCATGGTGAAAAGTTTTGATTTAAATTCTTCTTCCCACTCAAGCAGGTCCGCGTATTTTAAAAAGACCGTTTCCAGCAGGCCGGAAACTTCGCCTACTTTGGTGAGCCCGACCATAAGCGGCGGAAAGATCTCCTTGTATTCCGCAAGGCATACCGAAAAGGGCGCGCCGTTCTTTATTTTATCTTTTATGGCCAGGACCGTGGCCTTGAGAGTTTTATTTTCTATGCTGTCGCTGATGGTGGTAAGCGCGTGATAGAGAGGAACCCCCGCGGAGATCATGGTCGAAAGCTGCCTGACAAAAAAACTAAGATCATGCACGCCCACGGATTTGACAAAGCCCAGCCCCGCTTTTAATTTAAGCGTTTCCAGAATGCCCGTAAAACGCGTTATTACCGGAGAATTATATGGTTTCATCTTCCTGGGTCACTTTTATTATTTCATTTATGGTCGTAATGCCTTTTTTTACTTTTTCCCAGCCGTCTTCGCGCAGGGTCCGCATGCCGTTGGCGATCGCCGCGGCCTTAATTTCGCTGGCCATTGCCCGGTCCATGATCGTCTTTTTCAACGCTTCATTTATGACCAGCAATTCGTATATTCCGCTCCTGCCGTAATAGCCGGTGTTCAGGCATTGCTCGCAGCCCTTGCCTTTATAGAATTTTTCTCCGTTACTAAGTTTAAACTTCAGGTCTTTCAGGTATTCTTTGTCAGGCTGGTATTCCACTTTGCAGTTTCCGTCTATTACCCGTATCAGCCGCTGTGCCAGGATACCCACGACCGAGGAGGCCACCAGGTAGGGTTCGACACCCATATCAATAAGCCTGGTAGCCGCGCCCGCGGCATCATTGGTATGCAGGGTCGCGAAAACAAGATGGCCGGTCAGGGAGGCACGGATAGCGATCTCGGCAGTTTCAAGGTCCCTTATTTCACCCACCATGATAATATCGGGGTCATGCCGGAGGATATGCCTTAAACCTCTCGCGAAAGTAAGCCCTATTTTGCTGTTAACCGGTATCTGGTTTATCCCCTCAACGCTGTATTCAACCGGCTCTTCCACGGTCATGATCTTTATTTCAGGAGAGTTTATCTTGGAAAGAGCCGAGTATAAAGTTGTAGTTTTACCGCTTCCCGTGGGGCCGGTAACAAGAATAATTCCGTAAGGTTTCTCTATAAGCTTCTCAAATTTCACAAGCGTATCGGGCAGCATGCCCAGCTCCGGCAGTCCGTACCGGACACTGGTTTTATCCAGGATACGCAGAACCACGCCTTCGCCGTAAAGCGTCGGGATGGTCGAGACACGGCAGTCTATCTGCTTGCCTCCTGATTTCATCTCGATCCTGCCATCCTGCGGCAAACGTCTTTCAGCAATATTCATTTCCGCCATTATTTTAATTCTTGAAACAATGGCGCCGCGGAAATACTTAAGCGCGGGCGGGATAGGAACATCCCGGAGATTGCCGTCAACCCGGAAACGGATCTTCAGGCCTTTCTGCTGGGGTTCCAGATGAATGTCAGTCGCCCTTTCTTTCAGCGCTTCGATAAAGATCTGATTGACAAATTGAATTACCGAAGCGTCCTGGGCCAGGGCGGTATCGTCTATCTCTTCAAGTTCCTTAAATTCCCCGTTCTTCTCCACCGTCGCCGAACCGCTCTCTGCGACCATTCTGGCTACCGTATCGGCGCCTACACCGTAATAACGTTTAATAGAAGCGGTTATCTCTTCTTCCCCCGCGATAAGCGGCTTTACTTTTTTGCCCAGGATAAGTGCAAGCTCATCAAGCATCTGGATATTATTGGGGTCGGTAACGGCTACTATTATATGATTATTGTCTTCTTTGACGGGTATTACCTTGAACTTGCTTGCGATTTTTAGCGGCAGTTTCAGCAAAAGATTCTGGTCAATATCAAATCCAGGAGTTTTCTCCACAATTTCTCCTTTTGAAAAGGAATATTGTTGTTTGTATTATTGTACCACTTCTTTATGCCTTTTCCAATAAAGGAAAAATGTCTTTTGTCCCGGGAAACGCTAAAATAGCTAAGCGTATAATGCAATTATGACGAAAAATAAAGCAAAAAAGGTTACAAACAACAGCAGGGACAGCCCGCCGTAGCGAACATATCCCTGCTCTTTTCAGATAAGACCTGAATTACCGGTCAAAAGTTCAATTTTTTACTTGTTTTCTGAGCTCAAAACGATGTAAAGGGTACTGCCTCCTCTTTCAATTACAAACAGGATACCCTCTTTTAGATCCGCAGCCTTAACTATACTGTGGAAAACATCAATATTTGTTATCTCTTTTGAGTCTATTTCTCTGATAATATCTCCGGCTTTGATATCAGCTTTATCGGCCAGGCTTCCCTTTTCAACGGCCGTTACCACAACACCCTTGTCGCCTTTGAGCCCGTATTTTCTGGCAAGCATTTCATTTAAATTTTTGACCGATATTCCGGTATCTTTGTTCTTATTATCCTTTTCCTCTTTAACTTTTGGTTTTTCTTCCGCGTTCTTCTCGCCCCAGGGCGCAAGCAGTACCTTAATGGTGAGTTCTTTGCCATCCCGTATTACAGTAAATACGGCGGTCTCACCGACTTCCCTTCCGGCCACCATTTCAACAACATTTTTCGGGGTAAGCACTTCCTTCCCGTCAAACTTGACAATAACATCCCCGCCTTTAAGCCCCGCTTCTTTTCCCGGGCCTTTTGCATCAACTTCCGTAATAAGTACCCCGGAGTTTACTTTAAGTTTTTTAGCCAGCTTGGCGTCAACTTCCTGCAAGCGCACGCCGACCCAGGGTGTTTCATCGCTGTTCTTTTTCCCTTCCATCAGCGTGTTGAGCTTTGCTTTGACATCATTGACCGGTATCGCAAAGCCGACACCCATATTTCCGACACTGCCCGAGTTAAAACTCCCCGCTATGGCCATATTTATGCCTATTACTTCGCCCTCAAGGTTAAAAAGCGGCCCGCCGGAATTTCCGGGATTGATAGGCGCGTCCAGTTGAATTATATGCGGGATCCTTTTCGGTATGCCTTCAATATCCATATTATCAAATAAACGCCCTTTGGCTGAAACTATACCCATCGTAACGGTATTCTCGTAGCCAAAGGGATTACCCACGGCAACGACAATATCTCCGACCTGGACTTTGTCCGAATCTCCCAGATCAACTACCGGGAATTTGTCGCCGGATTTGATTTTTAAAACAGCTATATCGTGCCTTACATCATAGCCTTTGATCTCCGCGTCATATTTCTTTTCATTTGTAAGTATAACTTTCACGCTTACGGCATCTTCAACAACATGATAATTGGTCAGCACATATCCGTCCGGTGTAATTATCATTCCGCTTCCGATACCGCCCATTTTCTGTTCTTCGTAGTCCTTACGGGAACCCTCTTCCCCGTCCTGATTCCCGCCGTCATTCTCATTTTTTTTGAAATATTTTCGCAGGTCGGGGAAATTAAAATCAAAGCCATTGGGCCCTTTTCCGACCTTGACCTTCCTCTCTGTAGCTATATAAACTACAGCAGGACTGGCCTGTTTGGCTATCTCGCGCAGGTTATTCTGCAGCGCTTTTGCCTCCGGAGCCGCCGGCACTTTCGCAGCAACGGGAAGCGAAAAAAGAAGCAAAACTGCCATCCCCGCAAAGATCATTTTAATATTTTTCATATATTCCTCCATTTTTTATCGTATTGTCAAAATTCTTTTGGTAAATCTCTGTCTACATCTGTTTCAAGCACTTCTTCGGGTTTTGATTGCCTGCCCTGCCTTTTTCTTGTCATGTTGAGCTGTTTTTCTCCTGGCGAAACATCCCTGCCTTTCAGACCTAAAATACAGAGATCCTTCGCAAAAGAGGCTCAGGATGACAAAGCTATTCAGATAACTACTTCTGCTATAACAAGTTTCTTTTTAACTGCCTTTATTTTCATATCTTTCATTTACTGCTTGACACTACCAAAGATGATTACAATAAAGGTACTGGGTGTTTAGTTCTTAGCTCTTAATTCCTATTTCCCAGCACCTAGGACCCAGAACCTAAGCGAACTTCGTTCGCTTACTGTGTTATTTCAAGTTCAAGTTTTACCTGGTCCGTGGGTTTAAGTTTTTTAAGCTCCGCCATTTCTTTTTTACTCGGAAGTTTCATAAGGTAGCCCATCTTGTTCAATTCTTTAATAAGTTCCTCGTACTTGCCGGCAGGGACCGTTATTACGTATTTTTTGCTCAAATTTATTGAATTCTTGGCAGGCGTTTCCGGGTTAAGGACGCCGGTACTGCTTCCTTCAAAACGGTTCACAATTTCATCCAGGTCGTAGCCGGCATGTGAAATATTTCCGGAATACATTATTACTTTATTTGGCTCCGTTCTGTTCTCCATACTCTTAGTGCCGCTTTTATTTTCCGCCAGCTGTTGTTTGCCGGTTAAAGTGTGAGTCCCTGCCGAAAAAGGCGCGCCGGGGACATAATTACTTATATAGATACCCAGTACCAGCCCTGCAAAG
>Ga0209083_1000414_pt1 | contig 64086 bp, 64 predicted proteins | sample AM7aDNAmetaG_FD_184132 | JGI IMG/M metagenome (GOLD analysis project Ga0209083, IMG submission 184132) | Freshwater microbial communities from Finland to study Microbial Dark Matter (Phase II) - AM7a DNA metaG (SPAdes) (version 3) | ecosystem: Environmental > Aquatic > Freshwater > Lake ... | reverse complement strand
TGCTCACAAAGGCAAGGTCAGCTTCACTTTTCGACTGATAATCCGAAATGTCACCCTGCCAGAGTTTCATGAACTTATTCTTGTTCTTCGCGGTGGATGCCTTCTTTATGATATCGAGATCGTATCCTGACGCGGTGGATGGTTTACTTGCTGCTCCACCCATCTGTGATTCAGCGGGGTTCGAGGAAGGAGAGGAAACCGATTCAGGTCGTGGCGGCAGAAAAGACGAATACAACTGCTGCATCTCTTCACCCGGAATCACCCTGGTATCTCTTGCAGCACCGGTGAGATGGTTGCCGGTCACAGTGAAGAAACGGCCATTGTCGTAAATCTCCCGGTTCCCCCTCCGCTTATCAACACCGGGAGGGAGGCTTCCCAACACTATTACGTGAAGCCCGGTTCCTGACGGTGACACCTCAGCATACGACTTCCACATCAGGGCTGCATCGAGTGATGCACGGTCCCAGGGTGTATCAGGTGACTCCCGACAATGGTCTATGTCAATCCCAGTCCATCCACCACCCAACTGGAAACCTATCCCAAAGCCAGGAAGGAATTGTAATAGTTTCACAACCTCATCGAATCGTTTCCAGGTGGAAGGGTCATTCGACTTCGCTCTGACTGAACCATCACTATACGGGACCTTCGTCTTCTTGCCGTCACGTTCTTCATACTTCCACAATACCCACCGTGAAACGCCACGCATCGAGAGTGGAATGTTTTCAAATGAGACTGATGAAGGCGAAGCAGGCAAATCTGATGATGCTTGCGGCTGCGCTTCGGTTCCTGGTGGAGTCATGGAGTCCACTCCCCGAACCAGAAATGTTTCAGATATATCGGGAGTCTTCGCCAGATAAAGGCCCGGTCATCAAGGGTAAGTGATTCAAGGGTATCCTGAATCGAGTAATAAGAGTTCACACCTGGTGCAGTCGGAAACTTTTTGCAATATTTCAGAACTTCCGGTGCAACGGTGTATGAGGCTGCCATTATGCAACCTCCGCAACATCCTGTGGAATGTGTTCAAATCCTTCATCAACGAGGGTAAGATCCCCGTCTTTGAGCAACAATAGTGCAAATGCCTTATACAAAGGTGGAAGGTGGTCAATCTGATCCTTACAGACTGCCACTTCCTTGTGAGATACTTTTATGTCCTGAACTGTTAAACTACTCATGCTGATTCCTCTTTAGGTCTTAGAACCTGTTTTTTGAGGTCAGACCACCGGGGACGGTTTGACTTTGCAAGGTTTGCCGTCCCTGATGGAGCATTCTTTTAGCGATACTTCATTTTCATCACAGATGTATACGGAGAAAACCTCCATCTTTCAATGTCACACATTTTGAGAGGTGCGGCATGTCCCTCATCTTATGATTTCGTTCGTTTTCATCATCCATTTTCATCTCATTGTTTCACCCTTCGATTTCCTTATTAACCTCATTCATTGAGGGATTGGATTTCTCCAAAATTTCGTATGCACCCAAGCGCCCTAAAGGTTCTGCTTTGTGTTCGTCATTATTTCTGTTCTATCCCTTTTTTCCATTTTTCAGTGACGAACATTGTAAAAATCTTTATTTTCCCCATCATAACGCCGACCCACTTGCATCAATTGATGCCAAAGCTTTCATAAGTTTATCAGGATGGCTCTTTGCCAGGTCAGTAAGTATAGCAATCAGGTCAACATCCTGTTTCTTCACTTCTTCCGTTAACTCAATTCCACACACCGAGCAATACCTCGCGGTGGGTGTGTTCACAGTGAGACACCGTTTACATTGCTGAGGCTCGAAAACTTTGACAAGCTTCTTCTCTTCCTTTTCCACAATCCCATATTTTTCCGCTATTGCATCCATAACGGTTTCATTGGAGATGTGAGCGTACGTTTTCAGCATTTTGGTCGATTGATTTCCCCAACATATTTGTTTCGTTATAGTTTCTCCCATCCCTTCTGATAGAAGATGAGAGATACGGGAATGCCTGAATAGATGAGGGGTAACTCTTTTTTTAATTCCTGCTTCTGTTGCAGCGATTTTAATCATTTTTGACATATTTTGATATTGGAGTTGACGGCCTTTCTTATAGGTAAAGACATAATCTTGTGGAGAGCGTGTCGTCTTCGTTTCCTCCATATACTGAATAAGATAAGGTCTTGTCATGACAAGGGGAATGAGTCTGGGTTTTCCAGTCTTGTCATTTACATTGACTGTGACCGCCCAGGCATGATCATCTGGAAAAGAGACCTGGATCCATTTTAAATGTCCAAGCTCTCCGATGCGAAAGGCACCTTCATAAAGCATCATTAAAAAACAGCGGTCCCGATTGTTCTTGCAATGTTCAACGACTAATTTCACTTCATCTGGAGAAAGCATCATCTCACAGGTTTTAGTCATTGTGTCCAAGGTCGGGACCCTGATGTTTTGCACTTTCTTTTCTGGTATTGTGCTGTAATTATTTTCAATGAGCCAGAGGAAAAATCGTTTTACAAAGCCGATAAAATCTGATTTTGAATTTTGCTTATATTTGTCATCATCCCTGATTTTGCTTATAGCGGCATTTAAATCATTAATTGTGGCTTCATCATAAGGCAATAAGAGATATCGACGTAAATTAACTAGCGCTGTAGTAATTTTATAAATTCTATCTACACCTAAAGAATTGGATACAGCTTTTCTCTCTGCAACATATATGCCAATAAAATAATTGTCACGTTGTGTTATTTGACCCTCAGCCAGTGCGCGATTAACAATATTAATTGTGTAACGCTGAACTTTTTCTGGAGTCTTGTGAAAACGACTTGACATATAATAGAGTAGTCGTTATGCTATCTTTAAAGATATGGAATAGGTTTTAACTATAAAAAGAGTCTGGGTCCCATCTCTCTTCTTAAGAACAATTTCGTAATCTGACACAAAACCCTTCCGATATAGTTCCTCGAGTAATTTTTTGCGGTCGGTAGGTTCGAGATAAAAAGTATCAGCAATATTTTTGCCCAGACATAGAGAAAGGTCACCATATCCAAGGACTTTTGCCCATGATCTACTTGCAAGAATTAGCCTTCCCTGCATATCGCTTCGGTAATATACATCTGTCATATGCTCAAGCAGATCTATATACTCGTCATGGGCTTTCCTGAGTTCATACTGGGTTTGTTTCTGTTCCGTGATATCCCGGATGGATTCAATGGCCCCAATAACAATCCCTTCACTGTTATAGAGGCGGGATGCCTTTCCAAGAAGCACTGAATGTCTACCAAGAGGACGTGGAAGCTTAGTCTCTGCGATAAGGATATCTCCTTCTTTTTTAATTATCGAATACCATTTATTGATAAGTTCTTCATCTGGAATAGACACAAGATCGATAAGGGTGGGACGACGCTCCCCATAAAATGGGATTGAGTATTCATAATTTCCCTTATCAAGGATATCACGTGCAGAGATACCGGTCATCTCCTCAATTGCTTTGTTCCATGCAATAACTTGACCGTTATTATCTATCGCAAATGTTGCATCAGGCAGGAAATTGATAATATCATATAGTCGTCTCTCGGCATCCTTTGCTAGTTTTTCTGTCCTCAGACGGTTTACTGCCGATCGGATCTTGTGAACAAGTTCAGTGAACTGAGCCTTTGGCTCTCCGCCTTTCTGAATATAAAAATCGGCGCCGTTGTTGAGTGCATCAATTGCAACCTCTTCACGTCCCCTCCCCGTAAAAATGATGAAGGGTGTATTATTTCCAGATTCTTTTAGTCGTTTAAGGAACGTAATCCCATCCATTTCCGGCATCTGGTAATCTGAAATGATGGCATCAAATTTTTCCTTACTGATAAGTTCAAAAGCTGATGCAGCAGAATCAATAGTTGTAACTGAAAAATCTCCCAGTTTTTCCAGGAATATCTTCCCAATGTCAAGAAGGTAAGGTTCATCATCGACATAAAGGACCCGGATAAGATCTGCCATTACTCTCTATTGTCTGTCTACTTGGAGATACCTTTTTCCTATGATCTTCCATAAGAGGTACTGGAAAATTGAGAAAAACTCCTTAGATCATATTAAATTTAATAAAATCTCTTTACTACTAATATCAAACGTTTTTCTATAAAAACACTAAACTTAAAAAGGAAGTGCTGAATGTATCAAGTGCTCTATGTCGATGATGACCCTGATCTTCTCTTAATCGGGAAAAAATTTATTGAGAGATCAAAGGAGTTCCTCGTTGATACAAATACTTCAGCAAATAATGTTCTTGATTCAGTAGACCTGCAGTCATATGATGCAATTATATCAGATTACCAGATGCCTGGAATTGATGGAATAGAATTTTTAAAAAAAGTGCGTTTAAAGAATGTTGATATACCTTTTATCCTTTTTACAGGTAAAGGACGTGAAGAAGTAGTAATTGAAGCAATAAACAGTGGTGCTGATTTCTATATTCAGAAAGGAAATGATACTTTATCTCAGTTTGCAGAACTCACTCACAAAATACGTCAATCAGTGCGGAGACGAGAGGCTGAACTTGCAAGAATAAAATCTGAGAAAAAATTTTTCGAAGTCTTTTTTAAAAATCCGAGTATTTCAATGATAAATTCAACTGAAGATGGAACATTCATTGATGTTAATAATGCTTTTCTTAAGAAAATCGGTTATTCCCGTGAAGAAGTGATCGGTAAAAAAATAGATGAGCTCGAAATCTTTGCTGATCAAAATACTCTCGTACATATAGTTAATGCAATACATGAGAATGGCTCGATTCGGGACAATGAAATAGAGATTAATACAAAATCTGGTGAGAAGATAATTGCACATCTCTCATGTGAAAGAATTCAGATAGGGAACCAGGACCTCTTTTTTTCATATGCTATCGATATTACAGAAGAAAAGAAAGCCCAGGAGGCACTTCTTGACAGCGAGGAGAAATACAAGCTGATTGCAGAGAATAGTCATGATCTTGTGTATATATACCGGGATACAGGCTTTCTGTTCTTTAATCAGAAAATACCTCTTGTGACAGGATATACTAGTGAGGAGCTTAAAAAAATCAACGTATGGGACCTTCTTCCTCCTGGTGACCGAGAAGTGATGTATGAATATGCAATAAAGAGAATAGCAGGAGAGGCCATCCCCTCCCATTATTTTGCCCATTATCTCACGAAATCAGGAGAAATACGTGATGCAGAGTTTACAATGGAAAAAATAACATTTCAAGGTGAATATGCATTACTTGGGACGGTAAGAGATATTACTGAAAGAAAAAAACAGGAAGCCTCATTATATGAAAGTGAACAACGATACCGCACACTTGTTGAGACCACCGACACGGGTTACGTAATTCTTGATAAATCCGGTTGTGTTATTGATGCAAACATCGAGTATATCCGGCTTACCGGATACAGTAAACTGGATGATATTAAGGGGAGAAGCATTCTCGAATGGACTTCACCTGATGAAGAGGAAAGGAACAAAGAGGCTCTACTCAGGTGTATCAGAGATGGAAAGATTAGAAATTTCGAAATAAATTATATTCATCTTGATGGTAAATTAACTCTTGTAGAGATAAATGCGACGGTTGTGAAGGCAAATGAGTCTTTTCAGATTGTCACTTTATGCCATGATATATCATCAAGGTTCTGACTTAAAAAATTTTTTTTTTAAAAAAAAGTATTATCAATGTAGATATCTTGGTTTTTTCCTTACTTCCTCGTAATATTGATTAATCCCTATATCCCGCAATCTATCTCCATTAGCTCTCCATTTTTCGGCAACAGGCGGGTTCTTCTGAGGTGCGTCTGAACACGGGAAATCTTTACACTCTCCACAAAATAAAACCCCTTTCTCCATTGAACACTTTCTGAATGAACAATCCTGTATATGATCTGGAACATCTTTAGCTCTACAACCAGGACATTGTACTGAAGACAGAGATTCAAGAACTGAACCAAATGCCTCATAATTCCTGAATTCCGGTGCATGTTCGGCAATTATTGGGACCAGATTTTCAAACCCTTCAAGGAGGATAGCGAGATCCTTGGCATGTTTTCTGACATCACCGTCTTTATAAAATGCGCAATTACCACAGTACAATCCACAGGGTGTTACCATCTCAAACAAAAATTCAGCCTCTCTTCCAGGTCTCTATCTCCATTGTCTTTGGTTCATGGTATACGATTTCCTGAGCAATGAATTTCAGGATTACATAATCCGGATTGTCAACAGACTGGAAATGCTTTTCAAACATTGGGTTCCAGTATTGTTTTTTTGTCTCGAGATCATCATGGACTTCTCCTATTGCTAATACCTCGACATAGGGATCTGAAAACTCCTTTCCTGACCATGTTGTTAGAGCTGATTGTGGGTTCTTTTTAATCTGGTTGACTTTGGCTGAGCTTTTCATTGTCCCTCCTACAAAAGTCATGTCATCAAACCCACCAAGGACCATAAATCTGACTACAGGTTTTCCCTCATCAACCGTGGCTACAGCATTCACATGCGGGCCAGACACTACTGCAAGTATCTTCTCTTTTAATTCCATGATAACTACTGATCAGATGTTACTGATAAGTGTTTTTATATGAGCACAAAAACTTTTCAGGACAAATCCAGTAAAAAAAAAGGTAAAATCAGATAAATAGAGGAGCAAGCACCAGTGTTATCGTTGCGAGAAGCTTGATAAGCACATGGATAGAAGGCCCTGCAGTGTCTTTGAACGGGTCACCGACTGTGTCACCAACGACTGCTGCTTTATGTGCTTTTGAACCTTTTCCACCAAACGCTCCTGATTCGATGTACTTCTTTGCATTATCCCACGCACCACCACCATTGTTCATGAGGTTTGCCATAAGGATACCAGTAATTGTTCCAACCATCAGGAAAGCAGCCATTGCTTCATATTTAAGAACAGCACCGACAAAGATAGGGACAGCTATCGCAAGGACGCCAGGCAGGACCATGTTCTTCAGTGCCCCTGTTGTTGTTATATCAACACAGGACGCGTAATCCGGTGCCCTTTCGCCGGCTAATATCTTACCATCCTTGAACTGCCTCCTGACCTCTTCGATAATATAACCTGCCGTTTTGGAGACTGCACGGATAGCAAATGCAGAGAAGAGAAATACAAGCATTGCACCAAGTAATGCACCAACAAAAACCTCAACCTTCGCAATATTTACTATGTTGAAAGCTTTTCCGGTCAGGGCTGCAACATCAGTCATATAAGCAGAGAAGAGCAGGAATGCTGCAAGTGCCGCACTACCGATTGCATACCCTTTTGTGAGTGCCTTAGTTGTATTCCCTACTGCATCAAGCCTGTCAATCTTGTCACGGGTTGCTTTTGGAGCATTTGACATCTCGACAATACCGCCGGCATTGTCGGCAATTGGCCCAAATGTGTCCATGGCAAGTACATACGCTGCAGTTGAGAGCATACCCACGGTTGCAACTGCAGTCCCATAGAGACCGCCATTCGTAATACCTGATAGTTCACCACATTTGAATGCAAGAATAAGTGCAGCAGAGATAGCAATTACCGGGAGGGCGACACATTCAAGTCCGACAGAAAATCCTGTAAGGATATTTGTCGCTTCTCCGGTCTCACTTGCTTTTGCAATGTCAAGTACAGGCCTGTATTTGTGCTCGGTATAATAAAGTGTAATGTACAGAATGATTATTGATAGCACAATTCCTATAACTCCTGCATAGAAGAACCAGATATTTCCAAGGAGCCACATCGTTGCAATATAGAGGAAAACGGCTGCGATAATCGATGTTACAAAATAACCACGGATTAATGGTTTAACCGGGTCTTCCTCCTCTTTTGGACGGACTGAGAATATTCCAATAATTGATGCAATAAGTCCGAATGAGCATGCAACAAGTGCAAATAACACCCCTCCAACACCAAATGCCGGAAAGAGTGAGACACCAAGGATCATTGCACCGATGTTCTCTGCAGCTGTAGACTCAAACAGATCAGCACCACGACCTGCACAGTCTCCTACATTGTCACCGACAAGGTCTGCAATCACTGCAGGATTTCTGGGATCATCTTCAGGGATTGATGCCTCGACCTTTCCTACAAGGTCTGCGCCTACATCGGCTGCCTTTGTGTAGATACCTCCGCCGAGCTGGGCAAAGAGTGCTACAAAACTAGCCCCGAATGCAAAACCTACCATCTGGAAAGGTGTCTGTTGTGGATTCCCTCCTAGCAGAAAGTAGGTGAGACCTACACCAAGAAGACAGAGTGATACAATTGTAAGACCTGAGACTGCACCACCACGAAGTGCTATCTGTAATGCCTTTGCTGCACTGTTTTCAGCTGCCGCAGCAGTTCTCAGGTTTGCTCGCACTGCAATGAACATGCCTATAATTCCTGATATAGCGGAACAAAAAGCCCCGAACAGGAAGGCGAGTGCGGTTTTTATAGCTATTCCCTGTTGTCCCAATGCAAAATATGCAATAAACAGGGCAATCGCGACAATAATCGCAATGATTGCAATTGTTTTATACTGCCTTTTTAAAAAAGCCTCAGCACCTTCACGGATCGCATTTGCGATCTTCTGCATCTCTGCATTTCCAGTTCCCTGTCTGAGCACGCTGCGTGCTAGGAAAGTTGCAACAAGGAAAGCAATGATGACAAATACAAGAACCAGTAATAGTGGATCTACCATCAAAAGATCTACCTCCGAATCAATGTGCAAAAGAGCACACTTGCGGAATAATATTAGTGAGAATCAGGTATATTATCACCCTTCAGTTGAAGTCAAGCATGTCATATGAGAGCGTCTGGAGGTCTAGTACCACTGCCTTCCCTGGAGTCGGCTGAATATTCATCTGTTTCTGAAATGCGGTCTGTGCCTGCCAGGTACCGGCATTAATTCCTATAACTCCCCTGTACTCAGTTGTCGCGGAGATATGAATATGACCTGTATGAATTACATCAGGTATCGGATTAATTATGAGAGAATCATCGTAATTTGCAGCAATGGGTGTCTTTCTTCCGTATATTGGTGCGAGGTGTCGTCGCTTCAGCATTGCTTCCATCATATTCCCCCCTTTTTGGTAAGACGCTCCAGGTATGAGACCTATAAGGTCATCAATAGAGCGCCCGTGATACATAAGAACACGTACACCCTGAAGGCTGATAATTGCAGGGTTTTCAACAAATGTGCAATTATCAGGGAATTTTTTGCGAAATTCTTCAGGAATTGCAGGCTGAGGCTCTGCACCACGCACGACATCGTGGTTTCCTGGTGAAAGGATGACTTTTATTCGTTTTGGGACAGAACAAAACATCTCTCCTAGTCTTGCATATTGTGCATAAATGTTTGGGATACATAACTCATGTTCCTGACCCGGATAGATACCGATTCCATCTACAAGGTCTCCCGCTACGAGCAAATACGATATTTCGGACTTACTAAGCCATTCAAGGAAATTGTTCCAGGCCTCTTCAAGGAAAGTGTTGCTGCCAACATGGATGTCAGATATAAGAGCAGCTTTGCCTGGGAATTTGCTTTTAAAAGGAGCATTATTATGGGGAATATCAGGGCGGTATAGAGTATCCGCAAAGAAGATTCTTCCATCACCAGAAAGAGTTCCCCTTACTCCAATTACCTCGTCAGGAATTAACACCACTGCTTCTTTAAATCCATCATTGTTTTTATTAAAAAGGACGGATATTTTCCCGGTAGTATCTTCAAGATCAATAAGCCGGTGACCATTTGTTGTTGTGCGTACCTCACCTGTCATGCCGACTAAACTACATTCAACGTTAAGATACCTTTTACTGGATGTAAGTCCTTCTATTGGCATTGCATTAAACCGGCTTTTAATAATTCCACCCAGTTTCTGATACCGATCCCGAAAGAGATGAAGGTAATTATCAATGTTCGTGCTTCCCTGAGTCCCTCCAAGTCCTGAAATTATCTCAATATGGGGGTCTGCATTAAAACGTGCGCCATCACATTCCCCTGAAATAGCAGGAATGTGATGGACAGATACTACAATTGTATCGACAGGTATTGAGGATATTATCTTTTCAATAAGGGAAGGATCGTTCTGTTCCCTGATAAAACGGACAACTTCCGGATGGACCTGGAGTTTCGTCTCAAGAAATTTTTCAACAATCACCTCCGCATCAAGCATGATGTAGGATTCCACACGAGAGGAAAAAAATTCTTTCATAGACCCAAAACGTTAAAATTCTGGATAAAAGTGAAAGTAAAAATGTCAATAAAAAAAGTTGAAATCAGGGTTTATTCCTCGCAAAAAAGATAGCAATTAAACTTAAACCAATAATACACGTGAGTGGCAGTATTCCTGGACTTTTCTTTGTTGTTGTCGCTGCTGATGATGATGTTGGGGGAGCAACAGAAGCAGACTCCAGGGCTACTTGGGTCTGTGTTATGGAAGACGATGTTGTTTCATTTATTTCGACCATATGAACCCTGTACATATCTGCCAGATTCTCATAATCACTAGTAGTTCCGTTTTTTGAGAGCATTGCCTGTTGTAATGCCACTTCCAAGGCTGACGCGGTAGCAATAGAGGAATTTTTATTAATTCCAAAATAAACTGGCTCTTCTTTCAGCCTTATGCCAATTTTAAAGGTACTTTTTGTTTTATATGCAAAGTCAATAACCGCATCTTCCCCATAAATGAACCCGTCAGTAGTATGATTTTTTAGATCTGACGATATTGCTGGCAGGTTAGAACCTGTTATGATCTGTGAATCCGGGACACCGATTGATTTGAGGATGTCAATTCCTGCATCTTTTGAAACCGCCCCGATCTTCATTTTTTTCAGGTCGTCAGCCGAATTGATTGAAATGTTTGAGTCTTCGAGTAGAAATATTGTTGAATAATCCTTTGCTATGGGTCCTATAAACAGGAATGAACCTTCCCTCTCGGGTGTTTTATAAATCGCAAGAACTATTGTATCTTTATTATTCAGAGTTAAATTATACGCCTGCTCCCATGGCATAAGTTTTAAATTATTAATCTTCACTCCTGAAAGATTTGAAATCTGTTCGAGAAGCTCTACAGAGAAACCTGTGATGTTGGTCCCGTCATCGGCTGGAAAAGAAAAAGGGAGATATACTTCACCAACCACGTTGATTGGTGTATAATTCTCTGCATATGCTACAGAAATCAAAGGACTGCCTAGAATGAGTAGAATAAGAAGGATAGTTAGTCTGTTCATATAATCCAGAATTAGTATTTCCTTTTATTTATATGTAAACGACAGTTTGTGCAAAGGTAAAATTTTTTATTACTACTTATATAACCCTCATATTCATTATTTTTTTGATCTTTAGCTCATTTGTTCGTAATATTTGAAGAATCCAAGAGATTATACACATAGCGCCGAACTAAGTAAAACAGATCATGACAGGAGATAAAAAGAAAAACCGTTTGCAGACGTCTTTTGAGCGTTGGAAGAATAGTGAACATTGGGCAGCCTCATTGTCGCGTGACATTGGATGGGTTATCTGCGTGGTAGGAGGAATTGCACTCCTTTTATTTTTAATATCCGGGACCTGGCCTACAGTAGTAACAATAGAGTCAGAGAGCATGGTTCCCAATATGAATGTCGGAGACCTGGTCTTTATTGTACAAAAAGACCGGTTCGGTCCTCTTCAGACTTACGAGGAGGGAAAACTGTCTGGTTATAAAAAATTCAATGATTACGGGGATGTCATAATTTATAAACCAAATGGGTATGGTGATGACATGTTTACCCAGATAATCAAGAATCTTCGCGGGATTCCAGGAGTTCATCCTATAATTCACAGGGCAAGGATGTGGGTCGGACCCGGTGAGTTTTTGGAAAAAGTTGAAAATGGGACAATTCCAAAAGAATTACTCCCTGTAAGACCGGAAGATTGGGCGGCAAATCCAGGTAAGCTCCCACTGTTCCTGAACAACACTCAGGGTGGATACATTACAAAAGGTGACCACAACTCGGTTATTGATGAAGGCTGGGATTATAAAACCGTTGGTATTATCCAGCCAGTGAGGGATGACTGGATAGTCGGAAAGGCACTCTTTACCATTCCTATCGTAGGCCTTCTGCCGCTCCATATCAGGGAACTTTTAATAATCGCAATAATAATAATGGTAATTCACTGGCTGTACATGCGAAGGAAGGAATCTAAGGCAGCAAACGAAACAAAAAATCCCAAAAACACTAAGAATAAACCTTAAAATGAATGTCAAAGAGCTCCTCTCAGATACCAATAACGGACACCGCCTTAGTAATGAGGAGGCGGTAATCCTTCTCTCACAAAAGGGAAATGACATCTATCCGGTATTGGATGCAGCAGATAAGTCAAGGTTTGAAAAAGCTGGTGACATTGTCACCTTTGTAAAGAATCAAAACATTCACATCACGAATATTTGCAAAAATCTTTGTGGTTTTTGTGGTTTTGGCAGGAGTGCCGGAGATGATGGATCATTCTGTGACGATCAAATTACCCTCATAAAAAAGACTAAATTAGCAAAGGAAAGGGAGGTGAGTGAAATCTGTCTCTTGTCCGGTGTTCATCCTGATTTTACTATCAGCCATTATGTAGAGATGCTTGCTACAGTTCACAGTGTCTTTCCAGGTGTTCATATACATGCATTCAGTCCTGATGAAGTAGCCCATGCATCAGATAAGGACGAAATTTCAACAAAAGAGGTCCTTTTTCGTATGAAAAAAGCGGGTCTGGGTTCACTCCAGGGCACTGCAGCCGAAATACTTGTGGACTCAGTCAGGAAAATAATCTGTCCGAATAAGATAAGTACAGAGAAATGGGTGAAAATAATAAAAGAGGCACATAGCCTGGAGATACCAACCACTGCAACGATTATGTATGGTTCGATTGAAGGGCCAAAAGAGCGAGTTGAACATTTGTCGGTCCTCCGTGATATCCAGGAGGCTACTAACGGTTTTACTGAACTTGTCCCCCTTACTTATATCCATGAAAACACTCCCCTCTTCCGTAGTGGAATTGCGAATCCGGGAGCGACAGGCAGGGAAGACCTCCTCCTCCATGCAGTTTCCCGCCTCTATCTTGATAACTTCAAAAATATTCAGGTATCCTGGGGAAAACTGGGGGTAAAACTGGCGCAGATGGCTCTTCTTGCTGGAGCTAACGACTTTGCCGGAACAATGTGGAGTGATGATGTTTCTGTTAATGCCGGTGCAGAAGGTGCAGATTATCTCGCCCCTACACTCATGAAAAGAATCGCAGAGGATATTGGGAGGCAATTAAAAGAGCGGGATACGTTATATAATCTCATCTAATAAATATTCATGAAAGAAGGTCGAGAGCTTCTTTACCCTTCATACCAACTTTTACTCCTGACAATTCCGCATATTTATTTGTCTCTTTTACTTCTCCGCAAAGAAGGTCATCTACTGATTTAACCGATTCTTCTCCCACCGGAGGCTTAACCCGTGCTGCAGCATATTCAAACTTTTCCAGAGCGCATACATCAAATGCACCACAACCAATCATACCTTTATTTGCCCTTACCCATACGAGGTTGGCTGGACCAAGTGTGAAAACATACCCACAAGCCCACGAATTTTTAAGCTTGATAACTTCCTCAGGCATATTATATGTTATTAATGGCTTTTTTTAATAAGTCTGACGATTTTGTCACCAATAGCATCCGCTTTTTCCAGTGCCTGAAAATCGTTAAGGACATCATCAGGGCCATAACCCTGACCCTGGACAAATCCAAGGGATGAAAACTCATGTGCGTTCAGAAATCCTTCGATAGTCTCAATTGTACGTCCTGCACCTTTGTTTGCATGGACTGCAACTGCGACTCCGTGTCTTCCTGCAAGCCTTCTGTCATGAAAGAGCGAATAAGTACGGTCAATAAAATTCTTAAGCTGGCCTGAAAGGTCGTAATAATAAGTAGGTGAACCAATGACAAGGACCTCGCAACTCAATACTCTCTCTATTAATCCCGGCCAGTCATCATCATCAATGATGCATACCTTATTCTGTTTACACCATTCGCACCCAAGACAGGGCCTGATAACTTTTCCGGCGAGCGTTATGAACTCACACTCAACTCCGTCTCCAACACAACGGGATAGAATCCTCTCTACAAGTTTTGAAGTGTTACCGTTTTTTCTCATACTTCCAGAGATGCCAAGCACTTTCATATGGTTACACTCGTTTTTTCACTATTTCAGAGTTTTCATTTATGATGTAAAGAAAGTGTTTTAAAAACCTGACCTGATGCCGCAAAGTGCAGATTGTACCTGAAGAGATCCACCTTCATGGACCGGTTCGCCATGCCCTGGATAAAGGCCGTTGATTTCGAGTTTTGAAAGCCTCTCTATAGAGTTAATTAGTATTGCTCTGTTTCCTCCCGGGAAATCATACCTTCCAAATCCCCCGTCAGTAAAGACAGTATCTCCGGATATAAGGGTTCTATTAACCCTATCGTAAAGACAGATACTCCCTTGTGTATGTCCGGGTGTATGGTAAACTGTATATTTACCAAGCGAATCACCGTCTTTCAGGATTTTGTCCGGTTTAATTCCAGGAGAACGCCTGCCAAAATGCATGGCAAGGCTGTATGTGTCATCTGTTAATCCTTGCAAATCTGCCTCATGAATAGCAACTTCGGCATTACACATGTGGGCAATTTCACGAACATATGCGATATGATCAAAATGGCAGTGAGTCAGGACAATTGTTTCTATCTCGTCCTGAAATTTTGCAACTGCCATGGGGTATACTCCTGCGTCTACAAGCATACCCTCATCGAAAAAAGCGTTTGCCATCATCATCTCTCCTGGTATCCATCTGACAGACATAGGGAATATTAAGATATACTGGCAAAAGTGGTTTATGGAATCCCTTATTGAGGCCTGTAAAAAAGGTATCCCTGATGAGGTGCTTGCAATCTCGAAGGTTGAAGGAGAGGCCCCGGGGGTGCTTGCAAAGGGAATAGCGAACGGGACTGTTGTACTTCTTAAAAATGAAAGGATCCGGAAGAGTTCCTGTGCGATTGGGCAGGGTTGTTCTGTTAAGGTTAATGTGAATATTGGAACATCAAGTGAAAGGTGTGATCCTGACCTTGAAATAATAAAAGCTCAGGTCGCCCTCGCAAATGGTGCAGACACTTTGATGGACCTTTCAACTGCAGGGGACCTTACTGAAATCAGACATAAAATCCTGAATCTAAATGCTCCACTAGGGACCGTCCCTATCTACGAGGCCATAAGAAAGGCAGGGAATGTCCAGAATATTGACTCTGAACTGCTATTCAGGGTGATTAGAGAACAATGCAGACAAGGGGTCGACTTTATGACACTCCACTGTGGAGTGAATAAATCTGCATTTTCAGCATTGAAAAGCGATCCAAGATTGCTTGGTGTTGTCAGTAGAGGTGGAGCGTTCCATGTTGCGATGATTGCGACCCATGGAGAAGAAAATCCTCTTTTTAAAGAATTTGACTATCTGCTTGAAATTCTTAAGGAATATGAAGTTGTACTGTCTCTTGGAGACGGTATGCGGCCAGGATGTCTGTATGATGCAGGTAAAAGGGCTAAGAGCACTGAATATCTCACATTAGGCGAACTTGCACAAAGATCACTTTCTGCAGGAGTCCAAAGGATGATCGAAGGCCCGGGTCACATACCAATTGATCAGATTGGCTATAATGTTGACTTTCTAAAGGAAGTTACGGCAAATGCCCCTCTATACCTCCTGGGCCCGCTCGTAACTGACATTGCACCTGGATATGACCATATTGTCGGTGCAATCGGGGGTGCAGTTGCATGTATGCACAAGGCAGATTTTCTTTGTATGGTCTCACCGAGTGAACACCTGTCTTTACCTGACACGAATGATATAATTGAAGGGACGCGGGCAGCAAAAATTGCAGCACATATTGGCGATCTTATACGGAAAAAAGGAGGGATTCCGTTTGAAAGGGAGGTTAAAATGGCAGAGGCGAGGAGAGACCTGGACTGGAATGAACAGTTTTCAACTGCTCTCTTTGGAGAAAATGCCAGGCGCATTCATGATAGGGACGGAGAATCAGATACCTGCTCAATGTGCGGAGACCTATGCGCGGTAAGATTGGTCCGCGATCTCTTCAGGAAGGAGGAGCAGGAATCTTCCAATTAAATTCAATTTTTTATTAGATTGAGAATTCTTACTGCAAGGAGTGCGGCATTCTCACCATTATCAACTCCAACGCATGCCACCGGGACGCCTTTTGGCATCTGGACAATTGACAGCAGTGCATCGAATCCAAGGAGAATTCCAGATACCGGCACTCCAATGACCGGCTTTTCTGTTTTTGAGGCAATTACCCCTGGAAGGGCGGCAGAAAGTCCGGCAATTGCAATAAATACAGAAACAGGTGCGTTTTTAACATACAGGTCCAGTCGGTCAGGGTCCCGATGCGCCGAAATAACCTGATAATCAGCCCGTACATTATGATACTGCAGAACTTTCCGCACCTTTTCTACAATTTCCCTGTCCTTTTCTGACCCTGATATTACTGCTACCTCAGGTAAGTCCATTGTGACCACACTTTTATTTTTGCGCCCATAACAGATATAGGCTGATTCAAATGGAAAGAGAACCACTCCTGATGCTTCCGGGACCTGTTCCGGTACCTGAACGTGTCAGGCTCGCAATGGCACGGCAGGCAATCAATCACCGTGGCAAAGAATTCGGTGAGGTCTATGCAGATTGTGTCCGCATTTTAAAGCAGGTCTTTGGGACCGGAAATGAACTGTTTGTTATAAGTGGTTCAGGAACTGCCGCAATGGAAGCAGCTGTTGCAAATTTTGGAAAGGACAAAAAGATTGCCTGCCTGGTAAATGGTAAGTTTGGAGAGAGGCTTTACAAAATTTCACAAAGGTATGGCGATGCAACAGCGATCGAGTCTCAATGGGGGACACCGCTAAGTCTTGAGTCTCTTGAAGCAGCACTTGAAGATGGTGCAGGGGTTGTCACGCTTGTTCATAATGAAACTTCAGCAGGGATTAAGAACCCGGCAAAAGAGGTTGGAAGGCTTGCAAGAAAGTATGACGCTCTTTTTCTAATGGATGGAATAACTTCCATCGGTGGAGACGAGGTAAAGGCTGATGACTGGTGCGCCGATTGCGCGATAGTAGGGTCACAAAAGTGCCTCGCAGCCCCTGCAGGCCTTTCGGCAATATCAGTGTCAGAGCATGCATGGGAAAGAATTTCTAAAACAAGGCCTTTCTACCTTGACCTGATGTCATACCGCAAAAATGCACAAAATACACCTATGGAAACACCATATACACCTGCAGTCCCTCTATTTCTTGCACTTCGCGAGGCATGCCTTATAATTGAAGAAGAAGGGATAGAAAAACGGATTGAGAGGCACAAAAGACTATCCCTTTCAGTAAGAAGTGCAGCAGTTGCATGGGGCCTCTCACTATTCCCGACTATTGATTCAACTCATACCTATTCGAACACCGTGACAGCCGTTAATGTTCCTGAAGGAGTAAAGGACAGTGAATTCAAGGGAATAGTGAAAAAGATGGGTATAGAGATAGCCGGAGGTCAGGACCACCTGAAAGGAAAAATTTTCAGGATTGGGACAATGGGGGCAGTAAACGCACCAGAAGTGCTTGCGACTCTGGCAGCAGTAGGTCATGCACTGAAAAAATCCGGGTTTGAGATTAAAGGTGATGGTGTCGAAGCTGCATGTGAGGTGCTTTCGTGAAGGTAGGCGTCGCCGATACCACCTTTGCACGCATTAACATGGGAAAAATTGCTATTGATGAACTGAAAAGACATGCAAGTGTCGGAATAGAGCGGTACACGGTTCCTGGCATAAAAGACCTCCCGGTAGCCTGCAAGAAACTTATTGAAGAGAAGCATTGTGATATCGTGATTGCACTCGGAATGCCAGGTGGAAAAGAGAAAGATCGTGTTTGTGCGCATGAAGCTTCCATGGGTCTTATATCGGTTCAACTTATGACAAACCACCATATTATCGAGGTCTTTGTCCATGAGGATGAAGCAGAGGACGACAATGAGCTTGCATGGCTTGCCGAAAAGCGAAGTCGTGAACATGCTGAAAACACCATAAAACTTGTCCTCTACCCAAGGGAACTAGAAAAGCTTGCCGGGTCAGGTCAGAGGCAGGGCTTTTCAGATGCAGGTCCTGCACGTGGTTAAAAAATTAAAATCCAGAACAGAACAAAATCAGAGGTGAAAAATATGCCAATTAAACTAGGGTTTGTGGTTGCAGAATTTAACAGGGATATTACTTACATGATGGAGATAGAAGGAAAAGAACACGCAGCATTTCTTGGTGCAGTTGTGACAGAAATTTTATATGTACCTGGTGCGTATGACATGCCCCTTGCAATTAAAAAGATGCTCTCAACAAAGGACGTTGATGCAGTTGTTACAATTGGTTGTGTAATTGAAGGTGCAACAGGGCATGATGAGATAGTAGTCCAGCATGCAGCAAGAAAGATTATTGACCTCTCTCTTGAGTATGGGAAGCCGGTAACACTAGGTATTTCAGGGCCTGGAATGACACGCCTTGAAGCATCGGACAGGATTGACTATGCAAAGAGAGCTGTTGAGTCTGCAGTGAAACTAGTCCAGCGGTTGGGATGAAGCCACTTTCTGAGAAGATCAAAAATATTGCAGGTTCTGCAACAATGGAGATAGCAAACACTGCAAAAAAGATGCAAATGGAAGGCATTGACGTTATCAGCCTCTCCCTTGGTGAACCTGATTTTGCAACACCCGAACATATTACTAATGCATGTATTGAAGCTCTAAATCGCGGAGAGACCCATTATACTGCGAGTAACGGTATCCCGGAACTATTGTCTGCGATTTCTCAGAAAGTGAATCGTGAAAATAATTTCTCTCTCGGACCTGATGAAGTAATTGTCACTGCCGGTGCAAAAGATGCCATCTATGAAACGATGGAAGCGGTACTCAATCCTACTGATGAGGTAATCATCCTTGATCCGTCATGGGTATCCTACGAACCTTGTGTCAGGCTTGCAGGTGCAAAAGTATCTCACTATTCACTGAAGGAACCAGGATTTCAGATAGATGATGGGATAATTGAGCAGGTAAATTCGAAAACAAAGATGGTTGTCATAAATTCACCCTCAAACCCTTCCGGGTCTATTTTAAGTCATGATTCCCTAAATCTGGTAAAAGACATTTGTATTGATAATGATCTCTATGCTCTCTCTGATGAGATTTACGAGAAACTTGTATATGAAACGTCTCACACCTCTCTTGCTTCTCTTGAAGGGATGATTGATAGAACCATAACAATAAATGGTTTTTCAAAGGCATACGCTATGACAGGCTGGAGACTTGGATATGCGCTCGCAAATGAAAAGATAATCCGTGAGATGTCAAAGGTCCAGCAACATACAATATCTCACCCGACTACATTTGCCATGTGGGGCGGAGTTGCTGCCCTCAATGGTCCTCAGAACTGCGTTGGACTGATGCGTGAAGAGTTCGACTGCAGGAGGAGGTTCGTAATCAGTAAACTTTTAGATATGGGATACACCACGGCTCCCGCCAATGGAGCGTTCTACGCATATATCAAAACACCGGGAGACGATCTGGATATTGCCAGAAAATGGCTTAATAATGCTCACGTTGCTGTCACACCCGGATCAGCATTTGGCCATCCCGGATGGCAGAGGTTGTCATATGCAGCTTCTATGGAGAAACTGACTATTGCGATGGAGCGGATAGAACGTATTACAGAGTAATAATGCCATCTGTTTCCCTGTTTAAAGTTGTTGCTCCTAAATTTTAGATCTAAATATTCTTTCATAGGTCGCGAAGTCTCTCTGTTAATGAGGATAAAGGAGGATTGACGTGATAACGGTTTATAAATCAGCAGAAGGAGGTCTTTGTGAATGCAAAGATTTCGAAGAGGGTGAGTGGCTGCATGTTGTTAACCCAAGCCCAAGCGAGCTTGAGGCCCTTATTTCACGCTGGGATGTCCCGGCTGACTTCCTGACAGATCCTCTTGACTATGATGAGAGGGCCCGTATTGAAAGGGATGAAAAAAATACCCTTATTCTTATCCGTACACCAAAAAGAAGTGAAAGATCTTCAAAAATTCCTTTTTATACACTACCTGTAGGTATAATTCTTACGGATACTGCTGTAATAACTATAACACTTAGTGAATCTGAAATCCTCCAGGAATTTATTGATGGAAAAATAAGGAATTTCAGGACATCTCAAAAAACCCGTTTCGTCCTCCAGATATTTTACAGGACTGCATTAAAATTTCTCAAGTACTTAAAGGAGATAAACAGGATGACGAGCGTTGTCGAAGAAGAGGTACACGGAGGAATGCGAAATGAGGAGCTTTTAAAACTTTATAATTTTGAACGTAGTCTCGTCTTTTTTACAACCTCACTCCGGACAAACGCTCTGATGTTTGAAAAATTTAATCATTCGGCCTGTATGAAGATGAATGAAGAAGAGAATGACCTTTTTAGCGACCTGATGATAGAGAATCGTCAGGCTCTTGAGATGGCGAACGTTTATGCAAAGGTGATGAGCGGAATGATGAGTGCTTTTGCATCGATTATCTCAAACAATGTAGCAATAGTCGTAAAATTTCTCACAGTAGTTACCATCCTCTTTATGATCCCTACACTTGTAGCTAGTATTTATGGCATGAATGTACCTCTTCCACTTCAGGAAAATCTCTATGCATTTCCAATTGTAATGTTAATATCAATGACATTATGTGTTTTTGGAATATTCTACTTCTGGCACCGGAACATGCTTTAAAAAAAAAGCAGCCATACACCAAATGCTATCTATTTTAAATAATCGCGAGAAATGACTATAGGTTTTACCAGTATGAGATTTAACAAGGATAAGGTGAAAGAAATACTCTTTAACCCTTCCAAATTCTATAAAGGACTTGTAAATGAGGAGAATGACATCAGGTCTCCTGCAATAATTGTCTTAATTGTCGGAATAATTTCAGCAATTTCTGCGTATATGTCTGGAAGTATTACAGGCCAGTTATTAAGTAAAACTTCCCCGGGAATTGGAGGTTTATTGGGAATTATAGCCGCATTAGGTGCTATTGTTGCTGTCTTTTTCTTTTGGATAATCTGGGGGCTTGTAATTTATGTAATTTCAAATCGTATCTCGCACGTTAGAGGGATGAAATTAAAAGGACCCGGTTCAATCCTGCATACTGTTGCGCTAATAGGGTATGGATATCTTCCCCAGGCAATTGGAGCTCTGATTGTCCTTATACTGGGTGTCATATATCTTCCGTCAATAAAAATTCCAGTCTTGACAGGTACTGCGAATCAACAGGCAATTGAAAGTGCCACAAGGTCAATATTTCTTGATCCCTCGATGCAGGCATTCAATCTGGGTTCATCCGTAATATCTTTGTTATTTCTTTTCTGGAGTGCAAATATCTGGATTTTTGGTCTCCGTCATGGGAAAGGACTCTCTTCCAAGCAGGCGATATTAACTGTTGCCGTGCCAGTAATAGTATATATTATAATTCTAATGTTATCTGCCACATTCGCAATACCAGGGATGAGGTAATAATGAAAATAAACCTTTTAATCCTTATTGGACTCCTGTGCGTTACCTTCTTTGTATCCAGTGTCTCTCCATCAGATGTTCCCGTTAATTCACAACTAACTGTAAGTGAAGTATACCTTAATCCAAATGTTTTTTTCGAAGGAGATACAGGTACCGTCACGGTATCTGTAGTGAATAACGGGAATGAACCGGTAGTTGGTAACAGAGCGACTCTCGAAGATAATAGTATAAGGGTGTTACAAAGTCAGTATGAGTCAGTAGGCGCTATTGGAGCTCAGAACCGGATGAACTTTACATTTACTGTGAAAGCCGATACATTTGGAGGGATTTACTACCCGGTCTTTCATCTGGACTTCCGCGATGCAGGGCAATTGAGATATCCGATTCAGCTGGTAGTAAGTAATACTCCCCTGAATGTGGGGATTATTCAAAAACCTGATAACTTCGCGAATGGACGCAAAGAACAGATAGGGGTGTCTGTCGGGAATCCCAGGGATAACTTTGTATCCGGTGTTACAGTTACCCCTGAGTGTGATGGAGCAGAAATAACTCCAACCAGCTCCCTTATCGGAATCCTGCCCCCTAATGCACAAAGTGTTGCTACTTTTTCAATCACTCCTGAGCGTTCATCAGTTCTAAAGATCAAAGTCCAATACAATAATGGTATAAATATCCATGAACAGGAACTTGATGTCCCGATTACCATTGCTGAGGGAAAAAAACAATCTGACCCCATACTAACCAATATCCAGGTAAAACCTGAATCAGACTTTCTCCATATTACGGGTGATGTCACAAATGCAGGGCTTGAAGATGCAAAAGGGGTTGTTATTTCAGTTGGCCCGCCTGGGATCCCTGTAGATCCATACAGGGTCTCTGTTGTAGGCTCACTTAAGCCTGATGATTTTTCAAGTTTTGATGTGACATTCAGATCACCCAATACACCGGAAGTTCCACTCATTGTTTATTATAAAGACGCTGATGGCAATATTTTCCAGACAAATGTTACTGTAGAAATCGGTAGCATGTTCAGCCTGGTGCCAAACGCTTCTTCAAACAGTTTTCCAATTCCATTGTTTTTATTGTTTGTAGTAATAGGACTCATCATTGCAGGGGCAATTTACCGGTCATGGCGAATCACTTAGGGGTCTATTTATGACAGATTCAACTGTCATACGTTTTCTCGAAGTTTCAAAGGTATATCCACATCCGGCCGGTGAAGTAGTAGCCCTCGATGGCATCTCACTTTCAGTTGAGAAAGGAGAATTCATAGCGGTAATGGGACCTTCCGGTTCAGGTAAATCGACTCTTATGAACCTCATAGGTTGTCTTGATACCCCTACTTCCGGAGAACTAATAATAAAAGGCCGGAATGTGAAAGATCTCAATGACGATGAGCTTACTTTTATAAGGCGTGATAATATCGGTTTTATTTTTCAGCAGTTCAATCTCTTTCCCCTCCTCACTGTAAGAGAGAATATTGAATTTCCCATGATTTTGAAATGCTCAACCGACGAAGCATGCATTAACAGGCCTCTTGAACTGGTAAAAGCTGTCGACCTCCCGGTTAACACCTTTGAACGGCGACCCAATGAATTGTCAGGAGGACAACAACAGAGAGTTGCAATAGCAAGAGCACTTGCAAACAATCCTGATATACTGCTCTGCGATGAACCTACTGGTAACCTTGATTCAAAAACCGGGACCGGGATTATGGAGTTATTAACAAAGATGAACAAGCAGGGGACAACAGTTATCATTGTTACTCACGATTTGAATCTTGCTCGTTATGCAGAGAGGATAGTTGAGATAAGGGACGGGAAGATCATATGATCTTTTTTGAAATAGCGAAAAGGAACCTAAAACTTCACACCTTCCGTTCTCTTCTCGCAATAATCGGGGTGATTATCGGCGTTGCATCTATAGCATCAATGGGAATTTTAGGTAACGGCCTTGTTCAGTTCGTATCCAAAGACCTGACGAAAGTTAGTGATACACTTGTCGTAACGATGCATGTGGGAGGTGGATCCAATTCCGTTAATACTGATGAAAAAATAACACAACGCAGGTTTGAAGATATCAAGCGTGCAGCCGCTCCCAACCGTGCTATTCCGGTTTATCAGACAGCAGACAGGATGAAAGTAGGGGACAAGGACACTTCAGGTGTCATATATGGCCTTAATATAAATGATATGCCTGAATTTCTCGAAGTTAAAGAGGGTGTATTTCTCCGTGGTGAATCCGGATGCATGGCTGGAGCAAAGTTTGCCGAAGAGAATAATCTCAAACCTGGAAGTCTCATAACAGTCAATGACAAAGGCAATCTTCGGGTCAGTGCAATCCTGAAAGAAAGAGGGATGGGATTTGATATAAATCCTGATTATGGTATTGTGGTCAGTGATAAGTGGTTTTCTGATAATTATCAGAGGAAGGATTTCGACACTATTGTAATTAAGGTAAACAGTTTAAGCGACCTCGACCTTGTCAAGGCAGCTATTGAGAAGAAAGAGAACCAGCATGATACCATGGTAGATGTAATTGATACAAGAAAAATTCTTGAAACAATTATCGGGGCATTCGAACGGATATCTGTTTTCGTTACAGCTATTGGCGGAATCTCACTAATTGTTGCAGGTGTATCCATCCTGAATGTCATGCTCATGTCTGTAACTGAAAGAACAAAGGAAGTAGGAATAATGCGGAGTATCGGAGCGCTCAGGTCTGAAGTGAGGATAATGTTCCTTTATGAAGCGTTTGTTCTCGGTCTCATGGGTAGCATTATCGGGGCGTTTATCGCATTTTTAGGAGGACTTCTTGTATCTGCGCTGATGCTCGGAACTACCGAATACGTTTTCACCATACCAAGCCTCATCTCGATAGGTCAGGGTATGGCTTTTGGGATAATTATCTGCATGATCTCCGGATTTTACCCTGCATGGAAAGCATCAAATCTCAACCCCATTGATGCACTCCACTTTGAGTAATCTCTTAAAAGCGTCCATTTTTTCAAAAATTTTGTCAGACATTATATCCAGCGAAAATATATGCACTTCATCTCCCTCGATAATAATAAGTCCTATCGGGCGAAAAGATCCATAAAAACCTGAAGGATCTCCAGAAGTGATCTTCTCCAGTAGGAGAATTATGCTCCTGCTTCCTGCCAGATCCGGTATTGGTTTTAGTAAATATTCTGTTTTCATGAAACCCGCCTACCGATATCTAATATGGGGATCCATGATTTTGTCGAAAAAATTATGGGAAGTAATTGTAATAGCACTAATAAAGGACGTTCCAAAAAAAGAGCCATCTGAATATCTCCCTCTAGCACCCTATCTTCAAAATCAGGTGAAAATATTAGAATAACTCCATCATGAAGATGGAGTAATGGCCTTATCGCTGAAAAGAGGCCGAAAAATGATCCAGTCAATGCCGGATCTCCGGTTCCATACCTGATATTTGCTTTTAAACTCTGAACCTTTGCTGAATTGATGAAAAATTTTATAAAATTCCAGAGATTAGGTGCAATATTCACAAAAAACTTTATTATAAGATGAAAAGTCTCAATATGATATTCGAATTTCCTATCTCCCTGTTTTAACTTTAGTTTAATCCTGTCATCTTTCAGGCCTAGTTCTGTCTCTTTCCTCATATCTTTAAACTGATGGGTAAAAAGAATGAATCTCATAAAAAATAAGAAAATTTTCGCCTCTCCGTTCTCGAAAAGAAATTCTATACTGAAGGGACCCCAATATCCCTTTAACTTGCTATAAATGTATTCAGAACCCATAAAATCAGATATGACGGATAAATTAAGAGGCACATGAAAAAAAAGATAAACTGCAACAATAAGTATAAGTAACACTATTATTGCAATTAAGACCATTATTGTGACCGGGAAAAAGATGGAATTATTGGTTATCTTCTTTTTTCTTTTTGTAGGACTTTATTAAATCAACAATCTGTGGGGCGATAGTCTCACTAATTGTCCCGATTGATTCAGCAATTCCACTTTTTTTTCGAAGAGAAAAGACCTGGATCCCTTCAGGGCCTGAAATGTTTTTATGAAGGACAATAAGAGCGACCGGGCTTATACCGCCTCCAGCTCCTGTGCCCTGGCCGTCTGATTTTTTGGTTTCATTGGACCCACTTCCTGCTCCAAATCCAAATCCAAACATTGAAACCCCGATTATCACTTTGTCACCAAGATCTATTGGCTCTCCTACTATTCTGTTTACTGAAAGAAGTTTCTCCAGTTCATCGACTGTTAGTCTGAACATCTCATCCCCTTGCATGTATCTCCTTAGGTTACCAGCGCTTAAAATATTTCAGTTCACTTTTCAAGCTAAAAATGTATGAGCGTAATTATCTCAACTAATCGGAGTATTTTAAGTCTTATAATTATCATTACTGACCTGACACTCCTGTACGCCGTCAGATGTCATTATAAATCTGAATTTACTCCCCTCAGGTAAAGAACGGTGTTTCATGAGAGTTGCCGTCCGGCACGGGACACCCCTGTCAAGTTTAACAATTCCTTTTGAGATGTGAGCAAGACCTGTCCCACCTAGACCTGTGTAATCACTCGTTTTTCTGTCAAAAAAAACCTGATTCGTAATTACGACCGCAAGGTTGTATCTTTTTGCATAACCAAGGAGGATAACCATCTGTTTTGTCAGCTGCTGGACTGATTCCCAGTCTTTATCAAGTTCTGTACGGTATAGCCCGGTCGCTGAGTCAAGAATTAAAAGTCCTACACGGCGGTTTCTGAGTACCTGGTCAACATTTCCGATAATTACGGTCTGCTGGCTAAAGTCAACAGGTTCGTAAAGAAATACTTTTTCTCCGAGTGATGTCGCGTTCTCACCTGCAATCTGCCTAAACCTCTCCATTGAGAAGCCTTCCGAGTCAATATATATTACTTCATCACCGGCTTCAATTGCGCTCGCGAGGGCAAGGACACAAAAAGTACTTTTCCCGCTTCCGGGCTCTCCATAAAACTGAGTAATTACTTTCCTCTCGTAACCCCCGCCAAGGAGTTTATCGAGTCCGCTACTCCCGCTTTTTAACCTGTCAGGTGGAGTCGTCAATTTATTTTATCCGTATTAACATATCGCCATGCAAACTCTTCAATTACCCTGCAGACTTCTCTCGGAGACAGCCCGAGTGAAATTGCCCATTCCTTTGCTGCTTCAAATTCGGCTTTTACAGAGTAGCAACGTTTGCCTGACCAGCCGAATTTAACCGGAATCTTCTTGTGTTCTCCTCTTATCTCCACTTCTATCTCGTGAATTGACCTTTCTGCAATGAACCTGTGGATATGGGGTATACAACGTATTCCAAGAGTTCCAAGTTCGGTAGCAAGAAGTTCTGCAAGATGTGAAGAATCATCCTGGGAACAGATAACCCGTACCAGGTTACCTGTCCTCCCTTTTTTCATTGTACATGGAATTACACAAGTATCTTTTGCACCAGCATTCATTAATGCTTCAATTGCATTACCAAGTACTTCACCACTTACATCATCTACATTGGTCTCGAGGAGGTCTACATAATCATGAATCTGTTCTTCTTCTGACTTGATTATTATTATTCGGAGTATATTGGGGCGTTCAACAGGGTTACGTGTGCCTGCACCATTTCCGATAGCACTAACCATACCTCCAGGGATGTCCCGGATATTTTCTTTTGTAAATTCTGCAATAATCGCGGCACCGGTAGGAGTACAGAGTTCGCCGGAACCTGGTGGTCCGAATCTGATATTCAGTCCAGCCTCCATAAGTATATGCAGTGTTGCAGGTCCGGGAACCGGGATAAGACCATGAGAAGAGGGCACGGATCCATCCCCCAGAGGGATAGGGAGGGTCACGACAGCGTCAGGCCTAATACTAATGAGAGCGGTGCAGGCTCCTATTACATCTGCAACAGCATCGTCAGCCCCAACTTCATGGAAATGTGGAGAATGGCCGTGAACCGCTTCTTCAGCTCTGTAAATCCTGTTGAAAATATTTTTTGCCATCTCTATTGCATCAGAGGGGGCATCTGCAGAGTTCACCGTTTGTATAATCTCATCAAAGCATCTGGTAAAATGAGGAGCATGGGTTTCAATATGGAGAGAACGTATTCCTGCCCGCATGACCTCAGTTATCGTGGGTCGGTTCACAACTGATGCCATCGCCCTCATGACCAGATCTTTATCTGCTCCTGCATCAATAAGGGCAGCTGTAATCATATCTCCAGCGGCACCATTCACAGGGTCTATAACTATTGTCGTATCCACCATCAGTACGTATAAATCCCAGCGTATATGACCTTAAAGGTAATGCCAGAGATCTACCTCAAGGTTGACAGTGCGTATCCGGGTGATCAGGGTGGTGGAAAAGCAAGGCTCGATCCTGAGACGATGCTTCACCTAAAAATTTCCCCTGGTGATATTGTCTGGATAGAGGGTGCAAAGAAAAAGACCGTAGCAAAGGTCTGGAGAGCGCTCATCGAGGACTGGAACCAGCGAAAGTTAAGAATTGACAACTATACCAGGAACAATGCCGGTGTCTCGATTGGAGATACAATAAAAATCTCAACTATGAAGGAAGAGCAGGAAGCACGGCATATTATCCTTGCCCCTCCTGAAGACCTTCCAAAAAATATTCCTATTGAGAATAATCCTAACGTAACGAACGCCCTTGTCGACTTCCCTGTCGTCCTGAATGACCTTGTGCCAATAATGGTTGGCCTGCCTTTCATTCAGCCCCAGATTGTTGCCTTTAAAGTAATTGACATCGAACCTGAAAATGCAGTCATAATCACAAAAAATACACAGATTATCTTTTCAGAAAAACCCGCAAAAGGCTTTGAAGGAGTCAAACAGATCTCGTATGAGGATATCGGAGGTCTGAAAGATGAGTTACAGCGGCTCCGGGAGACAATAGAACTCCCTATGCGCCATCCTGAGTTATTCCGGAGATTAGGAATAGAACCGCCAAAAGGTGTGCTTCTTTACGGTCCGCCCGGCACTGGAAAGACATTGATTGCAAAAGCAGTAGCTAACGAGAGCGGGGCACATTTCATCTCAATCGCCGGACCTGAAGTAATCTCGAAATACTATGGTGAAAGCGAACAGCGTCTTCGTGAGGTCTTTGAAGAGGCGAGACAAAATTCTCCAGCCATAATCTTTATCGATGAACTTGATTCAATCACTCCCAGGCGTGAGGAAGTTACAGGAGAGGTGGAACGAAGAGTTGTTGCCCAGCTCCTGACCATGATGGACGGCCTTGAGGAAAGGGGCCAGGTTGTCGTTATTGGTGCTACTAACCGGCTTGATGCAATAGACCCGGCGCTCCGAAGACCCGGGCGTTTTGACCGGGAAATTGAGATAGGGGTACCTGCCGAGTACGACAGAATTGAAATAATGAAGATCCATACCCGTGGGATGCCGCTATATGAGGATGTAAAACTCGAAGACCTCGCAGAGAAGACCCATGGTTTTGTCGGTGCAGATCTTGCAGCACTGGGACGCGAAGCCGGCATCAGGGCACTTAGGCGTTATCTCCCTGAAATAGATCTTGATGCAGAAGAGATACCTGAAGAAGTGCTTGAGAAGATGCATGTTGAAGCAAAGGACTTCCGGACCGCTCTTCGGGATGTGAGTCCCAGTGGGATGCGTGAGGTGATGCTTGAGGTCTCACACGTATCCTGGGGAGATGTAGGGGGCCTGAAGGAAGAGATTGAGGAAGTAAAAGAGGCTGTTGAATACCCTCTCACAAAAAGGCAAAAATTTGAAGATCTTGGTATAGAACCACCAAAAGGTGTTCTTCTCTATGGACCGCCCGGTACTGGAAAGACTCTGATCGCAAAAGCTGTTGCCAGTGAAAGCGGAGCAAATTTTATTGCTGTCCGTGGACCCCAGCTTTTGTCCAAGTGGGTTGGAGAGAGTGAGCGTGCAGTAAGGGAAGTTTTCAAAAAGGCGAGGCAGGTCGCCCCGTCTATAATATTTTTTGATGAAATTGACGCAATAGCTCCTGCCCGCGGGACATCCGGGGATTCACATGTGGTGGAAAGTGTCCTTAACCAGTTTTTGACCGAACTGGACGGCCTTGTTGATCTTAAGGACGTCGTTGTGCTCGGTGCCACAAACAGGCCTGATATTGTGGATCCTGCGCTTCTTCGAGCAGGTAGGTTTGACAGGCTTGTTTATATTGGTGAACCAGTTCTTGAAGACCGCATCGCAATATTAAAGATCCATTCTCATGGCATGCCGATTGTAAACTCTTTATTTGAAGAGCTTATTGACCTGACAAAAGGTTGGAGCGAAGAGCAAATTGACCGGATTATCGACTCAATTGGAAAATCAAAGGATTTCTCAATAGATGATTTTGCTGAACTGACTAAGTCAGTTTCTCCTGAACAGGAGACAGATTACAAAGGCCAGCGAAGGAAATATATCAATGAGAAATTAAGGTCAAGAAAACTTAGATTAAAGGACCCGGGATTTGACAAATTTGTGAGGGAAGTAGCATTAATTTGCGAAGGTTTTGTCGGAGCTGACCTTGAAGTTCTCTGTCGTGAAGCTGGAATGCTTGCAATGCGTGAAGATGTATCCATTGTGACACGGGCCCATTTTGATGCTGCAAGAAAAAAAGTTCACCCCACCATGAATCCACGGCTTTTTGAGGCATATGAAAGAATAAAGGAGCATTTCAAAGGCGGACTTCCTAAAGAGGTCCAGCCACCTGAATACCAGTAATTTTATTTTATTATTGGAAAAAGGAATAAATCCCAACAGATTTTTTTAATGATCCTTTTTATACACTAAGTGTAAACCTGCAAGGTATCTGAATGCTTAATATAACCACGTTTCTTGATACGAATGCTATTCAACTGGATAAGACTGCACTCGTCAGTCCCTCCCTTTGTAGGGAATATACATATAAGGAGATTCTATCTGAAGTAATCAGAATAGCTTCAGGACTCGCATCTCTTGGCATAAGTCCCAGGGACCGGGTTTGTATCTATATGGGGAGTTCTCCTGAATATCTTATAAGTATATTTGCAATCTGGAGACTCGGGGCCGTTTTTGTCCCTGCCAACAATTCACTGAAAGCAGATGAGATATATTATACATTATATGATGCTGGGGTAAATCTCGTAATTACTGATTCTGAGTCGCTACCACTCCTTAAGTCTGTTGCAAACAGTTTACCGGAATTAAAAAGGATAATTCTGGTCAGTGGAGAAGATAAAGGCACTATATGCTGGAATAATATCGGAAATAACTTGTTAGCAACACGTCCCAGTCCGTGCTCTCATGATACTCTTTGTCATATACAGTATACTGCCGGAACAACCGGACGTCCAAAAGGTGCAATGCTCACACACGGTAACTGGATGGCTGCCCTTGAGGCTGAAAGAGAAGTCCTTTCATTAAATCATAATGATGTATACCTGGGAATTTATCCTATGGCGCACGTGGGGATTAGCTGGGGAATATCTGTTCTTCGTGCAGGCGGGACGTTTGTGATAATGGAACGTTTTAGTCCTGATAAATATTTATCAATGGCCCGGGATTATAATGTCACAGTACTTGCAGGGATGCCCCCGGTCCTACATTCACTGAACAATGCACCACCGGGTGCAGAGAACAATCTCCATAAAGTACGTGTGATAATCAGCGGGGGTGGCCAGCTCCTACCCAGCATCTGGGAAGAATTTTCAAAAAGATATTTAATTCCGGTTGCAAATTCCTACGGACTCTCTGAAACGATAGTTGTTGGCTCTGGTACAGCAGCACTTCCCTGGAACCAGGAGTTTAATAATAATTTTACCAGTGTAGGTGTCCCGGTTGGATATACTGAATTGAAAATTGTTGACAGTTCAGATCCTTCTATAACCTTAAAAGCAAGTGAATCAGGGGAGATAGCTATACGTGGTCCGGCAGTTGCAAGTGGTTACTGGAACCAGGAGAAAGAGACTGAAAAAGTATTTCTCTCTGATGGCTGGTTCCTTACCGGGGATATAGGATTTTTAGACGGAAATGGCAGATTATCTATAACAGACCGGAAGAAAGATATGATAATAATGTCGGGCTGGAAGATTTATCCGACCGAAGTAGAAAATGCGATAATCCGTCACCCAAAAATCATGGATGTCGCAGTTTTTGGTATCCCTCATCCTCATAAAGGAGAAATACCTATAGCGGCCGTTGTGAGTGATGAACCGGTAACACTTGAGGATTTACAGGATTTTTGCAGCGGGATAATTGCAGGATATAAGATACCAAGAGGGATACTTATTGTAGAATCACTTCCAAGAGCACATGGATGGAAACTCCTGAGGAGGACCCTTCGGGAAAAATATCTGGAAATTTTAGAAAAACTTGAGAATCGAAATGAACCTGCCGAACGACCCTGTAATTGAGACTTCAATACGTCCTGAACGCCCCAAAAGGTGTAAAAGCGGCATAAATGGACTTGACCTGCTCCTCGACGGCGGGTTTTTTTTTGGAACCACAATTCTTGTTCATGGTTCAGCCTGTTCGGGAATAGAACAGTTTGCCCTTCAGTTCTGGAGGTCTCAGGAGGCTTCTGCGCAATATCTCATGATCGATTCGACACCTGTTGAAGGCATGATAATCGCAGAAAAATTCGGGGTCAGGGAGATCTCCCCACTATTTTCAAGAGGTACTGTGATTCTTGATTCACTCTCATCAGTCTTTCTCAGATCAAATATTAATGAAATTATTGCATTAATTGCAGAAGCTAAGAGGAATGCGACAGAGCACTCGTATAATCACTTCTTCATACTCTATAAGAATATACATCCTCTTTCGGAAGAGACACTCCTATTTAGAGCATTTGATGTTGTAATAGAACTCAATGAAGAAGTTCATGGAAATGAATTTATACGAACTCTCCATGTGAGCAAGGTTTCAGGTATAGATACTCCTGTGAGGGTATTTCCATTCCTTATTATGAGGCATGGAATAGAACTCTCCACAACATCAAGAGTTGTCTGAGTTCCTCTCTTTTAACAATTTTTATGTATTGCACAACTCACACAGATTCATAAATACCAGAACAGAGATAAGCAATATCTATGAAACTAAAAGCTGTTTCTTTAACAATTATCATAATGATGTGCATCGTTTATTCATGCACGGTTTTTGCAGCATCGGACAGCAACATTTCATTTTCAACAACTAACGTGACATTAATTACTACCGGCGAAAAAAGTGCAGATCTGGTAGACTTCGTCAACAAAGCAAAGACATATGCCATTGAAAACGGCAAAGACAAAGCACTTGCAGTATTTAATGATAGGAACGGCCCTTTCACAAAAGGAGATCTCTACATCTTTGCCTATGATTACGACGGCTATACTCTAGCCCTGCCATATCTACCAAACTTACTCGGTTCAAACCGGCTCTCTCTACTGGACTCCTCACTATTCAGGTCTGTCCAGGCAATAAGGGATCTTGCAGCAGCAGGTGGCGGTTTTATTCAGTACAACTCCCAGAACCCTGGGAACAACTTTAAAGAGGAAGGGAAGGTATCCTATGTCGCAGATGTTGATGGTTCCTGGTTCCTTGGGGCAGGTAGATACCTAAATACTACTCTGAAGAAGCCGGAAGAAGCAACAAATGCTGAGGCAGAGAAAAATCTTGATATTATAATCAGAAATTCCACTTCGCAATTAAAGTCTATCGATGCTTCATTGAAAAACACTGCAGATTTACTTTCAAAAACAGGTCTTAGCGGGCCCGGGGCAGAAACAGCCCTTGAAAAATTAAGAGAATCGAACCCGTATGCAATTGATAGTATGACCATCGCAATGAACGGGACTATAATGGCAGTGCAGCCGTTACAGTACTCATCAATAATTGGAAAGAATATCGGAGGTCAGGACCACATAAAGAAACTATTTACTACAACTGAGCCGCAGATGAGCGATATCATAAAAACGGTTGAAGGAATTGACGAAATGGTAGTTGCATACCCGGTCTTTAACCAGAACGGAGAGATTATTGGAGCTACAGGCTTCGTTATTAACCATGATTTACTCTTTAAAGACCTCTTTAACTCAACAGAATCAAACTCAATTCAGGCTACTGTAATGCAAAAAGACGGGACTATTATCTATGAAAGTAATGAAGAAGAGACTGGAAAAAATGTTCTGCCCGACTCCTCCTTTAATGATTTCCCTTCACTAAAGAATCTCATTAAAAGAGTAATGGTCGAACAGTCAGGATCTGGTACTTATACATATATCAGGGATATATCCAAAGAGCAGGAGAATCTTTCCACAAAAAGAGATGATATTGTGTCCAAAGTGGCTGCCTGGAATACTTTAGGATTCTATGGAAATTACTGGAAGATAATGATTGACAAAATTATACAATAAATAAATTTTTTTTTTTAAACTATCTCTTTTCTGACCGTTTCCGCCGCGATGACCATAGTCGATAATTTTTTAAAAGCTGTTTCATGAGAGAGCATTCGCATTCCACAGTCAGGATCAAGCATTAATGATTCTGGTTTCACAAGAGAGAGGGCTTCTTCTATACGCTTGACAACAGTTCCTGTGCTATCAGGCTCGTCATCAGAAGAATCAATACACCCGTATCCAAGCATCTTTCTGTGAAGGTCTCTTTTTGAGATTACAGTAAGATTTTGCGGACTTTTTGCACATTCAATATCAATTATATCAAGTGGGAGATTTACGAGGGTATCTATACACCCGCTGATATCTCCGCATACATGGATGGCTACAGGAGTTGAGAGGGTTTTTACAATCATTTCCAGTGCGTCCCTTCCGGTTTCGAGTGAGGCAATACCAGTTGAAAGGATGGGTTCGTCTATCTGGATAATAGATACACCTGCATCCTGGAAAGACCTCGCTTCATGAAGGACTACTTTTGCAAGATCTTGTATGAGGTCTTCTTTTTTGCGATAAACCGGGTTGGCGATATGAAAAGCATGGGCGAGAGTGCTTGGGCCGGTCACAATGCCTTTAACCCATGAATGTTTTTTTAATGCGTATCTCACGTCATTCTGTGAATGAGTCTGCGAGGGAACCTGCACAGGCCCGATAACCTCAAGACCTTTTATCCCAGGGATGTCAGACGAAAAAAGTCCAATCATATCAGACCGCACCTGGCCATCAGAGATAATATCGATTCCTGCAGAAATCTGGTCAGATACTGCAGTCTGTACTGCACCTGAAAGAGGGTCAAGAATTGATCTCAATCCTCCCTTCCTGACAACCGGATAACTCCCGACAACTGTTGTCGGGAGTAGATGACCAGGTCCTATCATGGGACAAGCCTGTGCCTGTCTCGCGGAAATAGTACTGCCTCTCTAACGTTCTGGAGTCCAAGCATTGTTGCAACAAGGCGCTCTGTTCCAAGCCCCCAGCCTGCATGTGGTGGCATCCCGTACCTGAAAGCAGAGAGATAGTAACTGAAACTGTCAGGGTTCAGTCCTTTTTCCTTTATCTGGTGAACGAGCTGATCATAATCATGGACTCGTTCTGCGCCACTTGAAAGTTCCATTCGTGGATGCATTAAGTCAAATGCCTTACAAACGGAGGGTCTGTCCTCATAAGGCATGGCATAATAAGGACGGATGGACGTTGGCCAGTCAACAATAAAGTAATGGCACCCAATTTCCTCTCCTATTGCCCTTTCCGCAGACGTGCTGATATCATCGCCATAATTTGCACCTTCGGCTAATTTTCCTGAAGCAATTCCTATAGCTTCTTCGTAAGTAAGTCTTGGGAAGGGAGCTACCGGTATTTTCAGATTATTAATTTCAAGGCTTGCAAGTTCAGCAGTGCATGACACTGCTACTTCCTCGTATATCTCCACAATAAGGTCTTCGAGCAGTTTCATTACTTCAAAGTGATCTGCAAATGATACTTCAACATCGATGGAAGTAGCTTCGTTAAGGTGTTTAGTAGTATTATGCTCTTCAGCCCTGAAAATCGGCCCTATTTCGAGGACCTTTTCCAGTCCAGCAGCCATCATCATCTGCTTATATAACTGAGGGCTTTGGTTGAGAAACGCCTCTTTTTCAAAGTATGCAATAGGGAAGAGTTCAGTACCGCCTTCTGTTGCGGATCCTACAATTTTTGAGGTGGTTATCTGCGTGAATCCTTTTTTATAAAGGCTGTCTTCGACAGTATGCAGGATGCATGAACGAATTTTGAATACTGAACTCACTCTTGGCCTCCTAACATCAAGGAAACGGTTATCAAACCTTGTATCAAGTTCAGCTGATACCTTCTCGACCACATCGAGTGGAAGAGGGCTTTCACTTTTTGAAATTATTTCAATTGAAGATGGTATAAGTTCCCTTCCGCCTGGAGCCTTTTCGATTTCTTTTACTTCACCTTCTATCCTTACAACAGATTCTCGGGAGATCTCCTTAAAAACAGAGAGGACTTCTGCTGAAATCTTTTTCTTCGGTATTGTGACCTGAATTATTCCTGTCCTGTCGCGGATAAGCAGGAATGCAAGGCCGCCAAGATCCCTTATTTCATGGACCCAGCCGATAATTGTGGCTCTTTTCGTTTCAGGTGTTACATCGTTTACAGCTATACGCATTGAAAATCCACCTATACGTCTGACTTGTGGGGTAATGAGTCTGTTGCAGGAGTGACGATTCCGTGTAGTACTCAAATACGCCTGAAAATTTGTATCAGGAGTGAATTTTGCTCCTTAGCACTTCAAGTGATTCGAATGCTTCTCTGCGGACAGAAACCACTTCATCATTCAGAGTCTCTATAAGTGCCTTTTCTGCCGTTTTATCTCCACTTTCCCCCAGAATTGAACAGGATATTTTCCGGACTACCGGATTATTATCTTTTGTCAATGCAATAAGAGGCGGAACTGCAGGGTTTCCAATCCTTGAAAGAGATTCCATTGCACCATTTCTCAATGGAAGACTATCAGAATGAATTGCTTCTGTAAGTGGTTTGATTGATAACTCGCCAATCCGGACAAGAGCCGTTACAGCTTCACTTCTGACACGAGCCTCATGGTCTTCGAGAGACACCATGAGAGCAGTTATTGCATCAGGTGAAGAGATCCTCCCGAGAACCTTGACTGCACCTTCTCTTATATCCGGATTATTGTCTCCAGTTGCGTGGATGAGCATCGGTACAACCTGTAATCCTCCACTTGTCAAAGTATCTGAAGATTTCCGGCGTAAATTGATATCAGTATCAGCGAGGATTTTTATCAGTTGTTCAGTTGCTTCCGGGTGCAGGAGTAACAGAGATTCTGCTGCTGAACTCCACACCCTGCCATCCTGATCGCGGAGTAATGTGATGAGAGTAATAATTGCATCTTTCCCACCTATCTTTCCCAGGGCTCGTGCAATTTCGCGTCTAACGTCCGGGTCCGGGTCACGTGAAATATTGATAAGATACTGCACTGAAACATTACTTTTCAGTTCTGCAATCGTCTCGATAATTCCTGCTCTTATCAGAGGGTCCTCATCATTCAATGCAGGATAGAGCAGATCCAGAATGTCAGGCCCCATCATGGTAAGTGCATGGAACACCTCAGAATGGATTTCCGGTCTTCGTTCACTGTAACAGGATATCAATGTAGGTACAGCGGTTTTTCCAAGACGTGAGATGAAATTAGACGCGGTCCTCCTGACTATCCAGCACTCATCGCTTAATGTCTTTATGAGAATTGAGATTGCAGGAACACCAGTTGTACTTACTATCCGGATAGCATTGAGACGGTCGTCGAGGTCACCGTAATTCAGGGCAGATAATACATTCTCCTGAAGTTCGTTTGTTGAAATACCTATCTTCTTGTTTTCTTTTCGTTTTGATTTTCTTCCAAACAGGTTAAAACCCCCTCTCTACCTGATAATCGTTAATGAGCATATCTTCAGGTTTACACTAATAAGTATCGAATTATATGTGGTGTGGTTGTATTTTCATATATACATCTAAATTTTTTGTTCGTGTTCAGTCCTTATCTTTCATTTATTAATTTCAGGATAAACCTGGCGAGTTCCCGGCTCTTTTCCGGATTAACCATCAGTGTATCGGTAGTCAGTGAATCAGGAATAGTTAGTGTATCCCGTATATCGTGGATAAAGAGATCAACGAGGCCCTCATAAACTTCAAGTGTCCCATAGGAATCAGGTCTTAACCCAATAGACTGCATAAGGACACCTGCAGGTCCGCTTACAGGAGAATTTCCGATAAAAGGACTTACACCTATAACAAAGGCCTCACTTAGAGCCTCGCGGACTCCGCCACATTCGAGTATAGGAAGTATAGAAGAAACCGGATTGCTTGGGCCGATTACGACGGCATCTGACGATTCAATAACTGATATTACTTTATCTGTTGCCATAGGATGCGTAGAACACTCGCGTACCACACCCAACACCTCTTCTTCACCATGGTACTTCACCCAGAACTCCTGAAAATGGGAAAGACCGCGAGGAGTTCGGACCATGGTCGTGACCTCACTATCGCACATCGGCAGTATTATAGCGTGAATACCTTTTTTTCTACAGAGGAGTCTTGTTGCATCGGTGAGTGTGAGTCCTTCGCTAATCAGTTTCGCACGGGCGATGTGGACTGCACGGTCTCTGTCACCTATTTTTATGAACTCTTCATACCCAAGCTCCTGCAATGCGTCATACGTGATGAATGAATCTTCCCGAAGACCCCACCATTTCCCTGTGTCCAGTTCACCTGAAAAGAGGTACATTACCGTGTCGAGGTCAGGCGAGAGGTGATTTCCACTTATCCAGATATCCTCTGCGGTGTTTACAATTACTGCAATCTCTTCTTCCTGAAGGAGGTCCTTCATTCCAAGGAGTAACTTTGGCGTACCAGTCCCGCCAGAGAGAAAAGTTATCATAGGTAATTAATTATGAAACAGAGCGTAAATGATACTTTAGGACGGTTTTTTCGATGAAGGCCATTAAGGATCCGGTTCATGGCTATATTGAGGTCGATGAGTTTATTGAGCCGGTACTGGATTCAGCGCTAGTACAACGCCAAAGGTATCTTCATCAGCTCGGTTTTGCTTACCTTGTATACCCAGGTGCTAATCACACCAGGTTTGAACATGCTATCGGCACAATGCATCTGGCCGGAAGGCTTGGAAGAAAAATCGGCCTTTCTCAGGATGACAACAACACAGTAATCACAGCAGCTCTGCTTCACGATGTTGGTCATGGACCTTTTTCACATTCAAGTGAGGAGCTTATGAGAGAGCGCATAGGGAGAGAACATACCCTCGTAAATTCAATTCTGTCTGATGATCCGGTATCAAAAATCCTGGAGGAGAGCTGCATAGACCCTGCAGAGGTGATATCGCTTCTTGAAGGGAATCATAGGCTTTCTTCGATAATCAAGGGGGACCTTGATGTTGACAGGATGGACTACCTCCCACGCGATGCTCATTATACCGGAGTCCCTTATGGGACAGTGGACACTGACCGGCTAATACGTACTTCGATGTTGACTGACCGTGGTCTGGTGCTTAGTGAAAACGGGATAAATGCAGCAGAGGCACTTCTTATTGCAAGGACCCTGATGAGACCCTCCGTATACTTCCATCACGTTAGCCGTATAGCAGAGCGCATGTGGATTCTTGCTGCTGATATTCACCTGAGGGCGAAAGAAACAGATTATCTGGAAAAATTTTTCAGAATGGATGATATCGAATGTATTCAGTCACTCAGGGGATCCCACGAACCCGTTTCTATGGAAATTTCTAAAAAGATTATGAATAGGGAGCTCTATAAAAGGGCTCTTTATATTGGATATGATCAGGTTTTTCCAGATTCGGTTGCAAAGATGCAGGGATATCTAACCGGGTGCAAAATAGCGGAAAAAATTGCTGAAAGGGCATCTGTTCCAGTATCCGATGTAATTGTCGACATCCCTCATTTTCCGGTTGATATGAAAATGCAGGTGGAAGTGGAGAACAATGATTCAAATACCAATCTTGAATCGCTCTCTCCGCTGCTTAGTACTCTGAATGCAACCAGACGGGCACAATGGAGACTGGGAGTCTATACTCCCGCCCCTCACAGGATATCTATCACCTCTGCTGCCCATGAAGAGCTTCCTGTTCGTCCTTTGACACGACAGGAACGACTTTTTCAGAGGTAAATGTCTTAAAGGGAACGGATAAATTAAAATTAGAGAGTGAGTATGATGATAACAGATCTAGAGTTCACAGTATGCGGTGTTGTTGCAATAATCTTTATCCTTGCACTAACCCTGCTAATCAACTCAAAGCGCGAGGTACAGGCAGTTCATGACCTCCAGAAGATGAAGATCTATTATTCGTTTCTCAATGCAATAACTGATTTAAATGTCTCTGGTGGAGATGACTACAAAGTCGGGCATGCAAAGATGGAACTTGCAAAAGTACTTAACGGCCTGAACCTTGTCGGTGGGAGGGAAGTCCTGACCGTTGTTAATGAGCTTCTGGACTTTTTAAATGAAAATCGGGAAAATGAGTATGATCTGCTTAAGGAGAAGAACCTCCTGAATCAGATTGTAATTTCGGTGAGAAAAGAACTCGAACCAACAGATTATAAAAAATTTTTAAAACCTCCTTTCAGGTTCAAATTTTACTCCCCCCCAAAAAAATCAGAATAAATCCAAAATTTCTTTAAATCATGACAAGGAAAAATTTTATTGTCGCAGTTACCGGTGCAAGCGGAATTATCTATGCACAGAGGCTTCTCCATGAACTTTGCAGAACTGCACAGGTTCAGCTCATTGTATCTGAAACTGGTAGAAGGGTTGCATCTATGGAAGGAGTAAGCCTTGAGGACTGTGAAGTAACATGTATTCACAAAGCCGATGACCTGGCAGCACCGGTAGCGAGTGGTTCATTTATGCATGACGGAATGGTAATTGTCCCCTGCAGTATGAAAACTCTCTCATCTGTAGCTCACGGTTATTCCTCAAACCTGATAGGGAGAGCTGCAGATGTATGCCTTAAAGAGAAAAGGCCCTGTATTCTCGTTCTAAGGGAGATGCCACTCTCAAGAGTCCATATCAGGAATATGCTGATAGCCGATGAAGCTGGTGCAATTGTGATGGTTGCAAGCCCTACATTTTACAATCGCCCTGCAACAATAGAAGACCTTGTTGATACGGTTGTTGCACGGGTGCTTGATCACTTAAAAGTGCCCCATAATGTATCAAAACGGTGGAGCGGTCAGAATGCGTAATTTTATTGAAATAATGCGGGAAAGAGGACTAGTGACTGATATTACAGAACCCTGTTCATCAGTCTTTGAAGCTCCAAAGATGGCTTCATCGACTTCAAAAATTCTTTTTTTCCACAATGTCGATGGGAAAAAGGCAGTAATGAACCTTACTGCAGACAGGGAGTCACTAGTTGTTGCATTGGATATTCCGTCCCACGAACTCGTAAAGACCCTTGCAACAAAAAAGATGGATGGCAGGCTGCATGAAAAAGGAGCTCTTTTTATCGGGCCCCCGGACCTTACAAAAATACCCATAATGCACCATTATCCAAAAGATGCAGGCCGTTATATCACTGCCGGGGTAGTATTTTCCAGATACCATGAAGAATTCAATGCATCAATTCACAGGATGCTCGTTCTTGATAATACAAGACTTGCGGCACGTCTTGTCGAGGGGCGCCATACCGATAACCTTCATAAAAAAGCTCTTTCAAACGGAGAAGTCCTCCCTGTCGCAATAGCGATTGGTCTCCACCCTGCAGTAATATTTGCCTGCTGCACCAGGGTCCCACCAGGAAAGGAGCTTAATTATGCGTCAGAACTAATGGGAGGGGACCTCTGGCTTTATGATTGTGGAAACGGTGTACTGGTTCCTGACGCAGAAATTGTCCTTGTCGGTTATATTGGAAAGGAAAATGTACCTGAAGGCCCTTTTGTTGATATAACAGGTACATATGATTCTGTAAGAGAACAACCTGTAATTACAATTACAGGCATGTTCATGAAAGAAGGATGTATCTATCATGGCATCCTTCCTGGGGCGGATGAGCATAAAGTTCTCATGGGAGCGCCTTATGAACCTAAAATTTACTCTGCAGTAGCAGGTGTGACTGAAGTGAAAAATGTTGTGCTCACAAAAGGGGGATGCGGGTATCTCCACGCTGTCATCCAGATAAAGAAACGAACTCCAGGAGACCCTAAAAATGCGATAATGGCGGCATTTGCTGCACATACATCATTAAAGCATGTTGTTATTGTTGATGACGATATAAATCCCCTGGAAATGGATGAAGTTGAATATGCACTAGCAACACGAGTACGTGGTGACACCGACCTGATGGTAATAACGGGTGTCAGAGGTTCATCGCTTGACCCGGTACAGTGTGAAGACGGTACGAATGTAAAGATAGGTGTTGATGCGACCTACCCGTTTGGCCGTGAAACAGAATTCAGAAAGGCAGAGTGGTAAATTAAATGCAGATAGAGGAGGACGACCAGAAGGTCCTCGCAGGGGAATATGGTGAAACCCCTGCAAAGATGCTTGAGATACTTATAGCCCTTGGAAAAGTATTCGGTGCAGAGAGACTTATTCCTGTCCGAAGCGTCCAGGTTAGCGGTGCATCTTACAAGACCATAGGTGAATATGGTCTGGAATGGCTTCAGGGGCTTGATGCTCATGTCGTGGTTCCGACAATTGTAAACCCGGTAGGGATGTCAAGAAACAGGTACCAGGAGATGGGTATAGATTCACGTTTTGTTGAAAAACAGATTGAGATTCTACATGCCTATGAAAAACTGGGTGCAAGTCTTGAATGTACCTGCACTCCTTATTATCTCACAATTACTGATTATGGGGACCATCTGGCATGGTCAGAATCATCAGCAGTAAGCTATGCGAATTCGGTCATAGGTGCAAGGACAAACAGAGAAGGAGGTCCAAGTGCCCTTGCTGCAGGAATAATCGGGAAAACGCCTGAATATGGGCTGCATCTCCTTGAAAACAGGGCCCCTCAGGTTGCTTTCAAAGTAGATGGGTTAAATTCGGCAGAAGATACGTCTCTTTATGGAGGTCTCGGTTTTCTTGCAGGAAAGATTGCAGGCAATAAAATACCTTTATTCTCAGGTATCAGGCCTCAAAAAGACTCTCTCAAGGCCCTTGGTGCTGCCATGGCTGCAACAGGTGCAGTAGCCCTCTATCATATTGAAGGGATAACACCGGATGCCCGAATCTTCAAATACACGAACACTGAACTTGAAGAGTTCACAATATCGAGGGAAGAGATTCTTGCATTGTATGATAACTCACCAGTTGAAGCAGTGGCAATAGGGTGTCCACACTGCTCACCGGACGAACTTATAAAAATATCAGAGATCCTTCTGCAAAAAAAGGTGATAATACCACTATTTATCTTTGTGGCACAGGGAATAATTGAAAAGTACTCGTCAGTTGTCCGGAAGATAGAAATGAGCGGTGCTAAGGTCTATGGGGATACATGCATGGTCGTCTCTCCAATGATGGAGAGATACAAAAGTGTGATGGTGAATAGCGGGAAGGCTCTTGCATATATTCCCAATATGTGTGGTGCGCTTTCAAGGCTCGGGACTCTTGAAGACTGCATCAGTGCCGCATGCGGGGAAAAATAAGGAAAATATTAAAGAAATTTAGTTAAATTTCGAATTATTGGATATGGCGTAGGTTTTAGCGGCAGAATATTCAGAGTCCAGTTTGCCACAACCAGTCTGGATTTGTTTGATATAGGAAGGTATGGGGTTACTTTGTATATGGGAGTAATCAGCTTTTTTATAGACGAAGTGATATTAAGGCCATTCTGAACGATTGAGTATGATTTGTTTATCAGAGTCGTTGTTTTCGTTGGAATGACAATTATTATAGAGCTTTCATGTATATTCTTGGTGGAAGATGTATCTATTGTGTTGACAACTGCAAAATTGTACACAAAATTTAAAGTACTCGTCAATCCAGGCGAAGTGTTCCCTGTCACTTGTCCGTTCAGCGCTTCTATATGTGCATGTTTATCCGCATTGTAGAAAAAAAAACCAGATACTGAAGTTATTGCCATAACCATTACCAATGAAAAAAGAAAAAGAACAAAGACCGTGGATCTCATATATCTCCCTTCAGCCTTTGATACATTCAAGTTATCGGTTTTACATATTATGATGAATGAAAAAAATATTTTAGCAGGATCTATCCTATATCTGAAAAGAGGGTAACAACGTCCTCGTAATCGATTTTTCCGTTTCTGTCAAAATCAAAATAATTTAAAGGTTCGTTATCCCGGATCCAGTCAAGATATTGAAAATCAAGAACTATATCTTCATAATCCTTTTTTCCGTTTCCATTAATGTCCTTATAAAGTCCGTCTTTATCCGGGTCTGTCGGGGGGAGAGCTTGATCAGGTAAAGGCTTTATGTAAATGAGAGTAAGTGGCAAATTATCCTTGTTTTGAGCATTCAGGATATAGCTTTCATTACAGAACCCGTCTCCCCTGCCATTACATTGTTGAGAAAAACCTTTTCCATCTGGTGAGGCCCAATAATTACCTCCTGCATATGGGCCGTTCATGATATTGGGGCCGTTTCGCTTCTCAAAGTTCCATGTAGCATTACTGTCGCCCAGAATCCGTGTGTTCATTGTATTGTTGAGATAGTTATTCACAATAAGCCCTTGTGTCGTCTTATCAAGTGATATTCCTGCCCCATTATTGATATCAATCCAGTTTCCACCCATTGTGATATTTTTAGAGTTCTTTAGTTCTATTCCCCCTGATGATTGCTTTTCGAGAAGGTTATCAGTAATTAGGGCGTCTTTTACGTTTTCAAGATATATTCCTTCAGTCAAAGACTGGCTCTTTCCAACACTTCCAATAATATCAGACATTGTAATAGTGACAGAACTTGAATTAAGTATGGATATACCCTTCGTATTTCCGAAGAGTAGTATTTTATTGATATAACCCCGCTTTAATTTCTCTGCTGATATCCCTTTTGAAAAGTTGTTTACCTTGATATTCATGACTGATACGTTCTGAAGTTCCCTGTTGATGCCCGCAATTTTGACTCCGGAAGTTTGAGAGGAAGTTAAAGGAGATGTCAGATGGTCTATAGTGTGACTTTTGCCATCAAGAATTACGTCAGATGAACGTATATCAAAAAATACAGAGTTGTTTTTTAAGTAAATATCACTCGAGAGCTCGTAAGTGCCTGGTTTTGTTATCACCAAAGGTCCTGAAACATCAATAGCAGCAATACAGGATGTTATAATGAAGAGATTTGCTATAATTATTACGACACTAATTGGATACAATAATCTTGGCATACTGATATTCTCTTATTCAGATTGTATGTTCTTTCAATGTTGAAGAATGCTTGCTAATGGTCAAAGATAAGCAAAGATTAAATCAAAAACCGGCACTGAAAAAGAGAATCAGGAAGAGCATAAACATCAGGAGAAGTCCGAGCGGGATTCCGGCCTTTGCCCATTCACGTGCGGAAATCCCAAGTTTTCCGGCAGCAATAATATTTGGGATGTTCCCTGTAATGAGTATGCCTCCAGAAATCAGGAGACTAAGAATTGCAGCGTTAATCTGCTCTGATGAAAGTGCCGGGCTAATCTCTGCAGCAGCAATTGTTGCATTATCAAGAACCGCGGAAACAATATTTACCCAGTAAATGGCTTGGGCAGGTATTTGGATTATGTATTCAAGAATTAAAGGTTTAAAACCCTCCCCCAGGAATATTAGTGCCATGATGAAGAGATAGACCCTGCCAGCTCTCAACAAAACTTCATTTATACTCCCTTTTTCAACAGTACATTCAAGTCTTGTATCAGGGTTGTGGTGTCGCTGAAAGGTAGCAAAAGCAACAACTCCAAGAAGAAGGATCATAGGAATAATATAGAATCCCAGTCTCTTCAGGAGAAACCAGAAATCAGCATAATATGGTGCACCGGCAAGTTTTGAAACGACTATAGTAGAGAGTGGTTCTCCCAGAGGTGTCAAAGCAGCGCCAAGACCTATTGAAAAACATGCTATGACCGTTATCTTTACCTTTACCTCTTTTTTTATCGGCAGGGCACAAATAATCTCAACAAGCAATATTGCTGCAAGGATTGCGGAAATAACGCTTGATACAAGACCAAGAATGATAATCAGGATTGGTATAATTGCCTTAAGTGAGACTTTATCAATAAGCCGGCTGATCTCTCTCTCTATTACGCTATTGAAGAAGTATATCAGGAATCCGGCTAATAAAACTACCTGGACAATACCCACAGGCATTCCAAAAATATTTGTAATGTTGAGCGGAGTAGTGAGTGCTTCAATTATAATTGCAGTGTTCCATCCCGTGCTTTCTCCTGGCACTGATGCAAAACCGGCAATGGTAAGGGCAGCAGATCCACAGATAAAGAGAAAGATCTCCAGGTTGGTTTCGATTTTTTTTATTGCAAAAGGGAGCAAGAGGACAATAAAAAATATGAAAAGAAGCCCGAGGTTTACAAAAAAGTCCAGGATATCATCACACCCTCAATTGAGCACAGAAGGAAACAAGGTATGCATTCAAGGAATTTAATGAGAATGATTTTATATTGTGAACATTAAGCCTTTTTATATTAAGAGGTTCCCACCCTTGACAGGTTTTGATGATGAAAATATGGATGATGTGGCCCTCGAAATAGCACATATCAGGTCTGGCTCTCTTGAGGAGCGTCGTTTTGCAGTGAAACAGCTATCAAAGGCTGGTTTATCCGTGATACCCATGGTAGTATCTGCATTGTGTTCGGCTGATTCTGACGATGAACGCTGGTATCTGGCATTAGTTCTTGCCAAGGTCCATGATCCAGTCTATCTCATTAATATAATGCAGGAAAACAGGGATCCTGTTGTCAGGAGATATCTCTCTGCAGCACTCGGTGAAATGGGTTATGATGCAGTAGACCCCCTGGTCACTTTGTTCCGGGCAAATGACCCTGAACTGCGAGGATATGCTTCCCTCGCGCTTTGCAGGATTGGCATTCCTGCAATTCCAGCCCTAAAAAGTTTACTCAATGATAAAGACTCTGTTGTCTCTTCCTGTAGTATGCTGACTCTCATGAGAATGGGTGAGACCGGAATTGATACTGCGGTGAAAGAAGGGATAGATTCACCTGACTGATCTACTTTTTTCTGTCAAGTACTGCGTATGGGATATTCCATAAAGATAAATTCCCTCCCGAAGGAAAGGCTAGGTATGGATTGGTCAGAGTCTATGGTTGGGTATCAGAAGAGACTCAATATTGGGTTGGATGCTGCGTATTCTGTTGCAAAATCAGCCCGGTCCAGAGGACTTGACCCACGTACGGAAGTTGAAATACCTGTTGCGACTGACCTTGCAGACAGAGTTGAGGCACTTCTTGGAATTAAAGGTATATCGGCCCGTATCAGGGAACTTGAAGCAACTATCTCCCGCGAAGAAGTTGCACTCCGGATAGGGGATGATTTTGTTGCAAGGAGGTTTGGGAGCACCTCAACAGTTGAGACCCTTGACCATGCTATAAGGACGGCAATGGCAATTCTGACAGAAGGAGTAGTAGCAGCTCCGACGGAAGGAATAGCAAAGGTAAGCCTGGGTAAAAATGACGATGGGACTGAATATCTGAAGATTTTTTATGCCGGACCCATACGGAGTGCAGGTGGTACTGCACAGGCTCTGTCAGTGCTAGTGGGTGATTATGTGCGCCGGGGTCTTGGCCTTGCTGCATATAAACCGCGTGATGAAGAAGTCGAGCGTTACATTGAGGAGATCAAACAATACAATACCGTAACAAAACTCCAGTATCTCCCAAATGATGATGAAATCCGCCTGATTGTAAGAAATTGTCCGGTCTGTGTAGATGGAGAAGGGACTGAAAAGGCAGAGGTCAGTGGTTACCGGGACCTTGCCAGGGTAGAGACAAATGCAATCAGGGGAGGAATGGCTCTCGTAATAGGCGAAGGGATTGCACTAAAAGCGCCAAAAGTTCAGAAACATGTGAAAAAGCTTGGCCTCGACGGTTGGGACTGGCTTGACACATTTGTTGCAGGGGCAATGCCTGCCGGAAGTGATGAGAAGGTCTCAATCAAACCGAAATACAAGTACCTTGATGATCTCATCGGTGGGAGGCCGGTTTTTGCATATCCCATGAGAAAAGGTGGTTTCCGGCTCAGGTATGGCCGGTCACGCAATACAGGATATGCGGCAGCTGGGCTGAACCCGGCAACCATGCATATTCTTGGAGACTTTCTTGCAGTAGGGACTCAGATGAAGATAGAGAGGCCCGGAAAAGCAGCAGGGATAGTTCCTGTTGATTCTATTGAGGGTCCCACCGTGAGGCTCAAGGGAGGAGAGGTCAGGAGAGTTGATGACCCGAAGTCTGCAAAGGAAATTTCCGGTAATGTTGAGTGCATTCTTGATGTAGGGGAATTACTTATCAGTTTTGGGGAATTTCTTGAGAATAACCATCCTTTAGTACCCTCTGTATACTGCCATGAATGGTGGAGTCAGGAGTGTGAAGGTGAGCAGCCTGAAACTGAAGAAGCTGCACTCGCTCTTACTAAAAATGGTGGCTATCTTCACCCTGACTATACATATCTCTGGGACGATCTAACGATTGAGCAAATACAGTCCCTGCACTCGTTTGTTTCAGAAAAAGGGAAATTGGAAGGTAATACGTTAATACTCCCTTATGAACGGGATATCAAGGAAATTATTGAAGAGATCCTTTTGCCTCATACTATCTCAGTAGACAAGATCTGTATAAGTAATTATATTGTATTTCTTGAGTGTCTTGGTCTTAATGGAAATTTAAATCAAAGAAGATCCCTCCCCCCTACAAGTGAATCTGATCCTCTACTCTATATCACTGAACTTTCAGGAATAAAACTCCGTTCAAAATCAGGGACCAGGATTGGCGGAAGAATGGGGAGACCTGGAAAATCCAGGCCACGAAAGATGAACCCTCCACCACATGTCCTCTTTCCACTTGGTGAAGCAGGAGGTTCGAGGAGATCATTTCAGGAGGCAAAGACCTTCACCACTAATGTTTTGAAAGACGGAGGCACTCTTACCATCCAGACAGGACGCAGGAGGTGTCCTTCATGCGGAAAAATTACATTCAGAAATCTGTGTGATTGTAATTCTCATACTGACCCTGTTTTCAGCTGCCAGAAGTGTGGCAGGGAAGGGAGAGGTGAAACTTGTGATCTGTGTGGAATTCCTCTCTCTTCAAGTCAGAACCTAATCTTCAACCTTAAATCTGAATATCTCTCTATAATGGAAAAACTTGGGTTCAGAGAGGAGATGGTACCGCTCGTAAAGGGTGTTAAAGGTCTTACTTCTCGTGAAAAGGCTGTTGAGGATATCAGCAAAGGAATTTTAAGGGCAAAGCATGAGGTCTATGTCTTTAAAGATGGAACTGTCAGATATGATATGATCGATCTGCCTCTTACACATTTCACTCCAAAAGAGACGGGAGTCCGGGTAGAAACCTTGTTGAACCTTGGATATGAGGTGGATACAGATGGTGTCCCACTTACACATGAAGACCAGGTCCTTGAACTTAGGACACAGGATATCCTTCTCTCGGATCACTGTGCCGAGTACCTGATTCAGGTAGCCCACTTTATTGATGAACTTCTGGAAAAGGTCTACTCTCTCCCTCCATTTTACAACGTGGAAAACCGCGATGACCTCCTTGGACACCTTGTAATAGGTCTTGCACCACATACAAGTGCAGGAGTTTTATCACGTATTATCGGTTTTTGTACTGCTAACGTCGGTTATGCCCACCCTTTCTTTCATGCTGCAAAACGAAGGAACTGTTTTTTTGGAGATACCGAAATTGAAGTCTATGATGGTTCTGTCTGGAAAAAAATCCAGATCCGCAGGTTCGTGCTTGAGAACTTTGATCTTGCGAGGCCCGGGTTAGACCGGCTCGGTACATATTATTCAGACCCGGTCCGTCCATACTATACCCGGACAGTCGATACCGGCGGTATTGTGCATATCAGGCGAATAACCTCGGTTTCAGTACATAAAGCACCGGAAGGACTGTACAGGTTTGAGACCGGCAGGGGGAATGTGCTTATTGTCACACCTGACCATGCCATGCTTGTGTGGGATCTCAGTTACCTTAGGAAAGTCCGGGCAATCGAAGTGAATGAAGGGGATTCAGTTCCGGTTTTTGTGGGAAATGCAGTAATCTCTGATCGTATAAAAAAGAGAGAAATAGTACCGGCAACAGAGGAGAGGGTGTTTTGCCTGACTGTTGCAGAAGAACATACAGTTCTTGCTAACGGGGTATTTACCGGCCAGTGTGACGGCGACGAGGACTGTATTATGCTGCTCCTCGACGGGCTCCTTAACTTCTCAAGGGCATTTCTGCCTGAAACGCGTGGCGGGCTTATGGATGCTCCCCTTGTGCTCACAACCCGTATAGATCCAAAAGAGATCGACAAAGAGAGCCATAATATTGATGTATGCAGGTTTTACCCACTTGAACTTTACAAAAAAGCCCTTCTTTACGCCCATCCAAAAGATGTTGAGGCTCTGATTGATCGTGTTGATCACAGGCTTGGTAAACCGGAGTCCGTTGAAGGTTTCTCGTATACTCATGAGACGTCAGATATTTCGCTCGGTCCAAAAGAATCGATGTATACCCAGATGGAGTCAATGCTTGAGAAACTTGAGGCTGAGCTTTCGCTTGCCGAGAAAATCCGGGCTGTAGATGTAGATGATGTTGCAGAAAGAGTTCTTAACACGCATTTTATCCGCGATCTTATGGGCAACCTTTCAGCATTCTCAAAGCAGAAGTTTCGCTGTTCTAAATGTAACACAAGTTACAGGAGGGTCCCTCTTGCAGGAAAATGTTCAAAATGCAACGGAAATATCATACCTACTGTACATGAAGGGTCGGTTAAAAAATATCTTGAGATGTCACGCGATATCTGTACAAAATACAAGGTTTCGCTCTATACGAAACAAAGGGTTGAAGTGATACTTCTCGCTATTGAATCTACCTTTGGGCAACCAAAGGAACAACAGCTGGGACTCGCAGATTTTATGTAGATAAACTCACAATTGTGAATACTTCATACGAGGGAGACTGAAGAATTAATGTATGATCTTAAAAAATTGCGGGCTGAATTTCCAATACTTGGAAAATGTGTCTATCTGGACAGTGCGTCCACATCTCAGACCCCAAAACGTTCCGTTGAAGCGATGGTAGAGTATTTTTATGAATACGCCGCAAACCACGGTAGAGGTGCCCATCACCTTGCACGCAGGACTACAGAAAAGTATGAAGAGACTAGGGATCTCCTGGGGAAGTTTCTCGAAGTTCCTAGAGAGAACCTTGTTTTTACAAGGAATACAACAGAAGCAATAAACATGGTCGCGAGGGGCCTTTGTTGGAAAAAAGGCGATGAAGTTATAACTACAGTGCTTGATCATCATTCAAATATGCTCCCCTGGATGGCTCTTCGGAACCAGGGTGTCAAGGTAAAGGTTGCCCCTCACAAAGAAGGTTACATAACCCCTGAAAGTGTGGCCGAACTGATAACAAAGAAGACGAAAATTGTCGCTGTTACCTGGATGCCAAATATACTTGGGACAATTCAGCCTATTGAGGCTATAGCAAAGATAGCTCATGATGCAGGTATTCCTTTCATATCTGATGGAGCACAGGCAGTAGGGCATATCCCAATTAAAACCTCATTTATTGACTATCTTGCAATACCGGGCCATAAAGGTCTTTTAGGGCCACAAGGGACCGGGGCACTTTATATGAAAGATAATGAGAGCCTTTCATGTTCACTCCATGGTGGTGGAATGGTTGAGAAAGTCACTCTTGAAGAAGTAGACCTCCTGCCACCCCCTGCGAAGTATGAACCCGGGACTCCGAATATACCAGGAGTTATCGGACTTGGCCGTGCAATTGAACTTGTAAATGAGCTTACTGTTCCACTGATTCACTCACATGAGCTAAATCTTGGGAAAAAGATGTGGGACCTGATATCAGGGATTGAGAGAGTGACCGTTTACAGCCCAAAAGGCAGTCCGGTTGTTTCTTTTAATCTTGAAGGATGGCTTCCCAATGCGCTTGCCCGCGAACTTGATGACCGTGCAAAGATATGTGTAAGAAGTGGGATGCACTGTGCGGAGCCACTTGCACGCTCGCTCTCGAATACCGGGACAGTAAGGGCATCTGTCGGATGTTATAATGATGTTGAAGAGGTACAGATCTTTGCTGATACCTTATCTGAAATAGCCGGACAAAAATGATTAACTGATAATGATGCGAGAGATTAAGTGGAAGAGAAAAGAGAAGGTGTAAGGTACTTTGCGGGTTAACCACCTTTTCATGCCTCTCTCTTTTGCGAGGGTAACCAAGAGGCCAAAGGTGACCGCCTCAAGAGCGGTTCTCGCAGGAGTTCAAGGGTTCGAATCCCTTCCCTCGCATTTTTTTTATTTTTGGTATTTAAATGAAAACTGTTTTTGAATCACATGCGCAGCCTGATGATCTCACCACATTACCTGCCTTTATTCAAAAATGGCATGCAAATTACCCACTAATGGGAAATCCACCCAATGCACTTTTTTCAATCCGTGACGATCTCATTATTTACTTGATCGGTGCGATAAGAGATATTCCCTGTACGCCTCCGATGTGCGGACCTGAAGAATGGGATGATTTTATCAAAATTATTGGTTCGCATTTGATAATTCCCTTCATAGCTTCGCATATTTTGTCATGGCATAAAGAGTTCCAGCCACCTGAAAAAACCCTGTCTGTTTTTAAAAATGCCCTCTTTGCAGGTACAGCCCGAAACATTTTTATGGGAGATCAGATTCGCCAGATCCTATTGAAGTTTCAGGAAGCAGGAATTCCAGTTCTGCTGGTCAAAGGTCCAGCTCTTGGAAGAACGATATACCCTGACCTGGCAATGCGCCAGTCGACTGATATCGATCTTCTAATTAGACCAGATGATTTTTTACATTGTGAAAAGGTGATGGGAACACTCGGGTATTCCAGTACTGCCCTTACATACCACATTTCCCGCTATGCGTTCCACCACCAGGCATTTTTACCTGAAAAAATCGGAGTAATGGTTGAAATTCACTGGATGGCAGACTTTGGCTTTGGATATTTTCCAGAAAACTGGTTAGATAATTCCCTGAAAAGAAAAATTCATGTCCAATCCAAAGATCTTATCTTTGATACCCTGCATCCCGAAGATCATCTCCAGTTCCTGGTGTTCCACAATGTTATACTTCATAACCACCGGCGACTGGACTGGATAGTGGATATTTCACGATTGATACGGGATTTCACTATAAATGACGACTGGAAATCCCTCGAAAGATCTTCAGTTACACATCATACCCGAATTCCTGTTGAGATTGCTCTCAAAGAAGCTATTCTCTGGTCTGGAAATACTTTACCTTCAAAATTTTCCGATTTCTCGACATGGCCTTCTCCATCAGAATGGGAAGAACGAATGTGGAAGTATGCTGCAATTCAGGAGACCTCATTTCTCGCAGTATTCCATCTCCGTTTGAAAAGGTTGCCCGGATTTGTAGAGAAACTGAAATATTGTGGGCGTTTTATCCTGCCTCCTTCGCATCTGATGATCGAATATCGACGTTCAGAAAGCAGTTGGGATCCTTACCTTGCCCATATCCGGCGCTGGTGGAGTTTTATTGATTACCTTTGAGTCAGGATACCAATGGGTCTTTTTTAACCTGATATCTGAGTAAATCGTTTAAAATAGTGATATTAATGACCCAGTTCCCTTAAAAATCTAATTTTCGGAAGAGGAGGTTTTAATGTGGGCAGTTGAGTTCTATCTATGAAAAGAGAGAATGGTGATCTGATCATCCAGGTCATCCTAATGGTATTGTAATCTCCAATCAAACGATTACCTATGTATAATTTTAAGAAAAATGAATATCGTGTAGAAAATAGTACATATCTAGGTCTCATTATATATGCGAAGCAACATCTGATGATGTGCACAAAAACTCCGACTGGATTTTTACTCAATATGATATAATCTATTTTAGCGAGTATTGACTTCCGGGCCAGAAGAAACGCCTGAAGAATCCTCCCGCTTGTTCCACCTGTTACTTTCCATGTTCCGGATGTTCTTGATACCGCTATTACTCTTCCTATAATTTCACCTGGCAATACAAGTTCAGGGTCAGGAGCAGGGTTATTGTCCCCTCGTGTCTGAACTCCGTTTTCAGATATGCTAACAATTCTATGGATTATATGGGTCTCTTTGACAGGAGAGAAAAAGTAGATTACATCTCCAACCTTAAATGGTCTCCTTCCATATGGAACCACCTCTAAAAGATCAGAATCCAAAAAGGAAGGATTCATGCTTGGGCCTGAATAAATAACCGGAATGCTCTGGTCATTAAATATGTTACTATTTTTATCTATATGCTTAATCTGTGAAAATAAAGGAGCAGGATGTTTTGGAACTTCTGTTTTTTTAAGACTCTGAAAAATCCCTTCCCAATAATTCCCAGATAAACTTATCTGAAGAATCTGGACTGGTATCGACAGTATTAGTCTTTCTATATGAGGGAAACTCATTTTCAGGATAGCTTCAATACTATCAGAATGCAGTTTTCCAATCCTTGGAGTTAACATAACCTGTCGTATTGACTCCATGAGAAATGCAGTTGCATTTACCTTTGATAGTGGCTCAACATTATCAATTTCTGAACGCTGTAAGAAAAATATGGATGAGAGGGGCACTGCCTCTTCAACATTCCAGTCTCCACCCGAACCACCATCGAGAAAACGGCTCCATGTGGGCCATGGATGAGCAAGATATCTACCCTCATCTGTCTGTACGACCATGGTAGCATCATCACTCAATGCATCCCATGATTCTGGAAGCCGATTGCATGCGGTTGTTTTTCCTGTCCCTCCCGGAGCAGCAAGAATAAATCCCTGTCCCCCATGCCTTATAAGCCCACCATGGATAAGCATACCTCCGCCGGGTATCATCTGTGCAGCTATGTACCTTGCGAGTTCGGACATCTGAATTTCTCTAATATTTGGGTTTGTCCCTGGAAGGAGGCAGCAAACCAAAGGCCCGCCATTTTTAAGGTTGTTAATCTGAAACTCTTTTTTATCAGATACACAAACAAAGATCTCCCGCCCGACAGTCCCTGGTGAGAGATGCATCACATCTGACATCATGTTGACTATTTCTGCAGCCTGGTTGTCGGTTGGATGAAGAATAAATTTCTGACCGTCTGCAAATCCAAGGCTGAAAAAGGGTGAGGAAAAAATTACATTTTTTTGCATCAGAAGATCTCTAGAACAAATTCAGGAATAAGGTCACTAAGATATTTGATAATATCCTGCTCAAGGGTATCAATGTCAGGACAGTTTGAAAAACAGCCCTTCAAATATGATATAATATCATTGATGCTCCTAGGCTCATCAATGAATCTCCAGATTAAAAGTCCTGAATGGTCAATGAGTACTGTATTATCGGTGTCAGGGTTGAATAAGAGAGCATAGTCATCAGACTCGACTCTGCATGATATATCAGGATTAACAATAACCCGACCTGAGATCATGGACGTCTAAAAAATAAAAATTTTTTGTGATTCATCTATAATACACCTATAATTGTTGTATCACTGTATTACCAGAATTGATGGTAGCGTTGATCCCGTCTTAAGATTAGCTTTTAACGTCATTAGAACCGTTATTACACTCAGTACCAATACTCCCGCCGCTCCCCTTGTTCAGGTCATAAATCTTCGTGACTTGTGGGGGTTGATATTCAGGTAAAACATCTTTATCGATAGGCATATGTATCTGTATACCGCACTCACGGATAAACATTTTGCAACAATTCAGTTCTGCCAAACATTTATCCCGTCCAAACACATGTAAACAAATTTAAGTGCTTCATTGTTGAAATTATCATAAAAACTGCTGTATACTATCCAATTTTCCTTATGCACCCGCAAATTATAAAGTCTATATAATTTGCTTGTCATCAATGCCATTCCTTAACCAATAACATATGGAATTTATTTTTCAATATATGGATCAGATTGAATTTTAAACATTTCAGCGTATCGTCCGTTTAATATCATGAGATCAGTATGTGAGCCAAATTCAATCAGTTTTCCGTATTCGATAACATAGATTCGATCTGCCATTTGAACGGTAGAAAAGCGGTGACTGATAATAATAGCGGTTTTATTCTGAATAACCTCCCTGAACTTTTGAAAAATCTCTGCTTCGGCAAGAGCATCAAGCGAACTTGCAGGTTCATCGAGAAAAATAAATTCAGCATCCCTGAAAAAAGCCCGGGATAATGCAATTTTTTGCCATTCACCAGTGCTTATATCATGACCCCCACTAAAAAATTTCCCTAACACCGTCTGGTAACCGTTTGGAAGTCGTTCCACTGTTTTGTCTGCTCCTGATTTATGAGCAGATTTTTCAACGTTTTCCGGACCATCCGGACGCCCGATATCCCCTACCCTGATATTATCTTCTATGGTCAGTTGGTACCGAATATAATCCTGAAAAAGTACTGATAGCCGCCGTCTCCATATTTCTGGATCAATGTAGTTAAGATCTATATTATCAACTGTAATAGACCCGGAATCAGGAAGATAAAGTCTACACAGCAATTTAATAAGAGTGCTTTTTCCAGCACCATTTTCGCCTACAAAAGCAATTACTTCCCCTTTCCTGATGGTAATTGAAATGTCCTCCAATGCCGGGGTATGTGCTCCTGGATAAGTGAAACAAATAGAATTTAATTGAATTTTCTCTATCGAGTCTTCAGGGAGTGGTATTGGGTTATCGGGTGCTCTAATTAATGGTCTTATATCAAGAAACTTGAAAAAATCCCTTAAAAAAAGATGGTCCTCATAGAGCGTATTAAGACTTGAAAATATAGTCTGAATGTACCCTACACACATCTGAAAACCCATAAAGTAAATTACCATGTCACCCAGGGTTATCTTTCCATTAAGTGTCATAATTGCGATGACAGTAAATGAACCAAACACTGCAGCAGTAACAAAACCCTGAGTAATTACCTCCCAAAATGCTTTTGACCGGGAAATTGCTAATTTTGAGATCCTGATTAAATCCTGAGTGCTGTTGTACAACTCTCTGAAGAATGTTCCGAGGGAAAAAAGTCGGTTCTCTTTGGCATAATGTGAATGCGTGAGCATGATGTGATAATAAAAACTTTTACGGTTCAATTCAGTTTGATCTTGTTTTAGAAAATATAGTTGCCTTGAATACCATAACCTGACAATCATGGCTGGAACCGCAGATGCGATGAGAATAATACCTGCAAGGGCTGAGAATGAAAGGATGAGAGATCCAACAGCAATGATAGAGATGCAATTTTGAATAATCAGCACCAGATCATTTACTATCTTTCCCGGTCGGGAGGCTCCTTCAGTCTGAGCCCTGTGTAAGGTATCCTGATATTCTGGGTTTTCATAGTACGCGAGATCAAGTGCGATAGACTGGCTATGAATGAGATCAGAGATCCCATCTGTCATCTCAAGAGACTGGACTTCAGTCACATAAGTAGAAATTGCTCTAAAGCAAGCAGTGAGAAGCGATATAACCACTGCTGCAATGATAACAATAAAAAGTTCTGTTGAAACAGCTGTTTTATCACTGGCAGTGATTCCGGCAGTAACCGTATCAACAAGGAGTTTGGTTATATACAGGGATGCGAGTGGTAAAAGACCGAGAATTATCATAAGAAAGATGTTTGCAATTGTCCACCCGGGCGTGAATTTAAAGACTAGTCTTATTGCCCGTGGAATTTCGGCTTTTGAAGATGTCAGCATCTCATGGAGATTAAATTCTGAATGTGGTGAATTTCCCATATATTGCAGAACAGGTCGTCCTCTGGAAAGATAAGTACTTCATATAAATGACAGCTGTACATTAAAGTGATATCCGTGAATTATGAAATCAGGTCACATGAAAAATTTAATAAAAACCCTTCTGTAATGTCACATCTAACCTTTGATGACAATCTAGTGCTCGTAAACGGAGATACTGGTAAATCTCTCGTACTGAATAAATCAGGAAAGGTTATCTGGAACTTGTTAGATGGCAAATTAACACAAGAAGAGATAGTCGCGCAGGTCTGCAAAGAATTTAAGAACGTACCGGATTCGGTTGCACAAGATGTTAATTCAGTGATTTTAACACTTTCAGCAGAGGGTTTTATTGACACTTTGTGATCTACCTTATCCTGATTCTGGTTCTGTAATGACAAATGACCTTAATCTGCCTGAAGGGGTCCCACCATTAAAATCCTTATATGTTTACCTCTCATCAAGTTGTAATCTTCGTTGTAGGCATTGTTGGGTTAACCCAAAATTTTCAGGAAAAGAGAAAGCGGTTTCTGGTACAACTGTTGATCCTGATGCTCTACATAAAGCAGTCATCGAAGCGAAGTCACTTGGTCTTTGCACAATTAAATTAACCGGTGGTGAGCCAATGCTCCATCATCAGTTCCTGAAAGTCGTTGATATGTTATCTTCCGAAGGGCTTTTTCTTTCTATGGAGACAAATGGGACACTCATTACACCAGATATTGCCCGTTATCTTAAAGAAAAGACGAAGATGGGTTTCATATCGGTGAGCCTCGATTCTCCTATTGCTGCTGAGCATGATGCTTTTCGCGGGGTAAAGGGTGCCTTTCACAGAACTATTTCCGGACTTGATTCAATTGTTGATGCTGGATATACCAACTGTCAGGTCATCATGTCTGTTCACCTGGGAAATATGGGGCGAATGAAAGAACTTGTCATGCTCGCAGCTGAACACAATGCTGCTTCCGTTAAGTTTAATCCGGTTACTGCTGCCGGCAGGGGTCTTAATATGTATGAGAATGGAGAGACGTTTGACCTTGAAGGGTATCTTGCACTTGGCTCATATGTCAATGATAAGCTCAGGCCAATATCTCCAATTCCGCTAATTTTAACTTTGCCCATGGCTCTTACGCCATATAAAGAGCTGTGGAGGACAAAAGGAAAAGTATGCGATTGTGGTGTCAGTAGTATACTTGGAATTCTGGGAACAGGCGAAGTAGCTCTCTGTGGCATAGGTGAGACGATTTCAGAACTGGTTTACGGACTTCTTGGAAAAGACAGTATCAGGGATATATGGATTTCTCACCCTGTTCTCCTAAAGTTGCGTTCAGATCTAGCAAATATTAAAGAATATCCTGGAATTTGTGGCTCATGTATCCATGCACAGTCCTGCCGGACTGGTTGTGTAGCTGACAACTATGTTAATGGAGGGGCCCTCGTCTCTCCTCAGAGACTATGTAATGAGGCTTTTAATAAGGGAGTATTTCCGAAGAACAGGCTCCGATAGTGAATTTGAAAATATTAATGATTCAATTTTATTGAGATACCCAAGACCAAAAATGGTTATTATTGAAAAACAAAAAAGGTTGCATGATGATTTGGTGGTGATCGGACCCACATCGTTATAGATGGGTGGTAATCAAGTTGTGTGCTCTCCAGAACCGTTTCCACAAGGTTGAAAACCACTTCCGTTGTTCAGGTCATTAATCTTCATAACTTGTGGTGGCTGGTATTCAGGCAAAACATCTTTTTTTTCAGACATAAATGTATATATATCTCATTCAAATAAAAGCATTTCGAAATATATCCCTGTCTATCAAACTTTCATATCTATCCGTGATAATTCAGCCTCCCATTTTCCAGGGAATCTGCATCTATCTCAAACCCGATAAAACCTTGTTCTGAAAGTGCCGAGATCAGGGAAGTAACATCAAGAGAGACATTATCCGGAACATTTTTGAAGTTCTCACAAACCTTTGCAACTATCTCCATCTCAGTCCTTTTGCCATCAAACAAACTCCAGATAAGTTTCCCTGTACTATTGAGTGCAAGTGATGCGCCTGTATCACAGTTTACAAGAAGAATATTGTCATCAAAGATAGGGCGTGAGAACACAGAAGGGTTTTGGATGGGTTTATTATAGTTTATAAGACTGCCATTCACCTCTATCTTATAAAGATATGTCTCTTATTTATAAATTACTCGCCGTATCTTTTACTAATTTTACCAGTTGTTCCGTCTTTTCATTGATATCATTTTTTGTCATCATTACTTCACCAATAACCGTCAGCCCTTTTTCTTCGACGGCTTTTTTAAGTATTCTAAGTGACTCTCCGGGTTGACCTCCGCATGTGGCAAATATTATTGCCTTTTTTCCTTCACCTCCTTCTAATGCATTAACAGCTGCGTTAATAACTGGCGTTGTTTTCCATGCCCAGACGGGTGTCCCGATAATAACAAGGTCGTAGGACGAAATATCAATTGACTCATGGTCTATACTGTCTTTCTCTCCTTTTCTGGCTCGTAAGCATCCCTTTGTATAAGCAGTCAGTTTTGAGTATTCGTTCAGGGGTTTAACCTCGAATAGGTCAGAACCTGATTCGTTCTTAAGTTTTATGCAGACGTTACGGGTTACCCCGGAATATGAATGAAATATACAACAAATTTTCATAATTATTTCCTCTATCTTATTTACACTCGATTTTAATATTCTTTCAGTTTGATTTCGTTCCCTCCATGTGGAAATTCGAGAAATAATTATGCAAAATAAATAAATGAAAAAAAAAGAATTTTTCAATTACTTTACTTCTTTGTCATTGTTGTGTTTACAACAACAGATGTAGCATTGCGGGTCACGTTTCCAGTACTCACGTTTGACATAAACACTCGTCCGATTGTCCCAAAATTTGAATTACTGACTATCTGTGTCTGAGGTTTCAACTGGTCCCCACCTCCAATGAATATACCCCTGTTAATTGTTGGTAAAACTGGCGTAGAAGCGGGCTGATTCTGGACTGTCCGCCCACCCGTATTATCTCCAATAATTCTGTCAACAGGTAAATTAAGGGTTGGATACTGTTGACTTGTGATTTGTGGAATAATCTGGATCGTCTTATCAGGGTATTCAGGAGTAGCAGCGACAAAAGTGTAACCTATAGTGTAAATATTGCAACTGGCTTCCCCAAATTTATTCACACAGTTCTGTAGACACACTGTTTTATCATTTCCAGTTAACCCAGTGCACATATTCTGGCAGTCAGGGCATGAAACCGGTGAATAATATGTATTGGTCTCACATTCACTTCCATAAGATGCCGAGCATTTCTCTCTGCACTGGACAAAAGCATTTCTGTCATTTTTTACACTTAAATTCATAGAACACTGATCCTGGCATTGAAGACAATTTAGAGGTGTTACCGGGGGGTTCAGGCAGGTCCCATGGAGTGCCAGGCAATATTGCCTGCAAGTCCTATACAACTGATTAGGCAGGAGATCGCGATCGCACTTAATATAACAATCCTGACAATCTACTGGCAATGATAACGTTTGTGGTTTAAATCTTATCGTCGTTGGAAGTGTGGTTGGATACTGTTTTTTTGTGATTTGTGGAATAGTCTTGATTGTTTTTCCAGTGTATTTAGATGTTACTGTGGCAATCGTGTAATTCAAATAATTGATATTGCAACTAGCGTCCCCGAATTTATTTGCACAGTCCTGCAGACATGTAGTCTCGTCATTTCCTGTTAACCCAATACAGTTATTCTGGCAGTCAGGGCATGTAAGAGGTGTCCAATATTTATTGGTACCACATTCACTTCCAAAAGTTGCAGAACACTTCTCCCTACACTGAGCAAAAGCAAATCTGTCATTGTCTACCATTGAGTGTGCATTACATTGATTGTTGCATTGAATGCAATTTTCAGGAGTTATCGGAAGGCTCTGGCAGGTACCGTAGACAAATTCGCAATATTCTTTACAACCGGCATATGCGGAATAATTGACGGCATTTAAATCACAGTTGTTATTGCATTTTTGACAATCTGATATCACAGTTATCGTTTGTGGCTTCAATATTTTCATCGTTGGAGTTGCCAAGGTAAGATTTAATCCTGAGATTTTACCTATGTTGTTCGCAACCAGTGTCGGGGGTGCTCCCGAAACTACTGCCGGGATAACCATTAACATGCATATAAAACATACTAAAAACAAAATTGAATTTCTTTTCATCTCAATCTCCCTCTTGAAAGGATATCGATATTATTCCATACCCGTTAATAAACTTTTCTGGAAAAAGGGAACAGATTATAATTATTCCAGTTGAATTTATATTTTACCATGAGCTTTTGCGAACAACAATGTATAAATATATACATAACACACCATAATGTATGCAGACGAAAATACTTCTTGAAGAAGAGGAGATCCCAAAGAAATGGTACAATATCCTCCCTGACTTCCCTACTCCCCTTGACCCTCCTCTCCACCCGGTCACTCATAAACCCGTTGGGCCTGATGATTTATCCGCGATATTTCCAATGGAACTGATTAAACAGGAGATGAGTCCACAGAATTATATCGATATTCCTGATGAAGTCCGCGAGATCTACAAGTTATGGAGGCCTTCCCCCCTCTACAGGGCAAGACGCCTGGAAAATTACCTTAAAACACCTGCGAAGATATTTTACAAGTGGGAGGGAGTAAGCCCGGCCGGAAGCCATAAACCAAACACTTCAGTTCCTCAGGCCTATTATAATATGAAAGAGGGAATTAAAAGGCTTGCAACTGAGACCGGAGCCGGGCAGTGGGGTTCGGCCCTTGCACTCGCAACCCAGATGTTTGGAATGGAATGCACTGTATACATGGTACGCTCAAGTTATACCCAGAAACCATACCGAAGAATGATGATGGAACTCTGGGGAGCAAAATGTCTTCCAAGCCCAACCACTACAACGAATTCTGGCAGGAATGTGCTTGAAGAGAGCCCTGACACGCCCGGGAGTCTTGGAATTGCAATTTCTGAAGCGGTTGAGGATGCTGCGACACACAATGATACAAATTACGCCCTTGGTTCTGTACTTAACCATGTATGCCTCCACCAGACCATTATCGGGCTTGAGGCAAAGCTTCAGCTTGAGAAACTGGATCTTAAACCAGATACTATCATAGGCTGTGTTGGTGGCGGGTCAAATTTTGCAGGTATAACATTCCCGTTTGCAGGGGAGAAGATGAAAGGTAAGATGCCGGATGTTGACCTTATCGGAGTGGAACCGAGCGCCTGTCCGACACTTACAAGGGGACTTTATACATATGACTTTGGTGACGTTGCCGGACTTACTCCTCTCCTGAAGATGTATACACTTGGACATAGTTTTATCCCGCCTTCTCTCCATGCCGGAGGACTCAGATACCATGGAGATTCACCAATTGTATCAAGGCTCGTCCATGACGGGACTGCAAGAGCTGTATCTTACAACCAGACAGAAGTATTTGATGCAGCTGCAATTTTTGCAAAGACGGAAGGCTTTATCATTGCACCTGAATCGTCACATGCAGTGAAAGGGGCAATTGATGTTGCACTTGAGTGCAGGAAAACAGGTGAAGCAAAGACAATTCTCTTTAATATGTCGGGTCATGGAAACCTTGACATGTCCTCGTATGATGATTACCTGAACGGACGGCTTGAAGATGTAGAAATTTCGCAGGTACTCCTGGATGAGGCGTACAGTAAAATTCCTAAAATTTAATATATTTTTTTGTTATTAGGGTTTCCTGCGGAGTATAGTTTTGAGGTAATCCTCAGTTGCGTGAAAGACCGGGTCAACCTTGTTATGCAAACGCATGAGTGGAATAATTTTGGTCCTGACTCCCCTCCCCCAGCTCTCTACATATCCGTAATCTCTTAAAATTTCGACTATAAGGGAATTTCGCGGAGACCGTTGACCGGCTACCATCTTTTATATCAACAAGAAGTAGTGAGATCAATAATCAGGCATTTAGCCATTTTCTCTCCCAATCACCTTGGAATTATCGATTACTTCTAGATTGGATCCGCAGTAACGGCTGGAAACTTATTGGAAAAAATGGTGTCCTGATTATTGATGAGTGTGGCACTCCAAATCCGGTAGAAAGTCAGTGGGAGTCCACCGTCAGTATTGTGGGAATCTGGGGAAAGTTGAAAACTGCCAGGTAGGAGTCTTTCTTGCTTATGTAAAGCAGGGTGCCCGGATATTACTTGATTTTCGTCTTTATCTTCCATATTGTTGGATTGCTGATCAGAATCGATGTGATGAAGCAGGTATCCCTGAAAGTGAACGAGTGTTTCGAATAAAATCTGAGCTCGCATATGAAATGATAGTTCAGGCAGTTCGAACAGGAATTCGATTTCGACATGTCTGCATGGATGGGTTTTATGGTACAAAACCATGGCTACTCACCCGATTAGAACAGATGAAGATACTTTTTGTCGCTGACATCAAGGCAGATGAACATGTATATTGTAGTGAACCCAAATATGGAATTCCATCCCATAATGGAAATAAAGGGAGAAAAAAGTCCAAGGTTGTGGTCACCAATACGAGTTCAATTCG
>Ga0209083_1000413_pt1 | contig 64150 bp, 51 predicted proteins | sample AM7aDNAmetaG_FD_184132 | JGI IMG/M metagenome (GOLD analysis project Ga0209083, IMG submission 184132) | Freshwater microbial communities from Finland to study Microbial Dark Matter (Phase II) - AM7a DNA metaG (SPAdes) (version 3) | ecosystem: Environmental > Aquatic > Freshwater > Lake ... | reverse complement strand
AAACGGCGGCCTGGCATGAGCACAGCAATGCCAGGCAGCGCGGGGTTGACTGGCAATTCCGAGTTGACGACGCCAGAATCAAACTGAAGTCGGTCTACCCGAAACCCGTAGTGTGACAAAGCACTAGTGGCTAGAGCGGCATAACCGATGACAGGTAAAGAAAAGAGAACCCCGTGAGGTATGCACCCACAACACCACAATCGCCACGCACAGGAGCAGCGACACTGCCGAGAGGATGTTAAAGAGGCGGCGTTTCATGCCTTTGTCTCTTGAGCAGCCATTGGTGTTCCACATTCTGGGCAACGGTCTTTGCTGGCTCGCAGATCGTAGCCGCACTTGGGGCAGAGGCCTTGTTTCAGGCGTCGTTGCATTCTGTCGTCTTTGTCCCGAGTGATAAGCCACATCACGGGCATAGTCGAAGTTATTAGCAGGAAGAACAGAGCGAGCAGCCATAATGTCCGAAGATGCCACAGAGAATCGTTTGGATAGGTGGCAGCATCAAGAAACAATAGAAGCACGTAGGCTGCTGTTGGGAGGAACATCAGCAGCGACATTACCGAGAGGATGTTGAAAAGACGGCGTTTCAGGGTGGTGTCTCTTGAACGGGAATAGAGCCACAGGCAACAGCAAGGCAGAATCGCCGTTAGCAACACGGCTTCGGAGTAAGGCAGGAGCCAATCCACCTCAATACTGTTCAGATTCCAGTATGACCACATATCCAGCAGAACAACCACCATCGCTGCACACAGCAGCAGGATCACAAATGCCGAAAGGATGTTGAAGAGAAAGCGTTTCATTTGGCGAATTCAGTCTATTGCCGAATGCGAAGCCACGCCAGAGATTGTTGGGGCGCGGCTGGCACCTGGAGAGGAAGAGCGGATAACGGATTGCGGAAATCGGAGAGCGGAGGGCGTGAGGGCGGGTACGGAATCAGCATGCCTTTCGAACCAACGGGTTCTCCCATCAATCTTCGCTGGAATCTGACGGCGTTGTGCTTTGTTCCGCCACCTCTCCGCACTCAGGGCATCTGCCGCTTGTATTCCCGGTCAGGTTATAGCCGCAGTGCACGCAGGCGGGATATGGGTATACGGGGACATGCAGCCATCCGGCAGCGCGACCGATTGCCAGCAGCCCTGAACCGATTGCCGCACCCAGTCCGCCGCAACCCAGTACAACGGCGGCCAACCAGTTAGACGAACGCAATCCCGACTTCGACAGCCACGGCATCAACAACCATTGGACTCCTATCGTCACTGCTGCGGCCACAACCGATATGCCATAAAGTCCATAGCGGTATCTCAAGACTCTGGCAGGAAGCAAGCGCCGGGCCGCGAGCCCATAGCCGAACGTGCTGGGTAGCGTCACTATCGCTCCCATGATGAGGTCGAGTAAGAACCCGCTCCAGGGGCTGATCTCTTGACCCTTCCAAGTTGGTGTATACAAGTACCTCACCCCATCGGCGATGTACAAGGCCATGCATGTAATAGCAAATGCAGTGGCCGCCGACCTGATCGGAAACTGCCCGCCAATAATATTTTGCGAGGACAAACGTGCCATGGATGAACCTCAGCATGCCCCTTCACTTGCCGCTCTTTGTTTTTTCATCCTTCATCCTCCCGCCTTCATCCTTCTTCATAGCAGTCTATCCTCGGCATTCGTCCCACAACAGGAAAAACCCGCTGGCCGGGCAGGATCACTTTCTCGCGGGGAGTCTCAGAGCAGAGTTTTACCACGGATCGACACGGATGTTCACGGATGCAGCCAAAGGCAGAGGGGCGGGATCCGGTTGGTAACTTCAGCAGATTACGCCTTCGCGCTGCTTGGCGTCTGAACTGGGATGGGTGTTCCGCACTCGGGGCAGCGGTCTTTGTTGGCTCTGAGGTCGTAGCCGCACTTGGGGCAGAGACCTTTGCGTTCAGCCAGGCGACGTCGGCGATATGACCGATACCAAAGCCATGGAAGAACAGCGGTGATAGAACAGATGAACCAATCAGGTATGACAAAGTCAAATCGTCCTTTGGCAGTTGTGAGATCCTGGAGGCCGCCGTCAAAACCGAGGTAATTCCAGCGGAAACCCTTCGTAATCACGTGTGCGGGCCACACAACGAATCCAGTCAAAGGCCGTCCCGGCACCTCCGTCAATGCCATCACTTCAATGCATCCACCGCTGGACTCGACACCGAAATATGGCCCCCCACCCTCACCGCAATGGCTCCAGAACATCGTCAGCCATATGCTGCTGAGTATCCACAGCACCACCATCGTCACGCACAGCAGCAGCGACACTGCCGAGAGAATGTTGAAGAGGCGGCCTTTCCTTTGGCGGCAATAGAACCACACCCAACAACACGGCAGAATCATGCCCTTACCTCTTGAGCGGAAATAGAGCCACAACCAACGACAAGGCAGAATCGCCGTTAACAGCAGGACGACGGAATGAAGCAGGAGCTGATCCACGGAAACGTATGCGGACATGCAATTCACCAGCGTTACAACCACCATCGCCACGCACAGCAGCAGCGACAGTGCCGAGAGGATGTTGAAGAGGCGGCGTTTCATCTGGCACCAGTTGCAGCCATTGGTGTTCCACATTCGGGGCAGCGGTCTTTGCTGGCTCGCAGGTCGTAGCCGCAGGTGAGGCATAGACCATGCTTGAGGCGATGTTTCCGTCTCCTTGCGTCGATAAGCCATGCTGTAGGTAGAACCGCTGACGCCAACGTCGGCAGCCAATAGGGGACGAATGCGCGCCAATTGCTTCGACCGTTGGGTGAAGCCCCAGCGTACAAGTAGCTGAAACCACACCGGTTAGCAAAACTCAGCATCGGGATTGGGAGAGCCTCCTCCGTGCGGTACTGGAGACTCAATCGGGAAGGACTGTCCTCAGAGGTGTCGTAGTACACCCAAATCCGACCGTAGTTTGGAATCACTCGAATCAGAGTCTTCCCGCCCCAGACTATCCTGCAGTCAACCGCATCGCAGACCCAATAACTCCGCACCCACAACACCATCAACGCCACGCACAGCAGCAGCGACATTGCCGAGAGGATGTTGAAGAGGCGGCGTTTCATCGCCGTCCACTTTACTACGATGGCGTGATTCTGCCACAGGCGTGAGGGGGAGAGGGGTGACATGGAGACGCGGGGAAGAGCGGATATCGAAAAGCGAGGAGCAGAAAGCGGATTGGAGATTGGAAATTGGACCCCGATGCATCGGGATCTCCGCTTCGCTCCGAGATTGGAGATTTTGGGGGAGATCAGTGGTAGACTTCTGGCAACAAATCACTGAAGGAGAACTGTATGAGGCTCTTAGCGTTGATCGGCGTGGCCGCTTGTCTGGCTCAGGCGGCGAGCCTGTTTGCCCAACCGCAAAATGCCCAGACGGGCAAGCCCAACCAGGTGGATACCAGTGCGGCGCGGGCTTCGGGCGAAGGTAAGCCGGTGATTTTGGACCTTCCGGCCGGACAGGATGCTTTTGTGGTGGACGATCTGGCCAAGATCAGCCCCGATGGCAAGCTCTTTTCGCGCGGTACGGGCATGGAGGACTATGCCCGGAAGAACACCACGTGGGATGGCAAGGCCATTGCGCTTTCGGGTGCCAAGGGTGAACGCGTGGCGTTCCAGGTCATCGTCAGGGGAGGAGCGCAGGGTCTGGATGGCATGGATGTCACCTGTGGCGATTTGGCGTCGCCGGCCGGTGCGACGAAGATCTCCGCTAAGAACTTTGTGATGTATCGCCAGTGGTACACTCAGGTCACCACGCCCTCGACCAGCCCGTTCGGCAACAGCGGACTGGGATGGTATCCCGATGCCCTGATCCCATCGCAGACGCCGAAGTTCGGCTTGCCGATGAAGGTTGAGGCCGGCAAACTCCAGGGGATATGGGTGGACCTGCTGATTCCGGCCGATGCTCAGGCCGGCAAATACCAGGGACAGGTTGTCGTCAGCGGTTCTGGCCGTGCGGACCAGACGATTCCCCTGACGCTGGAAGTGTACAACTTCAGCATGCCGGCGCAGCGGCACATGCGATTCCGCATCGGCTATAGCGGCTTTGAGGAAGTGGCCAATCACTACAACATTCAGCCCGGCAGCGAGGAATTCCAGAAGATCGAGGATGATCTCTTTAAGATGTGCTGGGAGGATTGCCGCTTCGTTCCTACTACCCACTATGGCACCCCTCGTCTGCCATATAAGGGCACGGGCGACAGCTTCCGTTTCGACTGGACGAGCTATGACAGGCGTTTTGGCACGTATCTCGATGGATCCGCTTTTGCCGACAAGCAGCCGGTGAATATCTGGTCCCTGCCGGTAGCCGTTGATGGCGGCATTCCCACGGGCGGGCGTTCCGCCGATCTGAAAGCGCTTGACACTGAATTGCTGAGTGGAGCCGTAAAGGACATCGTTCGGCACTGGGCAGAAAAAGGTTGGAACTTGGATGGCTCGTTTGTCTACGTGGCTGACGAACCTGATCCAACGCGCTACGCCTTTATCAAGAAGGCCTGCGAGACCGTCCTGAAGGCTTCCGATAACAAGATCCGCACCAGTGTAGCCCTGTACACTCATTTCGGTGCGACCGGTCCGGCGCTGGTCAAAGAGTTTTCCGGCTATATCACCATGTGGGATATTGCCGGCGACTACATGAACCTTAACGCCTTGGCGGCACGCCAGAAAGCCGGCGACTTCATCGGCTTCTACCAGGGCAGCGAGCCATACCAGGGCAGTGAGGCTCTCGATGGCGACGGTCTTTCGATGGCCACCTGGCCGGTGATTGCCTGGAGAAACAAGCTCGACACGCTGTTCCTGTACAACATGACCGAATGGACCTATTTCCGTCTGGATCGCGGTTCGCAGCGGCCCTGGGCCAAGCTCAAACGTGAGATTTGGGAACAGCCTCTGAACCAGTCCTGGCAGACCAACAGCCAGGGTGTGTTGCTGTATCCAGGCCAATACGTGGGCGTGCGCGGGGTGATCCCATCCATACGCATGAAGCAGATCCGTCGCGGCATGCAGGACTATGAGTACTATTGGCTGCTCGCGCAGAAGGGTCAGCCGGCCAAGGCGGACGAATTCTGCAACCAGATCATGCCCGTCACTTTGGGTGGCAGCACTGGCGTGAAGTTTGGCGATTCGGAATATGGTGAAGGCAAGTGGCAACGTGATCCCCGGAAGTGGGCTGACGTCCGCAGGCAGATGGCCGAACTACTGGCGAAGTAATGCGGCTGCCGCTGTTTTGTGTCGTAACTTCTGACAACAGATAACCACGCCCATCATAAGGGGGGCGTGGTTTTCTGTTTCGCCCTAGAACAGCCGCAGGGCCGAGCCGGTGAGGAGATAGGCGATGTAAAGCATGATCAGCAACAGGCCGACCCAGCGGTGCGGGCGCAGGACATCCATTCGCATGGCGACGAGGGCAAAGCCGCCGGCGGCGAGCAACGGGGCGTCCAATCGCCATGAGAGCTGCGGCAGGCCGGCCATCAGAGCCAGTTCAGTGGTCTGGCGACGGAGCAGGAAGTCGAGCAGGCACATGCCGGGCAATGCCAGGCCCAAGATCACGCCGATGGCGGATCCGGTCATGCCAAGGGCATCGGCCGGAGCGTGATCGTGGGCGACACGCAAACAAGTGCGCAGGAGCGATATCAGCAGGGCGGGGCACAGCAGGTTCACAATGGCCAGATCGCGGACGCGAACGAGGTGCGTGGCCTGGGCGGAATGCCAGAATTGGCCGGTGACCACATAGAGCAGAACAAGCGGGATGGCGGCGATGACGATGCAAAGCGGCCAGGCGAGCTTGGGCGAAGCAGGGGCGGTGGCTGGCGCGGTGTGGTCGGGAAGGGGAGGCATGCCGCGGGCCATATCGACGCCCAGCACGCCCAGCACGCCAAGCCCGATGCAGGCGGCAATGGTGAGGTGAGCGGAGAAGCCGGCGAGGATCAGCACCAGGGCGAGCGGAAGCACCAAGGCAGCGGCAGGGCTCTGGGCGGGTGGCGGTTCGCGATGGGGTCTGGGCGTAATCACGATGATGGCGCCGTTGACAAAGATCGCGAGCGTGGCGGCGGAGGCGGTTAGCAGCGTGACAGCGGGATCTATGCCGCCATGGCGGAACAATGCGAAGGCGGCGACCGCGATGGGCAGGATGGTTGCCAGCACTTGGAGGATCGGCCGGTTCTTGCCCGGCAGGATAAGCGCGGCCGAGCTGAGCATGGCGCAGAACATGCAGATCACTGCATAGAGCAGGGCGAAGAGAAGCTCTTGGCTGGGCCAGGTCATGATGCATAAGTCTACGGATGGCGCGGCGTCCGTACAGATACGGGGCACAGAGTTGGTGTTGCTGGCGAGGGCGTGGGGGGGTAATCTGACCTGCTTTGATATGCTGCAGATCGATACACGCAACTTGCCGTTGAGGAAGCTCTCGATCGTGATACCTGTTTATAATGAACAGGATACGGTGCAGATGCTGATTGGCCTGGTGGTGAAGGCCCGGCTTCCGGATGGGGTGACACGGCAAATCATCTGCGTGAATGACTGCAGCAAAGATGAGACGGGAAGGAGGTTGGATGAACTGCCCGGGCTGTTTCCGGGCGTGGAGTTCAAGGTTCTGCACAAGCCGGTTAACCAGGGCAAGGGCGCCGCTTTGCGCGATGGGTTCAAGATGGCGGATGGGGATGTGATTCTCATCCAGGATGCCGATCTGGAATATGACCCTTCCGATTATGTGAAGCTGCTGCAGCCGATTGTCGATGGAAAGGCGGATGTGGTGTATGGGTCTCGCTTCATCGGCGAGCCGCACCGCGTGCTGTATTTCTGGCATACGCTGGGCAACCGCTTTCTCACATCCATGTCGAACATGGCGACGAACCTCAACCTGACGGATATGGAGGTCTGCTACAAGGTTTTCCGGAAGCCGGTGCTGGACCAGATCACGATCAAGTGCGACCGGTTCGGGTTTGAGCCGGAAATCACGGCGAAGATCGCCAAGGTGCGGCCGCGGCTGCGGATTTATGAGGTGGGGGTGGCGTATTACGGACGCAGCTATGAGGAGGGGAAGAAGATCACCTGGAAGGATGGGATCAAGGCGATCCTGACAATCATCCGGTTCAGGTTCAGCGATTAGGAGATTATCCATGCGCGTATTCATCAGTGGTGTGGCGGGATTCCTGGGTTCGCATCTGGCCGACCTGCTGCTTGGCAAGGGCGATGAAGTAGTTGGCGCTGATAATCTGGTGACGGGGAACAAACAGAATATCCAGCACCTGGATGGGAACAAAGCTTTCCGCTTCCTGCAGCAGGATGTGACGATTCCGTTTGAGATCGACGGGAAGTTTGATCGCATATATCACCTTGCTTCGCCGTGTTCGACGGCCGCCTATACGAAGCATCAGATCGCAATGCTCAAGACCAACAGCCAGGGCACGTGGAATCTGCTGGAGTTGGCCGAGCGGACGGGGGCTCGGTTCCTGCTGGCGTCCAGTTCTGAGGTCTATGGCGATGCCTTGATCCATCCGCAGCCGGAAGACTACTGGGGGAACGTGAATTCGGTGGGTCTGCGTTCGATGTACGATGAGGGGAAGCGGTTTGCGGAGTCGTGCACGATGGCATATCGGCGGGCGCGGAATGTGGATACGCGCATCGTACGGCTGTTTTCGGCGTATGGGCCGCGGATGGACGTACTGGATGGCAGGGTGGTGATCAACTTTATCCAGGAGGCGCTGGCGAACCGGCCACTGACGGTTTATGGGGATGGCCGGCAGACGCGGAGCCTGTGCTATGTGTCGGACCTGGTTGAGGGAATGGTCCTGGCAATGGAGTCGGACTATGACCAGCCGATCAACCTGGGCAGCCCGGAAGAGGTGAGCATCCGGCAGATCGCGGTGGAGATCTGTGACCTGATTCCCAAGTGCCTGAGCAAGCTGGTCTTCCAGCCAATGAGCCCGGACGACCCACGGCATCGCTGCCCGGATATCCGCTTGGCGCGACAGGTGTTGCACTGGTTCCCGAAGGTGCCGCGGACGGTGGGATTGCAGCGGATGATTGAGTATTACCGGACGTGAGGGGGGGGAGGGCGGAAGGCGAGAGTGGGAGAGGGGGAGACGCGGAGACGCGGGGAGCGGATGTGGATAAGCGCGCAGGTGCGCAGGTTCTCGTCTGGAGTATTGGACTTGGCCTCGCCGCATACCGGGGATGGCGGGGATATTGGAAGGGCGTTCACAATTGAAGAGGAGAATCACCATGATCGCAAATCGCAAGTCACGTCGTACCATGGGAACGACGGTGACGTTGGCGCTGGCATGCACACTGGGTCTCGTCGGCCTGACCAATGCGCAGCAGACACCATCGACAGTGAGGAACGACAATCCGACGCCGCAGGCCAAACCAGCGGCGGCTCCCGCATCGGAAGTCGTTGTCCGCTATGTCGATGACAAGTCCGACGGCAAATGGAGCCTGTCCACCAGCGGGCATGGCATCGAGTTCAAGCGGCCGGCCAATGCCAGGTTTATCGAGGCCGTCGAGATGTTCGGCAGCCGGTATGGGACGGACGAAGCGCCCAAGGAGTTCTTCCACGTCTATATTCTCAATCAAGATCGGCAGATTCTCGCCGATGTGCCATTCGCGTATGGACTGATTCAGAAAGGTGATGAGAAGTGGTATCGCCTGCGTACGCCTTCAGTGGAAGTGCCGGAATCGTTCATGGTCGCGTTCTCGTTCGATCCGCGTCAGACCAAGGGTATCTATCTGCATTACGCGAACACCGACATGCCGCATTCCTACACCGGACTTCCAGGCGACGGCTATGAGCCGGTGGACAAGAAATACGATTGGATGGTTCGTGCAATCATGTCAGAAACGCCCAGCGGACAGAAGGGGACCAAACTGCTGAAGGATTGGAAGCCGCGCAAGACGGCCGGTCCGTTTGGTGACTGCGTGGCCATACCCGCCAATGCTGAGCCGACTCAAGACAAACAAAGCTACGGCGGCCAAGGTCCGGCCATTGAGTTAAGGGTCGATCCCACCAAAGTTGGCAGCGGCAAACTCTTGCCCGATGAAATCATGGTCAAGGGATTCAGCCTCTATGCCAGCCGATACGGCGCGGGTTTCAATCCGCAGACCACAAACGTTCATGTGATGGTTTTGGATTCCAACAAAGAAGTGCGTTGGCAAGGCGAGGTGCCTTACGCCGCTTTCAGCTTCAAACCGCAATGGGTCAATGTGATCCTGCCCGAGCCGAAGCCGCTTTCTGAGCTGGCGGATAAGGATGACAAACTCACGCTGGCGTTTGACCCCGAAGCGCATCAAACCAAGGGAGTCTACTTCTACTATCAGAAGAACCCCGAGAAGTCGCATAGCCTGGCAGGCACATTGGGCAGCGGATTTCGTGCGGTGACCGATCGTGAATGGCTAATGCGCATTCACGTGCAACCCAAGATGGAGAGCGGCGGCACGAAATGAACCGTAGGATAATCGCGCAGTCCATTGGGGATTGTGAGGAGAGGAGCGAAGGGTCGCGGGAAGGGCGGTTGTGGGGCATAATCGAACGGGTGCGGCTTGCGATGGCGCGGGCAGTGCTTAGGTGAAGGAACAATACGGAGCTGCAGGAGACATGGATAAGAAACTCAAAGGCGCGGTGATTGGGACGGGCGGGATGGCGAACTGGGTGCATGGGGAGACGTTCTTGAACCATCCGGAAACGATGCTGGTGGCGGCGTGCGATATTGTGCCGGAGAAGGTTGAGGCGTTTGCCAAGAAGCTTGATGTGCCCAAGACCTTCACGGATTACCGCAAGGTGCTCAAGATGAGGGACCTGGACTTCGTTGATATCTGCACGCCGAATGTGCTGCATTCGGAGATTGCGGTGGCAGCGCTGGAGGCGGGCAAGCATGTGTTCTGCGAGAAGCCGGATGCGGTGAGTGTGGCCGAGGCACAGAAAATGGCGGATGCGGCGAAGGCCAGCGGGAAGACGCTGATGGTGATGCGGAACAACCGGTATTCGGTGGCCGCCCAGTTCCTGCGCAAGTACATCGGGGATGGCATGATGGGGGAGATCTATACGGGAAGGTGCGGGTGGGTGCGGCGACGCGGTTTGCCGGGGAGAGGTTCGTGGTTTGCCGATAAGAAGATGTCGGGCGGTGGGCCGTTGATTGACCTGGGTGTCCATTACATTGACCTGGCGATGTGGCTGATGGGCGATCCCAAGCCGGTGTCGGTCAGCGGCAGCACATACTGCAAGTTCGCGGACAATGTGCTGGCCGATACGCTGTACAGCTCGGGACGGACGAGAGAGAGTGATCGCGGGTATGATGTGGAGGACCTGGCCATTGGGTTTATCCGCTTTGCCAATGGGGCCAGCCTGCAGGTGGAGTTCTCCTGGGCATCCAATGTTGAGGAAGAGGAGCGGTTCATCGAGTTTCGGGGAACGCGCAGCGGATGCCACCTGCGCAATGGTGCGCTGAAGGTATACACGGAAAGCGGTGGTCAGTTATCCGATCTTTCGCCGCGCCTGCACCGGCCGGGCAATCTGAATGATCATGCCCTGCATCTGCACCATTTCGTGGACGTGATCAAGAAGCGGGCGGAGCCGATCAATACTCCGGAGACGGGTCTGGACATGATCAAGATACTGTCAGCGCTGTATGAGTCGGCGGAGAAGGGGGCGGAGGTGCGGCTGTAGAAGTTCAGGTGATGGAGCGGTACTCGAAGCCCATGAGCCAGAGGGCAAGGTTGGTAACCAGCCAGAAGGCGGCGGCGATGACGTCGCCGTAGACCACGCCGAGGAAGAAGGGCTGGGCGCGGGTGAACATGCGGGCACCGCCGAAATTGAGGAGTATGGTCTTGGCGAGCCAACCCAGGAAGATGCTGAACCAGGTTACCTCGATGCCAAAGGTGTAGCAGAAGAGGAAGCCCACGGGGTGGAGTGGCCAGTTGGCGAAGGTGAGGCGCAGCGTGCCCAGAGCGGCGGTGATGGCAGCGCCAACGCCGATGTGCAGGAGACGGTTGTGCGGGACGGCTTCGATGCCGGTGGTGGTGTAGCGGACGGAGGGATCCATGACGATCTGCCTGGCCATGGTGTAGCTGGACCATTCATTCAGGGGCGAGCGATTGGAGCGGTCGAGCGTGGCGGCGTAGGTGTATACAACATAAAGCATGGAAGCGCCCGAAACGATGTAGGCGAGGACGAGAGCAAGGACCAGGACGCCGATGAACCTGATGCCTTTGCGCCAGTCGGCGGAGTGGCTGTAGGCGGCGTGATCGGCGGTAACGAGGGCATGCTGAGCAAACGGTGGCAACGTCTGACGCGTGTCGTGGCTGAGGACGCCGTAGAAGAAGCGGGAGAAGAAGTGGCTGCCTGGAGTTGTGTGCGGCAGAGAGGGCACGGCGTTGGCGGCGATGTCGAAGGGATGCGAGAGCGGAACCGGAAATACCGGATAGATCATGCCGGTGTCGGCGACGATTCGCGCCAGGACGAGGTACAGCATCATCAGCATGAGGGAGATGACCAGGGCGCCGATGAGGGTGGTGCCAACGGTCATGAGCCAGGCGATAAGAACGAGTTGGCAGCAGATGAAGCCCCAACCGGCGAGCCGATAGGGAAGATAGCGGCCGCGCGGATCGTCCGGCCGGCCGGGCCCAAACATCTGGCGAAGCACGGCAAGGAGGTGATGGCGTGCGATGTAGAGGAGCATGGCGCAGAAAACGACCTCAGCGCCGAAAAGCTGGTCGAATTGCATGGGTTCGCTGATCTCGGTCTGCCGCAGGCCGGCGGCCATGTGGGCGACCTGAAGCAGCGCATAGGTGAACCAGAGCGAGAAGGCAGTGCGGGTCTGCATGAACATCGTCAGACCGATGATGGTGAAGTAAATACGCTGGGAAAAGAATGTCCATTCGCAGTAGCGCCAGGGCTCTTCGGTGGCGATTTTGTTGATGTCGAACGAGAGGGGGATGGGGGGGATATTACGGGGGAAATAGACGCTTAGGCCGTTGAAGAGGTTGATGCCGCCGACGATGGCGAAGCCGATCCAGAAGAGGCGGTTGCGGAAAAGAGGATTCAGGAGCTTGCCCGGGGCGGGGGGCTCAATCAGCGACAGGTAGACGGTGACAAGGGGGAACTGCAGGCGTTCATTCTCCACCCACTGGCGGCGGAGGATGACCATCATGCAGAGGATGGAGCCGAACAGGCCAACGAGGAAGACGCTCCAGCCGATGGCGGGCCGGAGCCAGGCATGCCAGGGGACAGCGGAGAAATGGGCGGCGAAGGTGTCGGTATCGGTCAGGGCACGGCCGACATATTGCGTAACCACGGGGTCAGTGCCGCGCTTGGCGATGTCGGTGGTGGCAGCGGTGGGGAAGATCCAGTCGGGGAGGTCGATCTTGCGAAGCAGGTCGGCGTAATCGGGGTTCTGGGCGGCGTAGTAGGAAACGCCGGTGAGGTGGCCGGGCAAATAGCGCATCAGGCCGCTGCCGGGAAGGGCGCAACCAACGAGGATCATGCCTATGGCGACGGCCAGTTCGGCCGAGCTATAGGCGTATCGAGGGGCAAAGCGGTACAGCGGGGCGTTGATCAGGATCACAAAGACCATCAGGAACAGGAGCAGGCTGACGGGCAGGTAGCTTCTGATCAGGTCGGCGTTGGCCAGAACGTTGTTGTTGAAAGGGGTAATGGCATTGATGGCGATGACGCCAAAGAGGCCCAGCAGGACGCTGCGGAGGTTGACGGGAGGGCGCTGTTGTCCGAGAGGAGGGGTGGGCGGGAGAGAGGGTTGCTGCGTGGCGGCACGGTTCATGAATAGCGTTCTTAAGGCTGTGAGCACCGGCGACGTTGAATGGTTCGGCCAGAGCGGCCGTTACCGCAACGACACGCCATATAGTGGGCATTACCTGTGCAGGGCTGCCGGTGTTGATGGGGGCGGTAGCGAGGAGCAGGGGACATAAAGCCGAGCGGGGTCGTCCATAGCCGGCACAACCCCGCCCACTTTGTCGGCGGCTGCTTCAATAAGCCGCCCCGTGCACTTCCCGATCGTGCCCGCGGGAGGAATCATCCGCGTCAGACGGTCATGCCGCTTTCGGCGTCGGTCTGCTGCTGGCGTTTCATCGTGTCCCAGTCTTCCAGCGTCATGGTGACTTCGCGGGCCTGCGAGCCCTTGTAGTCGCCGAGGATGCCACTGGAGGCCATCATCTCAATGAGGCGGCTGGCACGGCCGTAGCCGATGTTGAGCTTTCGCTGCAGGAGGCTGACCGAGCCGCGCTGGCTTTCGAGCACCACGCGGACAGCTTCGTCGAACATGTCATCCTGCTCCATTTCACCATCGGTGACGACGGCGCTCTTGAGTTGGACGAGTTCTGGTTCGTATTGCGCCTGGGCGGCGGCAGTGACGAGCTTGACGCTGTCCTTGATCTCCTTGTCGTCGATGAACGTGCCTTGCGAACGGACGGGTTTGCCAGCGCCGCCGGGGAGGTAGAGCATGTCACCCTGGCCGAGCAGCAGTTCAGCGCCGTTCTGGTCGAGCACGATGCGGCTGTCCATCTTGCTGGCAACGCGGAAGGCGATCTTGCAGGGCATGTTCGCCTTGATCAGGCCGGTCACGACGGTTGCCTGCGGGCGCTGGGTGGCGAGGATGAGGTGGATGCCGACGGCTCGGGCCTTCTGGGCCAGGCGGACGATCGATGCCTCGACTTCCTTGCCACTGGTCATCATCAGGTCGGCCAGTTCGTCGACGATGATGACGATATAGGGCATGTGCTTGGGCACCTTGGCCTGCTCTTCTTCGTTGGCGGCGTTGAAGCGTTCGAAGAGTTCCTCGCGGGTGAGTTTGTTGTAGCCGGCGATGTTGCGGACGCCGGCTTCGGCGAGCAGGTCATAGCGCTCGTCCATCTTCTGGCAGGCCCATTCCAGGGCGCTGGTGGCCTTGCCGGTCTCGGTGATCACGGGGCACATCAGGTGCGGGATCTCCTTGAACGGCGCCATTTCGACGACCTTGGGATCGAAGAGGATCAGGCGCACATGGTCCGGCCGCTGCGTGTACATGATCGACATGATGATCGAGTTGATGCACACCGACTTGCCCGAGCCGGTGGTGCCGGCGATCAGGCAATGGGGCATCGACGCCAGGTCGGCCACCAGGGGCTCGCCGTTGGCATCCTTGCCCAGGAACAGCGGGATGCCCAGCTTTGCTTGGGTTTCCTGGGTGGTGAGCTGCATCAGTTCTTTAATGCGGACCTTTTCCTTTTGAGCATTGGGCACTTCGATGCCGACGGTGTTCTTGCCCGGCACCGGGGCGACGATGCGGACGTTGATGGCGGAGAGCGAGCGGGCGATGTCGTTGGTCAGGGCGGTGATCTGAGAGACCTTGGTCCCCGGAGCCATGGAGATCTCGTACATGGTGATGACGGGACCGGTATTGATCTCAACGACCTGGGCGTCGATGCCAAACTCACGGAGGGCCTGTTCGAGGGTGCCGGCCTTCTCGCGGACGAAGAGTTCCTGGCTCTCGGCATACCCATGCTCGGCATCGCAGAGCAAATTCCAGCCGGGCAGGTTGTACTCGCCCAGTTCCCGGGGCGCCGGCGGCGCGGCAGCGGGGGCGGTGCGGCGCGGCTGGATGATGCCGGGCATGCGGACCAGGAGATTCTGCTTGGGCGTCTCGGGGGCCTTTACGGCCTGCTGCTCAACCGGCGGCACCTCAATGGCGGCGGCGGGTGGGGGATCATCATCATCCACATGGGCGGCGGCGACCGGCGGGGCGGAGGGCTCTTCCGGCTCTACAGGCTGATCCAGATCGTATTGGAAGTCGAGCTGCGCGGTAGGGGCCGGCAGCTTGACCCGGTTGTCAATATCGTCATCGTCCGGGTTAGTGGCCGCGATGAGCGCGGACGCATCCGAGGGCTTGGCCTGCAGCGCCTGCTCTGGCATGTCCGCCTTCATCAACGTCTCTTCATCAGCGTTAAGCAGTCGAGCCAGGCCGTCGAAGACGTTCGGTTCTCTTGACACCGGCGGCTTGGGTTTGATCTCCGGTGTGACCATGGCGTACTTAGGCGTCTGGGGAGTTACAGTGACGGGGGCCTCTTTGGCCTCGGCAACGGCGGAGTTGCTGCCGCGGCGGAAGAATTCCGGCATGCGGAACTGGAGCGTGGGACGAGGAATGCTGGGAGCGATCTCTCTTGCCTTGGCGATGGCAACGCCAACAACGGCCGGGGTCTTCTCGACCAGTTCATCGGCCGCCAGCACCAGGCCCACCATGAAACAGAGGGCCAGCACAATATAGGAGCCGACATGGTTGAAGTGGGTCTGCAAGAAGCGGGCGGCGGCGATGCCCAGCATGCCACCGTTGCCCTCGGGGAAGCCGTGCTCGGTGCCGGGGCTGACCTTGTTGACGATGGCGGCGAATGCCACCGACAGCAGCAGCAGGCCCACTGCCCGCAGCCAGAGGTCGGTAAGCTTATTGCGCATGATCCACATCGTCATGATGATGCCGCTGAAGAACAGTAGCAGGAAGATGCCCTGGCCCAGGAGGAAGTAGCACCCATAGGCAATCAGTGCGCCGACGGTGCCACAGAGATTCTCGGTCGGACCATACGGATAGACATGGTGTGCGGGCCAGTCTTCGGCATGGAAGCTGGCAAGCGACACGAGCAGGAACACCCACACACCGACGGCCGCGAAAAGGCCGATGCGGCGAATTGCATTTCCTCGATCCATGGTTCGTCCTTCGTCAGTTGTCACTGGTCATTGGTCATTCGTGCTGACTAACGACCAATGACCTGATGACCAGTGACTAACGGTGTCCAGTATGACCAAATCCGCCGGTACCACGGGCGGTGTCATCCAGTTCATCTACTTCTTCGATCCGCACATCGGGCAGTTTCTGAATGATCATCTGGCCGATGCGCATGCCACGTTCGACGGTGAAGGGGGCTTGCCCCAGATTGATCAGCGGCACATGCACTTCGCCCCGGTAATCGCTGTCGATGGTGCCGGGGGTATTGATCATCGAAATACCGTGTTTGCTGGCCAGGCCGCTGCGCGGGCGCATCTGCGCTTCATAGCCTTCGGGCAGCGCCATCGCGAAGCCGCAGGGGATCAGCCGCCGCTCTCCAGGTTGAAGACCAACCGGGGTCGGGACGGCCGCGCAGACATCAAATCCGGCCGCATGGGCGGTCATCTTGCGCGGTAGAGGAATGTCAGCATTTGCGCCGACGCGTTTGAGGCGAATAATGACGGGACCATCCATGTGCCAAGCTTCCTGCGGATCCTTCCGCAATGGCTATACTAGATTATGACATACCGGGGGGCCAAGAGCAAGGAAGAAGATGCTCCGATTACACGGAAGAATTTCCGCGGTGATGGACAAACTGCTGTAGGCAGCAGACGTTTGGAGACCCTACGTCTCAAGCAATAGATCGACCTTCTGGAAGTTGAAGCAGTAGTATGGGAGCCCCTGGCCCTTTATCTCCTGAAAATCCGTCCAGATGAGCCAGAAGCTCTTTCCATCGGGAGCAATCCAGTGAGGAGCTATCTGCGGCTGGTAGCATCTGGCGTTCTGGTCGCCCCGTGGCATCCAGGCCTTGTCCTCGTGTATCTGCGTCCACGGTCCCCATGGGGTCTTTGCCGTCCAGAAACCGAGGTAGCTCGGGCGGGCGAACCACATGCCCTGGGAGTCGCTGGCCATGCCGAAGCTGGACATCATGTAAACGCCCAGCGGCGCGTTATAGACCACACAGGGCTGCCAGGCATAGGGGTGATACATCACATTCACCCAACCGGAAGGGAACGTGTGTGCTGCACCTCGCCTGTTGATGTCCTTGTCCCACTTCGCTGAACCATCGGCATTATGCGCGACGAAGAACTCGTAACTCGCCCGGTCCAGCACTTTGCCCTTCTTAACCCTGGCCATGGCCAATTGGTTCATCGTTCCATCGATGCTTCCGTTGGGGGAATAGACATAGACATATCCGTCGGTGTTGTGTTCGTAATTCCTGCCCATCTGGAGGACTGAGATGAGGGAGAACGCATCGCCGGGCTCGTTGAAGAAGAGCATGTTGCTGCGATTGCGCTCGTGCCACTGCTCATAGACCATCGGCGACCCATCCTGGTTCTTCCATGTCTTGCCGAGGTCGGGAGAGTGAACGAGTTTCACGCCACAGAACTTCGCACCGGAGGGCAGGAATGGGCGGCTGGGGGTGCTCAGATAGCTATACAGGTTGTTCCCATGAGCGAAAATGCCAAAGCCATAGTAACGGTTGACGTTCGGGGCTTCGCCGGCGATCAGGTCAGGAAACGTTGGGATAAACTCGAAACTGACATCGGGAGGGGACCCATTCAAGATGAATGGCCGCGTATTCCATGTCGTGGTCCCATCGCCGCGCCCGTCGCAAAGGTTTGTGTAGACCTTGCCGTTCTGAGCCCAAGTCATCAGCCAGTTGTCGCCGACAAACTTGATGCGCTGGATGGTATCGTCGAGTCTCTTCAATCCAACAATCTTTGGCATATGCGTCCGGTCGGCCTTGAGTCACGACACAGCCTTACACAGTATCGTTCAGCCACATGAAGCAATCCAGCGGGAGACAGGTATCGAGTATCAGGCAGGCCTTGGCGAGATTAAATGTTTCGGATGGCTTTACGAGACCGAATAGGAGTCTGACCATCTCGCGCTCGCCTAGAGAAAGGATGTTTCGGCATCGGTCGGCGGTAATCGCGATCTGCTGGCCAAAGCGTATGGTGGCAACCTGCGATGAGCCGGTGATCTCCAGGGTTACTTCGCCCTCCGAAAAACTCCTCCCGGCCAGTCGGGTCTTCTGCATGTGTGGGAGGGACTTCTCCAGTAGATGGTGCAGGGAGATGATCTTGATCATGCGGCAGGTTTCGGTGTACCAGCGGTCGGTCACGGAGAGAAGCACATCATTGAGCGGGTGATGATTGATCGGGGCCACTACGTTTGCTCTGGTCACACCGTGCACGGCGAACAGGTCACGAAGTAGGGCCTTGATGCACTGGCCATCGCCGCCGTACTCGTATACCCAGGCTAGGGCGGCGGTGTCGCTGGTGGTTTCGGGCACGAAGGTCAGGGAGGCGGCGATGTGGCCGCCTTGCTCGGCGAGCAGCGTCTGCCTGCCCGGGAGGTCATAGACCCTATCGACGAAGTGGCAGCTGCGGTCGAGGCGGTAGTATTCTTGTTCGTGTATCGCCTTGATCGTGGCAAGATCGGAGCGATCACCGCAGTACTTTCGCACGTCGATGCCAGGAGTTGCCAGGCCCTTTACGTACCTGTCGCTGATCAGAAAGGCGTAGCGCCTCCCGCCTCGTTCCCAGCCGAAGTTGCCGTACCGCTTCCTGTCGCCTTCGAGCACGGAGATGTCGTACCCCTGGTCGCGCATCATCGGAATCGCGAACTCAAAGAGTTTGTTCATCAAGCCCTGGCCACGGTATTTCTCCAAGGTGGCAACGCAGCCGACCCCCGCGGCTTTGATCAGTGTTTCGCCTGAGCGGATCAGGCGCGGGAAGAGGCCGAGATGGCTGATGATCTGGCCCTTCTCTTCGATGACAATGTGCTGGTCGAGATCCTGGGGCCGCCCCGTGAAATTGTGGGATTGTGTCTTCTGGAAGGGCGCCGCATGCGCGAAGGCGCTGTCCATGAGCTGGAGCAGGCTGGGAAATTCTTCCTGCCGTAAGATCCTTGGTCCGGTCATATGGCCTCTCTTCTTGCTCAATCGTCAAAGCCCATCAGGGCGTTCATTCTGCGCCCCATGATCTGATCAATCTGTGACTGCTTGACCTTCAGGGCACGCAGGACGCCAGTCACGGAACGGATGGATTTCTTCATGTGCTGGGCACCGATCGAGACGACGTTGTCGGTGCCGAAGACCAGCTTCTCCACGACATATTCGTTGATCAGGGGAGCAAAGTGGTCTTTTGCTCGCGCCACGGCCTTAGGAGTGAAATTGCCGGCCATGACGGTAATGTCGCCATAGACGTTGGGGTTGAGTTGCATGATTGCCTGCGAATGATGGCCGCAGATTCCCGCGCCGTAATGAGCCATGATCACAGTCAGACTTGGGAAGGCTCGGGCAATCGTGTCGCAGCGATACGGATCCATTCTTGTACAGTCCACGTCCATGGCGGCATAATCGGTCTTTTCAAAGGCCCTTTTGACCTCGGGGAACTTGAGATAGAAGTGCTCGACGACCCAGTCCATCCGCGCTACCGTGCCGGTGTGGAACAGGCAGGGCATCTTGAGTTCCACCGCAGTCTTGTAGATGGGATAGTACGATCGATCGTCATAGTTCTTTGGCGGGAAGATGAACTTGAGGCCTCGAAAACCGGCTTGGTGAGCCTTGCGGATCGTGGCGGGTGTCTCCTTGGTGAAATCGACGAAGTAGAAGCCAACGATGACGTCTGGATGTTTCTTCAGCGCATCGTGGACGCCGGTGTTGCCCATCTGGCCAAATTCCACGCCGCCTGCGCTCAGGGCCACTCTGATCTTCATCTTTCTAAGGCCCCGGGCATATGCGTCGATATCGCCGCCGTAGTCATAGTGCTGATGCATATCGAAAATCATGCGATCAATCTCCTTTAGCCGCGATCGACGGACCATTTCTCTGCGTCGGCCAGAAGTTGCTTTCCCTCAGCCTCGCTTTGGCACCAGGTCTGGATGTAAAGGCCACGGGCAGAGAGTTGCTCTAAGGCCAGACGAACTTCTTCCGGTGGAATCGAGATGTGCAGGTTCCGGCCGGTGGTCTGCACTTTTTTCAGCACGTCCATGTAGTGAAGGGGAGAGGGCTTGCCGGCACCGGGCAGGATCTGGAGTGCCTGCAGGCGTGGAAGCTCGCACAGCGCGTCAACGTGGACGAATGCGCCGATGCCATCGACGTGGTAGATAGAGTAGTCGAGGAAGCGTGTTTGACGTTCTATGGCCGGCAGGAAGAGCTCTCGGAACATCGAGGGCGAGATGTTGTAGGAGAAGTCGTTGGATACAGTATAGGTCTTACCCGGCGCCCAGATCCCCATCCAGCAGGAAGAGCCCTGCTGCGGGCCCTGCACCGCAGCATAGGTGCGATCATAGAACTCGCACCACATCTCCATCAGCCAATCTTCGGCATCTCTCACCATCGCGGGGCGCTCGATGCAATCGAGGAGAAGCTGCTGCGTGCCGCGCAGAGCGGCCAGGGTGTCGCCGCCGTGGTAGAACGCGCCCATGGATGGGAACGACTTTCCCGGGGTCTCAACCATTGCCCGCCGCAATACATCCATGTGGTACCTGTATGCCGGATGTTTTTCGTCCAGGCGCAGAGTCCGGATATCGAACCCATCCGGATCAGTTAGCAGCGGATCGTGCCAGCCGGTATGCATGTCGAGCTTGAACGGGCAGCCGAGCATCGTCGGGATGCTCGCGATCCCAGGATAGCAGGCGTGCCACATGGGTATGGCTTCGCCGCCGTACCAGGTGAAGGAATGCTCGTAGTCGTTTCGTACGGCGATGGCATCCAGATCGTACCACTGATCCTCAAGCGTTTGTGGCTGCGGCGGAGCCGGGCGAGACGGCGGATTTGATCGCGGCGCGGTAATGGCCAGGGCGCAGCGGCCGAAGTACTCGTGCGCCCACCAGGCGCGCATGTTAGCCTTGGTCCGGTCCCAGTCTGGCTTGTAGAGCAGGCTCATGGATTCATTAAGGCTTAAAGGCCCCAGACCAGATACGCGGGTCGCCACTGGCCGCTCCTCGTGGTGGACGCAGCCAGGCGGGTTTGATCGTCCAGGTCTGCAGTCGCGCATGCAGGGCAAGTTTTTCACATGTGAAGTCGGGGCTATAGGGCCGGTGCTCCTGCACGCAGTTGCGAATCCAGTTGTCGATGCGCATGGCTTCGGCCGGATAACGCGACGTGTCCAGGACGCACAGACGAGCATACTTCTCGTAGCGAGAGAGGGCGGCGTAGCTGCGGCCAATCGCCACGGCGAACTGTCCCAGTCCCATCAGCAGCCCATTCACGTGCAGGTTGCCGGGGAGGGAGCCTTGAGTCTGGACGTGCTGGACGAGTTCGCGGCTCATGGCGACGAGCTGTTCGTGTGTGACCAGGTCGACCTGCCGGCCGGTGACTGGTACGGTCGTGGGACCCAGCACATCGCGACGAGCGATTTCGTAAGGCACATCGCCATGGGCCTCGGAGTGCAGGACGCTTTCGGCCATGCCGGTCACCAACTCGGCCGGCGAGAAGGTCGTGTGCAGGATGGGGCCGCCGGCCTGCTCGAGTTGGCGTCCATAGGCGGCCATTTCATCGCGATAAATCGTTCGCGGCTGAGTGGAGAAGAGCTTGGCGGCTTCTGATGCGCCCAGCACCGTCACGCCGTCGAGTGCCTTGATGGCTTTGCAGAGGCGGCGAAAGTTGACCTTGGCGATCTCTTCCATCTCGGGCGGTTTGACCGCATAGAGCCAGCCGACTTCCTGGGGTGTGCGGGTGATGCCGCCGCCGAGGGTGTAATGCTCAAGCCATCCATGCGCCATGACCTCGACGGGGTGGCAACCGAACAGGGTTGCGAATTCGACGTTCTTGCTGGCACAGTCGGCGACAAATGGTTGAAGTTTCGCCAGTTGAGCTTCGAACGCGGCATCGCAGGTGTAGATGGTGTCAAAGCCGCCGAATGCGGGTTCATTTGAGGTATTGAGGCAGAGGGTACCGGCATACCAGAGTGGCTGGCGGTTCTCGCCGGCCCACATGATGGCCGACAGGTAGGCCTGGCCCTGACGGCCTGCGGCCGCGACATGCTGTGCAGCGGTATAGCAGTTGTGCCGCGTAATCCCGGCCGGCTTTCGGCCATAGGCAAAGTGGATGTCGGCGGCCGACTTTTCTTCGTACGCCATCATCGTTTCCACGCCGTCGCACCAGCCTTTGTCCTGCAGGGCTTCGGGGATGAGAGGACGGATGTTCCCCCGCGTATGCGAGAAGATGTCATGGGCGGCCATCGCCGTCAGAACATCTTCTCGCCCGCGCTCCTTCATCGTGCGAGCTTTCTCGCCGGTGACACAGAAGGTTCCGCGAATGCCTTCTTCGGTCATGATGCGCGCGAGCCAGCCGGGGATATCGTCGATCCGGTACTTCGGTGGATAGTAAACATCCTCGACATCAAACTTCAGGATGGCGTACATGGATGAACTCCTGGATGGGAATTGATTGGGACTATTTGTAGCCCGGTAGCCACTTTGCCTGAACTTCGAACATCTCCTGGAGGCAGGCCTTGGCCCGTGGGATGGAGGTCGTCAGGTTGTCGTTCATGAGACATTGCAGAGCGAGGTGTTTGGAACGCTGGATTGCGGCATCGGCCAGCAGTTCGTAATAAGCACAACGAGCCTGCACGAGGCCAACCACGCTGTCAGGGAGGGGACCCACAGCAACGCCGCGGATACCGGCTGAGTCGGCGATGACTGGCACCTCGACAACGACGTGGTCAGGCAGGTTGGAGACAAGGCCGTCGTTCTGCACATTGGCATAGTGGCGGGTGCGCCCGCCGTTCCACATGGAGGTGAGCATCCGTATGGCTTCATCCGCCGATTCCTCGACCTTGTGGCCAAGGGGCTCAAGGCCGGCGCCCTGTCGGCGCAGGGTCTCACGCTGGGTCACTACAGTCTTGGCGCGCTCGTCAAAATCGTGACCTTCCCGCATGGGATACTTTTCCAGACTGTCGCGCCCATCGGTATCCGGACCATAGAAGTACGGGAAGAACTCGGCGACGTGATTAGCGCCGGGCATCGGCCAGACGTCGAAGATCTCCATCAGTTCAACGGCCGGCAGATACCAGCCCTTGCGGTGGAGGGTCTTCATTTTCTCTTTGTATTGGCAGGTGTAGTCTTTTCCATCGACCAATATCTTGAGCGCCCAGACCCAGTGGTTTACTCCGGCGGATATCACCTCAACGCGCGACTGGTCAATTTCGAGGAATTTCGCCACCTGGCCGGGTAGATAGCCGGCGGTACAGAGACCGACGACATTGACGCGCGTCGCCTTACGCAAGGCGCGGCAGATGCCGGGCATCGGGTTGGAATAGTTAATCAGCCAGGCATCGGGACACAAGCGTTCAATATCGTGGCAGACATCCAGGAGGGGGGGGATGAGGCGCAGGCCGCGGAAAAGCCCGCCGGGGCCGACGGTGTCCACAGAATGGCCATAGTAGCCGTGCTTGGCGGGGATATCCTCATCCTGTCGCCAGGTTGCCACGCCGCCAACGGAGATGGTCGTAATGATGAAGTCGGCTCCGCGCAGCGCTTCGTCACGGTTGGCCGGCGCAGTGACAGTGGTAGTGCGCTTCCATTCGCGGGCCATCCGCTTTCCAAGAGCAGCCATGATCTCCAGGCCCTCGGTGTCAATATCCACCAGCGCCAATTCTGCCCCGGCCAGCGCATCCGAAGAGATCAGATCGGCCAGGAGGCCACTAAAGCTGCTGCTGGCAGCACCGATAACGACGATCTTGGGCGGACGTGAACGATTCATGGATATCTATCCTTTCTGTATGTGCTGTTTTGTATGCGAACATGTCATATCCAGACGCGAATGATGCATGTTCTAGATCATGAAGCAGACCTACTCAAGTTTCTTTCTCATCAGGCGCAGTGAATTGGCGAGCACCGAGATATCGGACAGTGCCATGGCGGCGGCGGCGATCAGAGGATTGAGCCTGCCCATGGCCGCCATGGGAATCGCGATCACGTTGTAGATGAACGCCAGGAACAGATTCTGTCGGATCATCCACATGGTTGCCCGTGAGAGCCGGATGGCGATGGCAACGTTCTTGAGTGATGGAGAAACCAGGATGATCTGGCCGGTCTCCTTGGCGATATCAGAGCCGGAGCCCAAGGCGATGCCCAGGTCGGCCTGGGCCAGTGCAGGCGTGTCGTTGATCCCATCGCCGACCATCGCGACCTTTACGCCGGTTTCCTGCAACTGCTTGATGATGGCGGCCTTGCCTTCAGGGCGGATGTCGGCGTGGATATCCTCGATGCCGACAGCGCGGGCGACCGAGGTGGCGGCAGCGCGGCTATCGCCGGTCAGCAGCACCGTCTCCAAGCCCCGTTTGCGTAACGTCGCCAGGGCTTCGGCCGAGTCGGGCTTGAGTTCATCGGTGACGACAATGAGTCCGAAGCGGTCCACGGTGCCGTCGGGATTCTGGATGCCGACATGGGCCAGGGTGCGGTCGGCCGCCTGCGGTGGATAGCCGCTGGTGAGCTTGCCTTTGGAACGCAGAAGCGCCTCGGAGCCGACCAGATAGGTTTTGTCGCCAATGCGTGCTGCGACACCCAAACCGGGTTCATTGGTGAAGCCGGCAGGTTCGGCGATCTTCATGCCGAGTTCGCGGGCACGGTTCACAATTGCCGTGCCGAGTGGATGAGAGCTGTACAACTCAGCGCTGGCGGCGATCTGCAGGACCTGGTCAGGCGTGATCGAATGTTCCAAAGAGATGACATCGGCAACGGTGGGCTTGCCATTGGTGATGGTGCCGGTCTTGTCAAACACGATGGTCCTGACCTTCTCCGCCCGCTGCAGGGCGTCGATATCGCGAATGAGGATGCCACGGCGCGCCCCACGGCCCAGGCCCACCATGACCGCGGCCGGCACCGCCAGACCCAGTGCGCACGGGCAGGCGATGATCAGCACCGAACAGACGGCATTGGCGATGTGGCCCCACATTTCGTTCGAGGCGATTTGTCGCGACGTATCGTGCATGTACCAGCCGATCCCGGTTCCCAGCGCGGTCAGGAGGACGGCCGGAACGAAGTACGCGGCGATGCGATCAGTCAGCCGCTGCACCGGTGGTTTCTGCGCTTGGGCGCGCTCGACCATCGCGACGATCTGCGCCAGCGTCGTTTCCGCACCGACTTTGGCCACACGGATCTGCAGGTAGCCATCCAGGTTGATCGTAGCGCCGATGACCTCCTGGCCGACGGTTCGACTCACGGGCATCGCCTCGCCGGAGATCATCGCCTCATCAACATGCGATGTGCCGCTGAGCACGATGCCATCGATCGGTACACGATCGCCCGGGCGCACCAGGACGCGATCGCCGCTCTCCAGGGAAGAGACCGGCACCTTCACGGCGTCGGCGGGATTATCGCTATTCATCTTGAAGGCGATCGTCGGCGCGAGACGCATCAACTCGCCGATGGCCGACCCCGCCTTCGCGCGGGCGCTGGCCTCGAGCCAGTGGCCAAGGCTGATGAGCGCGAGAATGCCGGTGGCTTCCATGAAGTACAACTCGGGCATTCGAGCCTGCCAACTGAGATGGATGCCGAGGAAGGACATGGTGGCTGAATGCCACATTTCGCTCCACCAGCCTAAGTGGAGGCCGACGAAGGCAACCAGGCTGTAAACATAAGCGACAGTGGTTCCTACAGCGATCAGTGTATCCATGTTGGTGGTCCGGGCGCGCAGGCCGCGGATCGCACCGGCATAGAAGCCAAAGCCCAGATAGGCCATGGCCAGGGTTGCCGCTACGAGCGACACCGGATCGAGCCAACTGTGCCAGTGCTGGTCGGTCAGGTTGCCGATCCAATGCGTAAGTTCCACCGGCAGCCACAGGGCAAAACCAACGATCGCCCGCATCAGCCATCGCTTGGCCTCAACGCGCGTCTTTTCCAGTCGCTGCGTTTCACCGGTGCCGCCGTTTGCATCGGCAGGAGATGCCGGATACCCGGAATCGGTGATGGCCGAGGCAATCACGGCCAGCGTGGTCTGGTCCGGGTCGAACTCGACAGATGCCCGGCCGGTGGCGAGCGATACGGAACATTCGCTCACGCCGCCGACGCTCTTCGCTGCTTTTTCCACATGCGCAACGCAACTGGCACAGTCCATTCCCTCGATCAGGAGCGTAGCCCTCGAGTGTTTCACCTGCGTGTCGGCCATGACAGTGACCTCCCTTACGAGCAAGCATACCAAGTGCTGCCAGCCAGTGCGAACAGATCGCTTCTACTTCTACTGTGCTTCTTTCCACTGTACACTCTGGCCCTTTTGAGGAATGAGAATCATGGCACAGCAGATTCAGGCACCACGTGGAACGGCGGATATACTGCCTGCGGAAAGTCCCAAGTGGCAGGCGATTGAACGGATTGCCCGCGAAGTGGCCGAGTTGTACCACTACTCGGAGATCCGGACGCCAATCTACGAAGATACCGCTCTTTTCCATCGCGGGGTCGGCGAGACGACCGACATCGTTCAGAAGGAAACGTTCACCTTCAAGCCGCGCAATGACAGCGACTCAATCACGCTGCGTCCCGAAGGTACCGCCGGCGTTGTTCGCGCTGCCATTGAGAGCAGCCTGATCGCCCAGGAAGGGGCGCGCCTCAAGGTCTACTACATCGGCCCGAACTTCCGCTATGAGCGACCGCAGAAGGGCCGCCTGCGCATTCACCACCAGTTTGGCGTTGAAGCCTTTGGCGTCGCCGAGCCGGAGCAGGATGTCGAGTGTATCCTCCTGCAACTGGAGTTCTACCGCCGCAGCGGACTTAGAGATCTGTCGCTGCGAGTGAACAGCCTCGGAGACCGCGAGAGCAAACAGAAGTATCGCGATGTGCTGGTGGAGTTCCTTACACCGAAGAAAGACAAGCTCAGTGAAGAGTCTCAGCGGCGGCTGGGTGAGAACCCGCTGCGCATCCTCGATTCGAAGGACCCGCGCGACCAGGAGGCATGTGCCGGGGCACCCTCGGCTGCGGATAGCCTCTCTGCCAGGAGTCGAGATCACTTTGACCGTGTGCAGCACCTCCTGACCGAGGCTGGTGCGACCTTTCGTGTCGATGGCACGCTCGTCCGCGGTTTTGACTATTACACCGATACGCTGTGGGAAGTCACGGCTGGGGGCTTGGGCGCTCAGAATGCAGTCGGTGGCGGCGGGAGATACGACAATCTTGTTGAGAGCCTGGGTGGTCGGCCGACTCCCGGTGTCGGCTTTGGGTCTGGCCTGGAACGACTTCTGCTTGCCCTTGAGAGCCAGCAGGTGGCGCTACCCGTTCAACGGCGCAAACTCGTCTGGCTGGTCGCTATAGGCGATGCCGCGCGACAGCACAACTATCGTCTCTTGGCCAGGCTTCGGCAACAGGGCATCTGTGCTGACATGGACCCATCGCCTCGTTCGCCCAAGAGTCAGTTCAAAGTGGCCGATCGCGAAAAGGCGGACTATGTCATCGTTGTCGGCGACAGCGAACTCGCGGCTGGTCAGGTGAAGCTCAAGAACATGGCCACCGGCGAGGAAAAGACAGTTGCTCCCGAACAGGTCGCCGGCTCGCTGTAACTTTACGCATCTTCAGCGCGGAACTGTTGACAACGTCGGCTAGCATCCCCAAACTCATGGCATGCGCGTTCTGACCATCCTGGGAAGCCCCCGACCCAACGGCAATACCTCGCATGTCTTGAGCTGGGTTGAGCAGAGCCTGCGATCCAGCGCTCACTCGGTCGATCGCATTACTCTGATCGAACACGTGCTGGGTCCGTGTCGCGAATGCGGCATGTGCCGGAAACCAGAGAACCCCGACCTTTGCCACGCCCCAACCGATGGCGCCAACGCGATCTTCAATAAGATGATCCGCGCTGATGCCATCATCATCGCCTCGCCGTTATTCTGCTGGGGGTTCCCTTCGCACCTTAAGGCCTTGCTCGATCGCCTCTATTGCGTTGTAGGCGACTGCGACCATAACCCCGAATACGCCACCAAACTCGAAGGCAAGCCCATTGGCCTGCTGGTAACCTGTGCCGGTCCGGAAGAGGGCAACGCCGAACTGATGATCCGCAGCTATTACGCCCTCGTTCGTTTTCTCAAGGCCATTCCTGCCGGCCATGTGCTGTACCCCTTCTTCCGCACGACCCAGGACCTGACTCAGCAAGACCGCAATCGCGCCACGGAATTCGCCCTCCGCATGGCCGCCCAATGCACGATGTGATCGGCGGAAGATGCCAACGGAAGTATCCCCACGCGCATTCTGGAAGGGCCAGGTGTCAGCGGTGTGCATAAACGCCGTCATAAGGGTATTCTATATTGTATGAATCATCGGATAACTTGCCTGCTCCTTGGTTGTGTTTTCGTGTGGGGAATTGCCGGCGTTAGAGCGCAACAGCCGGCCGGAGCGGCCGCACCTATTGGCGGAGCGGAGAGGTGGTATCAACAACTGATTGCCGCATTGGACGGAATGCAGGCGGACTTGCCGAAGATCTCACAGTCAGCCAGCGAAGCGGCCGGCATGTACGTCAAGGAGAATCTGCCCATCGCCGCTGTCGGCGATCGCGTCTTTGCATTTGAAGCAGTGGGGCGATGCGGCGGGATGATGAGCATCGAGCATGTGAATCCAGCCAAACAGCCGCAATGGAAAGGGATCGTGCTGTATGGTTTGCAGGGGCCGGGATTGGCCGATGAAGATGCCCGGCAGATCCAATTGCTGCATGATCGTGGCTGTAAGATCGTGGCATTTGGCAGGTCGGAATGGATCACACAGAATGCGGCGGCAAAGGCCATTGATTGGGCGATTGATATTCACACGACGGGTCCGGATGGGCTGTTTGCAACCGCCGACGGCAAACGTATCGTGCCGGTTCATGAGGCGGCCAATGTCCTGGCGCTCTGGACTTGGACTGGGGAATTTGTGGCCGCCTGCACCCGAGAGGGCAAGATGCCAACCATGTACAGAGGCTTCGTCTTTGCCGGCGGGCAGGAGCGGGCCACGAAGATCGGAAAAGCCAAGTTCCATGACATAGCGCCCACGCCCGCGGAGCCGCTGGTGTCAGGGCAGACTTATCTGCGGGAATTGCGGAAGTGTCTCGTGGCCTTGCATGCCACGCAGATGAACCAGATCAAAGAGGCGGCCGGCATGGCATCAGCGACCCGCGCAGCGGGAAAGAAGATGTATTGCCTGGCGGATGGACATACCGTCGGGAATATGTTCCGCAGGCCCTATGACCCCGGCTTCTTCATTGAGTTGGGGCCTTGGTCGCCAAGTGAAGTGATTCCGCCGCTCCAAGCTGATGAATTGCTTTTTGCCTTGGGCTATACATCGCCGTTCATGTACGACATAGGCAAGGCCGGGCTTGAGGCTTGCAGCAAATCGGGCATTTGTGTGATCGGAGCGGCGCGGGCATTGGATGAACCGGTTAAGACGAAGTTGCCGAAGATGCTGTTCATTGACGAGAATTGGCCCGATGAGGACTGCATCGTCCAGTTCCCCGGCTATGACATCAAGGTGCTGCCGCCCAGTGGCGTCATGCAGCTTGCCGTGTACGAAATGATCTGCGCGGAGATGGTGGAACCAGGTACGCCCGCCGGCAAATAGCCGGTGTCATTGTTCCTCAGGTGAATCCCTTTTGACAGGACTGTTTTCCGATGAGTGTACATATGCCTGTAGCGTTTGGAGTGGTGGGCCTGGGTGGGTTTGGTGCTTCGGTGCGTGGTGCGTTGCAGCAGTTGCAGGCCAAACCATCACCCTTGGTGAAACTGGTGGCCGCATGCGATCCGGCGCAGGAGCTTCACGCTGAAACGATCGCGACGCTGCGGGCCGACGGAGTCACCGTTGTCGACGAGCTGAAAAAGCTGTTGGCGTTGCCGATTCAGGCACTGTGGTTGCCTGTGCCGATCCACCTGCACCGTCCGTTTGCCGAGCAAGCTCTGGCGGCCGGCAAGTGGGTCATCAGCGAAAAGCCGGCTTCGGGTACGATTCAGGACATCGATGCCATGATTGCGGCGCGAGATCGCTATCACGGCAAGGTGGCGATCGCGTTCCAAGATATCCACGAGCGCTCAACGCCGAAGATCAAGCAGCGCATCCTGGACGGCGCCTTGGGGCGAATCACCTATGTATCGGTGTCGCAGTGCTCACCCAGGCCCAAGAGTTATTACGACAGGAACAACTGGGGCGGCCGGTTGCGCATTGGCGAGACCTGGATCCTGGACAGTCCCTGCACCAATGCCATGGCGCATTCGATCAACCTGGCGCTGTTCCTGGCGGGAGCGGAGATGAACCGGTCGGCCAAACTGGTGAGCGTGGACGCCGAACTCTATCGGTCGCGGGATATCCCCAGCGCCGACACAACCTGCATTCGTGTGCAGTTGGAAGGTGGATCAAAGGCGCTGATCCTGATGACACATGCCTGTGCGACAAACACTGGCCCATTCGTCGTTCTGCGGGGCGAGAAGGGTGAATTGCACATGTCTCGCGAGGCGGCCGAATTCCGTTATCGCGACGGCAGTACGGAAACGATTGCCAGAGCTATTGAGACTGCACGTACGGCCGAGGTAGCCATTGAACGGTGGACGGGGCGCAATACGTCGGTGCCGCTGGCGGAATTGGAAGTAGCCAGGGAACAGACGCTGAGTGTAAACGGCGCGTTCGATGCGACCCCGATCCGCACGATCTCAAAGGAGTTCATCAAGATCAGAGATGAAGCCAAAGATCCGCAGCCGTATGTGCCGGATATTGAATCGGTGTTTGAGGAATGTGTCCGCCGAGGCGTTTTGCCGAATGAATCGGGTCTGGCGCCATGGTCCAGCCCTGCGGGATCACTGAGCCTGCAGGATTACAGGACGTTCGCCGGCAGGCATTGCGGATAGCCGGGAAGGGAAGATTCACGAAAAGAGCGGCGGGTTTTGTCCACCGCTCTTTTATTGTGTGTGCGTTTTCACTTCAGCTTCGCCAGCACCGTCTGCAGGATACCGCCGTTGCGGTAGTAGTCGATCTCCACGGGGGTATCGATTCGCGAGTGGACGGTGAACTGCCTGGTTGAGCCATCGGCCGCCCGGGCGGTTACCTGGATCTGCTGCTTGGGCTTCATTTCGGCCGGGATATCGACGTCGAAGGTTTCTTCACCGGTCAGGCCAAGCGAGACACGGGTTTGGCCGGGGGCATACTGGAGGGGGAGAACGCCCATGCCGACCAGGTTGGAGCGGTGGATGCGCTCGAAGCTTTCAGCGATGACAGCCTTGACGCCCAACAGCATCACGCCTTTGGCCGCCCAATCGCGGCTGGAGCCCATACCGTAGTCCTTGCCCGCCAGAACCAACAGGGGGGTGTTTTGATGCCGATATCTCACTGAGGCATCAAAGATGCTCATCGGTTCGCCGCTGGGCATATAGCGAGTGACGCCGCCTTCGGTGCCGGAGGCGAGCAGGTTCTTGAGGCGAATGTTGGCAAAGGTGCCACGAGTCATCACGCGATCGTTGCCGCGGCGGGCACCGTACTGGTTGAAGTCGACGACATCGACACCGTTGTCCAGAAGGAATTGGCCGGCAGGGGAGTTCTTCTTGATGTTACCGGCGGGGGAAATGTGGTCGGTGGTGACCGAATCGCCCACCATGACCAGAACGCGGGCGGCCTTGATCGGCCGCAGCTTGCCATCGGAAGCCGCGCCGGTAAAGAAGGGGGGTTCCTGAATGTAGGTGGATTTGTCATCCCAGGCGAAGAGTTCGCCTTCTTTCACGTCGATCTGTTGCCAGAGCGGGTTGGTGCTGACATTGGCGTATTCCTTGCGGAACATGGCCGGGTCGACCGACTTCCGTACGGCATCGTCGATTTCTTTCTGGGTCGGCCAGATGTCGCGGAGGTAGATGGCCTGCCCCTTGTCGTTGGTGCCCAGGGGATCCTTGGTGAGGTCGATTTCTACAGTGCCTGCCAGCGCATACGCGACGACCAGCGGCGGCGAGGCGAGATAGTTGGCCTTGGTCAGCGGGTTTACGCGGCCTTCGAAATTGCGGTTGCCGGAGAGAACGGCGGCCGCGACGAGGTCCTCGGCCTCAATGGTCTTGGTGACTGCATCCGGCAGGGGGCCGGAATTGCCGATGCAGGTCATGCAGCCGAAGCCGGTGTTGTGGAATCCGAGATTCTCCAGATAGGGGAGCAGGCCGGCCTTTTCGTAATAGTCGATGACGGTACGGCTGCCGGGAGAGAGGCTAGGCTTGACGTAATCGGGAACATGCAGGCCCTTCTCAACGGCCTTCTTTGCCAGAAGACCGGCGGCCAGCATGACGCTGGGATTGCTGGTATTGGTGCAACTGGTGATGGCGGCAATGACGACAGAACCGTGGGTGAGTTTCTTCTGGCCGTTCAATGGCACCGGCTGCTTCTTGAACTGCTCGACGAGGATGGACTCGAAGCCCTTGCGGACGTCGGGCAGCAGAACGCGGTCCTGCGGCCGTTTGGGGCCGGCGACACATGGCTTCACGGTGGAGAGATCCAGTTCCAGCAGTTGGCTATAGCGGGGTTGGACGTTCTTCTGACGCCAGAAGCCCTGTTCCTTGCAGTAGCGCTCGACGAGGTCGATGTTCTTCTCATCCCGGCCAGTGAGACGCATATAGGCGAGGGTCTGCTCGTCGATGGGGAACAGGCCGATGGTGGCACCGTACTCGGGCGACATGTTGGCGATGGTGGCACGGTCCGAGACGGTCATGGAATCCAGGCCATCGCCGAAGTATTCGACGAATTTTTCCACGACACCATGCTTGCGGAGTATCTGGGTGACCGTCAGGACCAGGTCGGTGGCGGTGGCGCCTTCGGGAAACTGGCCGGTGAGGCGGAAACCGACAACTTGAGGGGCGAGCATGTAGATTGGCTGCCCAAGCATGCAGGCTTCCGCTTCGATGCCGCCAACGCCCCAGCCGACGATGCCCAAGCCGTTGATCATTGTGGTGTGCGAGTCGGTGCCAACCACCGAGTCTGGCAGCGCCACGCCATCGCGCACCATGACAACGTGCGCGAGGTATTCCAGGTTGACCTGATGGCAGATGCCGTTGGAGGGGGGCACAACCCGGAAATTGTCAAAGGACTTCTGAGCCCACTTGAGGAACTCATAGCGCTCGCGGTTGCGCTCGAATTCCATCGCTACGTTCTTGCCCTCGGCATCGGTCTGGCCGAAGTAGTCAACCTGGATGGAATGATCGATGACGAGATCAACGGGCACCAGCGGGTTGATCTTGCGCGGGTCGCCACCGTTGCGTTTCATGGCCGAGCGCATGGCGGCCAGATCGACGGTTGCCGGAACGCCGGTGAAGTCCTGGAGAAGGACGCGGGCGGGCTTGAAGGGGATCTCATCCGAGGGGATGGCGGCGGCATCCCAGTTCGCAAGCTTGGCGATGTCACCTTCTGTCACCTGGAAGCCATCGCAGTTGCGCAGGCAACTCTCCAGAAGAACCCGAACGCAGTAGGGGAGGGTGGCGATGTTGCCGAAGCCCTGTCTTTCCAGTTGCGGCAGGCTGAAGTATTGCAGGTTACCGGCCTTGGAGGTCAGGGACGATGGCTTGCTGCGTTGGATTGTCATGGTTGGGAACCTCGCTTCCGCGGTACTTTTGTCAGCTAATGGCACCAAGAGGATGCGAATAATAGTAGGGGGCGGCTGGCGGCTCAAGCCGGACCGCCTTATATCGCGGTTTCCACGTTTGCGTGACCAGAGGAATGCGTGGTGCTTTACACTGCCTGGTGCTGCGGTTATTATCCTCGCCTCTTTTCAGCACAGAGCGTTAAGAGAGGAAAGATCAATGGGTTACAAGCTAAAGCCAAACAAAAGTGTCTTGAAGCGATTCAAGATCACCAAGACTGGCAAGGTTAAGCGGCATCATAGCAAGACCTCACACCTGATGAGCGCCCGCAGCCCCGCGAAGAAGCGGCAACTGCGTGGTACTGAGATTGTGGCCGAGGGCTTTGCAAGGAACATCCGCCGGCTCGCGGGTGCATCGCACCTTAATCCGATTCGCGCAGCGCACATGAAGGCTATCAAGGCCCGCAAGGCTGCTGCCGCGATTTCCGCCGCCACCAAGTAGAATGACTCAGACTCAGACACAAGTTGCCGGTGAGTCTCTCCGGCACAGCTATGCCACCTACCGCCATATGGCGGAGGTTTTATAAAAGTGCCTCTGGCTCTTTAGAGAAAGGACTGTCCTATGCCTCGTGTAAAGATCGGCCCGGTACACGCCCGCAAACGCAAGCGCGTGCTCCGCAGAGCCAGTGGTTTTGTCGGTGGGCCTGGCACGCTGTACCGCGTTGCCCTGGAATTCACCCGCAAGGCCGACGTATATGCCTATGAGCATCGCCGCCAGAAAAAGCGGAACTTCCGTAGCCTCTGGATCACCCGCCTGAATGCTGCCCTGAAGCAACGCGGAGTTGCGTATAACCGGTTTGTTCCGGCCGCGGTCGCCGCGGGGATCGAACTGAACCGCAAGATGCTCTCGGAACTGGCGGTTACTGACCCGGCAGCCTTTGATAAGGTTGTCGAACTCGTGAAGCCGCACCTCGCAAAATAAAACAGCTCGTGCTGAAAAGAAAGAAGGCAGGCTTGGGTCTCCAAGCCTGCCTTTTTCGTTACCTCGGGCAGTATCTATCCCAGACGCAATCCGCCGGCATGTGATGCCGACGCTGCCTGCCTTCGCAGGCCGCCGACCGCGAATCCGTACAGACACTCCCAGTCAGTGCCGACGAGTTCGAGCGATTTCTTCAACTCATCGTCGGCAAAATCGCCTGCGGCACAGCATTCGATCCCAAGCGCCGCGCACGCCAGATACAGCCGCTCGGATGCAATTCCTGCCTCAACATGCGCCAGCCGATATGCATCTGGTCCAGAGCAGTTCATCATGTACTTCAGGTTGGCGCACATGACACACACGGCTGATGCCTCCGAGCACATCGCCTGGTCGTGGAACAGGTATTTTGCATCGTAGCGGTAGTCGCCATACCGAACCGGAGTAAAGCGATCGTGGTTTGCATGGTAGTACCACACGCCCGGCTGGACGCCGGTCACCCCATGCACGTACCAGAACGGCCGGACAATCCCCATATGCGGTCCTTCGGGCAAGATCGGGTAGTAGCTGCCCCCTCGAAACGCGGCGCGATTCAGCGCGGCGAAATGGTCGCGGGAAATCCCGCTGGGGTCGAAATCCCGGATGCTCCTGCGGTCCTTGATGGCCTGCGGCAGCCCCATGTCTGTGGAAATATCGGTAGCCGCCAGCGGAATCATCTGCGCGTTGAACATTGGGCACAATTCCGTATGCGGCGGCCGTATGGCAACAACGCCAACTCCCGGACCAACACACTGCTCATGGACGGCGCGGATATCCGGATGATCGGTGGTAACAGGGAACTCTTGCGGCCGGGGAATGGGCGCGAGTAGGGCACTGCCAGCTCGTTTGGCCGGAGGTTCAATGGACCGTACGGCATGATCCCCCCATGCAACAATTCCCTGGACCGGCTCGAACTCGCTAAAGGGCGCAGTCTTCGGCAGACCGATCAGTTCGCGGGAATTCCGATCGTTGGTATGCAGACGTATGACCGTCTGTATCCCCAACCCGGTCGCTACGAGCGACAAGTTCTCTATCAGGTGCCCGGCATCAATTGCCGCGTAACGATATGCGCGGGCGCCATACTTCCAGGCGCAGCGCCACATCACCGATGAGACCAGCAGCACCGCAGGCGTTGTCTTGAGGAAGTCCAGATCGGGACGGCCCCGCGTCAGTTGCGCGATCGACTCCCATCCTTCGCGCAGCTTGCGGAGTGAGAATTCCTTGGCGGAGAAGTGGTACAATCCTGGATCCAACTCGGCGATCCCCAAGGCCAGAACATATGTTTCGCATGGATATAGCCCCCCGGCGGACGGATATGCCCGCAGAATGCGCGAACCTCGCGCATCGCTCACTTTACCGGTAATTCCCGCCGCCATGTGCAACCAGGTTGCCAAAGTCTGCAGGTTCTGCGGCGGTGAGGTGAGGCTCTCGGGCAGGGCGGCCTTTCCCATCGACATCAGTCTGAGGGTCCCGACGGGCATATCCAAAAGCCGCGTAGGCAGAGGGCTGCGGGGATGGTCGCCAAATACACGGAACTGATGCGGCCGCTGTTCGCCAAGGGGCGCCGGTTCGGCCGGTAGAGGAGCTTTAGTTGATTCGTGGAATGCGCAGACCGTTTCTATCCGTGAGGTTACCCCAGACGGGCTTGCATCACCGCTCCACGTATCAACCGAAACTTGCGCCGCGTTAAGCACCAGCGAGGGCCCTCATTTCTTTGTCAAAACCGCTCCTCGATATCTTGGCTAAACAGATATGTGCCAAGACCTGATCCATCAACGTCGTCATAGATATGAAAACACGGAATCCTGAAGTTCAGGACCGCCTGCACTTCGCGAAACTCCGCATTGTTGAACTTTCGTGGATTATAGGCGGATAACGACAGAAACGCATACAGAAGTCAGGGAGGACCAGCTTGATGGCTCTTACTGCCGCCTCCCAAACGTCCGATAATGTATATTATGTTATGTTTTGTCGGCAATGCGAACCGGAATCGACCGTTCGCCATTACTGCCCAGTAGAGATGTCGCAAAAATGAGTCTTTCCGCTCGCCAGCGGCACGTCTTGAGCCTAGGTTGGAGTTTCGCCCCTGCCGCGGTGCCACTTTACCGGCCGGCAAAGGCGTCTCGGACGTATCGGACGTCGCGAGCCATGACCTTCTTTTCTTTGAGGTCATATGCGAAGACAGCCAACTGTCCGGTTTTGTTGTCAAGGATATATAGGGCATCGCCCCCGGTTTGCATGCGGGTTGTTACCGCCTGGTAATCCCTGCCCGCAACAACCGCCTCGGCGGTCGCCGGAGTCGGCGAAATCATGTTCGCAAAGACCAGCACGACCGCGGTGATGCTCAGTGTCACGATGCTCAGTGTTTTTCTGTCCATTGTCGTCCTCGTGTGCAGATGATTCGTAGTTGCGCGGAGAATCGCCCTGTTATCTCTACTTCCGTCGCTTCGCACCCGCACCGACATCCTGGGCCGCCTCGAATACACGCAGCAGATCGGTCGGTGGCATCACCCCCAAACGTCCGGCTGCATCGTCGTAGGCCAATGCACTCATCTGACCATTGCTGGAATCAATGACATAGACGATACCGCGATCAAGGCCCAGAACGGTGCCGGGGATCAGAATGTAATCGGCCGGACGCTCAGCCCGTTGTGCCACCGCAGTATTGGGCCTGATTCGAGGGAACACGAACATCGCAAGCAACGCGATGTTGATCCCGATCAGGCACCAGGTGATCCTTGATTTCATCGCCATCGGACCTCCCTTGACAAAAGAACCATGCTGCAGTCAATCCTATGCACGCCAATCAGTCCAGGTGCGTTCGCTTGGCATTGAGGAACAACGGACCGACACAGAAGATCCCCAACACGGCCAGAACCGCCCATGCCCCGGCCGTTCCTGCCGGGGCCAGCCAGTATGAGTTCGGGTATCCGTAAAGCCTCGCATCCAGTTGTTCCAGTGCTTCCGCGGCCATCAGCGATGCCGAGGAGCAAACCATGACGATGAAGACAAGCGTCAGAACGCGCGGTAGTTGTTTTCGCATACTCTGATCTATCATAACATGTCTTCCATCGGTCGGGCAAGAGAACGAAAGTCAGCAATTGGAAGAGCGACCGTTTCCCACTTTGCCGAGCGCTGCCGCATGAATTGCCGGTATTCCTGCAGTTCGACCGCGAACATCCAGTACCAGCGGCCTTCGTGCTGGAACATTCCCTTTTCCGGGACCAGGGGCGGATCGATCCAATAGACGAACACGAGCACCGCGCGGAACCCTTCGCCGAACACCTGCTCCCACTGCAGCAGGTCATCCACATCCTGCCGTGTTGCCCATGTTTGGAAGCTTCCAGCGCCGGATTTGCCCCGCATCTGCCGACCTTTTATGTCGGCCAGCAGATTGAAGCGAGATTTGCTGTAGACCACGAAGTCAAAGCTCTTGAGTTTCGCGTTGGCAAACACAGCACGCTTGGCCTCATCCACGGCAACACAGGGTATCCCGTGATGGCGAAGCAGTGCCTCAAAGGCGGCCTCATAGTGCACTTTACGGTCGGCCATAGCTCGATCCCACCTTACCTTGCACTGGAAAAGATACCGTGGAGGCCCCTGCCGGCATAGCGCGACATCTACACTAGCGACATTTACACTTGCCGCAAACGAGCTGCGACTGCACACTCTATCGCCGACACAGTTGCGAAAGCTCGCTCAGACCATCCTCGTAACTTCCGTGCTGTTGATCGCAGCCGCAGTCGCGGCTGCGCCATTGGTGTGGATGCTCGCCAGGTCTTTACAAAGCGACGCCGCCGGCGTGTCACCAAGCCACATCACGACCGACCATTACCAGCGACTGCTGAGTTCCTATCCGGTTGGCCGATGGCTCTCGAATTCGCTGTTTATCGCGGGAACGCAGACGCTGATTGGCGTCGTCGCTGCAAGCCTTGCCGGGTATGCACTGGCCTGGCACCGGTTCCGCGGACGGCGAATTCTGTTGGGCCTGCTGATCGCCACATTGCTCTTGCCCGCCCAGGTGGCGCTGCCAGCAAGCTGGAGCCTGATGCGTCACCTGCATTTACTGGACAGCTATCTCGGGCTGCTGATCCCGGCCGCGTCCAGCGCCTTGGGTGCCCTGCTGTTCCGCCAGGCGTGTCTGCAGATACCTCCCGAGTTGCTGGATGCGGCGCGGATGGATGGCTGTTCGGAGTGGCGGATCTGGTGGGAGATCGTCCTGCCCGTGGTGCAGCCGACGCTGGTAACGTTTGTCGTACTCAGTTTCACAGCGAACTGGAATGCATATCTCTGGCCGCAGATATTGCTGCAGGATGAACAGCGCTACACCCTGGCAATGGGCATGGCTACACTTTCGGCGCTGCCAAATCAGCGCCTCGATCTGGGATTGATGCTGGCGGCAACCGCCCTGTCCGTTCTGCCGGCATTCGCGTTGTTCCTGGCCGGCCGTGGCAGTCTGCGCGAGACCATCACGGAAGGGACGGGTAAGTAGTTGTTTGTAGTGTGGGCGCAAGCCCACGGTGGGCGTTCCCGCACGGACCATATGCATCGGCGTCTTGCCCCGCCGCTACGGTACGAACGAACTACTTCCCTTTACGGTCTCTTTTCTGAGGGGTTTGCTTCTGTTGCGCTTGTTTCTGCGCGTTCTCGGCCATGGTCATCACCTGATTCCACCACTTGCCGATTAAGCCCTTGGGCGGCTCTGGTTCCACTTTGCCGTCAGCTCTGCGGCGAGCGCCGCGGGTTGCCGGGGCATCGATGATCACCGGGCCAGCCACGGCCAACGCGGCCTCTTGCGCCCGGATATGTTTGCGAATCCACCAGCTCTCCATGATTCCAATCGTGGTGCTGGTCAGGATGTACAGATTCAAGCCCGCCGGTCCACCGTACAGCATCAAGGGGAACATCAGCACCATCATCCACCGCATCATTTTCTGCTGCTGGACCTGCTCCGGCGTGGTCGCCGGCTGCTGGGGCTGGATCTTCTGTTGCCCGTAGAAGACTACTGCTAGCAAGAGCGGAAGAATGTTGATCCCATCAATGTGGATGAAGAAGAAGCTGACGGGTTCAAACTTCAGCAGGTGATCTGGGCGGGCCAGATCCTTGATCCAGGTGTAGCCCCACAGGAACGGCGCCAGCCGCAGTTCAAATGTGTTCTGCAGGCACGACCACAGCGCCACCCAGATGGGCATCTGAATGAACATCGGCAGGCACCCCAGCATCATGCCTGGAGCATATTCCTTCTGGAACTGCATCATCGCCCGCTGCTGCTCCTCCGGGTTATCCGCATATTTCTTCTTGATACGCTCCATCTCCGGAGCCAGCTTGCTCATTTTGTGCATGGAGATGGTGCTCTTGCGCGTGAGGGGGTGCATGACCACGCGCACCACGATGACCAGTGCGATGATGGCCAGACCCCAGTCGCGAAGCACCAGATGGAATGCCCGAAGCATCCACACCATCGCGCCCATCAGCGGTGTGATAATCGCCGCGGGGCAGCACCAACTGCTGTTCACGAGCGATGTGGCGTATTCGCGCGGATACACATCGTAGTAGCCGTTGTTGAGGATCGAGCGTGCCTTGGGCCCGAAGAATACCTGCATGTCCAGGTTCATCGGTGTGGCATCCGCCAGCTTTATTGATCTGGTCTGGAAAAGCATCTCGGCCGTGATCTTCGTCGGGTCATCGGCATGGATCGACTTGACCTGCACTGTGTCGATGAATTCCGCCGTTCGCAGCGGATCTTTGGCAACCGGCAGGACCAGCGCGTCGAAATAGGTGCTGGTCATGCCTGCCCAGATCAGCGGCCACCCCTTGGAAGACTGGGCGACCTGAATGGTCTGCTTGCTTCCGGTCAGGGACTCCAACGCATGTGCCTCGGCTTTGACCTGCGCTGCCCCCTTGTAGTCGGGATTGTCGTTGTATCCTGCCAGCACGTTGCGATCGGGTCCGCGATCCACTTCGCGCGGCGGCATGACCGGTCCGTCAACTCCCAGCACGACGTCCAGCGGTGCGCCCGACAGATTCGTCAGCGTATGTCGCACAAGCGCTTCATACCCGCCGGCAGGCGATTTCGTCGGCTGGATCTCGAAGCGCTTGCTGATCCTCAGCATTGGCTTCTCATTGCCGATCTCGATGGCATACACCGCAGCCTGCGGGTCTTTCTCCACGAGATTCCAGTCCGTGTTGCCCAGGTCAATCTGCTGGCCGTTCACTCGAACAAACGCGGTAGCCATGGACGCCTGGCCGCCATCGGTGTGCTGCTGAAACACATACGGTTCATTGTGCTGATCGAGACTTCTGGGGAACTGATTCAGCGCCACACGAATTATGGAGGCTCCTTTGGGATCCAGATCCACGCCCATGGACCACGTTGGATCTTTCCATTCCGCCGAACCCAGCACAGCGGCCGATGCGGTGCCCCTGCCCAGGATGCGCAGGCCCCCTGCCAAGGGCCTGGTCACCCCGTCCGGGGCCAGGGTCGCTGGCGCGGGTTGTCCTCCTGCTTCCACCGGTCGCGTTGCCGTTGCAGCCTGTACCTGCTGCGTCTGCGGCTTGCTCTCTATATCCCAGCCGAACTTCTCTGCCATCAGACGATAGGCGAACTGCCACCCAAGAAGGATGGTCAGACAGATGACCATGAACACGACGAACCGCTTATTATCCATTGAACGCTATCCTACCTGCCATCCAGCAGACGAGCTGCCAGAAATGCATCAAGTTCGGGCACGGCCTCAATCTTCTTGACCGTGGTTTTGACGTCATAGTTCAGACGCACGAACTCAACTTGATTGTTGTCGACCACGATATAGCTCGATCGCGGGTCACGATCGCGTGGTTGGCCGACGCTCCCCACATTGATGATCGCCTTCTCGTCCGTAATCTCAAACCGATAATCCAGCTCATCGGGCGTGTAGAAATCCGGCCCTTCCAGGAAGACGCCCGGCACATGCGTATGCCCGACGAAACAGAGCCGATCTACGCGTTCAAACATCGCGACAAACTTCCCGGGATTCGTGTAGATGTCATCGGGGAAGATGTACTCATTGATCGGCCGGCGCGGACTGGCGTGCAGCGCCACATACTGATCGGTCTTTACCCGCGGTGGCAGTTGCCCCAGGAACCTCCACCGCTTGCTCCGCACCTCGGCATTGGACTCCTGCTCAAAGCATCGCCGGGTCCAGTACGACGCCGACTCAGCGCCGGTGTTGAAGTTGTATGGTTCATAGAACACGGCAAAATCGTGGTTGCCCATCAGAGCGGCCTGGCAGGTCTCCATGACCAGATCGAGACATTCGCGGGGATTGGGTCCATAGCCAACCACATCACCCAGGCAGAGAATCTCCGTGATGTTGCGCTGGCGGATATCTGCCAGCACAACGGAGAGTGCCTCCAGATTCCCGTGAATGTCACTGATAATTGCAAACATTGGTCGATCCCGGCGTTTTGAGAAACGGGTCGATGCATCAGGCCTGCTGGTGCGCACCTCGCCCGCCACATCGTCCCGAGCAGCGGATGTTACGGACCACTGCCACCAGCGTCAATTCAGGCGCTGCGCCGCTTCGGACCAGCCCCCCTACCGCCTGACCTCGACCGCCTTGAGCATCACGGTGTTTCGTGGGTTCAGGTACAGTCCGGCCACATTATCGCGGAAGAGACAGGCGTTGACGTAGTGATAGAGGGGGATGATCGGCTGCTCCTGGATCAGGAGTCTCTCCGCACGCTCGAAGATCCGCAGACGCTTCTGGGCATCAGCCTCAACAGACGCCTCATCCAACAGCTTGTCATACTCCACGCTGATCCATCCCGCATCGTTGTTTTCACTATTCGACCGAAAGTAGTCCATGAACGTGGAAACGTCATTGTAATCCCCCGACCAACTTGCCCTGGCAACCGCGTACTTTCGTTTCTTGAGGTCTTCTCGGAACGTCTTGATCTCCAACTGCTCCAGTCCCACATCCACACCCAGGTTCTCCAGCCACTGCCGGCGCACATACTGTGCAATATCGCCATGCTGGAACTCGCCGTTGAAGAGGATCGATATCTGCGGAAATCCCTTTCCCTGCGGATAGCCCGCCTGTGCCAGAAGTTCCCTGGCCCTGAGCACATCTTCAAGCCGTTGATCCGGCGGATGATAGCCGGGGAACACTCCTGGCGGGATGAAACTGCATGCCGTCGCCTCTCCCAGCCGCGTGATCGAATCCACGATCGGCTGCCGCTTCACTGCCAGGGCGAATGCTTTCCGGACACGGACATCGCGGAACGGGTTGGGTCTGCCATCCGACAGCTTTTCCTGGCAGTTCAGAGAGTAGAAATACGTGCCGAATCCTGGGAATACATGCATGTCCGGCCGCTTGCGGGCATAGAGCTCCGACCCGATCGAACCCGTGGCATCCGTCAGCCAGTCGACCGCCCCACTGTCATACTTCAAGAATGACCACATTGGATCGGTCCCGATCAGAACATCGATAGACCGGGATTTCACGTTGGTGCGGTCCCAGTAATACGGGTTTGCCTCCAGCCGCAGTTTCTCATGGAAGTTCCAAACCGTCAGGCGATAAGCGCCGTTGGTCACCAGATTGGGCGGGCGGGTGAACGCCTTGGCATAGCTGTGCGACCTGGGATCACGGAAACTCCGCATGGACTTCTCGTGGAGAGGCCAGAATGGAGTAAATGCGCACAGATCCGGAAAATACACAACCGGGTGTGCCAGGGCCACCTCCAAGGTCGTCTCATCCCTGGCTTTGATCCCCACGGTAGCGAAATCAGCGGGCTTGGCAGCTCCAAAGTCCTCGCTGTACTGCTGTGCCCCTTTGACCGCGTAGAAGAGATAGGTATAGTCCCCGGGCTCTTCGAGCATGCGGCGCCAGGCAAAAACAAAGTCCTGCGCCGTCACCTGATCGCCGTTGCTCCAGCGGGCATCATCGCGCAGGTGGAACGTGTAGAGGGTGTCTCGGTTGGTGATGTCAATGCGTTTGGCCACGCCGGGTATCGGTGCCAAGGTCTGGGGATCCATGCCGTACAGACCTTCCCACAGACCAAAGCCAATGCGGATATCCTGAACCCAAGACATCCGATTCGGGTCGAGTGTGCCTACCTCCCCACGGTTGATGAAGGTGAAATCCGCGCGACCAGAGCGGACATTGCCCGACCAGGCAAATGCCCCCAGCAGCAGCCCGACCAGCAGGAGGAAAATAAGTCCAAACCGCAGCATTTAAGACCAGCATGCGGCCTGGCAAGGAGCCATCTATTTGGCCGCCGGAACCTTGACGCCCTTGAACTCAGCCGCAAGCACCGCCACAAGCCCGTCGCATGCCTGGATAATCGAGGCGCCGTCGTTCGAGGGTTGGAGTTTCATCACGGCGGCTGCGGCGTTAGCCAGGTTCGTCTTCCCACCTGCATCGGCAATGACGCGTACGGCACTGCCAACCAATTTCAGCGTCTGTACTATGTCTTCACGATCAGGTTGATCCTCTTTGGAACTCAAGGCTTCGGCGCGGCGTGATCCGCGTGAAAGCAGGTCAACAATCAACTGAGTCGTAACCAGTCGCTGCGCCGGGGTCTGCGCTTTCCACACCACGCTGTCAACCAGGAAACCCGTAGCCAGTGTATCTTCGACCGGAACATCGGGGATTCCATCCTGGTACTTGGCCAGTCGCGCTGCCAGCAGTTTCTGTATATGTGGGATCGTTACCTGCAGCATCGGTTCGGTCAGGGATTCGCGCTCCTGGGTGATATTCAGCCGCAACGCCTCGTATCCCGCCTGCGCGACCGCTCCGGAAAGATTGTCCTGAATCGCCGAAACCAGACCGGTAACCAGCTTATCATCGGCCACAACCTGAGCCCGCATCTGCGCCAGGATCAACGGCCTGGCAGCTTTTGCTCCCCAGAGGACCACCGGATCCATCTTGTCCGCGAGAATCTTGATTACGATTGGCTTCAGTCGCAGATTCTGGGTCCGGTCAGCCACCTTGCCAACGACGATTGCGGCATTCAGACGCGTCAGCATGGACGGATCATCCGTCAGAGGCATCAGTGTCTCACTTAACGCCTGGGCATAGGCATCGACGAATGGGATCGTGGGCGCGGGCTCGCCACCCACCACGGCGGCCACTAATGCATCGCGACCCTCGTCTTTCGCCTTTATGCTCGTACCAGTCATCTTGGCAATCTGTGCCTTCTGGAAAGCAACGATCAAACTGCGCCCTTCATCAGTAACGGTCGTAGCGGACCGAACAGACGAAGGCAGAGCTGATTGCCCGAATGCCTGCCCGACAAGGCTCAGCCCGATCGCCAACATCATTGCAGTCAAACCGCGATTCATGATCTCTCCAGAGCCCGGCCGGCCAATTGCTGCAAAGAAACGATTCGCACGGGACGAACCATCCTCCTTCCAGCCTCAGCTTTAAAAGCCTCAGCGCGAACGCTAACAAACGGTTCGGCGCGTGTCAAGTAAAGCTGCGTTCGCAATGTGGGGTTTTCATCGACGGTCATCGCTATTTCTTCACTCCGACTAGCCCTCGGCCCGTTGCCGTGGCTTCGAAAGCGGCTCGGAACGCCGTCGCCGCCTGCTGGTGGTCGCCCTTCTGCTGATACGCTCTGCCTAAGTCGTACTGCACTTCGGCCGGGTTCGGATTGAGTTTCACCGCCTCTTGCAGGTAGACGATGGCCTGATCCACCTGTCCCTGTGCCAGGGCGGCCTTGCCGCGCAAGAGATTGAACTGCCAAGGCGCTATTGTCGCCGGCTCCAGGCCATCGATCAATGTCATCGCACCCTTCGCATCTCCCTGCTGCAAAAGCACCTTCGCCATGGCTACTTTCAGAGGAACGCTACCGGGCTCACGCTTCAGGCCTTCGCTCAACTCGCTGCGTGCTTCGTCCAGGCGGCCCTTATCGAGCAGGCGCTCGGCAACCTGCAGATGCCGTGATGCCATCTGCTCATTGCTGTCGCCGACAACGTTGCTGGTGGCCAGTTTCTGCGCCAGCGCCGCACGATCGATCCTGCCGGCCGCGAATGCCAGGTAGGCGCCGAATTCATTCGCATAGCTGTTCGACACGCCGGCCAGATGTGCGACCTGCTCCCCCCCGGCATTGGCCACTACCGTGGTCGGCCAGACGTGGATCTGCATCTGCCCGCTGGCCGTGTACTCCGGATCCAGCACGACCGCTCCAGGCCACTGCAGTTGCTGTGTAAGTTTCTGCGCGGTGACCTGATCCTGGTGGCCGGACAGGACCAGGATGCTTTGCACCTTGCCCGTCGCCTGAATGACCGGCAGCGACTGCCGCACCGCCTGCTGGCTTTGCGGCTGATCAGCCCGGACAAACAGGATCACCGTCGGCCGATCGCCCGCGGGCACGACAATCTTCTGGCCCTGCAGATCAATCGTTGACCACTTCACAGTGGGAGGGACATCAGCGGCCGGCGCTGATGACGGAACCGGCGCTGTCTGGGCCACAGCGCTGATCGCAAGTGCAAGACTTGTTGCAGCGGTTATCAGGTTACGGAGTTTCATGGTTGGTGTCCTAACTAGAGCACTGGCGTAGCAGGTGCCACGGGCGCAGCCGGCGTTGCGGGAGCCGCGGGAACTGCCGGCAACGTCACCGGAGTCTGTGGCTTCTCACGGTCATACGCAAGTGGCTTGTGGCAGCCGGGAGCACAACTGCCGCCGGTCTCGCTCTTGGCATAGTTGATGGGCAGGTTCCAGTTTCCGTATGGGACCGAATCGCGGATGTGGAACGACTGTCTGCTGGCGTGTGTCTCGTGGCACGCCCGGCAGGTTCGCCCCTTGTCCACCTTGTTCACGTGCACAAAGTGCAGGTTTCGCTCGCCATTCCGAAAGTTCGTCAGACCTTTGGTCTGCTCCATCAGCACCAGTTGCTGGTCATGGCATAGAAAGCACAGATCATACTTCGCCACTGCGAACGGCTGGTAGAACGACTCCGGATACGGTTTGGCAAGCAGCCGTGAAACATCGCTGCCATGCACATTATGGCATCCCGAGCAGTTGCCATCCCGGATCGGGCCGTGTTTCATTTCGTTTGGGTCCAGCACCTCTGCCACCGACGCCACCGCGCGGCCATCGGCGACCTTCACCGGCTTGTCGTGGCAGGTCAGACACACCTTCAGCGGCGCGGCTTTCATCAGCCTCGCGACACTGCCGCCGTGTGGGGTGTGGCAATTCAGACACGCCTGTTTGTCCGTAACCACGCTGTGCTTGTGCGCAGATTCGGTGGCTTGGGTCTTGATCTTCTCATGCTCGTGGCAGCTCGTGCACAATTGCAGCGGAGCGGCCTTGATCTGCTTGGGGAAGTCACTGGCGTGCGGATCGTGGCATTGGCTGCATTCGCCATCGGCGACCGGCCTATGCACCACCTGCACTTTCTTCATCTGTTCGCTCATCTCCTTGTGACAGGTCAGGCACAGTTGTCTGCCCTCGGCTATCAGCAGTTTGGGATACTGCGCCGTGTGCGGCTTATGACATGCCTCACACGCGCCGGCCGCCACCGGACCATGCACCACCTTTTTGTCTCCAATGACATCTTTGTGGCACTGGCTGCAGACCTGGTTCATTGAACCGCCACGCAACGTCTTGACGGTGTTGCCACCATGGGGATTGTGGCAAGGCAGGCAATCGCCGGTCTGTACGGGCTTGTGCACCACCGGCGCCGTCAGTTCCATCTTGTGGCAGAACGTGCAGATCTCCGTCTTGGGCCTGGCCAGTTCGAACTTGTGGGTCTTCTCGTCAGTCAGCTTATGGCAGGCATCGCACGCATTGACGTTTACCGGACCATGGATGATCTTGTAGTTCTTCACATCGGCGTGACACTGCGATGTCACGCAATTCGCCAGCGGAATTGCCGTCGTAGGGGCGGCCACACTAGTCACCGGCGCAGGCGAGGATGCTGCCGGCTGAGGCGGTACGGGCGCGGGCGCAGGTTGCGCCAGGCCGGAATTGACCATCAGCCACGCCAGAACCAGCCCGGATAAAGGGAGGCGGAAAATCGACCGCTGCATACCTGCGTTCCTCATTGCTGTCCTCCACCCGCCGGGCGGGTCGTGGCCGATCGGCTGTAAGTCTGACTCTGGTGGCAGCCCGGAGAGCATCTTCCGCCGTCGGACCGCCGCTCATACCGGATCGGCATTGCCCAGGTCGACCCCTCAAATGGCACCGAATTCGCCATGTGATTCGGCAGGTCGCTGCCATGGATCTCATGGCATGCCTTGCAAGTCCGCCCCTTCTCGCTCTGATGCACATGCACATAGTGCAGGTTCCGCGAACCATCGCGGAAGTTCGTCAGCGTAGTCGTCTGCTGCTTCAATACCAGATCCTTCTCGTGGCACGTGAAACACAGCGCGTAGGTCTGCACGTCAAACGGAGCGTAGAACGATTCCGGGAATGGCTGGCGCAGCAGCGACCCATTCTCGCTCCCGTGAGCCTGGTGGCATGCTGAGCAATCACCAGCACGGATCGGACCATGCAGGTTCTTTCCAAGCAATGATGGCGCCACCGCCGCAATCGTCCGGCCATCGGCCGCGCGGATCGGCTTCACGTGGCATGCCGCACACACGTTGTCCATCCGCCCCTTGAGCAGGTGCTCACCATTGGAGAGATGCGGATCATGACAGTTGGCACAACTTGCCCCATCATGCACCGCCGAGTGCTTCACCTTTGCCTGCGCGATCTGTTTCTTCACGTCATCATGGCACGCCAGGCAGGTTACCTCCGTGGATGCCTTTAATTCGCGAGGGAAGTCCGTTGCATGCGGGCTGTGGCACTGCAGACAGTCTTTCTTCACCGGATCATGCACATGCTTCGTGTCCGCCATCCGCTTCTTCATGTCGGTGTGGCACATCAGACAGTGCTCGGATCCGCTCCCGCCCCGCAAGAGCCGCTTTACATCCGACTCATGGGGCTCATGGCAGAGAGTACACTGACCCGCCGCAAATGGCTCGTGGGCAAACTTCTTCAGCGGCACATCGTGGCACTTGCCGCACAACTGCTGAATCGAGTCGGCCTTGATCAGGAACTTCGTGCGCGACACATGCGGATCGTGGCATGCGATGCATCCCTGCTGCTGCACCACCTTGTGCTGATGCTCATGCCTCCCAATGATGTTGTGGCAGAAGGTGCAGGTGTCGTTGCCCGGTCGCTTCAGGGGGTAGACGTGCCCCCCGGTATCGGCGGCGTGGCATGCATCACAGGCTTTGCTGGCGATCGGGCCATGGATGAACTCAGCGCCGGCAAACGTGGCATGGCATGCGGTTGTCACGCACGATGCATTGGGCGCCAGCGTCGCCGTCGGCCGAGGTGCCCGGACGATCGCCGCCGCGGCAGCAGGCTGGGTGACGGCTGCGGGCTTGGGTTCCTCCCGGCCGCACCCCGCGCACAGGGCCGCCACTGCCAGCATCAGCATGGCGAAGCGGGCGCCTCTTTGTGCCGCGATGCCTCTGGTCATTTCGGCGGCCTCTGGGCCAGGCTGTCCATCACCGTGCCGCATCTTTCCACCGCTACGCTTAGCAGCGCAGTCGAATAGTTCACGTTGTGCACGCCATGTCCAAGCTTCACCAGACGGATGTTGTGCTCGGCATCATCCAGCAGACGCTGTGCATCGAGAAGGACTGTGCCAGTCAGATTCGCAGCATCCACCGCGGCTTTGGCCTTGGCGAATGCCGTTTCCGCCTTGTTCTGGCTGTCGGCAATCGCCACCTTCCACTCTGAGAGTGTCCCGACGTACTTCTCGCCATGGCAGTAGCCGCAGCGTTCTTTCTCGGCGATATAGGTCTGCCCGACAACGGATGCAGTGCTATCGGTGTTGCGGTGGCCGCGATGGCAGGCAATGCAGTCCACCTGGGCCCGCGACATCGGACTGGGCATATCGGCAACGCCGCGCCCGCCGGTTCCGCGGTACAGTTGCAGCGGCCCTCCGTGCATCTGCTCATGGCACTGGTTGCAGGCGCCGTTTTCACCATGCACGAACGCGCCTTTGGAGGTCACCGCCATGTCGGCGGCCGTGGCATCCAGGCGGTGCTCGATCTTAATATGACAGCTTGAGCATTCCAGTTTGTGCTTGCTCACATGGTTCTCATGGACGAACTGCGTGTCATCATATCGCTGCACCTGCGCCAACTGATTGTGACACGTCCAGCAGGTCTGCCGCGGTACCGCGCCGTCACCCTTGATCGTGTCGGAGTGGCAATTCGTGCAGTTCACGCCCCTGCCCACGTACTCGCTGTGATTAAACATGCCTGTCGCCAGGCGGATCTGCTCTTTGGGCGCATCGTGGCACCCCGTGCAACCGCCAACCGCCTGCTCATGCCGGCCATGTTCCAGCCCCTTGAAGTGACATAGGAAACAGGTATCGGTCGTCACCGTGATATGCTGTCCCTGCACGATCTGCGAGTGACATGAAGTGCAGCGAAGCTGCTTGCCGCGCCGAATCTGCGTCAGATGCGGCTTGTGATCGAAGCGGATGGTGACCTTGTCGCCCTTCTCGTTGCGGACCTCCCATTTCACTCCTCCCTCCAGCAGCCGTGTCTCGTGGCAGCCCGAGCGCAAGCACGCCGCATCGTCGATCTGCGCGTGCGGCTTGGAGCCATAGGTCTGAGTGATGTACTTCACGGCCTGAGCGCTGGCCTGCCACTTCCCCTTAATCGTGTTCTCCAGACCCGGAGCGAAGTGGCAGTCAACGCAGGCCACATTCTTGTGGGTCGAAAGATGCCAGGCCTTGTAGTACGGCTCCATGATGTGGCAGGAGTTGCAGAAGGATGGCTGCATCGAGTACTCGGCAAACGCGCCGCCGCCCACAAACATGCTCAGCAGCACAATGACGAAGATCCCCCATTTGTTGGGCACGTACGCGATGCGCTTGCCCGGCCGGTGCCGGACGCCCAACAGTCTCATAGCCAGCGGTTGCCGCGGCGGTGTCTGCGGGGTATTGGGAACTGGTTGATCGTTCTGATCCATGTTCACTCCACGTTCATTGGGTCGTCCCACCCGATCGCACTACATGACGCCCAGACCGGCAAGGATAATCAAGACGGCGATTGCGGTTCCGATCACCATGGCGCTCAGCCCCAGCATCACGGCAATGACACGGTATGACCGCGGTGCCGGCGCCACACGCAAGGCATCAAGTTCGCCGCTGGCTTTCAGGCGGTCATACTCAGCGCCGCGCTCCTCCCTGAACTCTTCTTCCGGAAGCCGGCCGGTGAACATCACATCGTCCACCGGGAACTTCTCCAGGCGCAGATGAGCGTTAAAGAAGTGGATGGTGAAGATGAACCCGATCGCCAATAACGCCTCATACCCGTGCACCAGTGTAGCGATATTGAACACCCATCCAGGCAGGAACCGGGCAAAGAACTCCGGGAACCAGAGCATGAGGCCGGAGATGCCGATGATGCCGGAGCCGCCGACTTCCGCCGTATAGTCGAACTTCTCCCAGTAGGTCCAGCGATCGAACGCCGGCTTCTTGCCGCCGATCAGGAACCACCGGTACATACCGATGAGATCCTTCAGATCCTTCAGCCGCGGCAGCATCGTCGCCGGCCCGAAGATTAGCTTCTTCAGTGTGTGTTTGCGGATCCGGTTCATCAGGCTGAAACCGTGGACCACGAAGTTCAGGATGAGGATGATGGCGAAAATGCGATGTTCGATGCCCGCCGACCTCACACCTCCGAACAGGGAAATCATTCCCTGAGCCCAGTTCTTGTCGGAATAAAGTAGCGGCAGGCCGGTCAGCGCCAGACCAAAGAAGCTGATAATCACAAATGCGTGATTGGTCCGGTCCACCTTGTTGAACCGCTGGATCGATGGTCCATGAGCGTCATGCTTCGGGCGCGGCCCATGTTTGAAGCGTTCGACGAGGGAGCGGAGAAACCAGAATATGCAGTGCAGCCCGAAGAACCCGAATGATGCACTCATCACCACAACGAAGTACAGCCACACTGCGTGCAGCACCGGAAAACGAGCGGCATCGCGGTGGTCGGCATGGGGCTCGAATTCCGCAAAGTTCGCGTTTGCGCCTGGGTGGCATCCCACCGTCTGGCACGTCGCGAGGCGGTTGGCGCCGTACAGACGCGACGCCGGATTGTTCACCGGCTCGATGTCGTGCGCACCATGGCAACTGCTGCAGCGAGCAACGCGTGCCGAACCCAACGCGTTCGTCTGGCCGTGATAGCTGCGCCGATAAGTGCTGTATAGCGACGTTGTTCGCTGAGTGGTGCCCTGCGCCTTGTCATGGCAGGTGCCACACTCACTGACAATATCAAGCAGGAACGCGGGAGTATCCGTTCGCGAGATCTCGTGAGCCGTGTGACATCCGGTGCACGATGGGGCTCGGGGATTGCCCCCTGCCAGTTTTTCGCCGTGGATGCTGTTGTTGTACTTGGCAACCTGTCCCACGTGGCAGTTGCCGCAGGTGCTGGCGACATTCTGGCGGCTCACGGTGCTCTTGGGGTCCGCCGAGGGCAGCACGCGGTGAGCGCTATGGCAATCGGCGCAGGTGGCGGCCTTAACCAGTCCACTCGCAGTCGCCTTCCCATGCACGCTTTCCAGGTAGGCCTGCACCATCCTCGTGGTGGCGCCGGTTTCCGCGTTCTTGACGTCCTGGTTCTTGTGGCACGAGCCGCACAATTTCACCGAGTTGAGTGGATACGTGCGGCTTTGGTGATCCTCCTTGGGACGGATGTCATGGGCGCCATGGCAGGTTGCGCACGTCGGTGCGTTTGGCTCCTTGCGCGCCAGGGCCTCGGCATGCTTGCTCTGAAGATAATCCGACTTCTGCTGCGTGTGACAACTACCCGTGCAACTGGCCGGCTGCAGTTTCGCAGCATGCGGCAGCGTCGCCGCATCGGCATGGCAATTCACGCATGCCATATCCTTGTGGATGGCGCTGGCAAAGGCATCGGGGCCGACGTAAAGCTCCGGCCGCTTGCCCGGTGAGACAGCGATCGTGCCATCAGGATGGGCCACCATCGCTCTACGCTCTTCAGCGGTACGCTGGCCGATCTCCGTCTGCCCATGGCAGTTCAGGCAGCGCCGGTTCTCAATCTGCGACTGGGGAATCTCCACGGCCAACACTGGCTGGGTGAACCCCCCGACCAATCCGGCCAGCAATGCCAGAATAAACATCAACCTGCAGCTTGCCGGATCACACCTGGCCGGCGTCTCGGCAACTGTGGATACATCACGATGGTACATGCCGACCAAATTCCATATGGCAGCCTTGGCTGCTGACCCGCCCGACGTTCCAGTCCTCACATTCAGACCAGGAGCGCTCCGGTTGTATCAAAGCAGCTTGCGTGCCATGACCTGAAGCCGAGACGCGCGCCGAAGCACGGTAGTTAGCGGGGACATTCTCACCGGCCGGTCAATTTGCCGCAAGCAATTCCCGAAAAAGAGAATCTTCGCCGGAACCTTTTCGCATTTCCGGGATGTTAATTCGCCAGGCCCTGTCTGAAAAACCCTTGGCCCCACGATGGGTTTTTCAGACAGGGCCTAGAGCCGGCAGCCGAATCGTGAACGTCGTGCCTTCGCCAACCTTGCTCGTTACCCCGATTTCACCGCTCTGCTTCTTTACCAGGCGATAGCTGATCGACAGGCCGACGCCGGTTCCCTTACCCACCGGCTTGGTAGTGAAGAACGGTTCGAACACCCGCTGCAGATGCTCGTCGCGGATACCGTGCCCGTTATCCGTGACCCGGATCGTACACCACTTCCCGGCCGCCTCGGTCTTAACGATGAGCTTCGGCCCGGGCGTCTCGGCCATCGCGTCCAGAGCATTGGTGATCACGTTTACCAGCACCTGCTGCATCGCATGCGGGATCACCCTCGCTTTACCCGCGTCGGGATCAAACTGCCGCTCCACCTGCACCGCCCTGAACCGCGCATCAAACCGCAGCATGTCCAGCGCCGCCTCCACCATTTGGTTTACGATGGCAATCTCCCAGTTTCCATCTCCAGGATGGGCAAAGGTGGTCATCTGCCGAACAATCTGGTTGATCCGCGTCACTTGTGTCCGCAACGTCTCAATGCCCTTCACATCCGCCTTCTCCGGCCGGCGCTGCATCAACTGCAGCAGCGAGTCCATGCTCGCCAGAGGATTGGCAATCTCGTGCGTTATCCCCGCTGCCATCTGGCCCAGAGCCGCCATCTTTTCTTGTGCGATGATGGTGTCCTGTTGCATGGAAAGCCGCCGTCCAATCCGCCGGATCTCGCGGTTCTGTCGCAGCAACTTTCGCCGCTGCTTGCGTAACGCGCGGGTGATGTGGTTCGCCAGGTGCACCGTCAGCACCAGGGTCATGACCCAGCCCGCAAAGATGATCTGCCGCTCGCTCCCTGGTTCCGGCCAGCGCCCGCTCAGTTTCAGCGTCATCGCCAGCATCACGATTCCGATCGCAGCGCATGCGTAGGCTGTCGCCCGTGGCAGCAGCAGACTCGCAAAGATCATGTGGAACACGTAAAACCCGACCACCGGACTGGCCAGATCGCCGGTCCAGAGCGTCAACAGCGTGAGACACGCCAGATCCACGCACACCTGCGCCCAGGCCACTACGTGCAGCCGCTTCCGCTGCGTCATCGCGCCCGAGCGCACCAGCCACAGCATCGCCACGTTGTAAGCAAGAAGAAACGCGCCCAGGATCAGCATCGATACCGGCCGACTCGCCATCCACGGCACCCATGCCGCCAGCAGGGCGACGACAATCACCCCCGCCGCCGCGGCCCAGCGCAGGCGGATGAACCATGCCAACTGATCCAGCAGAACCGGAGCCGATTCGCCGTGTTGTCCGGCTCTTCTTCGGGACACGATCTGTGATCTTCTGCCACGCATGACCTGTAATCACCTGGACTTCAATGCTCGGAACCTTTCTCCTGAGGCATCTCCTCCTGAGTCGATCGCTCCAGGTCCAGCATCTTCACCCCCTCGACGTAGTCGGTCAGCACGATCCTCCTCACCCGCTTGAGTGCTTCGACGGTATGCTGCATCCGCTCCAGACTCTCCCGGATCTGTCGCAGATACCGTTCCTGTTTCACGTCGCCTCGTGTGGTGCGCTGCAGCAGTTCCAACTGCAGTTCGATGATGGTCATGGCGTTGTTCAACTCATGATTCAGCGTCAGCGCCACCTGCCCCAGCATCTCCAGCCTTCTCTGTTCATTCTGCTGAAGCTGCTGAGCCAGCGAGTTGTACGCATTGGCCAGTTCTGCAAACTCATCCTGATGTTCCAGGTGCACTCGATAATCAAACTGCTCACGCGCCAGCGCCCGGCTGGCTTCCACCAGCCGATCCACCGGCCGCAACACCATCGCTGCCGCGCGCAGCAATAGCACAATCGAGATGTTGATCAGGAGCAGGAACGCGATCGCCAGTCCAAGCACCACGACCCGCAGCCGCCGCACCAATGCCCCCTGCTCGTCTTGCGCATGCTGCCTGACAGACTGGCCAATCTGCACGATGTCCTGGTTCATTCGAATCGCTGACACCAGTGCCGCTTCATTGGCACGCTGCGAAGCCTGCCGGTCCTGGCTCGTCGCCAACGTGCCGACTTGCGCAAAGAACAACGGCATCTGCGAGCGCAGATCTTGAAATGCCGCGCTACTCTCGGATAGCTTGACCTGATATGCTCCGTTCAGGTAATCGACCTGCCCTTGCATCGCCTCCGCCGCATCCAGCAGTCCGTTCAGATGATGCTGCGATCCCGCCTGGATCCGATATAGCTCAGTCTGCGTAATCGCAATCTCGTTCCCCAACTCACTGACTCGATCCACCGCCACCAGCGCCTCAGTCCGTACGTGCGTCAGATCATCCAGCACCCCTTGCAGGAGCACCACCGCGGAGATCGCCACCGCCAGCAGCAGCAGCACCAGACTACCCAGGGTCAAAAGCAGTCGCCGTCGCAGCATGGCTCATTTCACTCCTGAGGGTGTCCTCGGCGCCGGTCCATCAATCCCCAACTGCGACCACTCCGGCCCCAACTTCTCAACGATCTGAAAGATCGTCCCGAAATCCTCAATTCCACACGGCAGGAACCGCTGTGCACCGTATTCCTTCAGCGCCGAACGCCCTTCGGGACTCGCATCCATCTTCAGCAGCGCTGCGGCGATCTCTTTTCCTGTTGTATCGGCCAGATCGCCCCGCACTACCAGTGTGTTCTCCGGGACTTCCCCACTCGTGCCCAGTATCCGCACTTTCCACTGCGGGTTCGCCGCCAGCACCGCCTGCAAACGCAGATCTTTTACGCCAGCCGCTGCCGCTTCCCCATTGAACATCGCGGCGATCGCATCGTCATGCGTCCCCATCCAAACCAGGTTCGGTCGCTTGTCTCCGGTCAGGATGCCATTCTCCGCCAGGGCATACATCGGGAAGAGATTCCCGCCGGTCGTGGTCCGCACCACCGCCAGCTCTTTCCCAGCCAGGTCCGAGACCTGGCGGATCGGCGAATCTTCGGGCACACACAGGACACCGTGATACGTACTAACCCCTCCGGGCAATTCCGTCCTGAGCATTACCCTCGCGCCCATCCGGTCCGCTGCCAGCACCGTCACCAACGACCCCAGGAACGCCGCATCCACCTCCTTATCCTGGAAATCCTTCAGGATGCCCCCATAGCTGCTCATAACCACCAGTTCGATTGGTCGATGCAATTGGCCCTGCAGATAATCCGCCAGAACACGGAAGCGTTTGCGCAGCGCAAAGATGTTCCGTTCCGGCACCAGCCCGATTCGAATCGCCCGCCCTGCCACGGCCGGCGGCGTCTGCACCGCTCCGGCCGCATCGCCCGCGCCTGAGTCCACCACCGGCTCGCGACCAAGCATCACCAGCAGCCCCACCAGTAAGACGAGCAGCAGACTTGCCAGGATGAGCCAGGGTTTCTTCACGCGCTTACCATCCTCAACCTTGCCCGTTCATGTTCTTGCGCCGATCTTCCTCTTCCAGATCCTTGCTGATCTCCAGCTCATCGAGCTTTCGGTACAAGCTTGATATCCCAATCGAAAGGTATTTCGCCGCCTCGGTCTTGTCATAGTTGTGCCGGCGAAGGGTTGCGATGATGTGCTGTCGCTCAAACTCGCGCAGTGCCTCCTTCAGTTCCTCTCCCACATCATCCGATGCGTTCTCGGATGCAAAGGGCAGGTCCTGCACGCTGATCGGCCGGTCATCGGCAAAAATCACCGCCCGCTCGATCACGTTCTCCAACTCCCGCACATTTCCACGCCACTCGTGATTCAGCAGCGATCGCATCGCCCCATTGGTCACGCCCGGCACATGCTTGCCCATCTGGTCCGTATACTTCCGCAGGAAATGCTCCACCAGCAGCGGAATATCCTCCTTGCGCTGTCGCAGCGGCGGCAACAGCAGTCGCACCACGTTCAGACGGAACAAGAGATCCTCCCTGAACTCCCCCGCCGCCACCATGCGGTCCAGGTCTTTGTTCGACGCCGACACAATCCGCACGTCTATCGGCCGTGGCTGCGTATCCCCCACCGGCACCACCACCCGCTCCTCCAACACTCGCAGCAGCGAGCTCTGCACCGCCATGGGCAAAGTTGAAAGCTCATCCAGAAACAGCGTTCCCCCGTTTGCCGCCTCAAAATACCCAATCTTGTCGCGGATGGCTCCGGTAAACGCCCCGCGCCGATATCCAAACAGTTCCGACTCGATCAGTGTGGCGGGGATCGACCCGCAGTTCACGGCCACGAACGGCTTGGTTCGCAGCGGCCCGTTGTAGTGCAGCGCTCGCGCAAAAAGCTCTTTGCCCGTCCCCGATTCTCCGATGACCAGCACGTTGCTCTTCACCCCCGATAGTTTCCTCACCATCTCAAAGAGCTTTGCCATCGAGGCGGATTTGCCCACCAGATTGTGGAATGTCGAGGTCTGGGCAAGCTGTTCGGTAATCACCCGCCGGTTATGCACCAGTTCCTTCACATGCAGCGCGCGGTCGATCCGCAGCAACATCTCATCAAGCTGTACCGGCTTGAGCACATAATCCGATGCCCCCTTCCGCATCGCCTCCACCGCGCTGTCCACCGTCGCATACGCTGTCAGCACGATCACCGGCGTTTCGGGGACGATCTGCCGCAGGTGTTCCAGCAGTGAGATGCCATCCATCTCCGGCATCCGAACATCCGTCAGCACCACGTCAACTCCGCGCCCCAACACCAGGTCGCGGGCAATCCGGCCATTGGCGGCCTGCAGAACCTCATAGCCCTCGCCGGCGAATAACTCCGCCAGCGACTCGCGCAGCACCTGCTCATCTTCGACGATTAGTATGCTTTTGTTGCTCATGCGCGGCTTTGTTCGTAATGCTCAGATCAGCGAACTTCTCATCATAGCACCGGAAGCTTCGCCTGCGAATGGGCAGGGGGCAGGTGTGGCCACAACTATTTGCCTGCAATCGCCTGTTTGGCACGGGCACGCTGCATCGCTTTGTCACGCTCTTCCTGATCCTTCGGCGTCGTGGCCTTCTTCGCCACGGCGGCCGCGTATTCCTCGGCCGCCTTTTGGGCATCGACCTCGGATGCAGCAGTGGCACTGGGAGTGAGGATCGTCAGCGTATCCTGCTTCATCTGGGCCAGGCCGCCGTCGATGAAGTAGTGTTTCTTCTTGCCATCGAGAAAATCAATGCGCAATGGTCCGATCCCCAACTTAACCATGATTGGAGCGCGCCCGGCAAGAATGCCCATCAACCCATCATGCGCAGGAATAATCGCCTGCATGATCTCCTGTGACAGGAGCTGCTGTTCGGGAGTGATAACAATGCACTTGAAAGCCATGTCGGTGTCTTCTTCCGTTCTGATGATCTTGCGGCAACCCGGACCATTGCGTGTCCGGCGGGAAGTTTACGGGGGAGGACTGGTAGTGGTCAACGGTCACTCCACCGATGCGCCATACGGATCAGGTTGCACGGTCAAACTGGGTAGCGGTGACCAGATTCTGCAGTGGTTCGCCACGGGCAAAACGCCTGAGATTCTCAACGGCCATTTGGCCGCAGTTACGCCACAGGTCGGAGGTGGGCCCGCCGATGTGAGGGCTCAAAGTTACATTGGGCAGGCCGAAGAAACGCGAATCCGCCGGAGGCGGCTCCGTTTCGTAGACATCCAGGCCGATCTCCAGATCTCCCTCCTGGGCAACCCGGATCAGCGCCGCTTCGTCCACCACAGCGCCGCGCCCCACATTCACGAACACCCCTCCGCAAGGCAGCAGGCGAAGCAGCGCTTCCGTGACGGTGTGCTGCGTGGCCGGCGTGAGCGCCTCCACCTCAACCAGTACATCGCAACTGGCAAAAAGCGCCTCCAGCGACGGCGAAGGCGTCACGCCATGGTCGAGATACAACTGCTGCGGCACGCCGGCGGAGTACGCGTGCATCGGGCATCCAAAGGGTTTAAGCAGTTGCACCAGCGCGCGGGCAACCTGGCCAAACCCATGAATCCCCACGCGCCGGCCATAGAGAGTGCGGGCCATCTGCGACCGTTCTGCCGGCCATTGATGGTCGCGATGCAAGGAGAATGACCAGCGCGTCATCCGCCGCAGGCAACAGAGGACAAGCATCAAGGCGCACTCTGCCACTACCGGAGCATGAATGCTTCCCCAATTGGTGACCCGCAGCCCACGCTCGATCATGTCACGGCTGACAAGGTGGCGAACGGACCCGCACAGATGGGCTACATGCCCCAACGTCGGCAAGGCCGACGACGGAATGAACGGCGTTCCCCAGCAGGTCAGGACGGCGTTGGGGGCAAAGTCGCTAAAGAGGGCTTGCCACTGTTCAGAGGATAAAGCGGCCGGATCTACCCGCCTGATGTCTGAATAACAGGATTGAGCCGGAGCGAATATCTCCTCGCCAACGAATTGGTCGAAATACGGCTCTCGAAGCGCAAGTAAGAGTTTCATGATGTCAGATTATGTTCTTTCGTGACTTGCTCTACCAGTTTCACCGAATCCAGAATGTCAGGCCTCCGACGAAGATGATCGCGGCGGTTGCCAGCAGCACACGAATGCGAAGCGAAGCCGAGGCAAGCGTGCTGATGATTCCAGCCTTGACGACGGTATTAGCCAGCGCGGCGATGGCTATGGCATTGGTTGCGACAATCAATACGCCGCCTGCCCCGGCCTGGCGGGACATGGACAGCGTGATCGCATCCACGTCGGTCAGGCCGGCCAGGCCAGCCACGGCGTAGATGGCGTTGCCCGGCGCACGCTGCTGCGTAATGCGAACAGCGACCAGAACTGCGGTGAAGAACAACGCGAATTTCGTCGCCGAGACCAGACTGAACGGATTCTTCAGCGGAATCTCATCATGGGCCGGCTGGTGGTGCCGGGCACTGATCCAGTAGAAGACGCCAGCGGCGGCGGCCGAGGCCAGACCCATGACGCCCATGGGCCAGAGAACGGGTTGCAGCAGCGGGAGATGCACCACCGCAACGATAACCATGATGCGAATGAACATCACCACCCAGGAGAGCATCACCCCGCTGGCCAGCGAATCTGCTCCTGCCGGATACTCGTCCTCTTCATCGCGACTGCGGCGGGCAAAAGTGAGTGCAACAGCCGTCGATGACACCAAGCCGCCGAGCAGTCCCGTGACCGCGGTGCCCCGCCCCGGCCCCAGCCAGCGCGTGGCGACATAGCCAATCAGCGACAGTCCCGAGATCAGGATAACCAGCCACCAAACCTTGTACGGGTTGATTGCGTTCCATGGATCGACGGTGTGGTTGGGAAGGATCGGCAGAATGATGAAGCTGGCGATCAGGAGCTTCAAGATCGCATAGAGATCATCCTCTCCGATCTTGCCGACCAGTTGGTGCAGCGTTTGTTTATACGCAAGCACAGCGCTGGTAATGATCCCCAGGACCACCGCCATGTTGCGGTCGCCGACGATCGCCATGCCGCCCAGAAGGAAAACGGCCAGGCCGGCAACCTCAGTCGTCAGGCCGCGGTTCTCAGGGTGACTCTTCGTATCGACGATGTAGCCCGCGATCATGATGGCCGTGACCGCAAGTCCGCCCAGGCCGTAGATCCACGGCGAGGCAAAACTCTGCGAGAGCGAAGCAGTAACCGCTCCGGCCAGCGCGATCAGCGTAAACGTGCGGATGCCGCCAACACTGGTAGTGTGTTGCTGTGCCTTGCGGCGCTCGCGGTCAATGCCGACAAGCAGCCCGATCAGCAGAGCGACGATGAAGCCCGGCAGTGCATCAAGCATGATACCATCTTAACCAAGCGCAGCGGCAATGGGAGTCCGTTCCATGATATATGCTTGAGCCGCGTGCAGATCGGCGACACAGACATGAGCGTCCGACAGGTCGTGAAGGCGGGTGTGCTCGCTGGGCACGGCGATGACATGGCACCCCGCAGCCCGGCCGGCCTTGACGCCACTGGCCGAATCTTCCAGGACAATGCACTGCTCCGGACGCACGCCCAACCGCTCGCTGGTCCTGAGATAGATGGCGGGATCGGGCTTGCCAAGGGGAATGTCATCAGAGCTCTGCAGGACATCGAAGAATGGTTCCAGGGCAAGCTGCCTGACGATGTGCATCATCAGAGTGCTGGGAGAACCGGTCGCCAGCGCCAGGCGATATCGCGGCCGGAGGTAGTTGAGCAACTCATCCAAACCGGGCATCGCGACCAGGTCGTCATTCATGAGATCCAACATGACCAGGGAACGCTGGCGGGCCAGTTCGCTGGCCTCAACGGCAATCCCCAGTTCGCTGGCGAATATCTCCAGCGAAGCGATCGTCGATCTGCCGACCATCTTGGTAATGATTGCCGCGGTGACCGTCTTCCCATACCGGCCGGCGATCACCTGATTGGCGCGGACATAGAGCCGCTCGGTATCCACCATGAGGCCGTCCATGTCGAACATAACTGCGCGAAATCCGTTACTTTCCATTGGGGGCAGATGATACGCAGACTTTCCCAGATTGACACTGTGCTGAAGAGCGGCAGTACCGGCGGATCGACCGGCAACGAGGATATGCTCGACCTCGATTTGACATAAGTGATATCGGCAACATTGATCAAGCCATTCCCATCGAAATCCGACCGGTAGACGCTTATCGTCTCTGGCAGGCTGCTGCGACTCTTGGTCTGATTGATATCCGCCACATTCACTTTCCCGAGGTTCCCGCCGGTCGAATCCCCCGGCAGAACATCGAACCGGAAGGCAAAATCTCCCCCGGCCACCCCGTTGCCAGAGGGGAATGTATCCGAAGCACCAACCTGGCTATAGCTGGCAGGATTGCTCCACTCCCCATCCAAGGCATTGCCCGCAGCATCCTTTACTGGCGATGCGCCACTGCCCGGCAGAGCAATATAGAGCCTATCCGCACCGATCACTGCCGAGAGCGACCAGGTAGCCACATGATCCGTCGCGTTATAGCTAAAGCCCGACACGTTGTAGCTGCCCACCGATCCCACAATGGCAAACTGCGCCTGAGCAATCGAGACATCTTCACTAAAGGCGATCGATATCTGATTGAGATTCCGCCAGGGCAGCGTCTGCAATTGTGTGTCGCCCGAGCCCACCGGAATGGCATAGCCATACAGGGCACTTGAACCGCCGATATTGTCGGCCAGGAAGGAGAGGAAGTTGCTACTCCAGGTCGAGCCCTTCACGTAAACCGCCGTTACCGTCGGTGCCGTTGTGTCGCTGGTCACGGTCAGCGAGGCGGTCGCGATACTGCTCTCGTAACCGGCGGCATCCCGCACCCGCAGAGCGATGCTGCGGGTCCCCACCGTATGCAGGCGATCAGCAGGAACGACAGGCGACTGCCCGGTGGCGTCCACGTGAAAGGTTGTGCCGTCGTAGTCCCAGTCCCATTCGTAGACGGCGATAGGAATCGCCGTGTGCGTATAGAAGGGGGTGCTCTGGAGGGCACGCACGCCCGCGCCGGTCACCTGGATCGGCACTCCTTGTTGTGTGGTGTAACGACCGGCGATGTTGGCTATCGGATTGTGGATGGCATCCATACCATATCCGCCCGTGGCGCGGGCCAGGGTTTCCATCGCCCATCGCATCTCCCGGAACTCAACATTCCCATTGGCGAAGGCAAGGTTGATGCCGCCTTCCATCGGGGCGGGCCTCTCATAGATCAGCAGCGTATCCAGCAAAACAGAACCATAGCTCATCCCTGCGCCCAGGTAGATATAGTCGGTGCTCGCATCTATCCAGGCGACCGCCGCGTCTCCGCTAAGCTCCGGCACAACAGTCGTGCCGCGCGGATTGGCGAATGCGCTGATCGGCACCTGATAACCCTGGTATAGCGCCGACATCGTGACGGGATAGCGCCCGCCGCTATGATCCGCTGAGTAATCCTGCATCGCCCCCCCGATCTGACGCAGGTTGGTCTGGCTCTGGAGGACCGCCGGGTCAGCAGTGACATTGGGCCAAACCGGCGCGGGATCGGTAGGCACGTTCGGGTCAAACCCGATAAGCTGGGCCACCACATTCCGATCCACTTCTTCAACATGGCCGTCCGCGAACAATACGTTGATTGACCCGGCCAGCCGAGTGGGGTTCTCGTAGGCCATCACCTCGGTCGGCGGCGACTCCAGTCGCAGGCCCGGGAGGTAAAGATAATCGCTATGGTCGCGCACCCAGGCGAGTTGCTCAACGAACGAGGTCTCGCCCCGAGGAAGCGCAGTGCTTGTCCTGGGGTTAGCGAACACGGCGTAACTACTCCACGATTGGGCTCGGAACAACTGACCGAAATCCGATGGATAATGTCCCCTGTTATCGTTCGCGTACAGAAAAATCGTCTGCCCGATCAGGCGCAGGTTGGCTTGGCTGTGCAGATCACGGACGGAGTCGACATAGCCGCCTTCAATCGGGTAGGGCTGTGCTTCAACCGGTGCATCGGTAGGAATCAGCACAATCGCCGACACCATCGCCTCTCCCGCCACCGCAGCAAACGAAAGATCCAGCGCCCCATCGTTGATGTTCACATTAGCGCACCTGGCGGTTGCCGCACCGGAACCGGCCGCGGCAAAAACATCGTAATTATCCAGCACCTGCCCGCCCTCGGCCCAGACATCCATCAGTCGCTGCCCGGCTGCGGTAGATCCGAAGTCTGCAAACTCCAGCCAGATGGCGTAGTTGCCGTTGGCGACCGCCTGATGGAAGGAGAACGCCGCGCCCTCCCGCCATGTGCCAAAGAGCGTCGGGTCCTCTGTGCCGCTGGCATCGCTACTGGTCTGGCCAATAGTGCCGCCAGCAAATCCCGCGTCGGCCGCGAACGGCCGGGCAAGACTGTCCGTATACGCCTCGCCGCCGGCATTGATTCGCAGCAGAACCGGCGGCGCAGCGCTCAAAAGTCTTCTTGGCTCCAGACCCTCAGCCCGGGCCCGCGATGTTCCTATACGACGTGCCCGTGCAGGTGATATCTCCACCATGATTCACTTCTTCCACCGGGCCCCAACCACCGCCCGCTACCCTGACTTTCAAGAACGCTATGGCAACACGATGATAATGCGCGCATGAAGATAACGCCATCGTAACAAACCGGGCCCCCCATCCACAACCCCCGGCAACTGCCAACTCCCGCACCAGCCACAACTTACAACTCGCCAAGCCAAAGTTATACACATGGAGTGCTGCGCATGTGTCGCGCAGGCGCGCACCGCGACTTACAGCAATATTCTCAGATTTCAAATCTCAAATCTTCAAATTCCTATGGAAAAACGCAAATCCCCCCGCCAGGTGGTGCGCTTTGCGCGCACAAAGCGCGACACCGGCAGGATCTATAGAGGGCTGTATCGGACAGCCCCCACAACCTAATACCGCCCAAGCCCGCTGCCCCTATTGGTCATTGGGTCTTGGTCATTCATTGGACATTGGTTCTTGGTCATTGGTCATTTACACAGGGGATTCTCATGTTCCTTCAGCCAGCGCTATTACCTAACG
>Ga0209083_1000412_pt1 | contig 64169 bp, 113 predicted proteins | sample AM7aDNAmetaG_FD_184132 | JGI IMG/M metagenome (GOLD analysis project Ga0209083, IMG submission 184132) | Freshwater microbial communities from Finland to study Microbial Dark Matter (Phase II) - AM7a DNA metaG (SPAdes) (version 3) | ecosystem: Environmental > Aquatic > Freshwater > Lake ... | reverse complement strand
ATTTTTTGTTTCAGATAATGATTTGAACCTTTCTTTTTTCTTGATAATGAACGCTGTTCTACTCTTAATTTTTGCATCGTTGATTTGAAGAAATCTTTGTTCTCGAATTTCTTTCCATCTGATGTAATTACGAAATCTTTGATCCCAAGATCTATTCCGACACTGGTTCCTATTTTTATCGGTTTCTTTTCTGGTTTTAATTCTCCAGTTTCAACCATAATCGAAACAAAATATTTATTTGTTGTTGATTTTGATACTGTTACTGTTTTTATTTCACCTTTAAATATTCTATGTAAATCTATGTTAATCAATTTTAGTTTAGGTATGAAAATTTGTTTTTCGTTTTCTAAATATACTCCCTGTGGTAATTGAAATGATTGTTTTCCATGTTTATTTTTGAATTTAGGAAACCCATTACCTCTGAAAAAATTAGTGTAGGCATTATCAAGATTTCTTATAGATGCTTGTAATGCTTGTGAAGGCGACTCTTTTAGCCAAGGGCATTCATTGTCTTTAAGTTCTTTAATTTGATTATTTAAATCAAACATATCTATATTCTTTTTATTTCCTGTATAAGCAGATATTTTTGTTTCTAAACCAAGATTATATACAAATCTAACCTGACCAAAAATTTTTTGCATTTGTTCTTTTTGTTCTTGTGTTGGATAGATTCTATATTTATATGTTTTTAACATTTTTTAATTAAAACTTTTTTTTCCTTAAATTATATATAATTAAAAAATTACCATTTATTTCCATTTTTTCAAATGATAGATACAATAAAACAATACAGAGAAATTATATTTAAATGTTTAGATCTCTTTACAAAGAAAATGAATGATTATGGTCCAGCTTGGAGAATACTTAGATCATCATCAATGACTGATCAAATTTTCATTAAAGCCAAACGAATTAGAAGTTTGGAAGAAAAAAAGACATCAAAGGTAAATGAAGGAGTTGAATCTGAATATATCGGTATGATAAATTATTCAGTAATGGCTATAACTCAATTAAAATTTCCTTCTCAGGAAATTGATAATAAATTATCAAATCAAGATTTTATAGATATTTATAACAATGAAACTAATGAAGCTTTTGAATTGATGATGAATAAAAATCACGATTATGGTGAGGCTTGGAGAGAAATGAGAGTAAGTAGTATTACCGATTTAATTTTACAGAAACTTTTAAGAATAAAACAAATAGAAGATAATGATGGAAAAACACAAATATCAGAGGGATTAGAAGCTAATTATTATGATATCATTAATTATTCCGTTTTTGCCTTAATAAGATTATCAGAATAAAAACAACAAAAAACAAACAACAAAAAAACAATCAACAAAACAACAAAAAATAATCAACAAAACAATGAAAGAAAGACAAACAAAAATTGGATCTTGTTTTATTATTCAAAATAATAATGGAATAAAATTGAATGATATTACATTAACACCAGAAAATGTAGAAGAATTAATAAATTGGTTAAGAGGATATAAAGAAATATCTTATCAAGACAGAACTTATTTGGATAAAAGAAAATTATTAAGACAATTATCTACTAAAGATGAAATCAGAAATTATGTAAATATAATGACTGATAAAATTTTAGAAAAATTAAAAAGAGTAATTACTCCTTTTCCACATTATATTGAAGAACTTCAAATGTATCATTATATAAAAATTTTACTTATAGATGGATTTTTAGCATTTGAAATAATATTTGATGAAAAACAAAAAAATATTCTCGATTTACAACTTTTAGATCCATTAACTATTGTACCAACAGAAATTGAAAAAAATGTATCAATGGATTGGATACAATACCCTCAAGATGAAAAACTTAAAAGAGTTTTATTGAAAGATCAAGTTATTTATATTTCATATTCAGATGATGAACCAATATCATATGTTGAAGAATTAAAAACATCATATGAAAGAGTAAAAACATTAGAAAATGAATTAATGGCTTCAAGAATGAATCTTCCCGGTGATATTAATAAAAAATTAGGTGGTGAAATTGCATTTAAACAATTAAAAAGAGCTGATAAAAACTTAAAATTCATGTCTAAAATTCCTGAATCTATTTTAGAAAATGAAGAAACTGAAAGTAATGATGTGAGATATAATAGTTTCATTAAAACAATGTATAAAAAGTTTGAAGTTGAACTTTTTGATAAATTAAATGTTTTAAAAAATAATCTTAAATAACATGCCAAAATCTAGAACAAACAAGAAAAGAAAAGCTAAGGTTGTAGCTTATAAAGAAAATATCAAAAATCGTCAGAAGAAATTCAGAACAGAATTTTTGAAGAAACTACAAGAAGCCCATTCTAAAGAATTAGAAGGACAAGTAAATGCAGCTAAGGATGAAAATACTGAAGTTGAAGGATTAAACGAATTTAGTTTAGATAATTTAGAAACCAATGAAGCTGTTGTAGGTATTGAAAATACTGATACTCTAAGTGAATTTAGTTTAGATAATATTCAAGTAGAACAAACTGCACCATTACCAGATGGTAATCATCTATAAGGTTTTAACCTTATAAAACGTAATTATAAGGTTAAAACCTTATAAATAAAAAACCCAGTCAATGACTGGGTTTTTCTTTTAATCTAATTTAGTACCACAAACTGGACAAAATCCCCAGTTCGATTTTCGCACTCTATAATTACATCTTTTATTAGGACAATATTCCCTGAATTCAGATCTAATATAAGTATTACTATACGTTGGTTGCTGAATAATATATGGATTGTGATTTGATGTTGTTTGAGTAGGTGTAGATATAGGTTTTTCTGAATATGGTAATAATTTGAAAAGATAAGTTTTAATAATATTACCACAAACAAATTCTACTTGAGAAAAATGTTGATTAGATTTATTTCCTTTTTCTATTCTACCGGTTTCATGTAAATCACAATTTAATAATTTACCATTCATTCTTATATTTCCATCTATATTCAAATCTCCTTTCAAATTAAGTGACCCAGAATCAGTATCATAATTAAAATTGGATGATGCTGATCCAAAGTTCGCACTAGAAGCTTTACCACCACTTGAAGAAAAAGTGTCTGTTGTTGTTCTATATAATACACCATTACTAGTACTTCCATTACAAATATTTGTTGGTTCTTGATACCAAATAGGATATGGATTGTATGGTGGTGTATAAGGTGGATTATATGGATAATAAGGTGGATTAATTATAGGTTGAATTATTGGGTTAATAATTGGATTAATTGTTATAGGTTGAACCCAATTATTAGCTGTTGATTCAGCATAAAAAATCACTTCTAATTTACCATTTTCCTTAGTAGCCTGTTTAGATTGTGGATTGTTTTTATCCACAGTATAGGTATTGAATTTTATTTTTCTATTGGTTCCAATAAATCTTTCGATAACAGCAGTTTGACCGGGGTTAACGACCAATACAGCGTTATCCGATTCATAACCATTCATTTTTAATTGAAAACCAACTCTAGTTGATAGTGGATTGAAAACTTTTAATTGAATTTCGTCTCCGTTGTTAAGATAAACTTTGTTTTTGTTTTTGTCATAAAGCTTACGCTTTTGACCATTTACTAATACTTCGCAGCTCGGATGTACCAAGCCATAATTTTGTGTAATCATAATTACCTCCTTCTTTGTTTTTTATTTTTGAAAAACAAGTTTTTTTGACGTTTTTACACAATCTTCAAGCAACCAAAATTACTCAAAACTCATTATTTCCAAAAAGATATTATATCATATTGATATATTTCAATGAACTAAAAATGTTTTAAAAATTTTTATCCCCAAGTAATACTTCCACTTGCTCTATCATCCCATTTAAAAATAAAATAATCAGTTAAAGAATTTGAACCTCTAACTGGAAGAGCATATTCTATTTTAGTTAAATTGCCAACAATAACAATTCTTTTTAATCTCCATTTAGGATCAGATGAAACTGTTCCCGGCCAAGCATATCCAATATAAGTTAAACCAGAATGAACAACTTCTATATATTTACCATCATCTAAAAATCCTGCCATATATTAAATTTATTTTTTAGTATATATAAAATAAATCATGTTCATTTTTTTATATATACTAAAAAAGAAAAATATATGAGTGGTATTAAATATGATTCTATTCTTGGTAATCTAAGAGAACAAGATGGACAAACAACCAGTGGGGTTTCAGGAACAGCAGGAACATCTGGAATAGGTAGTAGTGGAAGTTCAGGAATATCATCTACTAGTGGAAGTTCAGGAATATCATCTACTAATGGAAGTTCTGGTGTAAGTGGTATTAATCCAATGTTTCGTTATCACTGGTCGTCTACTTATGCCGATACTGGTGCACTATATAGAGATTCTTCTTATATATACATAAATAAAATTGATGATACCAGTCATGACGATAGTTATGTTTGGAGTAATGTTAAAACCAATGATTTAATACAAATATCAGATAGGCAAGGAATTAATTATATGATATGTGTGGCAGGTTCTGACGCAACTTTAATTTCCAATTACTATCAATTTGCATTTATGGAAATAAGCATAGTGGGATCATTCAGTGAAGGAGATCCACTTAGTATAATGTGGGTTCATTCTGGATTCAATGTTTATGGAACACAAACGACTTTAACAGGATCAACAACAGGATCAGCTATATTTTCACAACCTTTTCAACAGAGTACTTTTAAAAAAGTTATAATTTATTGCGATGATTTATCAGGATCCTGTACTTATACATATCCTATATCTTTTACTTATATTCCTCAAATATTATCACAAAACTATACTTCTATTGTAAGTAATATAACTACTACAAGTATAACATTACTTGGAACTGGAAATAGTGGTTTTATAACTTTAGAGGGATATTAATTTTATTTTTTAATAACACCATCTTTTTTTGTTACACCTTTTTTAACATCCTTATCCTTATCATCACCAGTTTCTTTTGGTGGTGCTGTTGTATCGGGATATAATCTGCCATCAGTATCAATATTAAATTTCAATTTAAAATAATCACCAAAATTTAATAAATCATTCTTTTGAAGATTATATTCTCTATTTATATTCATTAATTTATCAATGTGATTTGAAAGTTTATCAACAAATTCATTAAATAAAATAACGGTTTGATCATTAAATACACCAATCGGTTTTTTTCTTTTATAACTAAATGAACTTAAAATAACTTTTAACATATATTCAATCTTTTTACTAGATTTTACAAATTCTATTGTTTTCTTATTCAATAACATATCTGTATTTAATTTGAATTTTTCATCAGCAAAAAAGTCTGGTATTATAATATTCCAATTATCAATATCTTTCTTTATATTTTCCATATAATCATTAAATATTTGACTAATTAATTCAATATAAATTTCATCTTTTGTATTAGCTTTAACTTTACATTTTTTAAGATCAATTAATTGACAAAATTCTAAAAAGTTAAGTATAATTTGAGTATATATTTCAACATAATCAGTATCATTTTTGAATGACATTCTTTTATACAATGGATTCAATAACTCAAAAGAGTATTCATCATTTCCATCTATTTTCATTATTATCTTCTCTAAATTTTCATTAAATTCATCATCCTGCATTAAAAATGAATTAGTAAAATTTGGATTCAAAAGATTATAGAAAAATTTAGAAAAGTTATTTTCACCAAATACAAATTTTAAATCATCTTCAGAAGTATTTAAAAACAAAGATATAATTTCTAATTGTTTTGAACTTAATTTACCTTTAAATATAACAGGTATAGCATCAACATCTAAAAGATTTGAAAACTCAAGTAATTCATCATAATTATATCTATATTTGTTTCCTTTTACTATACAAACAAGTATAAGATTATTCTTTGGAACTCTTTTATATTCAATGTTTGCAGGATGCATATCAGGAAAATATTCAAAACAGAACCACCAATTTGGATTTAACAAATCTGTTACATATTGTGGTAAAGAATTGAAATAATAATAAGCTTGATTATAAAATTTTTGAATTGCCAAATCAATGAAATTAAGATTATCATTTCTTAAATTTTTTGGTTTGATAATAAATTTTTGACCATCGTATTTAACAAAAATACGGCTACCTTGTATATCTTCATATACTAAAAGGTCTTTATCACTAATAATGTTAATGAAATCATCTCCCTTCTCCAGAGAGTTTAATTTGAAAATTTTCGTCATGTGTTAATTTTTTTGTTTTTAAATTAATATTGAAATTATATATTAAAAATCAAAGTCCAAAATTAATATATAAAAAGAAAACTAGTTTTATGAAACATTTAGAGGAATTTAAATTGAACGAAAATTACAAGTTGATTACAAATGCTGAAATTGGTTATGGTTATGGATACATTCTAATGATATCAGATGAACCAGCAAAAGGAAAAGGTAGAGGTATAACAGAACCTCATTTAGTTATAACTAAATCTCACGACCCAAATTCAGCAAAAAAAAATAATATATCAAGTTTTAGGTCATGATATTGATATTGTGAGTGTAAAACCTTGGAACAATATAACTCATAATTGTATTATAGAAAAATAATAATTTTAAATGATAAAATTTGATGATTTTGATATACTTAAAAAAATCTATGAAACAATAGATTTGAATGATATTAGTATAAAAGTTGGTAATTCTTCACAAGAATTTATTGATAAAATTATAAACGATTTTACTTTAGTAATTTATAAATCTGATAAAAAAAAAAGTATTCACCCAAAGAAAATAAATGGAAATCTACAAACAGATGATTTTTCTATACATAAAGAAAAGAAAAGAAGTTCATTAAGTATTATAATGAATAATGGAGATATTATAATAGGAACCTACAATACATCATCATTTAATGTAGCTATAAGTATCAACGATGATATAATATATGATATTAAAATAAAAGATTGTGATGATAATAAATTTGTTGATAAAATGAAAGATGAATATATTAAATACTTAACTAATAAAAAGTATAAAATAAAAAAATATCAAGAAAATGCAAAATATTAAAAATTTTGAAGAATTTACAAACGAAGGAAAATTCTGGGATGCTTTACAAAAAATTAATAGATTTTTTAAAGGTGTTAATAAAAAATTACAAGATAGTCTTGGAAATTTTACAAAAAAATTAGAAACATCCAAGGATTGGAATAATACTTTATCAATTTTCAATAGTAATATTCTTCAACCATATAGTACATATTTTGAAGATAGTATGAAAAACGCAACCACTATTGATCAAATTAGAAAATTAAATTATGAAATTCAAGTTTCAACTTTTCCAGCTTTAAATGAAATGAAATTAAAATATGGATTAAAACCAAATTCTGTTTTTGACGATCCTAATCTTTCAGCTATGTATAATTTTGATACCACCGATGCATTTGTTAAAAATTTACCAAATGCTGTAAACGCCTTAGTAAAAAACTTTGCAACTAAAGCTAAATATCCAATGGATGAAGTTGATAAATCAATAAATAATTATAAAGATCTTACAGCAGATCCACCTAAAACTAACACACCAGAAACACCGGCAAAACCAGAAGCAAAACCAGCAGAAACACCAGCACCTGCAAACCAACAACAATCAAACAATGCAATTAGAGGAAATTCAACAGAAAAACATATAATGTCTTATGATGATTATAATAAAATATTTGAAGCTGATCCAGCAGCCCCGGCAGAACCAACAGCCACTGCTACAACATCAAATCAACCAATAGATACATTAAAACAAGAAAATATAAATGTCATAAAAAATAATTTTTATGGTGTAATGCAAAAGAAATTAAAAGCTTTCAAACCAACAGTATCTGGAACAACAGAAACAAATAGTGTAGAAGATAAAAATACTCAAAATGTAGTATCAAAAATGACAGCATCTGGAAAAAATACTAAAGGAAAAGAAACTTTATTAAAAACTATTTTTAACGATAAAACTACACCAGATCAATTAAATAAAACTAGAGATGCCATAGCCCCAATTTTCAAAATAGATAAACCAGAAGAAACAATTGGTAAATTTTAAATAAAAAAGTCGGGTTTCCCCGACTTTTTTGGTTTACTTGATTTCGATTTTCTTTTCAACCTTTGGTAATTCTTTTGGTTTCATTACCATTAATGATAAGATTCCATTTTCGAATTTGGCATCATAACCATTTTCATCTACATCTTCAGGAATTCTAAAAGAACGACTGAATGATGATTTTGAAAATTCTCTACGAGAAAAATTTTCTTTTTCATCTTTTGATTCATTGGTGTGTTCTCCACTAACTGTTAAAATACCATCACTGATATTAACTGTTAATTCTTCTTTTGTAAATCCCGGTGCACTTACTTCAATGGTATAATCATTTTCATTTTCTTTAATGTTTACTTTACCATTGTCACCAACATACCAATCATTTAATTTTCTTAATGAAAACCAATCATCGTTTTCAAAGAATTTCTCTAAATAACTTAGAGGTCTGTTTTGATTAAATCTAATTAAGCTCATAGTTTTATCTCCTTTCGTTTTATTTTTTAACTATTTGATAAAACTATTTCAAAATGTATGCCAATTCAAATTTGTGTCATTTTGTCATAATGTGTATGACATTTTATCCACCTATTTTAAACCCCATATGTTTTTCCTGTTTTATACCATGACTCATTATTTCTTTATTTTTCTTCATAGCATAAAGTTCAGCTAATGACATTTCTTTTGTCACTATTTTTGGATCCAATTTTAATTTTTCAGCAACTAATTTCGATTGTTTAAGAGATAAATTAGTAAATTCTTTCCTTGCAATAAGTCTTTCTGGTCTTAATAGAGCATCATCTAATTCACCTAAATCTGTATTAAATGTAGCAATAATTTGAATGGATAAGATATCATTTAAAATACCATCAGTTAAATTTAAAAGATTTGTAATACCAAGATTACGATTGTTGTTCCTAGACGCTAGGAGAGGTTCGGCATCTTCAATGAGTAATATAGTCCTTTTACCATTTTCCATTGTCCAGTCGGTTATAAAGTTGAAAAAAGACGGATCTGTGATAGAGTCAACCATTGTTGGAGGAAAATATAAAACTTTTTTGTTTATTTGTGTTAATTTTTGAAGAAGATAACGAATATAATATGTTTTTCCAGTTCCGGGTTTTCCGTGTAATAAAACTAACCCTTTATCATCCTTTGTTAATCTTCTGATTAACTTTTTACTAAAATCTGTAAAATCTTCACCATAATAAAGATCTAAATCAGGTATTTTTATTTTCTTATCTAAAGTAAATTCTCTTACATATAAGGAACTGCTATTATCCATACTAATTAAACCAACAGAATTTTTAAGAACTTCTGATACCACAGATTTATTAAAAATATCATATAGTTTTCTTTCTATATTTGGATTTTTATTTTTTGATTCTGGTGGAGGACACACTAAACAATTTGAACTGATTAATTCAGTATCTTTATCTAGAGCCACATCTAATTCAGGATTGGTATAAAAAACAGATGAAGAACTAGAATATATGTTCATCATATATCCTTGCTCAATCAACCAAACTTCTCTACTGGATTGATTGACATTTTTCTTCACATCATAATAAGAATCTCTAAATATTATTTTTGATTTTGGAAATTCTTTTACTATTTCTTTTTTTATAAAATCTAATTTAAAAAATTCACATTCATCATGAACAATTTGAATAGTGTGAGGTTGTTCTTTAAATTGATTGTAATATTCTTCTAATACATTAAAATCATCAATTGATTTACTTTTCCCATTATATTTTAATGCGGTTAAGATTGAGCTGTTGTTGTCACTAATAATTAGATTCTGATTATTCTTTTTCATCTTTATCGTTTAGTTTTTAGGAAAATTACTTATTATTATAGTTTTTCCGTTTTTATTAGTTTAATTTTAATATATAGTTATATATTTCAAAAAAAATTGAATTTTTTTATATGTCTGAAATTAAAAAATGGAAAGAACATTTACACGGTGGAAAATCTGATGGAAAAAAACCAGATGATTATAAACCAGATGAAATTGAAGTTGGTAAAAAAGTTGAAAGAGAACACACTTCAGATGAAGATACAGCTACCGAAATTGCTATGGATCATGAACAGGAAAATGATTCATATTATGATGAATTGGTTATGTCAGGAATAGCTGATGAAGAAGATGCAATTGATACTTATAATAAAATAAAAAGTCCTGAAGATAAAAAGAAAGCTCTTGATAAAATTCAGAACCATATAAATAAAGAAAAAGATAAATTGAAAAAAGAAAATAGATTATTAAAATTTGATCAATTTATTCAAAAATAATTAATCATTTTTCAAAACACTTTTCATTACATTTTTGAAATCCTTTATATCAAAGAATTTTACAACTTTTGGATATTTTTTCTTTTCATTAAATTTACCACATGGAATTCCTCTACCACATGTTTCTACTAATGTATCATTAGTTGGATAAAGAAAATCTGATTTACCTCTTTGACTTTCTTGAATAAGAAAAACTTCACCACCTTTTACTACATAATATTCTTCGTGATATGAAAATTTATCACAAACCATAAATGGTAAAAAGTAAATGTGTTTGAATACTTTATCTTCGTTATTCTCTGCAAGATATTTTTCTAAATTAAATTTTTCTAAATTTTCCATGTAAAATAAAATTAAATAGTTTCTGATTTTTTACCATCAATATATTCTTGTAATTGACGAATCATTCTTTCTGCTTGACGTATAGTAACATCTTCAAGAAAAAGTTGATTTTTACATCCATCAAAATCAATTCCCAATTCAGTTCCTCTATTATAGAGAGGAACATCCACAGAATAACTTCCCCCCTTTGTCGTTTGTTTAAAGAAAATTTTCATATGGTTCTTATTATATTTCCAAATTTGTTTATTATCTTCACTTTACCATTATGAAGTTGAACCGAAACCGATTCATTTATTTCATCATACCATTGAGCAATGGTGGCATCACCGCCTTTATATACGGTTCTTACTTTATTCATTGTCTGTAAGTTATAAACCTCAACATTACCCTTAACAACTTTCAAAATATGATTTTGAGCCATAATGGTTTTTAATTAGAATACAAAGATAAGAAATAAGATTCGAAATAAAAAATTATAATTTTATTTTTCTAGAAATATCAACTAATACCCTGACATCTTGCTCACAATAATTCATAATAGATTGATTGTCTCTTTTAATCCAATAATACTCATGAACTTTGGATCCATCTAAATTATTTTTGGATGATTCTATACCCAAATCATAAGCAACTTCATCCATAGAAGTATATTTAACGAAATATGAATATAAATCAATAATACCTGTTTCCCAAGGTTTTTTATCTATTACATTAATAATTGATGGAATATCTAAATTGTATTTGTATAATTTTCTAATAATCCAAGGAACATCGAAATTTTTAACATTATACCCACATATTCTTTTTCCAGATTTACTAACTTTATCAAATAGTTGTTTTATTTCAGCCATTAGAATTTCTTCATTATCATTTATTAAAGTTCTGATAATTGGAGTATCTGAAGCTGAATCTTTAAACATTCCAAAAGATAAACATATAATTTTTCCATGCTCAGCTAATAAGGGAGATTTATTTACATAAAGTTCTTCGACTGTTTTACCTTTCCATTCATCAAAATCAGCCATTCTTTCACACTTTTTGGTAAACAATTCGGATCCTCTTGGATCATTTAATTTAAGTGTATTAAAATCACCATATTTTGATGTTGTTTCAATGTCAAAAAAGAAAAAATTCGTATACATAAAAATAATTATTTTTACTTTTATACACACGAATTATAAAAAAGTCTTAAAAATTATAATTTTTCAATTATATCAACAAGTGTTTGTTTATGATATGGTTTAGGAATAACTTCATCAAATTTAAATCTTTTAACATAATCAATATCTTGAATTATATCATCCTGACCAGATATTAATATAATTGGAACACTTTTTAATGATTTCATCTCATTAGTTATCATTAATCCATTTTTATAAGGAAGTCTATAATCGATAATTACCAAATCAATTTTTTTCTTTTTGAATATATCAATAGCGTTCTCCCCAGTAAAACATTTATAAACCTTTGCTTTTAAAGACTTTAAATATTGTTCTGCTATTCTCATGTGTTCTTCGTTATCTTCTATAACTAAAACATTTTTTCCTTTAATTAACATTGATTATTTTTTTCTTTCTATATATTAAAAAACGGGATTGATTTTCATCTAATCCCGTTTTTAACGAAAATTTAATATTAAATTACCATTTTAATTCTTTATCCATAAAACGATCCCAATTCTTTTCAGGTCCAAACTCTTTTATAAGTTCTTCCATTGCAACATCATATTCTTTATTACCCGGTTTTCCGGGAATAGATTGACTATAATAACCATCCAAATAACAAATATTACTGCAACTATCATAAGGTGGAAGCCCATTAAGGGTTTTTAACATATCCTTAATTTTGTTTTTCCTTGAAACATTCAGTTCTTTGGTTTTATTTTCTAACCTTTTTCTTTCTAACCATTTATCATGGTTTTCTTTTTCCTGAATATCCCTTTTAATTTGATCCTGTTTTTCAGCGTTTCTCCGTTTAACAACTTCGACAAGATCGGGTTTGGTCTTTTCTAACGCCTTTGTAAATAGATTTTCCATCTCTGGTTGTTTTAATTTGACAACACAAAGATACGAATGTTCTATAATATAAAAAAATTACCAGCTATAAGGATCTTCTTTGCTAATACATTCTTCTATTCTTTCGAAGGTCCAAATCCAATCTTCTCTAAAATCTGTAATTTTTCTAATATTGATTGACTCATACTTATGATTGTATTTTTCTAGAAGTTTCTTAATATCTTTCTCCCATTTAACCTTATTTCCAGATACATAAAAATCGAAACCAAGTGTAGGAGAACCACCACATTTGATATCCTGCCAATCATTCATTTTACAGAAGATATCAATATGATATGCTGTAACCAAATTAACTGTCTTTTTCTTCATTTTTATTTTTGTTTTTCAAAATATCAGTATGTGTCATCCATCTAGTTTCACTAAGAAACCCAATAAGTATTCCAAATGGTAATCCCCAGTAAGCTTTTGGATTCCAATTTATAATTAGCATTGCTATGACAAATGCTCTAAAAAAAATGATTGAAATTTTTTCTATGTGTATCATATCTTTAATAATTTAATTTTGAAATAACCACTCCCATATCCCATAGATAAAACATAATCAACATATTCTTTATCACCGGGACAACAGAATACAAAAAAATCTAAGGTGTCCTTTCTCCAAAGATCCAAAATCTTATCATTTGTTGAAATTCCATCTCCACATTTATATTGATAAAGACCACCAATCACTTTTTCTTTTATATCTTTCCTACGAGTTTCAACACCATTAAAAAACCATCTAACATAACCCATTTCGTTTAACCAAGTGAGAAATTCAGATACATTGTGATGATATTCCATTCCTTGACCACAAAAACAAGATTCACCTATCTCTTTAACGGTGAATTTTTTGTTTTTGTTATCTTTAAGAAAAGCAAGAATAATACGAGAAAATTTTTCTTTTGATTTCATATATCAATGTTTAAAAAATTATCATTTTTCTTATTTTATACAAAAATATAACAATTAAATGGAATAAAAAAATTACAAAGATACTATAAAAGTTGCCATTTCATTAATAGATGATATTTCAAGATCTTCAATATCGATACCATTCGTTGTATCACCAACACACACATCATTCAAATTATTAAACAAAACAACAACCCAATACATCGTATTTACCTGATCTGTAAGCATAACAAACATTTTATTAGTTGGTGTATTTAATTTTGATTTCAAAATATCTCCTTTATTATATGTCATAATATTTTATATATTTTAAAAAAGTAATTCTATTTTACCTTTTAATATATCTTTCCATCGACAAGTTTTTCCAGTAATGTGGTCTAATACTATATCTTCTCTTATTCGATAAGTTCTCCTTTTTTGACCACCTCTACTTCCATTTCCAATCTGATTATTACGATAATCTTTATTCTTTTCATAATTTTTCTTATCTTCAATAGATTTTAATTTTTCATACAATCTTTTATAAGCTAATTCTTCATTTTTACCCTGATTTCTAGTTTCTTCAGATCTCACCATTATTCCGGTTGGTATATGAGTTAAAACCACACAAGTTTTCAATCTATTTACGTTTTGACCACCATTTCCGCGTGAACAGGTATATTGCTTCACTATCTCTTTATGATTCAACTGGAAATCTGTATTGACCTCAGGATTCATAATTGCAACGGTAACGAAACTGGTCTGGACTCTACCATTCTTTTCCGTTGGCGGAACTCTTACAAAACAATGAGATCCACTTTCATTACCAAAATACGATTTAATACCATTTCCTGTAATTCATATTGAAGCAAAACCATCTCTTTCCTCAATTTTATAACTGAAGTTTTTATTACGACATGATTTTGTATAAATATCAGTTAAATCTTTAACCAATAATTTAGAATCATTTCCACCCTCGGATGCTCTTATTTCTATTTTAATTGTTTCCATTTTCTGTTCCTTTCTTTTTATTTCCAAATTTCCAAACATTTTTGACATAATCACTTGGATTGAAATTTTTTATTTCAATTAATGAAAATATATAACCTTTGTGAGTTTTGTTAATTTTTCTACAAACTTTTGAAACGATACCAGAATCAAATCCATCATTTTCTGTATCTTTCCCGGATTTATAAATTTTTATAAGATTTCCTATCGTGTCATAACAATATACTTTCTTATAATTACCATTACTCTTATATTTTCCTAATTTTCTTCCTTTTCTATATTCACTCATTTTTCTTTTTTCATCATCTGATATTTTTCTGTCTTTCAACCAAGTAAGTTCCTTTCCCTTTCTTTTTTCACTCATTTTCTTTTTTGATTCATCACTGTGATGAAAAACACTTTTTAATCCTTTATTCCAAGGTTTAACACCATACGAACCATCACCACCCTTAGTCATATTCTTCAAATTGAACCCCCAGCTTTTCATTTGACTAATCCAATAAATTTCTAACAAATCACATTCTTTAGTATTAGTTTCTTCTAAAATAAACAATTCTGGAATCAAATTCAATTTTTTCAATTTTTTAATCCAAGCAGTTTTTAATGTATTTACCTTTTTTTCAGTTAAATGGTCTTTGAATCTTTGTTCTAATCTAAAAGTTTTTCCGACATATTTAACTTCATTATCTCTTGGGTCAATTAAACCATAAATCCATATTATTCTATTATCCATTTACAACATCATTTTCTTTTTATATATTAAAAATTTAAGTCGAATTATGGATAGATAAATGGACTAACTTCTTTTTGATATTCTTTTTTATAGTGTTTTCAAAATCAATCATTAATGGTTCTGGAATATATATTTTTTTATTAGTAAAATCATTTATAATTTCACATATTCGGAAATCACCATCAGAAATTCCCTCTGACCACATTTTTACATGAAGTCCCCACGATTTTTTACCGATGATTACACCTTTTAGGACATTAGAATGACAACTGGATAAGTTATCCAACTTCATCTGTCCATTCTCAAATAATTTAAAGGAAACTTTACCATCAAGTCCATTAGAATCGAACTTAACTTCTACGGATGAACCACAAAAATCCAATAAGCCACTTCGGTAAGACCGTAAAAAGAAAGTAAACATTTCATTAAAGTTATGAGAATGTTTGATGCGTCGGCGTTCTTCGCGAGACCCTATAACTTTCTTCCTGTCCTCAATGATGAGGTGTCTTGTGCTTTTGGCATATAATTCACCCTTTCTTATTTTTCTTCGACATTTCTTGTTCTTTCTTTACAGATTCACACATTTGTATAAAATCTGGGTTGGATCAAGTTTTCTAATTTTGAAATTTTCACCGTTTTTCAATATGTCCGATAATTTTATTTTAGGCATGATACTTATATATAAAATTAGTCAGTTTGTTTTACAACTTTTCCATCTTTTGATTGTAAAAATCTGAACAATGGAGTATAATCATAATCAAATTTGCCAGATTTCATTGACTGGTGATTACCTTCAAAATTCTTCATCTTTTTGGTATGCCTTAGCAACATTTCTTTAGCTCCATCAATCCAAGAATTATCATGATAATTTACTAAAGTTCCATCAATATCAAAAATGTGTTCTGCCATTAATTTACTTTCTTTAAATATAATTCATCTGCAATTTGTTGATAAGATGATATTTTGTTCTGTTTAATATCTTTAATAACTTTCATTCCAATTTTCGCTAAATCACTTAAAGCTGTCCAATCTCCATTTTTAACAAGATAATTCACAAACTCATCAGGATTCATACCATCAACATAACGAACACCATCACGAACTTCACAATCGTATTCTTTTCCGTTTAATTTAATTTTTTTCATCTTCAATCCTTTCAAAACAATGAGCATGAACATCACCATTGGATTTCCAAAAATCATCTTTTTCAACCCATCCGATTGATTTCATAAATTCTATAGCAGCATCAGTTAAATTATTCTCATCGTTTATTTCATCCAATTTTTTCCAATTACCTTTTCCTAAAAGTTTGTTAATTTCTCTATCAGAAATATGTTTATCAATATCAGCCATTGTAGTGCCTTTAGATATACCAGAAAAACCACCAGCATCACTTATCTTCAACCAAATTACTTCTTTTACTTCTTTCATAATTCAACTAATTTTATTTTTCCTATTATATGATTATTAAAATTATTCAAATCTTCTGATTTAATCCAAAATTCATTATCATCTTTTCCACCAACATTATGAGTTTCAATATGATGTATAACTAAAAACATGTTATCAATTTCAAATTCAACAATATAACCATTTCCATAAGCATCAATATTCCACTTATGTATTTTCTTAGCATATTCCAAACTCAAAACTGGATAAAAAATAGGTTGTTCTGGTAAACGTGGTGGAAATTTAGTCCACTCACTTTCCACAATCGAATCCAATTCTAATTTATTTACCGGTCTGTATAATATCATTTTATTGGTGTATTACAAAAATCACAAACTTCAATAAAACCATCCTCAATTTTATCTGGAATTAATCTATCTGGACCTAATCCACATTCTCCAATATGATAACATTTTTCATAAATCCCATCAAAACCAATTCTATCACCCTTTGTATTGTATTTTATATTAGTTAATAAAAATTTTTCTCCTGTTTGAAATTTAGTAGTATAAGTTTTACCAATTTCAAATGGAAGTTCTTTATACTTAATTATTTTCTTAACTCCCATATCATTCTAAATTTCCCTCACAAAAATATTCTTTACAACAAAAAGGTTGTCTTTCATCATGTATAGAACATTTATTATCAATTAAATAAGGACATTCATTGGTCCAAATAAATTCTCCAAAAACAACCTTATCTCCAAATAAATCTTTTTCTCTTTGACTGGATAAACGAACTAACCAATTCTTTTTACAACATTTACCACAAGCAATACAAGTTTCCATCCTAAAATTGTTGCAATTTCATTTCCAAAAAACTTATCTGAGGTTTCATAGTATTCAAGTTATCTTAGTTTTAAGTTTTTTAATTTTGTTAATAAGTTTTTGTCCATGTCCTAAATCCAAAGGATTTTCTAAATATTGAATATACTCATCTTGTGCCATAATCAGTTCCTCCAAATCTTTAAGAGTGAGTTCTATATATTCAACATAAGTTTGTTTAAAATCATGGTATGAGTTGCCCGGTACATTAGGATTTTCACCCGTCTTTTTAGTAAATTCTTTTCTATAATCCATATTATTGCTTCTTTACTTTTAATTCAATACAAAGATAATTGAATTTCTTGAAATAAAAAAACATGAGCTGATGAATGGGTTCGAACCATCGTCTAAGCTTTACGAGAGCCTCATTCTACCTACTGAACTACACCAGCATATTAGGAATAAATATCATTATCTGCAACATCCCAAGTTCCATCATTTTCAATTGATTTGATTTGATTTGATGAAAATGTAACATAAACAATTGATGGGTCTTGATAATCTACATCATCAATCCAATTATCTTTTATATTGTTGAATATTACACCATCATATTTTTTTCTATCTACATTTCCAACAACTTCTCCTGTACTTGTTCCATAAGGGGTTTCAATATCATCCCACTTTTTACCATTTGCATCTATTACCAATGGATTTTTTATCGACAAATAAACCTCATATACATATTCACCCCCGGCATATCCATCCGCGTTCATATAATCGTCAGTAAAATAAGAATCACCATCAAACTCACTAAATTCAGATTGTGAACCATGATAAACATCTAATGGATATCCATTTTTATCAACAACTTTACTATTACCAAACCATTTCAAAAAATTATTTTGTTGATGTTTTTCATTTAAAAACTCTTGTATTGTGGTTTTAATAAATTGAATCAATCTATCGTTTTCTTTTTATATATTAATATTTCGATATTGAGTTTTTCTGTAATTTTTCCAAGACTTATGTGAGTTTCCATATCTACACATTCCAGCTTTGTTGTGATATGGTCTTAAACCATGTCTTGGTCTTTTACATCTTTTATGGGTAGTACAAAAACATTCTGGATAAGGTTCAATACCTTTCCAGTAAATTTTAAATTCTTTGCTAGTTAGAGCATTCTCTAACCTCTTTCTGTTTATTTTCATTTTCATTGGTATTATTTTTTATAACACCTAATGAAAATCTCCTTTCTTTTTCATATTTTTTATTTTCAAAAAACAAAATCGAAAGAAGGTCTTACCCAAGAAAAATCTTCTTTCTTTACTTTTTTAACCATCCACTGTTTCCTTTTTTTAGAAACAAGTTTCCAGTTTGGATTACTAATACTCCAGTATTCTATTGGTTTTTTGTAATCACCACCAAGATATCCAAGTCGAACACAACCACCATAATATTTACCGGTTCTGTTTTCATTGTCATGATATCCACATCTTGCACAATGAAGTTCACCATTATCTTCAAGAATACGTTTTCTTAAACGATTGTAAACATACCTGCTAGTGGTTATTTTGTACTCTAATCTGTCTTTCATGTCTTTTAAGTTTATTTTTTACCTAAAAGACACTTTCCTTTCTAGTTTTCATATTCACTATATATTTTTACAAAAGTATAAAGTTTTACTGAAATAAAAAATTGTCTAGGTGGAGAGGCTCGGACTCTCGGCCACATGATCCCAAATCATGTAATCTACCAACTGATATACACCTAGTTATATGAATAAAATTTATACAACTCTGTTAATTCATCCAAACTTATATAAGTTTTTAATTCTTCTTTGTAATATTTTCCATATTTATTATCAAATTCTTTTATCTTTCTTAATAAATCATCGATAGTTATTGAACATTTGTCGCATTTACTTTGATTGTGTTTATTTAAAATTAATTCACAATTAGATGGATGAGCAAGTAATAAAGGATTGATTAATCTTCTGAATCCATCTTTTATTGAAATTTTATGATCTCTACTTACACCATTTATATTATCACCATTATTTTTTGCTTTATACCAACCATATTTTTCCATTAAACTAAAATCAAATTCATTTTTAAATTTTTTCAATTCAAATTTAAAATTAGTCAAGGAATGATATAATTCATAATTGTTTTTATTTTTTGAATAATATTCTTTTTTACAATTCCAATTACAATATAATTGATGTCTTTTTTGAAACGATAATATATCATCACAATTCAAACATTTTTTTGGATTAGAATAATATTCATCTGTTCCAAATCTTTTTCTTGTCGATAATAGTATATTTTCTAATCCTTCTTTACTCAAATTCGTTTTTTTTCCAATTTTAAATTTATTATTAAATTTTGCCGAACATGATTGATTACAATAATTATTTCTCTTTTTTTCATATGGAATCTTTTCACCACAAAATTTACAATGTTTTGGATTTTTTAAATAATCAAATAATAATTCTATTCTTATTTTTTCTAATGATTCTCTGTTTTTATCATAATCTCTTAGATATTTATTTACATAAATATTTCTACATTTCAAAGAACAATAAATTTTTTCACCTTCTGGTTCGTTTCCACAATCTGGATTTTTACATTTCATCATATACTTTCTTTTTAAGTATATATTAATATAAAAAAGTGGAAATTTTCCAACTCGAACTCTAAAAAAATAGTGGAGGTTAGGGTATTCGAAACCCTCTGTTTTTCTCGGTGCAAGCGAGATGACCACCCTAGCAGTCCCAACCCCCAATTTAATTAATTTGTGTTCCCTATAGGATTCGAACCTATAACCTTCTCCACGTCAAGGAGACACTCTTAGCCGTTGAGCTAAGGGAACAAATGTGGATGACTTCAACCTACAAACATCGAGTATTCTCGATTTAACCGTTCTGCCCGATTCATAATACCGCCAATGATTCTGGCCTTGAAATCATTGAAAACGAATCCATTAAACTACTTCCCCATTTTTTCTTTCAAAGAACTGTGCGACTGCAGGGATTCGAACCCCGGACCCTCTGCTTGTAAGGCAGATACTCTGAACCAACTGAGCTACAATCGCTTGTAGTAGGACTACCCGGACTCGAACCGGGATTACACTTCTCGTCTCCACTTTGTAGGAGTGGGATGTTTAACCAATTACACCATAGTCCTATTTTTAACTGAGCCAGTGTCGAGATTCGAACTCGAATTTCCTGATTACCAATCAGGCGTTTTAGACCATTGATACTACACCGGCATTTGAGCTGATGAGTGGAGTCGAACCACCATCTCATGTTTACAAGGCACGAATAATGACCATTATACTACATCAGCATTTTTTCTATATCTAATTAATCTATTATGTCTGCCGTTACCTCTATTTGCACCTTTATATGTTTTTGTAAGTGAATGACAGCAAGGACATAATAATTTTAAATTTTCTTCTTTATTATTTCTATTATTACCATCTATATGTTCAACTTCTAATGGTATCTTTTTTGTAAACGGATTTACTTTATTCCAACCATCTTCTGAACACTTATATTCATATTTTATTAATAAATATTTTTTAATATACTTTGAAATTTGATCATCACCACTCATTCCATCAACTTCACCATTTTTCCATTTTTCTATATAATTTTTATATCTAAATTCATTTAAACATACACCATTACAATATTTTCTACTTTTATTAAATAATTCTTTTTCACAATTTAAACAATATATTTTTTTTATTTGTTTTGGATTTTTTAATGTTTCTCTTATTTTTTCATTGATTTTTATATCTCTTTTTTTATTGTTATAAATTGCTGAACAACTACTATTACAAAATTTTCGAACACTACCTTTTATATCATTACCACAATTTAAACATTTAACAATTTTATATTTTTTTACTTCTTTAAAATCAGTTATTATTAAACCATTTTTTAAAAATTTACACTTTATAGCATGTCCTGTTTTTCCCAATATTTTCCCAATTTCATTATATGTTATTCCCTTTTTCGCTAATTTTATTGTTTTATTCAATTCTTCTTGACTCCACATATTTATATTTTTATTTTTATATATAAAAATTTAAGAGCCCAAAATAATTTTCGAAATTAGAGCCGATGGATGGAATCGAACCACCGTTCAAGCTTTACAAGAGCCTTGTAATACCATTATACGACACCGGCATTTAGTATCTTAACCATTTTGTGATGGTGATGGGATTCGAACCCACATCAATCCAGTTACGTTTTACTAGTTTAGGAAACTAGGACGATACACCACCATTTTGTGTTCCCGGAGAGATTCGAACTCTCATCCCCTGATCCCGTAGTCAGAAATTTTATCCGTTATACTACGGGAACATTTTTATAAATCATTTTTCTTTATAAATCTTTTTTCAAATGATTCAATGGTGAACCATTGATTACAATTTATACCCTCTTTTCTTTTCTTTTCAATATGAACAAGAATAGAATTTGAAGTTTTCTCATATATTATACATTCTTTACCATCAGAATCTATAATTTTTTCATTTATGTCATAATCATTTATCATAAATATTAATTTTTTGTCTAGGTGGTCAGACTTGAACTGACAGAGGACATATTGTCACAATTACGGGACTACACCTAGTTTATTTTTTTGTCTGGGTAGCGAGATTCGAACTCGCGAACACTTGTCTCCGAAACAAGTCCATATAGCCATCTGTGGAACACCCAGATAATGTGGAGTAAGATGGAATTGAACCATCATTCAGTTACGCGTTTACCTTACCCAATATTACCAAACTACCCCCCTTTGAACCAGTGGTGGGATTCGAACCCACATTTGACAGCTCCAATTACGATCTCTGAAGTTCGTAGCTTCAGTCGGCTACACTGGTATTTTTGTAGTATTTTTAATACCTTTCCCAGAACAAATTCTGGAACAATACATATTCATACATTCATTTCCACATATTAAACATTTTTTATTTTTTATTTTATGTGGATTATTTTCATATAATTCTATATAATTTTTTCCATATTTTTTTATTACATATTCAATATAAGGTTTAATCCCTATCCTATCTATAATAATTAATTCATCATTAAATTGTTCGATTTTTGATTTATTTTTACTGTCGATATAACCCTTTATTTCATAAAATTTACTATCTATTTTAAAATCCGGATAAAATTTATATTTTTTGCTGTTAAAACAATATTCAAATCCTTTATAATTTCTTTCAAATATAATTCTGTGATCAATATTATAAATTATCCAAGCTAATTCCCAACTACTATCCGACCAAAATCCTTTATACCAACCACATTTACCTCTTCCAGAACCTTTTCTTATTCCACCTGATGATTTTCTTCTAAATGAACAATTATTATCTTTCAAATAACAATTTTTAGAACAATAAATTCTATTTGATTTTGGTAAGATTTGAAAATCTTTTTTACAAACTGGACATTTTATTAATATTTTATTTTTTTTATTCCAAGGAACTTGATTTTTATTCTTCAATCTTATTTTTTCTTTCGTTTCTACCGTGTGTTTTCTACTATTTGCACATGATCTGGAACAATAGTATTTATCTTTTTTTAGTTTTTCAACATTAAATTCTTTAATTTCAAAGTCTTTTCCACATTTATAACATTTAACATAAAAAATTTTCCACTTTTTAGAAACCGTATCTTTTTGTTTATCTATACTTTCCTGAGTAGGTACATATATAGTTGGTTTATGTTGATTTCTACATTTAGAATTACAATATTTATTTTTTACATCCTTACCACAATTTAAACATTTATTCATGACTATTTTTATTTTTATTTTTATATATAAAAAATTACATAGTCATAATTTATATCGAATCTGAAAATTTAGATTGATTGTGTACTCGATAGGGGATTCGAACCCCTGAGAGAAAAAATCTCTATCAGATTGAAAGTCTGATGGCCTAAGCCTCTAGCCGAATCGAGTTTATTTTATTCCAAGATGTCAAAGAACCGTTATTCTATGGTTGTGGATGAAAATGGACTTGAACCAATACTGAATAGTCTACGACTACCAGCCACCTGATGATTTTCATCGGTTCATGACTTCGATTACTTATCATTTAATTCACCCAAGAAATTTAAAGAACATAAAAAAACCCGGTTTCTTTCGATTCCGGGTGTAGGGTTGAAAAACTTTCGTTTTTCTATATTGATGAGGGGATTTTCAATCAAATATTTTACCAACACCCGGAGCATACGCTGTCTCTTCTACCACTGGGGTAGTTGTGACTGTCGTCCTTGTTTCAGGTCGTGTGGTTAATATTTGAATATTCATCAACATTTTATTTCTTTGTTTGTATTGTTTATATATTTAACTTAAAAAGTCTATTTTTTCCAATTCAGATTACAAAATTATGTAATTTGTTCGAGATAAAAAAATTTCATCTCATTTTTATTATAATCGGATAAAAAGAAAAAGTTTATTTTATTTTACTAATTCAAAATTTTCTTTAATGGAATCCAATTCTTCCTCAAGGTATTCATTTGCGTATAGAATGTGATTCAAAGTAACAAGAGTTGTTCCCATTATTTCTTCACATTATTTCTTCAACGTGAATAACTTCATATGTATCACCCTCTTTGAATAAATTCCATTCAAATAAATTATTGATGGTTTTGATACATTTATATTTATCTCCTTTTTGCATTTTACCTTTGTCCTGAAAATGGTGTGAAAAAGAATCCTTTGATTATAATTTCAACTTCTTCAAAACGTTTATCACCGTTTTCATCTTTACCTTTGAGTGGAATTTTAGCTTTCACCTTACCAGCGTAATTTTTATCCCATTCAGGTTTTCCGTTTGGTTTCCAAGTTCCTGTTTCTACTTTTTTAATGTAGGTCTCTTTGTCTGTTGTGATTTTCTTCATATGACTTAAGTTTAGATTACAAAAATACAACTTTCATTTGGAATAAAAAAATCATTTGAATTTTTCTTGATATTTCTTTTCTATAATGTCGTGTACACACTTCAAATCTCTACAAAACATTGACAATTCGTAATGATTTGGAATAAAACTAAATATGAGTCCATTATTTGATGGAACCGGATCACTCCAAGGCAATATTTCGTCCCAAGTATCTCTTCTTTCAATCCAATCCATATTTAATTCTTGTAATCTTTCTTCTGTCATTGATTCTATGGGTTCTTTATCTTCATCATAATTACTCATATCAGATTGATTTTGATAATGATAATCTTCGAACATTGGGTGTTTATTTATAATAGAGTCGGGTAGTCCAAAAAATTGAACAAATATTCCATCATGAAAATAAACAACAGCGGATGCATCTATATTAAGTGGACTGCGTTCCCCTATAATAGTTTCTCTTTCAATAATATTACTTAGAGTAAAATCTGGAAAATCAGATTCTTTCAAGTACATATCTTTTTCAAGAAATGGATATCTTTTCTTATTAAATTCTATTTCATCTAATTTAAGTTTGGATAGATCATTTTTACATTGTTCTGTGTATTCTTTTTTAATATCTTTAAGAATAACCATTAATTGTTCAGGTGTTCCATTAAATTTGAATGCGTTATAAATCTTCGTGCTCATTTTGTAATATCATATTTAATTTTCTTTCTCTCATTTTATTGATAAATTCTTCGTAAGTAAGTTTTACACCATTATCAAAATCTGTAATTTCTTTAACATTTGAACTAAGTTCCCATGTTTGTCTTTCCATTTCACCCAATCTAATTTTAAGATAATTCATAATAGAATTTCTACTATCCCATACTAGATTTTCGTACCAAACATCATTTCCGCAGGGGCAATCCCAAATAACAGGATTACCGTTCATTTCTAAATAAGATATACAATCATCATTACTTTCGATATATTTCTTTGGATATTTATTTTGAAGTTGTTTTAATCTATCATATTCACCATCTTCAAAATCACCAATAGAATTTTCCGGACTACAAAAATGTACTCTACCACACATACATTCTTGTTGAGTATAAGATCCTCCACCAAGAAATGCTTCTTTAAATTTTTCGGATACCATATTTAGCAATTAGGAATTTGTAAATCTTGTGCATATATACCCAACCAATCTCCCGGACTTGCGTTCCAATTTGATTCTCCGGAAAAAGGTTCTCCAGATTCAGCTTCATTTTCGTTTTCAATTCTTTTCGCTTCTTTTATAAAATCTATTTTTTCTTGAAAAGATTTTTGATTTTCTTCTGGAGTTTTGGATTCAATTATTTTTATAAAATTCATCATTATTTTATAAAAATTTTCAGGATCATCTTTAACCATTTCTAACCAATGTTCCCAATTTTCAATGTTCGCTTCGTGCATTATTTTTAATTCTGCCGAATAATATTCATTACGATTTTCATGTAATTTTCCTTTACTGTCTTTATAGACTTCTACTTTATTTTCCATTTTATAATACTTTATCTAACCAGTTATCTCTAAAATTTAATAATTTATCTGCTGCTTTATGAAGTTGTTCGTCTGTTGTTCCATTTCCAACTTCTATTAATGTATCAATAACATCTTCCAGAATTATTCTGGCTTCGTCATCGGATAATATAGGACTAATTGGAATTTCTTCCAGATTATTTATTTTATTTAGAATATTTTCAGATATTCTATCTTTTTGTATTTTTCTTTTGAATCTAGAAAGAAACCAACCTCTTAATTCCATTGCTGATGATATATCATATGTGCCATCACTACCATCTTTTGTATAGTGTGCCATATCGACTTCTTCATCTCTGTAACTTTCATAATTATCGAATACATCAGTGATTAATTCTTCTCCCTGATCTCTTAAAAATTCAAGAGTTTCTTTTAGTTCGAAAGGTACTGAAATACCTTCAAAAGAATCTTCATTATAAACTACGGCATAAGCTTTTTTCATATTATTTTATTTCTTTTAAATTATAATGATATATTTTAATTACACCATCTTTTGCTTTAACAAGTAATTTATCATTATATTGAAATACAACATAACCGGGTTCATATTTTTTAAATTTTTCTTTTAAATACGGACAAGTTATATCTTCTACTCTATAAGCTTTAATAATTTGTGGTTTTGTATAAATTTCAGGACTTGTTGATTTTAATTCTAATACACTATCACTATGGATTATTTTATTTATGATAGTATCAATTTCCATTTTATCAAAATCTATTCCCTTTCCTATAACAACAAAAACAATTTTAGGAGCACTTACAATTGTATCTTTTTTTGGTGCAACAGATTGTTTATTTTCTATATGTTGACAAGATATTGATAAAATCAACAGTAGTAATAATAAAAATTTTTTCATAATTTTTTATATTAAGTGTGATATGGTTTTTTTAAATTGACAAGTTTTTACATAATTTTCTATATCTTGCTTAGTCCATTTTGACATATCTATTATTTTTAAGTCATTGATGATATTATCTTTCTCTAATGGACCGATTATCCAATTATCTTTTAACATTTCTTCTTCTGTCATAATTTATATTTTTTTATAAATTCTTTTACTAATTTTCTAACTTTTGGTTTTGTAGCATACCATTGAACAATTATAGATTTAGTTTCATCAATTGTTTGGTGTGATAAAATTTCATCAATTGTTTCTTTTCTAATAATATCATTATCGAAATTATCAAACATTTTATCAACCAGTGGATATCCTTCAACCACTCTTTTATGATACAAATGGTTTTCTCTTGATTCTTTTTGTTCTGAACTCATCTTTATATATTTTCGTTAAACCATTTATACAATGTTGGTCTATATTGTTGTAAAATATTAACAAGTTCCCCTATTTCTTTTTCACTTGTTATTTCAAAGTTTCTAAATAATACTTTTATATCTCCATCTGTTAATTCACTTTTGCAGGCTACTTTAAATTTTAGAAGATTTTCATTTAATGCAGTTTCTATTACATTCATTTATCCATTTTTTATTTTATCTTCAACAAGTTCATTTATTTTATTAACAAAATATTGCCTGTAAAAATCATATGGACAACTTTCATCCAATATCTAATGAACTAATACCTTTTCTTACAATTCTTTTAAACGACCAGTATTTTTCAGCCCAATCCATAAATTCTTCACCTACATTTTCTATTCTCTTTGGTGGTAAATTTGGTTCATCCGGTCTACAATCTTCAATATCTTCCATAAATTATTCAATTTTCATTTTATTCAAAATAAAGATATTCATATATTTGATAACAATATTTCGTTCTTATTTCAAGAGTAAATACATTTTTTGGATTAACTTTTTTAATTCCATTGTGAGAATTCACCAATCTTGATAGTGTCTCTGGATCACGACAAATCATTTCGAATCCCTCTGTACCAATCTTATGATTAAGAGGATTATTGACAAATCGCAATAAATAACATTTATCTGGATACATTATAATTTTTTAATAGTTTCTTAAAATTTCTCTCAGTTTTATATTTTTATCAAAAATTTTCATTAAAGTTTAATAAAAAAGGGGTGATTAACCCCTTTTTCTATATTACCGATCTAATTACGGTTTGACTTCTTCTTTCTTTTCTTCTTCCTTATCCTGTTTTTCTAAGCTTTGTTCGTATAAAGTTCCTAAATCAGCCTGAGCTGCAAAATCTTGTGAACTTAAATTAGATACTCTATAAGATTTTGAATAATTACTCATAGAATCCATCGATGCTGACATTCCTCTAGAATCTGCTGAATAACTAACGGTATTGTTAGCATAAAAACCCATACCTGTTCCAACCTGCATTGCATCTTGATTTGCACCCAAATAGATAAATATATAATTTCCTTTTTGAAGTTGATTTACTTTTTCAAAAATAGATTCTTTTGTGTATTTTCTCTGACCTTCTTTATTTACGATTTTACTTGAATTTTCTTCACCATCAGTTAGAACTGCGAAGAAAATTTTGGATGGTTTTTCTTCTTCTGGTAAAGATTCAATTCTTTTTTTGGTCATTTTCATAGCTTGACCGAAAGCATCGTAAAGAGCTGTTCCACCATTTGGAATGTAAGTTTTTTCTGTTAATTCTGCAGCTGTTTGAATGTTGATGCTTTGGTATATTACATTATAAGCGGTATCAAATAATACCAATGTAATAGTTGCTTCTCCTTCGATTTCTTTTTGTGATTTGAGGAATGCGTTAAATCCCCCGATTGTGTCTTTTCTAATTGACTCCATTGAACCGCTTTTGTCCACGACAACAACGATTTCAGTTAAACCTTCTTTCATAGTTTTCCTTTCTTTTATTTTTTATTTTTGAACTATCAGTTTTTTCATTGTTTACCACAATTCAGAAGTGACCTTATGTTTCGATGACTCAAAACCAATAATTCCAGATTAATATTATATATTAAATATAGGGGGTCCAAAATAAAAAGTTTAAAAAACATTTTGATAAATAATTTATATAATTAAAAAATAATGAGAAAATATGGAAACAACAAAAAAAATATTTGATACATCACAAAGAGAAATTGGATCAAAAACAAATTTATTTAGAGTAACAATAGAAAAAATAGGAGAATGTTAATGGATATAAATAAAACATACTTTGGAGATGCAATAGAATTGTCTAAAACACTACCTGATAATTTTGTAAACTTAGTCGTAACTTCGCCGCCATACGCCGATGTAAAAAATTATGGCAAAAATGTAAATACATTATCGCCTAGGAATTATAATGATTGGTTTTTACCTTTAGCAAAAGAAATATCTAGATCTTTAACTCCAGATGGTTCATTTATCCTGAATATTAATGATAAGGTAATTGGTGGGTTCAGAGATTTATATGTATTTGAGTTGGTTATTCGTATTTGCAAAGATACTAATTTAAAACTATATGAAAGATATATTTGGGCAAAGAAAAACGGATTACCTACGAGTGGTGATAGATTGAATGATAGAATGGAATATATTTTTCATTTTACTAATTCACCAAAAATAAAAACCAGAGTAGATAATGTAAGAGTTCCATATGCTGAAAGCACTATAAAGAGATATAAACAACCAGTAGCATTTAATGAAGTAGTAGATGAAAATGGGTTAACCACTATTGGAAATAAAAAAATGATTAAGGAAAATCCATTAGGAACAAAACCATCTACTGTTTTTAATTTCAATAATGCTGGTGTATTAAAAGGAGAAACAGCAGGAAAACATCCTGCTCCATTTCATCCAGATTTACCTGAATTTTTCGTTAAATTTCTTACAGATCCTAATGATATTGTATTGGATCCTTTTATGGGTTCAGGTACTGTTGCAGAAGTTTGTAAAAAATATAATCGTAATTGGATTGGGTTTGAGTTAAATGAAAGTTATGGTGATTTGATTAATATTCGTGTCAATAAAGTTGAACAAGACGAAACATTTTTAAAATCAGAATTAGAAAGAAATAATCCTGTTCCAAATGAAATGAAAGGTAGTAATGTTCCAAATATTCCACTAGAAGAACACGAATTAGATGAAATTGACCCATTAAAATTTCCAACTGGATATTGTGCAACATGCTTAAATATTAAGTCGGAATGCACTTGTTTTTCTGATTTTAATACTCAACCAATAGAAAAAAATGAAGCAGAAGACCCTGATTGGTTTGATAAATTATAATAAATAAAATTATGAACAAATATTTCGAAAACGAAACAAAATTAAAAAAACTCAAGAAAGAAATCAAAGCTTTAAAAGATATCATTAATTTTAAAAAAGAAAAAATTGAGAATTTAAAAGATTTGTGTGATCATACTACGTTGGATGGTAAAAATGCTATTACTTGGGAAAATGATAGAGGACATGGTCATATTACTTATACTTGTGGGGTGTGTGGTAGATGGGGTGATAGGAGATGGTATAATGAAATTAAGAAAGATTAAATTTTTCCTCTTCTATCTTTTGTGAATCTTATTCTTGGTCCTGATCTATAATTATTATCAATTACTCTTGTATCAAATGTTATACTTTGAATCCCATCATCGCTTTTTTTTTCAATGGGTATTTCTGGTAAAATAACAGGTGGTTCAATAATTTGTTCAACAATTATTGGTTGTGGTTGTGATTCAATGATTAGTTCTGGTTTAGATTCAATTTGTTCTGGTTCAATAGGAATATCCCCAATTTTCATTTCAACATAAGGAATTTCTTCATCGTGTTCAACTTTATTTGTAGTAAGTTCTAATAAAGTTGCACCGTTGATCTCCTTTTCTCTTACATAGATATCATCTTTTTTTTTAGGTTCTGTTTCAGCTATTATTTCAGTATATTCATCAAACCAATCTTTATCAACTTTTTTTCTTTTTATTTCTTTCAGATTTGCAAATTCGGTATTAAGTTCTTTTACACCCAAATTAAAAAAAGCTATTTTGGCTTTTTGATTTGGATATACTTCTAATATCTTACCTTTGCCAAATATATCATGTGAAACTATTTGTCCAACTGATAGATTATTTGTATCTAATGGTATTATTTCTTCTTCAAAATCTTCTTCAGTTTCATTTTCTGTAATATTTTCGGAGTAATCTTCCCCAACCAGAGTTTTTTTTTCAATCTCAGGTTTATCTTCTATTTCTTCTTCATCAAAATTTAATGGAAGTTTTTGTTCTACTGTTTCTTTTTTTACAATTTTTACTTCTTTTACCGGCTCTTCTTCTTTTAATACCGATTTTTCTATTTCAACTTTTGGTATTTCTTCCTTTTCAACTTTTGGTATTTCTTCCTTTTCAACTTTTGGTGTTCTTTTAATAATTGATCTTATTCTTTTTAAAAGAGGTTTATGTTCTTTCTTTTCTTCTTCATCTTCCTCTTTTTTATCAATCATAGTTAATTGATTTACACCAATTAATAAAGCTATAGCAAGTGGATCAAATACTAATATAATCAATATAGCAACGATATTTACAACTCTATTCATTGATATTCCAGTTAAATCCGCAACGAATTTATATGGTCCAACTTCATTGGATACATCAGATGATTTATATTCTACTATTTTTTGATCGTAATAAGCAACAGAATCATTTACAGAATTAGCTTGTTTCATTTTATCTGTAATATCAGAATTTAAAAATTTTATTTGTTCATCTGCTCCAGATATAGATGTTTCTGTTCTTCTAGCATTTGATACTTGTTTTCTTTTATATAAAGTGTCAATTCTTCTTTCTTGTAATCCACGAATATTACTTAATTGAGTAATACGATTATTATCACTTTCTATTGTTTTATTTATTCTATCTAATTGATTTACGAATAATGTCTTTTTGTTATTTGCTATTTTAATTTGAGAATCTCTTATTTCTATTTTATTGGCAGATTTTTGATATGCACTTGTTAAGAATCCATAAATACCTATGGATGTTAATAACATAATAAAAACAACAGCAAATACATAAAACCACCTTATTGTTTTTTTAATAGATTTCCAAAAACGATAAACATAAGATACTGTAACCAATTTAGAAAATTCTAATGATGATGCTAATATTATAATTCCCATTCCAGCTGCCATAAACAATTTAGATATTCCAAAAACGGAAAAATAAGCAGCAGTTCCAGCTAAAGACAAAGCAGCAATAGATAAAAGAAGAATAAAAAACCAATTCTTTCTCATTAAAAACAGTTATTTTTTATTATATATTAAAAAATTAATCAACAGTTTTAGATTCTTGTTCAACCTTGTTTTTCTTATTGATTTCATCTCTGATTAATGAAGCTTTTTCATAATCTTCTCTATCAATAGATTCTTGTAACATAACCTTAAGATCTTCTACATTTATATTTTCAAGTTTATCATCTTTCATTATTTCTGAAACTCGTTTAATATCATATTTATCTTGTAATGTTTCAGTTATTCTATTTAGTAATTCTTCTGAAATATAAATGGGTGTTTTTAAACGAAGAGATAACGCAACGGCTTCTGCTGGTTTAATATCAAGTTTTGTTTTATTTTTATTATCACAAATTATTTTCGTATATAATTCACCATTAGTCAGTTCTGTAATGTCAACTTCTTTGAATTTAAAATCATAAGATAATGATAAATTCTTAATAAAATCATAAATTAATGGAATTGTTGGCTCAATTTTTTGTATTTCAATTACTATAGATTGAGCTTCAAAAAAATTAATAACAATTGGTACTCTTCTGGCACCTACTGGAGGATTATTTGGATCATTCCAATTTGGTACTTCCTCTTCTAATATTAAAATATAAATATTTTGTATTTGACTATAAGAAATTCCAGCTACTCTTAGTGATATTTTACCTTCATCTATTTGTTTAGTAAAACGTTGTTTTATCTTGTCGATTATATTTTTTAACATGAATAATCATTTGCTTTTTAATATATATAAAACAAAACTGAACCTGTTTTAAATGATTTCAAAATTTTCAGATTTTATTAATGAGGGACTGATTCAATCATTATCAACGGATAATGCTTTCGATATATTAAAGAAAAACTTATCACCTGATATTTATATTTTAAATTATGGAAGATGGTGTGGACTAAAATTAAGTGTTAATCCAAAAAATAAAAAAATGAAAAAAGGAGTTTTAACTCATTTAGATAAAATAGAACAAATATTGAAACAAATAGGTTGGTATATTCGAGATAAAAATTACAAAGAATTTAATTACAAAAGAGAAATTATAATTGAGCCAAAATTTGATATTAAAATATTAAAAAAAGACATTCCTCTAGTTTTATATCATGTTACAGATGAAAAATATGTAGAAAAAATCAAGAAAAAAGGATTACTTCCAAGAAGTCATAGTAAATTAACATATCATCCAGAAAGAGTTTATTTATGTACTTCAGGATCTATGGATTATCTAGCAAATGAATTTTATAAAAATTATGGCATGGAACCAGTAATATTATCAATAGATATGGAAAAATTAAATATAGATTTATACATGGATAGAAATATGCAAACAGCTTTTTATACCACAGACAGTATTCCACCTACAGCTATAAAAGGGATAATAGATTGGATTAAGAATTAGGTCTTATAGTAGTCATCTTTTCGTAAACATTCAAATTAAAATCATAATAATTTTCATTTAAAGAAACCGAATCAACTTTATACATTTTATTTATAGATTTGATATACAATATATCAAGTTTAGATGGTTCAACATCAAAACAACTTTTTAATATTTTTACTTTTGGTTTCGGATTTGATTTTAATTCTTCCGTTGATTCATCTGGAATAAGAATTTTCATTTGAACCGTTTTAACAATATCTGTAAGATAATAACCATAAATTATCTGATCAGATTCTTTGCAAAAATGATAATCTATATCCCATCCCATTATTTGAGATATATTTTCATTTAATGTTTGTTTCAATAGATTCAATTCCTCCATTGTGTTCTTTAATAATCCTTCTATCATGTTTTTCTTTTATTTTTTCAATTATATCTCCAAGTTTTTTAGTAGCTTTTATATATTCAACTGCCAAAAAACCAGTATCTGAATTATTTTTACTAGATTCTATTACATAAGTGAAAGAATCCATTATTGTTTTATAATAAACAAATTCTACTATTTCCATAATATTATCTTTTGTAAGATCTATATTATCTAGAAATTCTATAATTTCATCATATTTGAATTCTAAATCATTCTCCACTTTTAAAACACTTTAATATAAATTTTTCTAATTGACCTTCTGTTAATGCACCAATTTGTTGATTTATTTTTCCAGATTTTGAAACGAACAACATTGTTGGAATACTTCTAATATTAAATATTGCAGATAATTCGTATTCTTCATCAACATCTATTTCATAAATAGGCATATCTGTATATTTTTCTGATAATTTATTTAAAATGGGTGCTAACATCTTGCACGGAGAACACCACACAGCAGTAAATTTTAATATTGAATCTTTACCTTCTTTATTAATTAATACATCATCTTTTTTTGTGTAAAGATTATTAAATTCGTTTTTTGATATACTTTTTACCATAATCAATCTTTTTATTTTTATATATAAAATAGATAATGTTTTGTTTAAAAATTCAATTTTAATTATGCCAATTATATATTTAACAACCAACTTAGTAAATAATAAAAAATATATTGGAGTTGATACTAAAAACAACAAATATTATTTTGGTTCTGGCACTATTATAAAACAAGCTTTGAAAAAATATGGTAAAAATAACTTCACCAAAGAAATATTAGAAACAAATGAAGATAAAAAATATATTTTCGAAAGAGAAAAATATTGGATAGATTATTATGATGCTATAAATTCAGAAGATTTTTATAACTTATCTTATGGTGGAAAAGGCGGAAATATGTTAAATAATGAAAAATCAATAGAAAAATGGAAAATAGGAATTCAAAAATCAATTGATACAACTATAAAAATTAGAAAAAATAAAACATATGAAGAAATATATGGTGAAAGAGCAAATGAAGAAAAAGAAAAAAGAAAAAAATATGGATTTAAAAAATCAGAAGAAACTTTAAAAAAAATATCTAAAAAATTAAAAGGAAATATACCTTGGAATAAAGGTTTGACTAAAAATACAGATGATAGAATTAAAAGTAGTTGGAATAAAGGTTTGACCAAAGAAAATTATCCAAAGAAAAAAAATTAAATATTCCCAAGATAAACATATTTCATTCCAGCTCCAAGAGCTATATTCTTTGCCATTTCTAATGTTTCAACTTTTGTATAATCAAAACCTTCAATCATTTTATATCTAGGAAAAAATCTAGAAAAATGTAATGGATTATCAGAAAAACCATTTTCTACCAACCATTGACACATTTTCAATATCATATTTGGATCATCTGATAAATCAGGAATCAACAAATTTGTTATTTCTACCCAAACATCATTTTCTTTTAATATCTTTAATGTATTTAAAACGTGTTCTAATTTCCCACCAGTCATACTTTTATGTCTTTTTTCATCAAAAAATTTCAAATCAATATTTGCAGCATCTAAATATTTACATAACATTTTCAAAGGTTCTTCATTAATATATCCATTTGATACAATAATATTTTTTATTTCTTTACTTCTAGCCAATTTTGCAGTATCATATACATATTCAAAAAATATCAAAGGTTCTGTATAAGTATAAGATATTGATCCGAAAATGGATGCTTGTTGCACTGCTTCTTCGGGACTAATATAAGTTGTATTTATATCGGTAATTGAATGCTGTGATATTCCATCATTTTGACAATTATTACATATAAAATTACAACCCGGTGAAGCTATAGAATAAGTTTTTGTTCCGGGAAGAAAATGATATAATGGTTTCTTTTCAATTGGATCCACAGCAACCGAACATATTCTTCCATATGCAGTTGCCTCTAATATTCCATTATTATTTTGTCTAGATTTACAAATTCCAAAATGATTCAATCTAATTTTACAATAGTGAGGACATAGTGTGCACTCGATAACATTATCGTTTAATTTATTATAAAATAAAGCTTCCATTAGCTTTCTTTCTTTTTAAAAATAGATATTATTTTCTCTTTATATAACCATCCGAAAATAGCAACAATTCCACCAACTACATAAGTGATATAAGTCCAATATTTAGCTATCCAATTCCACAAATCACCATACCAAGTATGAATTGCATAAACATATGTTTTACCATCATAAATATTTATACTTTGTGGAATATTATCAATATAAATATCAACATTTATAGTTAAATATTTCTCTCCTTCAACCAATGGTGTTACTTGCCATTGCCACCTTATTAAATTTGATAATGTTGTATTTTGTATTGAGTCTGATATTCTTTTAACCTTAAAACTTCCAGTTGGATCAACTAGAACTGCTCTCATTTTTGGTGTTATAGTAATAAGAGTATCAATAAGAGATTTATTTTTAAAACCATCAATTATTTTTATTAATTGTTTTTGTGACATATCTTTTGATAAAGTAAGATCGATAGTATATGTTTGATCAATTTTCATTGTATCTTGAATAACATAAGTCAAAGTAGCTTTATTAGGTGTGATTACAAGTGGAACTGATGATGATTCTACATGTGTTGGTTCAGATATAATTACTTGTGGTTTTGTCATTACCGTTTTTATATCATTGTTTATTTTAGGTATAGGTGCTGGCATCTCATACTTAATTTTTGGTTTACTAATAGAGTCAGCTTTTTGTTCCTGAATTATAATTTTTGATTTTTCCAAACAATCTTTAAATTTAACAATATCAATTTTATTCCAATTTTTATTTTTAAAATCGTTATACATATTATATCTTAATAACATTGATTTAAATACAATAGTATCTATATAAATAGAATCATATTTAATAATATGTAATTGTATCATTTGATGATATTGAACCGTTGTTGGTTTTACGATATGTACCTGTGATAAACCAACAACAGTAAACAATATTAATAAAATCAAAAATAATTTTTTCATGTGTCTATATATTTTATTTTAGTCCGAAACCTTTTTCGCTAAAAATAATGGTTTCATAAACATAAAGATCTGCTGTTTTCCAATCTTCCCAACCCATTCCCATTTTATCTTTTGAACAATGTCCTAAAAATTCGTCTCTTGTCCAACCAGTTTCTGTTGCAACATTGGGTAAAAAGGTCCCACTTTTACCTTCCTTGACCATATATATTCCATGTTGACCTATGAAAAATTCATCAATCGAATTTATTTTTTTAAGTGGTGTTAATACAGATATTTCTATATCAATATCATTTAATTCATTGAATTCTACTGGGGAAAAACGGTGATCATTCATCGCCGATTCAATAGCCATATCCCTTACAACTAAATAAAGAGGATAAGCGGCATCAAATCTACCTATACAACCTCTTAAATTACCATCCTTTTTTAAAGTCACAAAAGCTCCGGCATTTTCTAATACAAAAGGTCTATTTAAACTTATAATAGATTGTAAATCAGGTTCATGTCTGAAACCATTTCCACTTACCCACATTTTTATTGTTTCTCTTGCTATTTCTAATAGAAATATTTTTTCTCTACTTGTTAGTATCATACTTCTTCAACATTTTTTTTATCTGGTGCTCCCGGTTTTTCACCAATTCCAATAGAAACCTTTGAAATTAAACCCATTAACCATTTTTCCGTATCTCTACAGTCAGCTGCAGGCTCGAAATTTTGTTCATTGATATAAGTCATTTTATATTTCCTGATAATTTCTAGTTTAGAATTCAAAAAATTTAATCTATCTACTGGAGAATCAAAATCGGTGTTACTAAAAATTTCATTTCTAAATGATATTAAATCTATATCTAATTTACATTTGAAATCTATTTTCATATTACTAATTATTGTAGTATTAACAACATATGTAATATCTTTAAATTTTAAATAAGTATCCATTACTAACATATTTTGTGATTTTATATATGCTGTATTATTTGAATCATCACAAACATTTTTAAAACCTTCTAGTAATCCTGATTCAACAAAACAATTACAGATATTATCAGTTTCTTTAACTACCAAGTTATATTTGTTGCTATCAAAAAATGATTTTTCTAACATTTTTGATATCAAAAGTTCAATACTTTTCGTTATCTTTTTATAATTTTCCTCCATTTAACCAGTTATTATGTTTTCGATCAGCGTTCTTCTGATCCCTAGCGAAGCAAGAAAAACCATCTTCAAAATCAAACTCTCCTACTCCCTTTTCAATATTTTTGATTCTTATTCTATCTTGAACCTGACCAAAATAATTATTTAATTCTTCTGGTGTAGGATCCTTTTTAGTTTTTTCAGAATCTAACCATTTCTGGTGTTTTTTATCTGCAGTTTCTTGATCCCTACAAGTGACAGAATAACCATCACCAAAATCAAACAATTTTGTTCTGTTGATTACTTTTTTTCCATCAATCCATTTTTCAACTTTGCCATTCCATTTTACTTCTACTTCTTCCATAACTTTAAATTTATTTTTTGTTTTTAATAATTTCAATTGCATTTTCTAATATCAATATTGCATCTTCTTTACTTTTATAAGATTTGATATAAATTTAGAAAAATATTCATTTCCATATCCCTTATAATCATACCCACAATCACAAGGTGTACTCCAACATTCTGGACAATCTGACATTGACATAATTTTATATTATTTTTTAACAAAACCAATTGAATAATATCCAACAGTTCTATTTTTATCCATCACTTCACCAGAGTTCTTATATTTCAAAAATTTTATTTCAATATCATCTCTTTTTTCAATCATAAAAAGTAATATTAAATAAGCACTCCAACCACACATTCTAGTCACTACATTTGATTTATTATATTTAAAAATACCATCAATAAAATCTTTCGAATTCTTTTTCAGAATTAATTCTTTTGTTTCATCATCTACAAATAAAGCATCTTCATAATTCGGATAATGTGAAAAATCACTACTAATAACAAATAGATTATTTTCATCATTAAAATATTTTTCTAAACTTAAAGATAATTCCTTTAAATGATTAACATCAGAATCTCCAATCATTATTGGAACAATATTTTTATATTTAATACTTTTTTGAATCAATGGTAATAATATTTCAATAGTATGATCATTCATAAAAAATTGAGGCATAACATTAAATAAATCCCATTTAGAAGGATTACCAGCGTAATGATTGGACAATAATTCTTGTATAATATCTTTATTGATTATCATATCACCATATGGGGTATTATAATCTTCATTTAAAATGGATGAACCTTTATAACCAGCAGTGTGACTAGTACTTAATATAAATACATTTTCAAATTCCTTATCAATAACAGAATTAAAAGATAAAGCAGAAACATCACCTGAGAAAAAATATGATGCATGTGGTGATAAAATTGCGATTGAATTTTTATCTGTTTTATTATTCAATAACAAATTATCAACATCAATATTTCCAATAAAATCGTGAGTAATCCTAGAAAATTGCATTAAAAAACTCTTTTTATGTATATATTATAGAAGAATGGTTTAGTTTAAAAATCTTCCACATTAATTATTGAGCAATTAGTAGGGAATGAATACTGAGAATAACTTTTACCTTTTGGATATGAAAACCACAATCTGGTTTTACCACTTTCTTTGAATTTCTCGATATATTTAGGTTTACATATTGTTTCATCCAATTCAATAAGATTTCTTTTGGTATGACTTAATAAATAAGCTAAATAATAACCTTTATCTTCTACCGATAAATATTCTAATGTAATTTCTTTTGGTTCTGTATCTACTTCTGTTACAATAGATATTGTAATATTTTTAGTTTCGGTAATTTTTTCTGTTATATTATTAGATTTCAATGAATAATTACCATTATTACCAGTTGCTGATTTAACTTGATTTGAATCAAAAACACACAATGATATATTTTGATGAGAATCCATTAAAACAATACCATCATAATCATAATTATTTTCCTCCAAAAAAACACTAAAATCTTCAGCATCAGTCCAATCTAATAAACCATTGTTTAATGGTGTTCCATTACCATATTTATATAAATATTCTGTATTAAATATTTTTTTACATTCCGGAATTCTAGTATCAAATGGTTTTTCACATCTAACATATAATGGAATTACACTTTTTTGTTCTATTGATTTATAATCTGATTTTGAAAAAGCAGAAAAATTTCTTTGTAAAGCATACTTTGATGCATATTCTGGTTCAAATGATAAATAAATATTTCCTTTTTGAAATGTATCGAAATCATATGTTGTGCCATGATACATTATTTTTGGTGTACCATCTGAATTTTTTATTTTTGATTTACCAAACCATTTTTTAAAATTATCGTTTTTAAATTCTTCAAATATCTTAAAATTTTTCATAATGATATATATTATTTTTATCAATCAAATTTATCCATCAAAGGTTTAATTAATAAAGATAATACAAAAACAACAGGACTAATAAAAAAAGCATCAAAAAAAGCTGCTAGAAATGGATTTAACAATGGGTTTATCAACATAACTGGACTAAAAATTATCAACGATGTTAATAATCCAGACCACCAACCAAAACACAAGGGGCAGGAAAATAAATAACCTAAAAAATTTGGACTTATTTTACAAAAATATTCTCGTAATCCTTTGAATATTTTACTTTTTGTTACGATTAGAGTTATACCAAAATTAACTATTATAAAAATTAGAATAAATATTAGAGTCATTATATAATTTTATTCTTATATATTATTCTATTGGGGGCATTATATTATTCCATTGAGGTATAAAATTTTCACCAGATTCATCTAATATGTATTTAAATCTATCAGATCTTATAATACTTGTTTAATATTTCTTTAAATTTTTCAAGCATCTTTAACTATATAATATTCATATTCTTCTTTATCCCAAAAAGTTATTAAATCAACTTTACAATGTTCACATTTAAATTTAACTTTTTCACCCTTGTATATTTCAACATCTTTGTACCACACATCATAATCATCTCCCCATTTTCCACATTCTGGACATTCATAATTGAATCTACCCAATCCACATGGTGGTTCACAATGATCTATAAAATATCCTTCTGTTTTTTTCATAATCCAGATTTCAAAAGTTCAATGTCATCAGTTTCAATTGCATAATTTGCATTATATTGTTCCGAACAAAATTCAATTTTGTCCAGTAATGTTTTGATAATCTTTCTCGATTTGGCCAATTTTATTGCTAAATCAATAACATTATCTTCATGACTAACATCTTCCCAAAATTTATAGTCAATTTCTTCTAAATTGGAATATTCCGGATGTCCATAACCACATTCTTTTGCCATATCCAACACAATTTGTTTTACTTCAATGGATTGATTTTTATATTTATATCTCATATTATTGAATTATTTTTAAATATACTTATCAAATTCTTTAATCTTCTTTTTACTAAGACCTTTTTCAGTATATTTTTGTATACTAATTAGTTTATCTAATTTTAAATCTTGAACTAAATAACCACACTTTTTACATCTGAAATTAGCTGCACCATTTTTTTCATTCCAAATATGTTCACAATTGATTTTCAATTCAATATCTTTTAAAATCGGTTGTAACAATTTTAAAATTCTTTCCTTAATTTTATCTTCTTGTGTTTTCATTTTGTATTATTTTTGAATCTTTCTATTATGAAAGAATAATCTACGAATTTCTTTTCTAAATCAGAATATGATGGAATTTGTGTTGCTATAATAGGATTTACACAAAAACTTGTTTTTTTATTTTGTATTTCGGTACAGAAAAAAACATCATTTATATCATACTGACTTTTTATTTCATTTGTCTTTTCAAATCTTTCAATTATTTGATCATATATTTTGTTATTATATGCAACAGCATGAGCAGAAAAGGCATTTCGAAGTAAAATCAAATTAGGTCTTATAATATTACATTTTTCATGAGTATTTGCACCCAAATAAAAAAGATACCATTGAAAATTTCCAACTTGTTCTATTGCCTTTTTAAGATTTTCAACTGGATTGTTTATAAAAGAAACATCATCCTCGAAGATTAGAACATTTTCAACATTTCTTTCTTTAACATCCTTAAATATTTTCAAAAAAGATTTTATCAATCCAATTCTTCCATCTTTATGAACTTCACCAGATACACGTTGAACACGGTCCAATATTCCGACTTTTTCAAACTCTTTCTGAACTTTATCCCATCTGTCAAATCTTCTATCCAGATTTATACAATAAATCTCTCGAAAATAATCAAACGGATTGTTTTTTATTTCTTCCATCTATTCTTATAAATTTACATTTTAAAAATTTCTCAATTTCTGTTTGTCTTATTAAATCTTTTTCTTTCCTTTTTTAATATTTAAATCTTTTATTTCAGAATCGGTAAATTTCATAATATTTTTTACTATCCAATCTACATTAAAATATGGTCTTCCATCTTCATTTTGAATTTTCATAACTTCTTGAGCTACATTTGCTCTATTATTTAATTGATTCAAATATTCCCATTCCTTTTCTATTTGTCTTGTGTGTTCTTTATCAAGTTCTTGAACAAATAATAGTTGTTCTTCAGAATTTAATTTTCTGTAAGATTTGATTAATTTTAAATGTTTTTCTTTATTCTTTTTCATATTATTTTATTTTTTTTAATTTTCTTCTTCTTCATTAAAAAATGAAATATCATCTGGCAATTCATCTGACAAATCCTTGAAATCATCATTACCATCTTCATAAACTATGGCAATTGACATCAACTGCATTCTCAAATCATCCAATTCTTCTTGAATATCTTCTACTGGGATAGTTATATTACCATCCTCTATCTTCCAATTCAATTTCTTCACCAACCTATCATAACTAAAAACGGCTTGCTTTCTTAAATTATTAAAATTTACTGTCATCTTCATATTTTTTTAACAATTACACTCTTCATTTAATTTACCACAATTTGCACAAATAATACAATTACATTCTTCATCATTTTTACCACAATATATACAAACTTCATCTTCTAATTTACCAACATTTGGTCCTGCCACTTCTTTCCAATCTTGCTTATATAATCCTGATGTTTTCCAATTTGTTAAATCTGTTTGTTCACCACATTTAAAACATCTACCTGTAAGGTCCACATTATGAATACATTCTTTTTTAATATCTTTCCAAAATGAAGGAGATTCTGGAAAGAATTCCCATAACATTCCACTATCTTTCAAATCATTGAATTCTTGTTCTGTCAAATCAGTTAATTCTTTAGGAAGCAATTTTTTTTCAATTTTTTTAAGTCCTGCTTCTCTAACCCAATCAATTCCTTTTATTTCGTTTTTAGTGCATCGATTTCTAAATTCATCACCAGTTGAGGTCCACCATATATTATCATGTTGAAAATTATCTGTTGTTCCTACATTTTCTATTTCAAAACTATGTTCACAAACTGGTTCTCCACCTTTACCATAATCTACATAAAAAGAAACAGTATTAGGTCTTTGTAATATTTTTACTACTTTTAAAGGTACACTTTTTTTACTTTCTTGTTCTATTTTAAAAGCATAAAATTGAATATATTCATTAAGATTCCAAGGTCTTATGATATCTTCTATCCAAAATAAATCATAATCCTGTTTAGTTATGATTAAATATTTATCTTTCATAATAAACTTTTAATTTTATATTATATGATATTAACTAGCAAAAGTTGTAACCTTTTGATATATCGTTCGTCTAATCATAAAATAATAACAAAAATTATGACAACTTATAAACAATTATTTAGATCAAGAAAAAATCGCAGAATCGGTGGAGTTTGTGGTGGAATCGGAGAATTCATAGGAGTAGATCCAGTTGTAGTTAGATTAGTATGGGCTGGATTATTTCTAGCATTTGGTGTTGGGTTATTAGTTTATCTATTTTCGTGGATAATCATTCCAAATGAACCATTATCTTTTGAAGAAAAGAAAAACGAAACAATTTAATCCCATTCTATTTTTGTACAGGCATCAGATAGTTTTTGTAAAAATTCTATATCCTGATACTCATTGGTAAAATGCTCGTTAAAGTATCCAACAGAAATGTTCGTACATTCATCAAATATTCCAATAAAACTATGTGAATCTGAATAAGATCCATCTTTTGTTGGTTTATAATTGAAATCGAATTGATTTAATTTGTTGGATATTTTTTCTGCAAATTCATCACTGCAACATTTTTCATTTAATTGATATGTGACTATATCATCATATCCTTGTCTATCAAAAGATATAACATTTTTGATATTTGTAAATATTTTATCTTTTTTAGTTGTTAGATGATTTTTCAAATTTTTTGAGCCTTTTCTACCATTTTCTTCACCAACAAAAAAATAATAAATTCCGGGAATATCATTATCAATCATATCTATCATTATTGATACTCCAGCTTTATCATCAGCTCCTAAAATAGTAAAACCATCAGTTTTTATAATGTTGTTTCCTTTAAAAACAATATTTACTTCTTCAACTTCTTCACATTTATTATCCAGATGTGATGTAAACATATTTGTTGAATTACCAATTTCAACATAATAATTACCATAAGGATCATTTTTATAACTGGATGGAAGATATTGTTCTAAATCTGTTTCGTTTCCATCGGGAGTAGTATTTTCGGTGAGTTGTAAAAAAATTTCTTTAATATCCATATTTAATTATATGAATATATTGGTTAAATGTTTATAATTCCCAAATTTGATTTCTATCAAATACCACAAAAGATTTTATTGTACCCATTCCACCATCCCAATCATAAGGTATAATGACACCATCATGACCTAATTTTGTAATCCAATAAAATACCTTATCCCTTTCATATCTATCTGATAAATTAAAATCATCTACCAATTTTTTTGGATTATCATAACTTTTATATAATTTAAGTAAATTTTTATCTGTACAAACAAATGGATTTATAATTTTAAGATATGCGTTGTGTTGTCTGGATGATACTTTACCTAAATATCTTTCACCGAATGTCGGATCATCTGTAAAATATATTCTATCTTTATTATATGGATCAATTGAATCTTTACAATTAAAATGATAAACCAATAAAGGTTTACCACCTTTAACGATTTTACTACCATCAAACCATTTACTAAATTCTTCATTAGATTTATTTTCATTTAATAATTCACTACTTTTTGTAAATCCACCTTTATCTTGATCTAATAAAATATAATCTTCATCATCTTTAATTACATTTTTATCATTTGTTAAATTACCAGTATAAGGATTATAATATCTCATTATATCTAAATGCGGATAATATTCATATTCTTGTGGTGTTAAATTAACTTCAAATGTATCATTACATAATTTTGAATTACTATCATAAATATTTAAAAATCTATAATTATTTTCTTTTCCATCTTCTACTTTGGTATAATACCACCCTTTTTTAATAGCATATTCGTGATATATTTTCATCATATAATTTTTCGTACAATAAGGTAAATCCATTAATTTTTTTCCTTTATGACTATCCAAATTCCATATTAAAGCTCTACCATCTATTTTGTTTTTAATTTTTGAATTTCTCATAATTAAAAGATTCACTTTATCTGGATTTTCTACATACATATTCAAATATTCTTGACAGTAATCATGTCTCATACAAGAACTATTCAAAAAACCACCACCAACCATGTAGTTCTTTTCATCATAAAATTTTCTCATATTTTCTCCATAGAGCATATCAAAATTTTGAAAACCAATTTTAATTGAACTGGTAATACCTTTGTATTCATTTACAAATTTTTCAATTTCAACTGGACCAATAGATGATTTTGTTTCCATAAGTATTTGATTTACAAATTTTCCTATTTTCATTTGTTCTCTGAATTTACTATGCCACAAATCGTTATTTACTTTCATTACATCATCTAATTTCAATAAATCTTTTTTGTAATTACTCAATCTAAAATAACTTATCATTTCTGGAACAGGCGATGTATCAACGTATGAAATATCCAATTCACCGGTAAAATTAAGGATTTTATCGGATATTGGAGATTCAATTTTACTAACTATATCTTTAAATTCTTCACTTAAAATAAGTTTAAATCTGATTGAATTATACATTTCATTTAAAAATTCTTCGTATGTAAAAATAGAATTTTCAAATTTTTTAAAATTTTTAATTAATCTTATTTCAACATCTTTATTATTATCTATAATTTGTTGAACCTTATTTAATTGTTCATTAAATCTCTTACTATTTTTGTATATTAAATTTTTATTTGAGTTTATAATATCTATTCTAATTATATATTTCTTAATATCATTTATTTTACTCATAAAATCTCTAGTTAAAGAACCTTTATAATTTTTATGAATTATAATCCTTTCTTCCGATTCAAATCCTCTTAATCTACCTTGTGAATAATCAAATGGCTCTATTTTATATTTATCGCTTAATTTTTCACCATCAAAAACTATTCTTACATTAAAATATGTATCATCTGTTACAAATAAAGAATTTCTTGTAAATGATATGTATGGATACTTTGATCTTAAAACATTTTCATTTAAAATTTTATCTAATGCATCAATATCGGTGAAATGATATAAAACACCAGCTTGTTTTCTTTCATTAAGATATAATAAATTCTTCATTGTTTTTATATATTATTTTCCTCTTTTGATTTTTAATATATACTGAAAAATAAATCATCTGATATGAAATACATTAAAACTTTTGAAAATTTCGAACAAGAAGATATAACTTTATATTTTAAAGCAGAACCAAAATATATAAGACATTTAATCGATAAATATAATGAAGAAGGTATAATGAGCATCGAAAATGAAGAATTGTCCGTTGAAGGTTTGATTAAAAAATTAAAGGTTTGGGATGAAACAGAACACGGTGTTGAAAAATTCATATATGATGAAATTAAAAAAAGTTTAGAAATTTTATTAGATCGTAAAATAACAGAAGAAGATATTAATAATTTGGCTGATAGTGAAATAAGAATAATTGAATAATGCTTAAAACTTTTTTACAATTTATTAAAGAAAGCCAAGATATAGAAAATCAGGCTCAAAGTCAGGATCCAAAGAAACCAACGTTATTTATTATTGGTGATGTGGGTTATGATAGTCCTGATGTACAGTGGTTTTTTACACTTGATATTAAAGATATATGGAAAGAATACGAATCGAAATCAATTGATTTTAATGAATTTGTTGATAAATACAAACAGAAAATAACAGAAAAAAAAGCTGAAATCGAAAAAATTAGTGATACTTGTTGGTATGATATAAAAGAAATTATGGACCAATCTGGTGAATATGACGAAGAAAATTCAAATAAATATTTTAATAGAATATATGATTGGGGAGATGAACATGGAATAAAAATTGATACTATTGTTAAAACACAAACCGATGTTAATGCTCAAATACAACCACAAGAAGAAACACAACCACAAAATAATAATTTAATAAAATGATATACATAAAAACATTTGAGCAATATATTTCCGAAGATTTAACCGGTCAAGTTTTAGCTGGAAATTCAGCTGCTGATGCTCCTCAAAATACTAATACAGCAATGGAGCAACAACCAGAAAAAGGTAGTATAGTTGAATTCTGGTACACTCCACCATCAGAAGATGGTAAAAAACCGAAAGAAGAAAAAGCTAAAGGTAAAATTATAGGAATCCAACAAGTAAATGATGTTATTATGTATACTATAACTTTAAATGTGGAAGGAAGTGATAGAAATTCAAATAAAAGTAATGATAAAAACTCAACAGTAGTTCCTGAAAATAAAATAATTAGTCCTGTCGCTGGTATAAACATGCCGGGTAGTGGTCATGTATCACAAAATAATGCTAATTCTAAAACAATGAATTCATATGCTGGTGGAGGAGGAGATAGTCCTGCTGGTGGTAATTTTGGTGCAAGTGCTGTTTCAAACGACTTGGTTATGTAAAAATTTTTTAATATATAAGATTATGACATTAAAATATAAAAATTGGTTAATTAAAGAGGGTGAAAGTGTTTTAACGTATCACGATGAATTATGTTCACTTTTTTGGGAAGATGATAAATTAGATGAGGGGATTGGAAAAAAATTAATTAATATCGCTAAAGATTTTTATGATAGTGTTGAATTAGATACTGAAATTAAAGATATTGAATTAACTGGATCTTTAGCCAATTATAATTATACGAAAACATCCGATTTAGATGTTCATATTTTAATAGATTATTCTGATTTGGGAGAAGATAAAGAATTGGTTTCTAAAGCAGTAGAAGGTGAAAAATTTCAATGGAATGAAAGACACAATATTACATTAAGAGGACATGAAGTTGAATTATATATACAAGATGCTGCTGAAGAAAGACCATCAAATGGTAGATATTCATTAATAAATGACAAATGGATAAATAAACCAAAGCATCAAAAACCAGAAGTTTCAGATGATGATATAAACCCTAAATACAATTCTTATGTATTTGAAATTGATCAACTTGAAAAACTTCTTGATGAAACAACGGATCCAGAAGAATTAAAAAAACATTTCAAGAGAGCCAAGGAAATTAAGAAAAAATTATCTGAAGCTAGAGGAAGTGCAATAAAAGAAAGGGGTGAATTTTCAATTGAAAATTTAGTATTCAAAAAATTGCGTAACGAGGGTTTTATTGGCAGACTTATCGCTGTCAAAAATGCCTTATACGACAAAATGTTTGTTCAATAAAAAAAGTCAAAACTAAAAAGCTTTGACTTTTTTAAATTAATCTAACATCCACTTAATTAAGCAATTGTCCTACGGACTTCATTCCTCCAACGGATAGCAGCTGTCTTTGATGTGAAATTCCTAGAATTACACAACCCACCAACAGTAATACGTGCACGATAACTGTGACCATTAAAATAAACATTCTCAGCGACTGCTGAATAAACAGTCTTTGGTGTTTTGATTTTTTTTGTAGCCTTTACAGCCTTCTGAACTTTTGTTGTCTTTCTCATAATAATTTATTTAATTTGTTTTTTAATTATACTTATTATACTCAAGATAAATTAAAAAGTTTTAAAAAGTTGTCATAACTAGAAATGGAACAGAAATTTAATATATATGTCATGTTATACATTAGAACATATGAAGATTGGAGAAAGTCTGGTGGATTACACAATCCAGAGGATAAAGAAACTCCAAGTTTCTCTGAAAGAAATGATATTAAACACAAAGAAAAATTTCTTTTAGATTATAATTATACCTATAATTGGGCACTAAAATATCATCCAAATTTAGAAATAGATTATGATCCTGAGGAAAGAGATTATTATAAAACTGCTGATCATGAAATAAAGAATAGAATAAAACTTTACATGGACATACATAAAAAATGTAAAAATCTGAACGTTATAGATATTCAAAGAAAAATATGTATAAAAGAATTAAAAGATATAAATTTTGATAATGTTGGATTATTCTGGTCGTTTCAAAAAACAGAAGTTGGTTTTGTTACAATAGATATTCCTTATTATGAAATTATATTTCATGGATATACAAAATATAATAATATTAACTGGGAAAATTCCCTAGATAATTTTATTTATTATGGATATGATGAAAGCGAAGTTAAATTATATCCAAATTCTGATATTACTATTCTTTCTATTGATATACTTCACAGAAATGTTAAGAATAATGTCTATCAGTTTGAATATAATAATTCATCTATTTTAAATAAATCTTTTCCTTTTACTGTTAAATCTTAACAAATCAAACCATTACCCATAACTTTAACAGATAAAACATCAGATATTTTACTATAAATATTTCCCGGATTATCTGTAACAACAAATATTGGTTCTTTATTATTTTGTGTTTTTACCTTATATACTTTATATACTTTATCCATTTTATATAGTTTATCCGTTATTATATTAGATTCTACCACAAATTCTTTTTCCTTAACAGGTGATTCTGGTACTTCTGACTGTGGTTCTGGTTTTTCTTCTTCTTTATTTTCTGTTTGAGAATACTTATTGATAAGTTCTTCTTTTGTATTCTCTTTTTTATCAAGTGGTTTTTCAATTTTTTTCAAAACCTCAACCACAATATTTTCTAATTTTATTTTTCTTTCTTGATCAGCATCTGAACTAAAATATGAAAAAGTTCCAAAAGAACATTTATTATCTTTGATATAATTTTTTAATTTTTCTACATCATCATCAAAAAAGAAATTAAAATTTTTCTTATTAAAAGTAAAAACTGGCTGACTATTATCAAAGTATTCAAAAAAGAAATCATAATCCCCAAAATTGACGTAAATTGGTCTTCTCTTTTCACTAGTTCTTAATAACATTTCTTTAAATAACATTCTATCTCTTTCATCATTGATTATCAACTTGATGAAAAGATTATTTGGATCTTCATCATCTTCATTCCATTCTTCTGCTTTTCTTGTTTTCGATAAAAAATCTTTAGCTTCTTCATTTATCAGATTATTGAATCTAGTCATCGTATCATTTATAAAAGAATAATCTAGTAAAACTTCTTTTAATTCTTCATCTGTAAAACTTCTTTTTTCTTTTTTCTTCTTAATATCATTTAATATAGATTCTTCTTTGGTCAAATCTCTAACAGTTGTATCATCCTTTTCTGCAAAAACTTCTCTTAATTTTTCATCAGTGATTACATTATCTGTGTTTACTTTACGCCATCCTTTACGACTTGAAATTGGTTCCGGTTCTACTTTATCTTTTTGATTTTTTATTATTTCATCTACCTTGTCAAAAGCTTCTTTAAATTCTTCATTTGTTGGTGTTTGAATGTTCTCATGATAATTATTTTCTATTCCTTCAGTTAATTGTTGATTAAACACATTTTCATTTTCATTTTCCATAATATATAAATTATTTTTTATCCCTTTGATTGTGGGATATTTATATATTTGAAATGAAAGGGTCAATTTTTTATTTTATAAAAAAATGACTTTATTATATTAAAAAGATAAAAGAAAGAAAACAATGATTATAAAATATGGAGTAGAATATTATTTTTTATCTGAAAACTTTTATGATAAAAGCCGAAAAACAAGTATGATAAATTATGGAACACCACATCCTATGATGTCAGATAAAATGAAACAAATTAAAATAAATTATTATTTAAAAATGGGATTTAATGTATTAACAAAAGATTTTGATATTTATAAAAGAAAAGTATATAAACTAACAAGAAATATTAAAAATAAACTCATTGATATATGGAACGGAAATGATTATTATGATGGTGAATATATTAAAGATAATTTTAATTTACCATATCATCATAAAAATTATCCAACTATTGATCATAAAACATCTATTTTTGAAGGATTTAAAAATAATATTTCTGCTGAAAATATATCTAATATATCCAATTTATGTTTTACTAAACGATATATCAATTCAAAAAAATATATAAAAACAGAGATTTAAAAATTTTTATTTTTTTGGTGTTGATATCATATTATCATTCATTGATGCATTATAAATATAATCGTGATTATACACTGGATTTACACCAAACGATTTCATTGAAATATATACATCACTTAAACATTCCATGTCGGCCCCACCAATAACAATGACTTTTTTTCCTTTTAACTTTTGGAATAAATTATATAAATCATCATTAACATAAAACCATTTATGATTGTTGTTTATTTTAACTAAATATCTATTGGTATTTTTAAATTTAAACAATTTTCCTTCTTTTGAATCTTGCGGAAGTTTTAAAGCTGATTGTTTAATACTTGCGTTAAATTTTGTGCCATAATTTTTTTTAATTGTTAAAACTTGATTTGGAAATGTATAAGTAAAACCAGTAGCTTTATTGGCGTCCCATATTTGATAAACACCCCTTATATCATTTTCTTCAGTTCCTTTTGGAAACTCTTCACAATACTTCATAATATTCTGTTCAAATCCTTGTGGTGTATATTCATCAAACTCTCCTTGAACATCTACTACGACCAATATTCCTTCATTTTCTAGACTTTTTGTATTTTGCGGAGTTTGAGCTTCTTCTTGTATCTTCTTATATTTCAAATATTCGTAAAATCGTAGTATTCCAAATTCCATAAGTGAGTTTTTATTTTCTTTTATATATTAAATTGACAATCCAAAAATTAATATATACTTAAAAATAATCCATAATATTATGGCAATTACCATTGAGCAATTAATAGATATTATTCAGGCAGATTTGACATTTTCCGGAGCTTTACCTAAAGTGTTAAACGACAAAGAAGTAAAACGTCTTATAAAAGAATTAGCTTTAGAGTATTTTTACAAAAATTACCAATTTTCTATTCAAAAGTTTTACTATTACATGAGAAAAAATATGTTATTAAAAGAAACATATTCAAGATTTAAATATTTAATCATGCCTCCAGAAGTAGAATCTATTGCTAGAATCATAAAGATTAACGATTTATCTATGTTCAGATTAGGTATTCAAGCACCAAACCTTTCAATCAATTTAGGTGTTACGAACCAACCATTCTTGACATCTTTCGTTACAACCGCTGGTGATTTGGCTATATACAGATCTGTTATTAGTTATTTTTCAGATGAAATAAACAAATTAACAAAAGATACCGTAAAATTCAATTTCAACCCAATCAATAAACAATTAAATTTTTTAGGTAGTTTGGAATCTTATCCGGGCGAAACAAACCATATGTTAGAATGTGGTATTAGAATACAAGAAGAAGAACTATTTGATTTTGAAATGTTTAAAAGATATTGTATTGGTTTGTCTAGAGTAAGAATGGGTGAGCAAATTGGTAGATTCAATTTCAATATGCCGGGAAATTTCAACTATAATGCACAAGACATCATTAGTGGCGGTCAATCTATGATTGAAAAAGTTGAAACGGAAATAAAAGGTCAAACAACCGTATCTTGGTTCAGAATGGCTAGATGATTGTTCCAAATAAATTTTAAACTTCCGCTATCATAGATTCTATAAATTTTACGTTCGAGCATGATTTCATGTTCTGATTTATTTGAATCGAATCCTTCACGAATTAATTTGTCTTTTCTAAAACCAAATCTGTGTTTTCTTATTCCATCAATTACATAATAATAATTTGGTGGTGTTTTCCCAACAAAAATAAATCCAAGTTTTTTATATAATTCACCTTGACTCCATGAACGATCAGCGTAGCTAATCACTTCTTTTGGTTTATAGGTATTGATAAAGTATTTGAACAACTTATCAGCCCCACCAATCACAGAACAATTTAATTTATTACAGAAACGCAACATCTCATAAACATTTTTATCATTATTTTGTTTCATGAATTTACGTTTAGAACCGAAGGTCATCAAAGATACTAATTCTTCATTAAAAAATAAACCAATTTTGATTTGACTGCCAATAAAACCTTGTAAATGATTTTTATCAAGAAAATATATCAATATGTTATTATCTGAAATTTCTTTTATCTCACATTTTCTTGCGTAAATTTTGTTTGGTGTTTGACCCAATAAATTTAAGATTCTTGATTTCACTATTTCTTTTTTATATAACCAATCATCTTCGTAAATATGTATTAAATGTATTCCGTGTTCTTCACATAATTCTGTTTTTTCTTTATGATAATCATTAGATTTATTTAATTCATTATGCCAATAAACACCATTAAATTCGAAAGCTAGTTTTAATTCTGGAAGATAAATATCTAATTCTTTTATTAAATGTCTATCGTTTAGCTTTATAATTTTATCATAATTCAACTTTATAAAATCATATAATTGATTCTCTTTTCCGCTTTCAGTAAAAGAATTAATAGGATTACATAAAGTGCATATTGTTGTTTTATACAAAATCCTTTGAATCATTAAACTATTTTCTATATTATATTCTTTATTACATTTATTACATTTTATAGTATAAATTGATTTGTCAAATTTTATTATATTTAAATTATAATTTTTTAACAAATAATTTGTTCTTTTGTTTTTATAAACATTCGATTTTAAATAAAATTCATTTCCATATCTTTCTAAATTTGTATCGTGTTGTTTTTTTAATATTTCTTTATTTTTTAAATGATGTTCATATCCATATTTTTCTAAATTTGTTTCTTTTGATTTTTCTTTAACAAAGGATGTTTGAGATGTAAATTCGAATCCATATTTTTCTAAATTTGTTTGTTTTATTTTATCTTTAATATTTTCATTTTGAAATACATTTTCAAAACTATATTTTTCTAAATTTGTTTTTTTCATTTTATCAACATTGTGATATCCAGCATTGTTATATTTTTTTAATTTTGTTTTTTGTCTTTTTTTTAATGCACACTTATTACAAGTAAAATAACCATCATTATTAAAACTACTTATATAATATCTATATTCTATATTTCTTTCATCCCCACAAATATCACATTTAACCAATACTTTTAAATGACTATTAGTAGATAATTTATTTGGTGTTATTTCTATTTTATCACCAATTTTCAAATTATCAAAATATTGTTTATAATGTTCTATATTAGTAAAAGATATTCCTACTTTAATTTTTTCTGTTAGTATCATTCTTGAAATATTCTTTTAATATTTTATTGATAAATTTACTTTTATTGATACTTTGATCATTCGATAATTTTTCTAATTTATCTATAATTTCTTTATCTAGTGAGATTGTTATTTTTTCTTTATTTATCATATTTTTATATATTATTTTTAAAAAATCATATTTTTCTAATTTGTATTACTTTTTTAAAAAATTGTTTTTATTTTTTTATTCTATTAAACATTAGTATCTTTGTAATCTAAATTGATGCAAAGTGGATATTTTCGCTTTCTGGAAACAAAATTGGAGTAAACCTGTCGATGAAGATAATGTAATATTTCATATCGGCACCGAATCACGATCAAATGAATTGTTTATACTAAATATTGAATGACAGAATTTTTTACAAATTTAAAAAACAAAAAATCATGGAAGATAAAGTAGATTATTACACCAAGATCATTTCAGATCTTATGATTAAGTACAAAGAATTATTTCCCGTTGTTGAAACTCTTTGTCGCGGACATAATACTCTGAAAATTAAAAGTGAAGAAAAATCTAAACTTCTCAAAATTGAAGTTCAGAGTTATATTGGTTTAAAAGAACACATTAGGAATATTATCAATACTCCTTTTTATATTTCTCTTTTTCTTGTTCCTCTTCCAAAACAATTTAAGGGTAATAAGTTTTATGATTATCAAAAAATCATCGATAAGTCTGTTTGTCATGCCGTTTTCAGCATTTACATTCAATACTTAACAAAAGATGAATTGAGAAAATTAGAAATGATGATATCAGAAATATGATAACCTTAGAAAATAGATTCATACAAAAATGTTTATCAGATTTGAAATTATCTGGTATATCTTTTTCCTTGGATCAAGAAGAAACAACCATTTATAATTTTTATGGTGAATCTATTGGAAAAAGAAAACTAGAAAATGTTGTATTTCAAAAAGATGACAAAATTTTTAAAATAAATAACTGGATATTTTTTAGACGTGGTGGTATTTCTTGTATTTTGGAAACAAGAAATTCAACAAAAAAGGGAGAAGAAAATTTTATGAAACTTCATCCTATTACCGATGCAGAATTCTATGAAATGCAACGTCAAATCATCGAATATTGTTTTAAACCGAAACCAAAAGAAAATGTTTAAATTCGTAAAAATAAAAGGGTATGATGTTTGGGGTTTAGTAATTGAAGATCTTGAACAATTAAAAGAATATGCTGAAAAAGTAGCATATCCCAAATCAGAATTAGTTATCAAAAGGTTATTTGAAAGAATAGAAACTAATAAAAAACAAGACTATCCTATTCGTGGTCATTGGGATGATAGATTAGCAATGTTAGCTGATATGGAAATGCAAAAAGATGAAAACGAAAACATGACTGTCTTTGAAATGAAAGTTTTCCTTATGGGTATCATGGTAGACACTAAACAAAAAATGATTGAATCTGGAGATGTTGTTTTAACTTATGGAATGGGAACAACACCTTTTTCTTTTGTTTGTTCTAATGTTGTAGAAGATAAAATGTTGAATGATATTCCAGTAGAATTTATTAGACCTTGGAAAACAAAAGATCAGAATGGAATTATTTTTAATGTTGATAATATAGATACTCAAGATTTAGGATGTTAATTATGAAAACTCTATATTTTACTGATTATCTATACAACGAAGATTATATCCAAGATGAAATGGATAGAATCAATTATCAATTAATGATACCTTTGGGTAATAAAGATTTGATGGTAACAGAATATACTCATGATCCACCATTTAAAGGATTTGCAGAAGAAAAATATTATGATGTTTTGTTCTTTGATTGGGGTGGTGTGATGGATGTTTGTTTTTCTATGGTATCAAATTTCATTGAATGTATTTTAAAAGAAGCAAACGAATGCCCAAATAAATATTATGTTGTGACATCATCTTTTGAAATGTTATTAGAAGAATTTCAATCGTTGGTAGAACAAGAGTTTAATGGTCAAAAACCATTCAATATTTTTCTATCTGTTGAAGATTTTGTTGAATACTATAAGAAATACAATCTTTAATTTTTTTATTGTCTAAAATTTTTGTAATTTTGTATTTCAAATCCAAAAGAAATGACACCAGAAGAAGAAAAATCAATAATCCAGCCGTTAAGAGATCTTCAGAAAGAACTTAGGTTAAAAGAAATCGAAGATAGAGAATCACAACTCCATAACTTACTTGATAAAAAAGAAAAAGATTGGTGGGTTGTGAAAAATAAAAAAATGGCTGCTGGTATTTTCGAAAATGATTTTGATGAATATTGGGAATTCATCAGTCCTGAAAATAAAGAATTATCAAATCTCAGTAGAGAAAAAAGAATGTTGATGACACCAGAATTTTCAGAACCAATGAAACAATATCGTTCTAAAAAAATGCTTGGTAATTTATATACAATAGAAGATTTCATAGACACTTGTAAATTTGGTGGTTTCGTTGATTCTGATGGTTCTGGAGATTACGCTAAGGAAATTGATGGAAAAATGATGAAAAGTAATATTGACATTTATCCATCAGATATAAAACATAAAAGTGTTCGTAAAGATTTTACTCATGTTATTTGGTATAATAAGTAATGGAAACACCAAAAAAGAAATATAGAATTGATATCAGACGAAGTAAAAGAGGAACAATTATTAGAAGTTTCTGGTCAGAATCACCTGATATTGATAATTGGGGATTTGTTACCGTTTACGAGAAAAAGGGTAAAAGAGTGTTCAAAGTAAATAAAAATTATTAAAATGGAAACAGTACAAAAATGTGATTTGGTTGATGGTATCTATTTTGGTAAATGGACTGGATATCATATTAAATTAGTAAACGGATATGATTTAAATACTGATACAGGTGTAAAAGGGTTTGATATTCCCGTAAAAATCGAAGTTAAAAATAAAGAATTTAACATAATCCCATTCTAAAATGAAACCTCAAAGTCTTTCAATTTTAGTTCCCGGTGGTTGTCCAAACGATTGTTCGTGTTGTGTTTCAAAACTTCATGACAGTCCTTATGAAAACCAGTTAGGTAGAAATCTACAATTCGAAGAATTATATCGTAGAGATTATTTCGATGCGATGAAATATGCGAGGGATAACGATTGTAATGATCTCATTTTTACCGGCGAAAACGGTGAATGTTTGGTAAATAAACATTTCATGAGTGCTGTCACAGAAATAAATAAAAGTCTCCAAAGTCCATTCATTAAATGTGAACTTCAAACTTCTGGATGCTTTCTTTTACAAGATGATAATCTAAACTGGTTGCGAAATTTTGTTCGTATCAAAATTGTTTCTTTAAGTTTATTTGATATTTTCAATTCGGAAAATAATTCTCTCTATTCTAGACCAAAAAACAAAAAAGCATTTGTTGATATTGAAAAAACTTGTCAAGAAATAAAGTCACATAAATTTACTCTTAGATTATCTATCAATATGACAAATCTTTATGAAAAGAATGGTATTACACCACAACAAATTTTTGAAAAATCAATTGAATTGGGTGCAAACCAGATAACTTTTCGTGTATTATATTTCGTAGATAATCCTAAAAACGAAACAGAAAAAGAAATAAATGACTGGATTCTAAAAAATAAATGTTCTGATGAATACATGGAACAGATAAAAGAATATATCAAAACAAACGGAAGTGCACTTGAAAAACTTTCTTTTGGTGCCATTCGTTATTCTGTTAATAAAAAAGTATCAGTTGTTATTGATGATAATTGTATGTCAAAAACAAACATTAATAATATTAAAGAAGATGTTAAATATCTAATTCTTCTACCGACAGCTAATATCTGCACAAAGTGGGATGATTTTGGAAGTTTACTTTTTTAACCATTCTAAAATTATTTCGTTTATATTTTTCTTTTTGGTATATGGTATTCTAAGAAGTGGAATATTATTTTCTTCACAATATTTATTTTTAATATTATCTTTTTTTATAGTTTCCACTAATCTATCATCACCACCAAAATATTTAACTGATTTAAAGTGTTGAAAACCATCATACTCTATTAATCCAAATAATTCATTATTCTTAAAAATAGCAAAATCGAAGTGAAGAACATATTTATCTTTACATCCATTTTTATATTGATATACATAATTAATATTATTTTTATCAAGGAAAATTTTAATATCTTCTTCTCCTTTTGATTGATTACAGTAAGGACAACCACACCCATTTAATAAAGAATTAGGAAGAGATTTCCATTTAGACCCACATTTATTACACTTAATTTCTATTGGTGTTTTTACATTGATATATGTTCCAATTACACTATATTTACCATTGTGTACTTTATTAAAATCTAAAATAAACTGAGGTTCTGATTTTCTTTGATTTAAAGATCTTTTTTTATCACCACAAACTGGACATCCGGATTTAGAACTTATTAAATGACTTGGCTTAACAGTCCAAATATTATTACAAACTTTACATTTTATAGATACCTTTTTTTGTGCATTAATATAATCGCTTATTAATTCATATTTATTACAATGTATTTCTTTCAATTCTTTTTCAAATTGTTCTTTAGTTTTTCTTTTTTTATTTACACCACAAACGGGGCAACCAGATCCATATAATAAATGAGATGTTCTTACTAACCATTCATTACTACATATATTACATTTAACTTTTATTTTTTGTTCAAAATTAATATAATTTTCTAAGGTAGTGTATTTATTTTCATGAATATTTTTTAATTTCTCTTGAAATTGTTCTTCGGTATATCCTCTATTTTTAAAATCGTGGGTTTTTCTGTATCTATTTTTTCTATCTAATAAAATTTTATCTTTGTTTTTCTGATAATATTCTTTATGCCATTTTTTATTTTTTGGATACATTTTTCGTTTTATTTTTATATATAAAAAATAAAAACCAACTTTTTCCCAAAATGTATAAATAAACCATAAAATATGATAATAATTTTTTTAAATCAATAATATTTTCTATTTTTGTAAAAAAGAAAAAATATGTCAGTTGTATCAATTAATGGAAAAACATACTATGGAAATAGTATTACCATCAAGAAAGATGGAACAGTAATCATCGATGGACAAAACGCAACTCCAGAAAATGAAAAAATTATTAATATAACAGTTGAAGGAGATATTGAATCCATTGATGCTGATTATTGTAACAAAATTGAAATTAAAGGAAGTGTCAAGAAATGGGTGACTAATGGATCCGGTGAAATATCCATTTGTGGTGATGTGTCCGGTGATGTTTCGAATGAGGCCGGTAATATTCAATGTGGTAATGTTAGTGGAAATATAAAAAATGAGGCTGGTAATATAAAATGTGGTGATGTTACTGGTAGTGTTTCAACAATGACAGGAAATATTAAAAGAAAATAATATGGATGAAATTCAAGAAAAAATCAAACAATGTACTGGTTGTACTAATTTAGTTGATGACCATGATTTCCTACTTACAAATCATTCTGATAAAAATAGTCTTTTTAATTGTTGGTGTTTGAATGGTTGGTTTGATAATATTGAAATAGATGAAGATTATCAAAATGTTCCTCTTAACTGTATGGATTTTCAAAAACCAGAATAATGAACTCAGATCTTTGTAAAAGCACGAAGAAATACATTGATATTTCTTGGGATATTGCAGAAAAATATCCATTTGTTTATGAGTATAACCTTACTACAAATGTTGTACTCTTTTTTGTAAAGTGGTATTGTTTAATAAAATATTAAAAATTATCTTTTTTCTCATAACTCCACAAAAATCCTCCCCCACTTTTTTTAACATTTCTACAACAACCACCAATACTTTCTGGATGAATATTCAATATTTCTGATGCATCAATCGTACTATTCCACTCTTTAATAAAATTTTTTGTTAGTTTATTATATTGGTAAACTTTTTTACATTTTTTTCTTTTCCATTTTTTACCAACATTCCAAGGGATATTTCCGGTTTTGAATTGAGTTGTTTTACCATTATTTTTACCATTATTAATATTAGATTTAATAATTATATTTTGTATTTCTTCTTTATTTAATTTTTCATATATAGATTCATATAAACAGATAAATCCACCACATGTTTTTGTTTTTCCACTTAAAACACTATCAATTCCCCTTTTACCAATATATTTTTCTGCCATAATCATTGAATCAAATGTATTTAAATATTTTCCATCTTTTGTCAACAAAACAATTTTTTTAGCATTTTCACCTTTAAAGGAAGTTTTATTGGCAAAAGTTAATCCATCTCCACCACCAGTATAATTCAATAATTTACAACCTTCTAATAAATATTTTTTGATATAAAATTTTTCCCATTTTTTCCAATTTTTATCGTTACATTCTTTAACAATTTCTATAATAGGTTTTTTATTTATTTTTTTAAGTTTTTTAATCCAATTAACTTTATTTGTATCATTTTTTCTATATAAATGACAGTTTAAACGATTTTTTAAATTTTTCGTTTTTCCAACATATCTAATTTCATTTATTATTGGATCTTTTAAGACATAAATATATACAACCATTAATTTTTTATTTCTATATATAAAATAATGAAAATCAATTTTTCCTGTTATTCCTACTTTTTTTTATAAAAATAATTTTGTATATTTGTAAAAAGAAAATAAAACTCATGAGAAAGATTAAAATATTTTCAGGTTCTGCTTCCAAAGATCTTACCGACAAAGTTTGTTTCAATCTTGGAACAACAAGAGGTAAAGTAAAATTAGAAGATTTTTCAGATGGTGAATTTCAGCCAGTTTTCGAAGAAAATTTAAGAGGTAGGGATGTTTACCTAATTCAATCTTGTTATCCACCTTTTAACAATTATTGGGAACTTTTTCAAATGATCGATGCCGCCAAACGTGCATCAGCTAATAAAATAGTTGTTGTTCTTCCTTATTATGGTTATGCAAGACAAGATCGTAAAGATAAACCTAGGGTTGGTATCGCTTCTAAATTAATCGCTGAATTTCTGGAAGTTGCCGGTGCGACAAGAGTTGTTACCATTGATTTACACGCAGATCAGATTCAGGGATTCTTTAACATTCCTTTTGACCAATTATTTGGAACCTATGTTTTTTGGCCTCACATTGAAAAGATGTTAAAAGATGGTATTATTCAAAATCTTCAATTCGCAGCACCCGATAATGGTGGTGTAAAAAGAATGTCAAGATACGCTGAAAAGTTTGATGTTGATTATGTTATTTGTTCAAAGACTCGTAAAAAGAAAAATGAAGTTGCAAAAATGATTCTTATTGGTGATGTAACAGGAAAAGATGTTATTATCATTGATGATATGGCAGATACCACTGGAACTATGTGTACAGCAGCAGATTTGATGATGGACAAAGGAGCAAAAAGTGTAAGAGGAATGGTTTCTCACCCAATTTTATCTGGTAAGGCTTTACAAAATCTAGAAAATTCAAAAATAACAGAACTTTTTGTTCTGGATACTATTCCTTTGAAAAAAGAACACCCTAAAGTTACAGTTTTAACTTGCTCTGATATGTTAGCCAAAGCAATCAAGAAAATTGATACAAATAAATCACTAAGTTCACTCTTTTTAAAATAAAATCTTATGAATAATAAACAATTAGAAATTTTAACAAGAGTACCGAAGATTAAAGTTGAAGATTTAGAAAATAAATCTGATAGAACTTTACTTTATGGTAAATCTGGTAATTCATGTCCAACATATTATCATTTATACTTAAAAGATGATATGTTTCATTTTACTATTTATCCCACAAATAATTATGATACTGATATTTCCAAAGTAAAATCTTTCAAATTCAGAGATGAAATAACAACAGATATTTTTCATTTAATGGGTTTAACTTTATATCCAGAATGTTCTGATTATGAATTTTGTAGTTTGTTAAAGTCTAAAGGAATTATATTTAATTATGATAAAATAGATCCTGAAAGAGTGAATAAAAAGTTTTATGGTATATTATATGAAGATTTGAAGAAAAAATAAGTTGAAATTTTTTTATTTCACCAAACCGCCGTATCTTTGTATTACAAAATCAAATTAAACAAACCAAAAAAAGAAAATTATGGCAGCTAACATGTTCAACAAAGCTAAGGAATCAGCAACCAAAGGTTCAAGCAAGAAGAATGATAAGGTTATCGTAAAAGTAGAAGACCCCCAGTTTGATAAGGATCTTCAAAGATTTGCACAACTCAAGGCTGAAATGGATGCTCTGAAATCAAAACTCGAAATCGTTGAAGCCGACTTCAAACCCGCCTTTAAGAAAATCTTCGCCGAACAGTATGTAAAGAATGGTGCTTATCCCGAATCTTTCATAGTGACTACAAAGTCAGGTGCTTCGGCTATGATAGTTCCTCAGGACAAGTATATTACACCGACCGAAGAACTTTTTACCGAACTTTCGGAAAAGTATAACGGTGAAGTAACAGAAGAAATCACCGAATACTCACTAAAAGACGCTTACGTTCAGGAATATGGTGACGCCATTTCCAAGGCAATTCAGGGAGCAAAGGGTATTCCTCAGGAAGTTAAGGATGACCTTATTTCAGCCAAAACAATCATTCGTATCAAGAAAGGTAGTATCACAAAGGCTTTCACCGTTGGTAAGGGTAAAGTAGCTGAATTTATCTCCGACATCAACCCGGTTATCTTCGCTAAGAATCCTAAACTTGGTGAATAAAAAAAATCTTCAATAAAAAAAGGTGGGTTTTGAATCCACCTTTTTTTTATGCACTTACCCAAAACTTTTTATGCACTTACCCAAAAATTATCATCTAAATTAAGTTTTGTCATATTTTTGTATTTTTTATCTAGAAGTTCATCTGTTTTATTTAAATCTAAATTAAATAACTTTGATATTCTTTCTATTTCATCAGTATTATTTCTTAATTCTTCATAAGTAGTTTTCATATAAACACTAGTTAATTGAACAGGTGCATTATCTAATAATGTTATTTCTTTTTCTTCTCTTAATTGGTAGAATGATCTTTTTATCGTTTCATACCAATCAATATTATCGGCATACACCCATCCTTCTAAAATAAACTCTCTATTGTGTGATCCACAATATGCTGTAGCAAAATCAAAATCATAAGACCAACATACACCTATTCCATCATAATTTTCTAGTTCTTCTAAATTTGATGGTAATTTTATAGCCCTAAAAATCTGTAATCTATTAGGATCTTCAGAATCATAAATAGCACTTTTTAATTCTTCATAATATTCATCATTTGCTTGTTGTCTTAAATTTATTGTGTTTATTAAATACGTTATAAAATCATCAATATCAACATCATAATTATCTAAATGATAATACCAATTATCATCATCTTCTAATTCTTTTAATTTCTTTTTATCTTTTACAATGAACTACTACTACACTAAAGATGTAGTAGTTTCGGGAACATAGTGTTCCTTCTTTTTAAGCGCTTCATAGCTTGTGCCACAAGTGGTCTTATTTTTGCTCCACGCTCGTAATCGTCAGTTCCTGA
>Ga0209083_1000411_pt1 | contig 64250 bp, 47 predicted proteins | sample AM7aDNAmetaG_FD_184132 | JGI IMG/M metagenome (GOLD analysis project Ga0209083, IMG submission 184132) | Freshwater microbial communities from Finland to study Microbial Dark Matter (Phase II) - AM7a DNA metaG (SPAdes) (version 3) | ecosystem: Environmental > Aquatic > Freshwater > Lake ... | reverse complement strand
CCTCATCAATCGCAAAGCCGGTCTCATTGGATGAATTATCCGCCCAGCTCAGGTCGATCTGCGATCCACTGACCGCCGTGGCAGCAAGAGTGTCGGGCGCAACGCCACCGCGGATGATGCCCCCGCCGAAGGAGGCAACCCAGATGTCCTGGGAGTTGTACGGGTTGACGAATACCCGCTCGGTCTGGCCAAACGGGAATGAGGGCACATCCACGATGTTGGCAGCGGAGAAGCCCGGTACGGTGACATCCGGGGCATAGCGAATGCCTCCAAGCTCGCTCGTTAAATACATCTCTTTCGTGGTCGGGTTGATGGTGATGGAGTCGATTGATATCGAAGGCCTTCCAGGGCTGCCGGGAAGTCCCATCTTCGTCCAGTTGACTCCGCGGTTGGTCGTGCGGTAGAGGTCGCCCAGATTGTTGCCGAAGCCGCCCCATGCATCGTGCACGCCGGCATACCAGGTGTTCTGCGTGGGGTCGGTGGGATCAATGGCGATCTCCATCGTGTACCAGTGCATGTTGGCATGTGAGCGGTCCACCCAGGTTGCGCCGCCGTCGGTGCTGACGAAAACGCCGCTGCTGTCGGTGAACACATTGCCGGACATTCGGCCCGAATAGGTAGCGACCAGCGTCCCATCGTTTAGAACCTGGAGGTCATAGGGATGACCCTGTGTCCGCGGCGGATTGGCCAGATGGGTCCAAGTGGATGACGTGCCCAGATTCAGGTTGCTGGTTACCCAGACACCACCGTTGCTGCCCACACCATCAACCGCCATCGCGTACATGCGATTGGCGTTGTTCGGATCGATCTGGATCCAGATTATGGGCACGCCGAAACTGTGGATATTCGACCAGGTTGCTCCCTGGTCAGCAGAAACCACCACCGCGCCGGTCTGCCAGTTTGGATTGCAGCTTGCATCGGTCAGGTGGGTGGATTGGTACATGTCATGGACGTTGCTGGTGGCGCCATAGAGCAGATTGTTGGAATAGATGGTCTTGTACAGCGTGTTAGATACAACGCCGTTGAATATGGGATGGGACCACGACACTCCGCCATCGGTACTGCGCCAGCCATCGATGTCCGTGTAACTGGCCATGATATTCGTGGGACTCGTCCAGGTCACATAGTGAACACTGGTGACGGTCATCCCCACGCCCCTATAGGCTTTGTGCTGTGGGCTGAGCACGCCTGCTGGATTCGAATCGGCCTGATTCTCGTATATCTGATGCCACGTGGCGCCGCCATCGCTGGTTACATGGATAAAGCCTTCGGATATGACCGCCTTGGTGGGGTCGGTTGGACTGACAGAGAAGCCCCAGGCCGCTCCGCCCCAACTCCAGTCGAAGTCTCCGCCCTGCCCTTCGGATGCCGTGATGGTGTTCGCGTTGGGAATGTTGCCCGGGACATCCGATGGCCTGGTGAAGAATGTATCAGCCCACGTATCGCCGCCATCCGTGCTCTTGAGCACCTGTGGCCGGCCATTGGGGTCGCCGCCGCCGGTGTAGACGATGTTTATGTTGTTCTGCGCCATCGAGACAAAGTTGGGATCCTGCCCGGGCGCAACCGCGGTGATTGCAGCGGTTTTACTAACCCAACTTCCGCCGACGTCCAGGCGATAGAGCCCGTTGTAGGTGAGGTCCGCGGGACTGTAACCATCCCAGAAGCTGTCGCTGGTCGTCAGTGCCAGTAGCCGTACCGTGCTGCCTTGTTTGGCACCGGTGAAGGACATCATGTTCGTATTGGCGGGCTGTTGAGCAGAAAGGGTGAAACTGGCGCCGCCATTGCTCGAGGTCAGCAGACCTTTGTTTGTACCGACATAGACATTGCTTCCATCGAAGAAAGCCCCCGCCACAAAGAGATTGGTCGATGCATAGGCGGTGGTGAAACTGGTGCCGCCATTCGTGGACAGGTACAGATTGGTCCCGTTGGAAACGAGAATCCGGGTGGTGCTCGAAAGATCGGCGGCCATCCACCATGCCGTGCCGCTGGTCCATCCTCCCACCGGAGCCCAGGTGGCTCCGTCGTCCGTGCTCTTGACCACCTCGCTGTTTGTGGCGGCAAGATAGAGGATATTGGGATCGCTGGTGAACTGCACCTGTGAATCTGTGCCGCCGTTCACGCCGCCACCGATGGAGTGGAAGTTCAGCAGTTGCCAGCTCTGGCCAAAGTCACGCGAGTGATAGATGCCGCTCATGTCGCAGGAAGCCCAGATATCCTGACCGTTGGGAGCGATGACCGGCGAAAATGTACCGCCACCGCCGCCAGGGCCGTCCGTGGTCCAAAGAGTTGGCATGGCCAGAAGAATCCGTTGCTCCATCGGTTCGATCTGCGGTCGGGCTGTAGCGAGCCTCAAAGCAGTGGATCGAGCGCGGGACTGATGTGGGGTCGAATGATCGAGAACGGAGCTAAACAACGGCATGTGAACCTCCGAAACAATGATGGCAATCTGAACAGTATGCTGTTGATTACCATGTCTCGTACTGTGAGTCCAATTCAATTACCGGGGATATGGTTCAAGACGGTGAGGAGGATTTCGTATTGGCTAATCGAGCACAGAGCGTGGCAGAATCGGTGATCATCGGAGTGCCAATATCGATACGGCTCGACAGCCGACTACGCCTTGTTGTCGCATCACGTTGTGGTACGGATGAGGCTCAACTTCGACCGCTGTCGAAAACAGGTTGCATACGAGATCCCCGCGTTTTGCGAGAATGCGTGCGACACCGTTGCGATGACGCGGTAAGCACTTGGCTTATCGTGACTTATGACGATAAGGTTCTGCATAGATCGGTTCCGGTGCGCGAATTCCGTTGAACAAGGATGCCTTACTCACGAGGGTCATCGACACTCTGCCCCTTCCCCTCGGCCGTCTCGCAGGCTACAAACGAAATGCTGCAACCAGAAAGGCATTGGCGCGTGACTGATAGTGACGGAGACAACATGCCTGAACGCCAGGAACGTGACCTGGATGCCCTCTTCGAGGAGGTCATTAGAGATCACGGGCCAAGGCTGCAGGCCATCGCCCGCGGAATTGTCGGCAGGCGATTTGCTCCGGAGGACGTGGTCCAACAGGCGGTGTCGAACCTTTATGAGCACCGCCATCGTTACGACTGGTCGCAGCCCTTGCCCTTGGTTCGTCGAGCGGTGGTGAATGAGGCCTTACGCCTTCTTCGCCGCCCGGCCATGGGCTCCCTCGATCAGTTTGATATGGGTGCTGAAGCTCCGCCGGATGCGAATCTGGTGCAGAACGAGACCGTCGAGCAGGTGCGTAAAGCAATCGACCAATTGCCGAATCATTTTCGTGCGGCACTGGTGCTCTGTGAATATGAAGGCCTGTCGTATCCCGAAATCGCACGGGAACTTGGGATAACGATCCAGCAAACCAAGACATGGATTTTCCGGGGCCGAAGGCAACTTGAGCAGAAGCTCGCCGATTTTGTGAAGTCTGGTAACTCCGTAGAAGAGCAACGCTAAACCTATGGTCAACGAACAGGACATTGAACTCCTCGACATGTACCTCGATGGCGAGTTGGATGACGCCGCTCAGGCGGCCGTGCTCCGCCGACTTGCTTCTGAGCCGGCGATGTCCCAGGCCTTTGCTGAGCTTGAAGCCCAGCGTGCGTTGCGGATGCAGGTTTGGAAGGCATGCGAGCCCATCGTCGATAACTCCGAACGGTGGATCGCCGCCATACAAGCCAAGCGCCAGCGTCAGGGCTGGCTCATCAGCATTCTCGACTATCGCCAGCAGATTGCGGCCGCGGCGGCTTGCATCGCCGTTTTCATCATGGGCTGGAACTGGGGCGCGAACTCCGGCGCATACCGAATGATTCCTGGCGCCATAAGAGGAACTCAGCCGGCGCGCTTTATTACGCAGCAACCTATTCAAGGCCAGAAGCCGGCGATTGAGGTGCGGGTCACGGATGCGTCTGGCAACCTCATCGATCGAAAGCTGTTTAAGACGCTGGAGGAAGCGCAGCGTTACACAGAGGAAATAAAACTGCAACTTCAGGCGTCGCCAGCGCGTTAGAAGGTATAGAATAAGCTGAATAGACCTCCTGTAGAGCCGGTATCCGCTATGCCTCCTGGATGCCGGCTCTTTTTGTTGGCACGCGAATCGTACGGTACTTGCGGAACCTGTGGGTTCTTCGTCTTGTACGCCGATGCGGCCGATCGAAGAGAACACGTCGAGGCTGCACAATGGAACACACGTGAACTTGCTGGCATGGAGGCGGTGAGATCGGCTATGCTTTGCCCGCATATGCGATTGGTCAGCTACAATATCCTGGATGGCGGCGTGGGACGTGCGGATCCTATTGCCGAAATTCTCCAGGCACAGAATGCGGATATCGTGGTTCTGCTGGAGGCCGATGATCTGTCGGTGGTGGAGCGGATCGCCGGGCGGCTGGCGATGGACTTTGTGCATAGTGGAGGGAAGAAGCATGCCTGCGCTGTGCTGTCGCGCTTTGCCATTCGCGAGTCGGTGAACTACGCGCTGCTGCATCCCGATCTGAGCAACAGCTTCACTCTCGCGACGATGGTTGAGCCGGGCGGGCGGCTCTGGCGGGTGGGAGCGGTCCATCTCCATGCACAGGCACTGATCGAGGATGAGCAGGTGCGGCTGAGGGAGATCGAGGCGATCCTGTACCTTATGCAACGGCTGCGCGATTCGGGCATGTCACACGTGCTGGCCGGCGACTTCAACGCCAATTCGCCGATTCAGAAGATCGCCCGCGAAGAGTGCAAGGCGAGCACGCAGAAGCAGATGGACCAGAATGGCGGGCTTATTCCCCGAGGTGCGATGACGCGGCTGCTGGAGGAGGGATATCTCGATACGCTCTGCGTGCGCAGGGGCGGCGAGGCGGCGGAGATGGGGAGTTTCAGCACCCAGCATCCGGGACAGAGGGTGGACTACATCCTGACACATGGAATCACATCCAGACAGATCGCCGATGCGTGGATCGAGACCGATCGCCTCGCGAAGTACGCCAGCGACCACTATCCGGTCGGCGTGGACATTCGCGATGAATCGGCGGGGATCACCGAAGCACATTGAGGCGGCGAGTCTTGGCGCCGGCGGGGCGAGCGACCAGGTCGTAGCCGTTGGCGCCGGTGATCTCGACGGTGAGAAGTTGGCCGAGCGTGAGCTTGCGATCCTGCACGAGGGTGATGGAGTCGATCTCCGGCGCCTGGGCAGCCGTGCGGGCAATAAAGTCATCGCCGTCGGAGTCGGCCGGGCGATCGACGAGTACCGGGACGTGACTGCCCTTTAGGGCGTTGGCTTTGGCGAAGGCGATGTTCTGCTGGGCGAGCATGAGTTGCTTCACTCGCTGCTTCTTCACCTTCTCAGGTAGCTGATTCTGCAGGCGGCCCATCGCGGTCCCGGACTCCTGCGAGTAGGGGAAAACGCCGAGCATGTCGAACTGGAAATCCTTGATGAACTGCAGCAACTCGTGGTACTGCGCATCGGTTTCGCCAGGCGCGCCGGCGATGAATGTCGTGCGGATGGTGATGCCGGGGATCCATGTCCGCAGCTTGTGCAGAAGGGTTTCGGTTTGTTTGCGAGTAACGCGCCGACGCATGACTCGAAGCATCTCATCGTTGATGTGCTGCAGGGGTATATCGATGTACTTCAGGATGCGCGGCGAATCGGCGATGGCGCGGATCATGTCATCGGTGAAACAGGAGGGATAGGCGTACATCAGGCGGATCCAGGGGATATCGGGAAGTTTCTTGTCGAGCGTGCGGAGCAGGCCGGAGAGGCCGGGAGTGTACGCGATGTCTTCGCCATAGCTGGTGGTGTCCTGGCCGATCAGGTTAAGTTCCTTGCAGCCGTCGGCAGCGAGTTCGCGGGCTTCGGCGATGATGCGGTCGATCGGCTTGGATCGCATCGGTCCGCGGATGGAAGGAATGGTGCAGAAGGAGCAGCCCTGGTTGCACCCTTCGGAGATGCGGAGATAGGCGTAGTGGCGCGGAGTAAGACGCATGCGGCCCTGGTCAGCTTCAAGGGTAACGACCTTATCCAGTTGCTTGAGTTGGTGGTACTTCCCGAGGAAATGGCCGTGCTCATTGGCGACGTTGGTTTCGCCGCGAACGGCCGACACAATGCTGGAGCGATCGAAGACGCCGACCAGGCGGTCGATCTCGGGGGCCTCTTCCAGCAGCTTGGTCTGGTATCGCTGGGCCAGGCACCCGGCGACAATGATGCGCTGGCAGCGGCCTTTCTTCTTGTACTTGGCAGCATCACGAATGGCTTTGAGCGATTCATCCTTGGATGCCTGGAGGAAGCCGCAGGTGTTGATGACGATGGCGTCGGCGTCGGCCGGGTTGTTGGTGATGACCAGCCCATCTTCGGCGAGCAGGCCCAGCATCTTCTCGGAATCTACGAGGTTCTTCGGGCAACCGAGGCTGATGAAGCCGACGGTAGTAACGGGGCCGACGGATATTCGCGTATTAGGGTTGGGCATGGCCAAGGCGGGGAACAATAGCCGGGTAACACGCCTGCGACAAGCTGAGCAGGGGAGTTGAAAAGTCGATATTCTGGTATGCTCCGCCGCACTGAAGCAGGAGATTCGGTTATGCGCAAATGGATGTTGGTGTTGGGGATGGGGCTGGTGCAGACTGCCGCGCTGGCACAGCAGGCTCTGCCGGTGGCGGTAAAGCCGACGGATCCGAATCTTCACTACACCGGCCGGTTTGATCTGAAGGATGGGGCCGGGCCGCGCTGCCAATGGTCGGCGAGCATGGTCACCATTCGGTTTAAGGGCACGGACCTGCAGGCCGGGATCAACGAAGGCGGCGACAACTACTACGAAGTCGTCCTTGACGGCAAGACGCTTACCGTCATCCACCCGAGCAAAGGGGTCAGCGTCGTCGATCTGGCGCGGAACGTGCCGGATGGCGAGCACATTGCCCAATTCGTGAGGCGAACCGAAGCTCATCTTGGGATCACACAGTTCACGGGTTTCTATCTCAACGCCGGCGGGCAGTTGCTCGTGCCGCCAAAGTCTTCGCGCAAGATCGAGGTGATCGGCGACTCGATTACCTGTGGCTACGGCAATGAAAGTACGAATAAAAAGGAGCCTTTTATCCCCAGGAACGAGAATGCGTGGATGAGCTACGGGGCGATCGCGGCACGGGCGGTTGACGCTGAGTATGTAGCGGTGGCATGGTCGGGCCGAACGATGTGGCCGAAGGATACGATGCCAGAGGTCTACGACCGGATTCTGCCGGATGATGCAGTGAGCAAATGGGACTTCTCGGCGTGGCAGCCGGATGTGGTGCTGATCAACCTGGCGACGAACGACTTCGGACAGACCAGCCCTGATGAGGCGACATGGACGGCCGCGTATAAGGACTTCCTCCGTCACGTGCGCAAGAACTATCCGCACGCGATGATCTACATTGCCTCCGGTTCGATGATGACCGATGACGACCCGCCGGGGACGAAGTTGCTGAGCACACTCAAACTCTACCTGGAGCGGATCGAGACCGAGATGAAGGCCGAGGGGGAGGCGAAGATCCGGCAGATCCATTTCGATCCGCAGAATGTCGCGATTGATGGTATTGGCGGCCATTGGCATCCCAACATCAAGACACATCAGAAGATGGCGCAACGCTGGATTGCAGCGTTGGAACGAGACATGGGCTGGAAACCGGTGACGAAGTAACATGCGCTACGACGACCTTGCCGAGCTATACGACGCCGAGAATGAGCATCACGCGATGCTCCAGGAGGATGTACCGTTTTTCCTGGGGCAGTTACCGAGGCGTCGGCATGGCCGACAGAGCGTGCTGGAATTAGCGTGCGGTACTGGCCGGGCTGCGATCCCAATAGCCCAGGCGGGGCATCGGGTGGTGGGCATCGACTTTGACCCGGCGATGATTACCATCGCGCAACGCAAGGCCAGCTTTGTCGGCCTGACGAAGCGTGAACTGGATTTGCGGGTCGGCGATGCACTGAAGCTAAATGTACGGCAGCGGTTCGATTGGGTGTGCATTCTGTTCAACACCTTTCTGGCGTTCTCGGCGCTGGAGCAGCAGGATGCCTGCCTGGAGACGGTAGAACGGCACCTGAAGCCCAATGGCCGGTTCTTCATGGATATTCTGCAGCCGAATGTCGGGTTGCTGGCACGGGAGAAGAGTCGCGACCTGGATCCTCACCTCTTTTACGCACCAACGCTGGGCACGAATGTACTGAAGACCATTGATGTCGATCGTGATCCGTCGAGGCAGTTGGAAGAGGTGACGTTTCGGTATCGCTGGCATGACAAGAATGGCCGGGCGAAACAACGAACGATGAAGTTCGCCATGACGTTTCTTTTTCCGCGCGAGCTGCAGTTGCTGCTGGAGCGGCACGGGCTGGAGATCGAGAGCATGTGGGGCAACTACGACGGGTCCGCGTTGGACGCCGACTCGCCGCGGATGATCGTCAGGGCACGGCGGGCGGCGTCGGCACGCTGAAACCCTCATTGGCATGGAGGGCGGTCGCCAAGCAAGATGCTCAAGTTGCGCGGAAGGAAGTCAGTAGAGGCGAAGAACGACGAAGCTTGCGCCCTGGGTCAGCGCGAGCGGGGACTCTGCATATACAGGCAGCGTCGCGCTTTGTACCCACAATGGGCATAGTGGGCAACGTGCGCATGATGAGTCCTTCTTCTGCGGGGCACTATATCATCGTTCTTGGAGTCATTACCCCATTGATGCCCGATTTCTGAGGAGTTTTGGCGCTTTACCTGTTCAGCGAGACCTCGCATACCTGCCCGGTGGCAACATCTTTCACACGGACGGTCCAGCGGCCCTTGGCGTCGTTGAGGGCGAAGGAAATTCGCATAGAACCGCGGCCCTCGCGGAGAAGGACGTTGCCGCAGTAGTGTTCGGCGAGGGCGCCAGTTGGGGTGAGCACTTCGACGCGGGCTGCGCGGAGGACTTGGGAGGGCTGCGCGGAGATGGCGAGGTCCACAACGTTGGGATCAATTTGCTGCGGATTTACCTGGAGCGGCGGCAACTGGTCGCTGGAGAGCGTCAGGATCAGCGGCACATAGGGGTCGAGTTTGATGTCTTGGAGCTTCTGGAATTTGCCCAGGTATTTGCCGCTCAAGAGATCGTAGACGTGGCTTTCGCGGTCAAGATCGAGGGTCACCGTTTCGACCTTCTGGAAGGCCGAGTTGTCCTGGTACTTTTTGCGATTGGGACCTTCGCTGTTGCGCTGCATGGAACGGCCGACGCTCATGATGCGCACGCCAGATCCGAGGCCGAACGCATGGACCTCGGCGGCGGTCAGGGGCTGGCCATCGGTGGTGCGGACGCGCGCTGCGGGCTGCACCTTGGCGACGTCGAACAGGATCTTCTCGATGGGGGCGCGCATCTCGCGCTCCTGGCCAGGCTGCAGACGCAGACGGGAGTATATCATTATCGAGGTGTTGAGGTTGAAGGCGCGCTGGTTGTCCCAGAGACTGGCCAGTGCGGGCTGGTCGCGCCACTTGCCGTGCTCATCGGTCAGGCCGGCGGAGTTGTCCGCGATAACAATGCCGCCGGCGGCTACGAAGTCGCGGATGTGGGCGGCCTCAGTATCGGAGAGGGCGAATGTCTCGGGCAGGATCAGCACGTGGTACTTGGCGAGCCTGTTTTCGTTGATCACCTGTTCGTGCGAGATGAAATCGAACTGGAGGTTGCAGTCTTCCAGGAGACGGCACCAGCTGTTGCGCAGCAGGTTGCGGTATGAATCGCCGAACATGTCCCAACTCTCCAGGTCGATCCATTTCCGGCCGGTGGAGAGATACTGTCGCCACCAGGCGACTCGGATGGAGGGCTGTGAGTAGTAGAGGGCGATGCCGCTATTGTCGCTGGCGGAGGCGTAGAGGAGTTTGGCGAGGCCGGATTCGATCGTGCGGAGCGTTGGGCCGACGCTTTTGGCGCGCTGGGTGGGTGTGCCTGCGGGCTGGTCGAGGAACTTATTTGAGGGCTCATCATTATCCCAGAAGATGATGCCCTTGTCGCCGTCGAGGAAGCGCGTCCAGATGTCCCAGACGGCCTGGTCGCCGGTGAACCACGAGGGGGTCATCTGGATGCAGCGCTGCGGATAGAGCGAGCGGATGATCTCGGGGGCGTTGCCGATGTTGTAGGGAACAATCAGATCGACGACCTGGCAGAGTTTGGCATAGTTATGGCCGCTGAAGACGCCGGGATCGTGTGTGCCGGTGAAGCCGAAGCGGCCGTCGGGATCGTACTTGCGGCCGATCTTGACGCCGCGAGCGAGGGCATCGGCCAGCGTCTGGTCCATGAACTCGCGGAAGTCGCACCACTGGGCGAGGTTCCAGCCGGACATGGCTTGGGGGTCTGGTTTGGTGAGATCAATGCCCAGACCGGCGGCCCATCTGTCGAAGGCCGCGTAGAACGTGACGATGTCCTGGAGGTCGGCAAACTGCGAGCCGTATCGACGATTAACGGAATCGACCTGGGCTTTGGCTTTGGCTTCTGGGGCGACCTGTTCGCCGGCCGAGCCGGCCGGGGTGGCGGTGGGATCGGTGCCTTCGATCCAGTTCTCGACGTACTTGACATCGATGGGCTTGTTGGTCAGGAGCGCAGTGTAGAGGTCGACGATCTTCTGGTACGTGGGGAAGGTGCTAAGGAACTGCTGCTTAACCTGAGGATCGGTGGGACTGGGGAAGGCGCGAGGGAGATAAACATTGCTCCAGAGCTGAGCGAACTGGCGGTAGGTGGTGGGCTGGAGGGAGCGAACGGCCGACCAGGAGGCGAGGGGGATTTGCCATTCGCGGCTGATGGCGTCGAGGGTCTGGTAGCGGGCCTTGAGGAAGGAGACCCAGGCATCGCGAGATTCGAAGGTCCAGCAGAAGTCCATGGGGCCGCTCTGATCGCCCAGGCCGATTTCATCGGCCAGGTTGTAGAACATCGGGTGATTGTCGCGATGGACGGTGACGATCTTGCTGTAGTTTTCTTCGACCTTGGCATAGGTGCCTTCCTGGTGGAAGCACATGCGCCGCCAGGTGGGGTAGTTGTCGCGCGGGTTGGCGGCGTAGGCCTGTTTGACGGCGTGCCAGTCGTAACGGGCCTTGTGATACCAGGCGTAGGTCTCCCAGCACATTTGGTCGACGTAAGAGTCGAAGCCGGCATCTTGAACGGGTTCGTTGGGATCATCGCGATAGACCATGGAACCGTCGATGCCGAACTGGCGCAGGGTATCGTACATGCCGCCGCGCGGGTAGCTGGCCCAGACGAAGGCGTGATAATCATCCCAGGGCTTGGCGGGGAAGACGACGGCGAAGGATTGCGAGCGCAGGAGGCGATCACCTTCGAAGAGTTCAAGACTGGCTCGGCGTGAGATGGGGTTGTAGATTGGCAGTGAGTATCGCGCGCGGTCCTGGCCGGCGGCGATGGAGAGAGCGAGTTGGCCGCCGATGCGGCCGAAGGTGTCGCGCCAGAGCAGTGTCAGCGAGGTCGCCTGAGGGGCCTTGGCGTCGAGGAAGATCTCGCCGGCGGCGACTTCGTCGGGGACGACTTTGGCCGGCGCTGTCATACGGGTGACTTGTATCTGGGCCGGCAAAGGCGAGGGGATGAGCCAAATGGCGATAGCAGTCAGAGAGAGGAGGTAGGTGCGAATATGCATGGCCGAATCTCCTTGGAAGAGACAGTGTCCTTCGCGGGCAACTTATTCAAATGCAGTGAGGATGGCAATGTGGCGAGGGTGAGGATGCTCGGAGAACGCTGATTGAATAGGCGAGGATGCAAGCTAATATTGGGTCGCAGAATGACCACACAGTTGAGCTCTCGGGAACGGATCCTTCGTGCGATTGCCAGAAGATCGGACATCGATCGCGTGCCGCTGATTTTTCGGGCAGAGCCGCTATTGATGCGGCATCTTCGGGAGGAATTGCATCTTGCAAACGATCTTGCTGTGAGCCGGCATTTCGGCGCGGACAGCATTCAGGTGGGAGTTGCCTTTCGGGCGGATGCGACGCAGCCGGCAGATGAACAGGGGAGATTCACCGATTTGTTTGGGAATCGCTTCCAGTCGATAAAGGAAGGGGAATTGGAATCGTATGCGGTCATCGAGCCTGTGCTGGCGGGTGCGAGTGGTGTCGAAGATGTGAAGCGGGCTCGGTGGCCGGGCGCGAATGTGCTGGATATTGAGCAGTGCGTGACCAGGGCCAGGGAAGCTCACGAGAGCGGTTTGGCGGTCTATGGCGGGATTTGGGCGTCCATCTTTACCACCAGCCGGAATCTCATGGGCGAAGAGAACTTTCTGCTGGCTACGATCGATAAACCGGAACTGGTCGCGAGCGTCATCGATCGCCTGACGGAGGCCTATCTGGAGATGAACCGGGCCTACCTGGAGGCGACGCGCGGGCTGATTGACGTTTATTACTTCGGCAGCGATCTGGGCACGCAACGATCCATGTTTGTGAGCCCCGACATGTGTCGCCAGTTCATCATCCCCGCCATCGCCCGCATTGCACAGCAGGCGAAGGAATTTGACTTGCCTGTCATGTACCACACCTGTGGCGCGGTGGTCGACATTATCGATGATCTGATCGCCTGCGGCATCGATGCCCTGGATCCCGTTCAAGTTGGCGCACTAGGCATGGACCCCGCCCGTCTTGCCGCCAGTTTCAAGGGTCGAATCGCCTTCCACGGCGCAATCAGCACGCAAACCACTCTGCCCAATGATTCCCCGGAGGAGGTCCGCCGCATCGTCCACCAGACCATGCGCACCCTTGGCCCCGCCGGTCTGGTCATCGGGCCCGACCAGGACATGATCGGGCAGATCCCCCTGGCGAACATCCAGGCCATGTGCCAGGCCATTCGGGACTTCTGCCGATATCGGTGAATTACCCTACAGTAAACCCCCAAGCCGGCGCGACTTGCCCATCTTTGTCCTTGTTGGAGCCCGGATCGAGGCTATATTGTCCATGGTTCTTTGGAGACAGTTCGCGATGCGTATTCGACCCCTGGCCACCGCAGTTCTGCTGGTATCGGTTTCGCCCCTGGCTTGCGCGACGGACTACGACGTTGGTTCTGGCTATGCGTACACAAGCTTGGGCTCCCTGCTTCCCTCGCTAAATGCCGGCGACATCGTGAACATTCACCCCGGGACCTATAACGAAATCGACACGATTTCGTGCAGCGGTACACCCTCTCAGCCGATCATCATTCGCGGCGTGGGTACCAGCCGGCCGGTCTTCGATGCGCTAGGGCTCAACCCATCGGGCGCAGGATCGGTCCCGCGGGGCGTGTTCGAGATCCGTGGCGACAACATCGTGATCCAGAACCTGGAGTTCAAGAATGGTGATAACGGCAGCAACGGCGCCGGCATCCGCATCCGCGAGGATCTCGTCAACAACTGCACGCTCACCGGTATCAAGTCTTCCTATAACAACATGGGGATTCAGGGCGGCGTTCTGGCGGACGGGCACCTCGTGGTCCAGAATTCCGAGATCGGCTTCAATGGGACCAGCAACTACAACGGTTTCTCGCACAATCTCTATCTGACCGGCGGGGGCTCAGCCACCATCGTGGGCAATTACATCCACGACTCCCTGTATGGTCAGAACTTCAAGAGCCGCATGCACTATAACGAGTTGCTGTACAACTGGATCGCGGATTCCAACGAAGGGGAGGTTGGGATAGTTGATGACCCTACCTACACCAGTGTCGCCAACAGCAACGCACTGATGGTTGGCAACACGATCATCAGCAAGGTTGACCGCACCGGCAACCACATGAAGTACGTGAACTTTGGCGGCGATGGCAGTGCGGCCGAGCACAACGGAACCCTGTTTGCCTATAACAACACGATGATCGCCAACGACAACCGCATCAACTCCCTGTGGGTCAGTCCCACCAATGCGACCAACAGCCTGATCGTCGCCTCGAACAACGTCTTCTACGACCCCACCGGCACGCCGCCCATTGTCAACTCCAGTTCGCCTTCCGGCACGATCACCGGCGCCAACAACTGGTGGCTTACCGGCAGTGCGACGGTACCGGGCCTCTTTGCCGGTACCCTGACGGGCACTGATCCTGGCTTCGCCAATTTCGCCGCCAAAGACTTTATCCCGCTGGCCGGTTCGCCCCTCGAGAACGCCGGCTCGAATGGCCTGACCTACGTCGATGGTGACGGCGTGACGCACTCGCTTTCGGTAGACTACGAGTACCTCCTTGGGCAAGGAATGGTTCTGCGTCCGGCCGACGGCGCGCTGGACATAGGGGCCTACGAGGTTCCCGAGCCAACTCTGCTGCCCGTACTGCTGGTTCTGGGCGGGATCGCGGCGGCCGGGCGAAGACGGCGGTAGCGGCGGGCACATGAGCCGGCAGAGGCTATACTCGCTGCGCTCTGACGTCCTGAATTGATTGGAGCACTGCCGCGCTTGTGAAACTGACACATGGCCACCCCAAATGCACCTACCCCTTTATCTGCTCTGGATTTGCGTTCACGCAGGCTGTAGATTATCGGTCGCGTACGCCAACACGGGACAGGAGACAACTCATTGCTCCGCAAATGGCTTAACAGCCTCTTCAGTATGGACATGGGCATCGACTTGGGTACATGCAATACCCTGGTCTGTGTCAAAGGACAGGGCATAGTCCTCAATGAACCCTCGGTGGTGGCGGTACGCAAAGGCACAAATCAGGTTCTGATGACATCGTCGGGCCCTGCTGTGGGCAAAGCGGCGAAAGAGATGCTGGGCAAGACGCCGGGGTCGATCAGCGCCATTCGCCCCATGAAAGATGGCGTGATCAGTGATTTTGAGATCACTGAGGCGATGCTCTCGTACTTCATCCGCAAGGTGCATGGCGGCAAGCATTTCATCTCGCCTCGCGTGGTCATCGCCATTCCCTCGGGCATTACCGGCGTGGAAAAACGCGCGGTATATGTCTCAGCACAGAATGCCGGAGCTCGACGCGTGTATCTGCTGCTGGAACCGATGGCGGCCGCGATTGGCGCCGGGCTGCCGATTGCAGAGCCCGTTGCAAGCATGATTGTGGATGTGGGCGGCGGCACGACCGAGGTGGCGATTATCTCGCTGGCCGACATTTCCGTCAGCACATCCGTGCGTGTGGCCGGCGATGATTTTGACGCCGCGATCATGAACCATGTGCGCAAGACCTACAACATGGCGATCGGCGAGCAGACCGCCGAACGGATCAAGATCGAGCTCGGGTCGGCCGCCCCGTTTGCGGAGAAAGAGCCATCGATGGAAGTGAAGGGGAGAGACCTCATCAGTGGGCTGCCGCGCAAGACGATCGTGACGTCGGCGGAAATCCGCGAAGCGCTGCAGGAGCCGGTGGGACAGATTGTTGAGGCAGTGGTGAAGACCCTGGAAAAGGCCGATCCGGAACTGGCGGCCGATCTTGTGGACAGCGGCATCACCATGGCTGGTGGATCAAGCCAGTTGCGGGGTCTGGATCAGGTGATCGCCAATGCAACGGGATTGCCGGTGAAGGTAGCCGATGACCCGCTGACCTGCGTGGCACGAGGCACGGCGATCTGCCTGGAGAACATCGAGGTGCTGAAGGAAGCGATGGAATCGGACGAAAATGAATTCAAATGAGCGGGGCGGAAGGGGCGCAAGGGGCGGAAGACGGATACGATCGTCTGGCGTTTTGTGCCGGCCTATACTACGGGACAGACTATGAGCAACGAACTTTCACGGCGGCAGATTATCCTTATGTCAGCACTGGCAGCGGCGGCATTCATACCGATTGGCAAAGCGCTGGGAGCGGTCGGAACTGAATCCTCGGTCGTCGATGCCGGCCCTCTGGCTGACTACGCGAAAGATGGCGTGTTCGACCAATCGGCATCTCACGGATTCTTCGTCATTCGCAAAGATGGGAAGATCTTCGCCCAGTCATCGGTCTGCACGCACAGGCGCGGCCGGCTTACGCCCACGCCGGATGGCTTCTTCTGCAAGGCGCATAACTCGACCTTCGCGGCGGATGGAAAGGTGACGCGGCCGCCCGCGAAGGCCGATCTGGTCCGCTATGCGGTGCGCAAAGACGACAAGAACCACCTGATCGTGGACACGAGCAAACGCATCGAGCATGCGCAGTTCGATGCACCCGATGCGCATGTCGAGGCGCCCTCAGCTTGAGGCAGCGTTTTCAAGACAAATCCCCGAAGCCCTAATAGGCAACGCGGCAACGCTAGCAGAGTCAGCCCGTGCCAAGGCGCGTGCAGGATCGGGCATCAGACCAGTGCCGTCTGCGGTGACAGCGAACCTTCCTCAACAGCAACCTGATCGCCCAAAAGCAATGCGCGCGTCTGCGAACTCATCCCCACCAGATGGAACTCGACTTCGTAGGCAACGGTGGGGTGAAACCATGTGCTTCGTACCACGCCAACCTGTCCGCGATTCAGAGCCAGTTCCGGGATGTCCTGGATAAGCCGCACGTAATCATCAACTTGCGGTTTTCTCATTGTGACTTCCCTTGTAAAGACAGCAACCACTTCGTTGCGGGCAACTCCACATCCCCGCGACGCGATGAGACTACACTTGCCTGCGTCCGTTAGGCAACCCTTAAATGCTCGCTTTTGTTTCGCTTCATGCGCATGGCATCGCCCGGTTGAGTTCAACCGGCGATGCCGAGTGCCGCCGCGAGAGCACTCCCAAGTGCGGCGGGGCTGTCGCAGACCTTGGCTCCTGCCTCACGCAGGGCACGGATCTTCGAGTCGGCGGTTCCTTCCGAACCGGAGATAATTGCCCCGGCGTGCCCCATTCGCCTGCCCGGCGGCGCGGTACGGCCGGCGATGAAAGCGACCACAGGCTTACGCACGTTTGCCTGGATGAACCGTGCGGCGGCCTCTTCATCCGAGCCGCCAATCTCGCCGATCATAATGATGGAATCGGTTGCCGGGTCGTCATTGAACAGACGCAGCAGTTCGATGAAGTTCAGGCCTTTCACCGGGTCTCCGCCGATGCCGACGCAGGTTGTCTGGCCAATCCCGCGTTGCGTGCACTGCCATACTGCCTCATAGGTCAGCGTTCCGCTGCGCGAGATGATGCCGACCGTCTTGCCAGCCTTGGCCTTGCCCGGCGGGGTGTGGATGTACCCGGGCATAATGCCAATCTTGCACGCGCCCGGCGTGATGATGCCCGGACAATTCGGCCCGATCAGGGTGGTATCGGGGTAGGCCTGGAGGAATGCCTTGGCCTTGACCATATCGAGTACGGGGATGCCTTCCGTGATGGCGACGACTGTTCTGATGCCTGCATCGGCCGCTTCCATGATCGCGTCGCCGGAGAATGGCGGGGGGACGAAGATCATTGTGGCGCTAGCGCCAGTGGACGCAACTGCCTCACGAACGGTGTTGAAAACCGGCAAACCGTTGGCATCCTTGGTTCCGCCTTTTCCGGGCGTGACGCCGCCGACCATCTTCGTGCCGTATTCCAGGCACGCTTTGGTATGGAAAGCACCGGCCGAGCCGGTAATGCCCTGACAGATCACGCGGGTTGCTGCATTCACTAGGATAGCCATGTTCGGCAACGGTATAACGTTCGCGGTCATATTTCAATTGAGCATTTCTGTTCTGAAGGCAATTGTGAGGTCGATGATCGAGCGCCTTATGCTTCATCCTGAGCTACGATGCTTAAATGGCAACGATGATTCCCATTGACGAGCTTATTGGCAACTCCGCCGAGTTTCCCATCCTCGACCGCTGGGCTTTCTTCAACCACGCCGGCGTAGCGCCGTTGCCACGCAGGAGTGCCGCGGCGATCGTGAAGTTTGCCGGGCAGGCGGCGGAAGATGCCTATCTGAATGGCACCTGGTACAAGCAGATCGAGCAACTGCGACGCAGCGCGGCCAGGCTGATCAACGCCGCACATGAAGAGGTCGCGCTGGTGAAGAATACGTCCGAAGGGCTGTCGATAGTGGCAGGGGGGATGGATTGGCGCGAAGGTGACCGCATCGTGACGACGGCGGCGGAGTATCCCTCAAACGTGTATCCGTGGATCGACCTGGCGCAGCGCAAAGGCATTGACCTGGTTCGCGTTGATGAGGTGGATGACGCTGGAGGTGTGCGCAGGGTGCCGATAGAGAAGATCCTGGAGGCGGCCGACCATCCACGGACCCGACTCGTTTCCCTGTCTCATGTGGAGTTTGGCAGCGGGCAACGGCATGACCTTGTGACCATCGGCCGGTTCTGCCGTGAGCATGAGATTCAATTCTGCGTGGATGCGATCCAGTCGACGGGGGTGCTTCCCGTAGATGTGCAGGCGATGAACATCGACTATCTGGCGGCCGATGGGCACAAATGGATGCTCGGGCCGGAAGGGGCGGGGATCTTCTTCTGCCGAAAGGAACTGGTTGAGAAGACCCATCCAGTGCTGATCGGCTGGAACAGCGTGGAGCGGGCACTCGACTATGACCATATCGACTTTACCTTAAGGAGCGATGCGGCGCGCTTCGAGTGTGGCACACATAATGTGCCCGGGCTGCTGGGACTGAAGGCGTCGATCGACCTGATTGCATCCGTGGGTGTTGACCAGATATGGCAGCAGGTGCGGGCGTTAACCGACGAACTGGCAGGCGGACTGCAGGGGCGAGGCTTTGTGGTGGCATCGCCACGCAGCGACGGTGAGGCCAGTGGGATCGTGAGTTTTACGCGGCCGGGATTGGACGCGGCGGCCGTGGCACGGAAGTTGAAGAAGGAGCATCGTACCGAACTTGCGGTGCGTGCGGGGCGGTTACGCTGCTCGCCGCACTTCTACAATACGTCAGCGCAGATCAGGCAGTTGCTCGATGTACTGGTGAGAGTGGCAGGGCGAGAATGACCAGGCAGGTTTGAATCTTCGCGGTATGCTGCTTAGGATCGAGGAGTTAGTGAAAGGCAACTTCATGCGTGAAATGAACTTCCGAAAATCGGACCCGCGCGCGATCGCGCGAGCCGCAGAGCATTTGGCCCAGGCGGGCGATCCTGCCCGGGCGTACCCGATGATGTCGCCGGGTCCGGGTGGCGGGCCGGGCGGGCCGTACAACCGCTACCGCGAGATGACCCTTGAGGAACTGCTGCTGGAGAACCGCGTCATCTTCCTCGTGGGCGAGATTAACCACATGACGGCCGCCCGCATCTACATGCAGATGCTCTATCTGACGAATCTTGATTCGCGGAAGGACATCAACTTCTATATCAATTCGCCCGGCGGATCGGTGGTTGACACGTTGGCTATGTACGACGTCATGCGTTTTGTCACCTGCGATGTCGCCACCTACTGCATCGGCGAGTGCGCTTCGGGAGGCGCGGTGGTCCTGATGGCGGGCACCAAGGGCAAACGCTACATCCTGCCCAATGCCAAGGTCATGATTCATCAGCCGTATGGTGGTGTATATGGCCAGGCGGCGGATATCGAGATTCAGGCCGAGGAGATTCTCAAGACCAAAGAGGGTCTGATCAGCATTATGGCCAAGTGCACCGGCCAGACCATTGAACGCATCAAAGAAGATTCCGAGCGTGATCGCTTTTTCACAGCGAAAGATGCGGTAGCGTACGGAATCTGTGATGAAGTGCTCAACGACGAAGATACAAAGGGCGCTAACAAATGAGCCAGAATCAGTTGATCCCGATCGTGATCGAGAAGACCGGCCGTGGCGAGCGCGCCTATGACATCTACTCCCGGCTGCTGAAGGACCGCATTGTGATGGCCGGCGGTGTGGTGGACGACGACATGGCCAACATCGTCATCGCACAACTCCTGTTTCTCGCCAACGATGACCCCAAGAGCGACATCAATATGTACGTTAACTCACCGGGCGGGTCGATCTCGGCCGGGCTGGGCATCATCGACACGATGAAATACCTGCGCTGCGATGTGGCGACTACGTGCATCGGCATGGCGGCAAGCATGGGCGCGTGTCTGCTCGCGGCGGGGACCAAAGGCAAACGCTTTGTGCTTCCCAACGCACAGATCATGCTGCATCAGCCTCTGATTGGTGGGGTGCTACAAGGTCCAGCAACCGATCTGGGGATTGAGGCCCAGCACATGCTTCGCCTGCGTGACCGGCTTTACAAGATGATGTCGGATTTCACCGGCAAACCTCCCGAGACCATCCACCGCGATTTCGATCGCAATAAGTGGCTCTTCGCGGAAGAAGCCGTGGAGTATGGCTGTGCCGACCGCGTGCTGGATCGTGCCCCGGAAGGACCGCAGATCGTCCGCCGGATCAGTGATATGGCGCCGCCCGATACCGACGAGAAGTAGACGCGGCGTGCTGCGCGGTCGCCAATCCGCTATCATGTGGTTATCCCCTGCCGGTAACGGCTCGGGGTTGTGGACGGCATTCTTGTTCTGCGGCAAACCCATCATCGGCATCGTTGGCGGTATCGGCTCGGGGAAGAGCTTCGTGGCTGATCTGTTTGGCGAGCTGGGGTGTCTGGTAATCAAGTCGGATGAGCAGGTCTATCAGGCCTATCGGTTGCCGGAAGTGAAGCAGACATTGCGCGAATGGTGGGGTGAGGCGGTATTCGACGCGGCCGGGGAGGTCCGCCGACAGGCGGTGGCACAGCGCGTTTTCGTCGATCCTGAGCAACGACAGCGGCTGGAAAGGCTGGTCCACCCCATTGTTACGCGGCTGCGCGACGAGCTGATGCGCAGCCATGCCAATGACGCGCAAGTCAAGGCGTACCTGTGGGATACGCCACTTTTGTATGAGGTTGGCATGGACCGGGAATGCGAAGCTGTGGTCTTCGTTGAGGCACCGCGCGAGATGCGCCTCAAGAGGTTGCTTCTGCAGCGCGGCTGGGATGCCGGGGAACTTGAGCGCAGAGAAAATTCGCAAATGGCACTGGACAAGAAGCGTGAGTTAGCACAATATAGGGTGGTCAACACCGCTGATGCGGCTTCCACTCGCAGGCAAGTCGAGGTCGTGCTTTCCCGTGTTCTGGTGAATAAGCTCGAATACGGACCCTCTATGGAGGGACGGTGTTGAGAGCGAGCGTGCCTCACGGCATGCTTCCCTGGCGAGGGATTTGGCCTGCTTTATCAATAAGAGTTCATGAGACGGTTGTGCCGGCGCGTAGACCGGCCAGCCAAGTGCCGCATCACCTTGCGGCACGGCCGCTGGAAGATCAGCGGAAGGGTCTATACACAGAAACGTTCATGCGTATCCCACCGTCCCGCCCAACAGGGTTGCATCCGAGCCCAGTGGCCCCAAGCCACGTGCATCTCGGCCTTGCCTGGGCACACTGCGTGTGCTTTGGCCGGCCTGCGGGACATCGATCGCATCAGGTAAGCATCACACCCATTTGAGAGGACATTGCCACATGGCAAAGACCACACGTGCAAAGAAGTCAGCGTCTCAGGCCGAGAAGCCAGAGGTCGAGGTTCAGGAGGTCGAAGAGACCGTTGCCGAGCCTGTTGCTCCGGTCGACGCTTCTCCGTCTGCGCCCCCCGCGCCCCCCGCGCCCCCTGCGCGCCCTGCGACTGCCCCAGCGGCACCGGCCAAGGTCCAGAACCTCGAACGCCATGAGAAGTCAGATAAGGATGGCAACACAGCCCGCCCCGGCGACAGTAGGGGGGAGGATGTCGCGGTTATCGATGCTGAAACCAACGCAAAGTACGAAGCCATCAAAGGCGGCAAACTTTTCATCAAGGATCTCCAGAAGATGGAGGTCAGCCAACTGCATGAGATTGCCCGTAATGAGGGGATCCAGGACTACGTTGGCATGAAGAAGCAGGACCTGATCTTTCAGATCCTGCGTGCCCGCATCCGCCAGAACGGCATGATGTATGGCGAAGGCGTGCTGGAAATCCTGCCCGATGGCTTTGGCTTCCTGCGCTCGCCCGAGTTCAGCTATCTCCCCGGGCCGGATGATATCTATGTTTCGCCCAGCCAGATTCGCCGCTTTGGTCTGCGCAACGGCCACGTTGTGCAGGGACAGATCCGCCCGCCGAAGGAATCAGAGCGATATTTTGCGCTGCTGCGGGTCGAGGCGATCAATGGCGAAGACCCCGAGCGCATCAGTGATGTGACAAACTTTGAGGATCTGACGCCGCTGCATCCGGATCGCCGGCTCAACCTTGAAGGCGATACCAAAGAACTGAACATGCGCATCGTCGATATCGTGACGCCGATCGGCAAGGGCCAGCGCATGCTGATCGTGGCGCCGCCCCGGACCGGCAAGACCGTGCTGCTGCAGAAGATCGCCAACTCGGTCAGCCGCAATCATCCGGAGGTCGTCCTGATCGTCCTGCTGATCGACGAACGTCCGGAAGAAGTGACGGACATGCAGCGCAACACCAAGGCGGAAGTGGTCTCATCGACATTTGATGAACCCGCCAGCCGCCACGTGCAGGTTGCTGAGATGGTCATTGAGAAGGCCAAACGCTATGTCGAGTTTGGCAAGGATGTTGTCATCCTGCTCGACTCGATCACCCGCCTGGCCCGCGCGTACAACACGGAAGTGCCGCATTCGGGCAAGATCCTGACCGGCGGTGTTGACGCCAACGCCCTGCAGAAGCCCAAGCGATTCTTCGGCGCTGCCCGCTGCATCGAAGAGGGTGGCAGCCTGACGATTCTCGCCACCGCACTGGTCGACACCGGCTCGAAGATGGATGAAGTGATCTTTGAGGAATTCAAGGGCACCGGCAATTCGGAATTGCACTTGGACCGTCGCCTGGTCGACAAGCGCGTCTGGCCGGCCATCGACATCAATGCTTCGGGCACGCGCCGCGAAGAGTTGCTGCTCGACCCGAAGGAACTGGAGCTGGTTTATCGCCTGCGCCGCATCCTGTCGGATATGAACCCGGTGGAAGCTGTGGAGTTGCTCAAGGGCCGCCTGGAGAAGTTCCCCAGCAATGCCCAGTTCCTCATGCAGATGAATCTGGATTAGGCGAAAAGGGCAACCTTGCGAATGCAAAGATGACCGTGTGCTAATGCGCGAACTATAGCGTGCATTTGTGCGCGGTCGTTTTGCGCGCCAAAAGTGTCGTTACTGGCCGCACGCGGCGAACGCTTTGCGGGCAGCGCCGATGGTCTTCTCGATATCGGCATCCGTGTGCGACCAGGATACGAACCAGGCTTCGTACTGCGATGGCGGCAGATACACGCCGTTGGCGAGCATCGCGTGGAAGAACGTGGCGAAGGTCTTGGTATTGCTGGCCGTAGCCTCGATGAAGTTCCGAACCGGTGCGCCTTTGGAGACGAAGAAAGGCGTGAGCATCGAGCCGACGCGATTCAGTGTGATCGGTACCCCGGCGGATTCGGCGGCTTCCTTCAACCCGTCGGCGAGGCGACGGCTTTGGGCCTCAAGCGTGGGGTAAAAGTCCGGACGGCTGCACTCGCGGAGGGTCGCAATGCCGGCGGCCATGGCAAGCGGGTTGCCCGAAAGCGTGCCGGCCTGGTAGACCGGGCCGGACGGGGAGACCTGCTCCATCAGTTCGCGCCGGCCGCCGTATGCGCCTACCGGCAGACCACCCCCGATCACCTTACCCAGACAGGTCAGGTCGGCCTTCACACCATAGAGTGTCTGGACGCCGCCCCATTCGACGCGGAAACCGGTCATGACTTCGTCGATCAGCAGCAGTGTCGCGTGCTCATCGCAGAGTTGGCGCAGGCCCTGAAGGTAGCCGGGCTCGGGGATGACGACGCCCATATTGCCGACCACGCCTTCGATGCAGAAGCAGGCGATCTGCCGGGAGTATTTGGCGAAGAGTTCTTTTGCGGCGGCGAGGTCATTGAACTGCACCAGCAGTGTATTGGCGACCAGCGCTTTGGAGACGCCGGGAGACGAGGGTGTCCCCATCGTCAGAGCGCCTGAACCAGCCTGAACCAGCAGGGCATCAACATGGCCGTGATAGCAGCCGATGCACTTGACGATCATCTCTCTGCCAGTGGCAGCGCGGGCCAGGCGGATGGCGGACATGGTGGCTTCGGTGCCGCTGTTGACGAAGCGGACCATCTCCACCGACGGCAAAGCGGAAGTGACGATGCTGGCGAGCTGGATCTCGGCTTCGGTAGGAGCGCCAAAAGAGAAACCGTGGTGCAGGGCGTGGGAGACGGCCGCGACGACCGCGTCGTTCGCATGGCCCAGGATGGCCGGGCCATAGGAGCCGACGTAGTCGATGTAGACGTTGCCGTCGATATCGGTGATGTGGCTGCCGCGGGCTTCGCGGATAAACGGCGGAGTGCCGCCGACGGCCTTGAAGGCGCGGACGGGCGAGGAAACGCCGCCGGGCATGAGGCGACGGGCTTCGGCGTAGGCGGCCTCAGAGCGGATGATGCGGGACGTATTGGTCGTGCTCATATCTTTACTATAAGAACGGGAATCACATCCGTACATAGATCGGCGGCAAGGTTTGCAGGGCATACCCGAGGGTGGAGCAAAGGATGATGATTGCGGCCCTCTTGATTGGACCATATAAGAACGCGTTGTCGAGGTAACCCACAATGTTGAATGCGAGAGATAACGCGATCCAGACCATCCGATTTGGCAAGCCCGAGTATGTTGCCAGCGGTCTGAGCGTACATCAGTTGTGCTACCACGGCTGCAACCACGAAGGCTACGATGGCGGCGGGCATGAGTGCGCTATCGGATCGCAGTGGGTGGATATCTGGGGTACGCGCTGGCACAAAGAGCATGCGGGCGTGATGGGGTTCCCGCGCGGCAATCCCCTGGCGGATGTGTCGGCGCTGGCATCGTATCGGTGGCCGAATCCCGATGACCAGCGCATCTGCGAGTCGATTTATCGCGGCCGCAAGGACTTTCAGGGTGGCGACCAGTTCCTGGGCGGGTCTCATCGCGACACGCTCTGGGAGAAGGCGTACATGCTGGTGGGCATGGAGAACATGATGGTCTACCTGCACGAAGAGCCGGGGTTCGCGCGCGAGGTGCTGGGGCGGATCATGGATTTCCAACTCGGAATCGCCCGGCACTATTTGTCGGTGGGCATTGAGGTGGCGGGGTTGGGAGATGACTTGGGGACGCAGCTTGGTCCGCTCTTGAGCCCGGATCTTGTGCGCGAGTTTTTCGTGCCGCAGTACAGGCGGTTGTTTGACCTGTACAAGTCGCAGGGCGTGATCATCGGCTTCCACTCCTGCGGCTGCATCGGGGCATTCCTGGATATGTGGATGGAACTGGGTGTTGATGTGCTGAATCCCATCCAGGTGACTGCGAATGACCTTGGTGCCTTGCGCGAGAAGACGGCGGGGCGCATGAGCCTGCAGGGCGGCATCAGCACGGTGACGATGGTGAACGGACCGGTGGAGGCTATCGAAGGTGAAGTGCGGGAACGCCTGTGGCAATTGGGGCGCAACGGCGGCTATTTCTGCGCGCCCGATCAGGGGATGCCGTGGCCGGCGGCGCATTGGGATGCGTATCGGCGTACCTTGGACAAACATGGGCGCTATCCGCTGAGGCCTGAGGGATGATGACGGGATGAGGGCTATTTTACTTCACCGGCCTGTTCGATGGTGTAGTTGGGGGCTTCACGGGTGACTTGGATGTTGTGGGGGTGGCTCTCGATCATGCTGGCGGAGGTGATGCGGCAGAAGCGGGCGTTGGCTCGCAGTTCCTCGATCGTCTTGGTGCCGCAGTAGCCCATGCCGGCACGCAGGCCGCCAACCATCTGATAGACGAAGTCGCCGAGGGGGCCGCGGTAGGGGACTCGGCCTTCGATGCCTTCGGGGACGAGTTTGCTGGATTCCTTCACGCCGCCCTGGCCGTAGCGATCCTTGGAGCCTTGGACCATTGCGCCCATGGAGCCCATGCCGCGATAGGTCTTGTAGCGGCGGCCCTGGTGGATGACCAACTCGCCAGGGGATTCATCGAGGCCGGCAAAGAGTGAGCCCATCATGACGGTATGGGCGCCGGCCGCGATGGCCTTGGTGATGTCACCGGAATGGCGGACGCCGCCGTCGGCGATGACGGGGATGCCGGCGGCCGAGGCGGTAGTAACGGCGTTCATAATGGCCGAGATTTGGGGGACGCCGACGCCGGAGACAATACGCGTGGTGCAGATGGAGCCGGGACCGATGCCGACCTTGACGGCGTCGACGCCGGCTTCGATCAGGTCGCGGGCGCCTTCGGCGGTGGCGACGTTGCCGGCGATGACGTCGATCTTGTGGCCTTTCTTGATCTGCTTCACTGTCTCGAGAACGTTCTTTGAGTGGCCGTGGGCGGTGTCGACGACGATGACGTCGACCTCGGCCTTGATCAGTGCTTCGATGCGGGCGAAATCGAGTACGCCGGTGGCGGCCCCGACACGGAGGCGGCCACGTTTGTCCTTGCAGGCGTGGGGGAACTGGTGGAGCTTGTCGAGGTCCCGCATGGTGATCAGGCCGGTGAGGCGGTAGTCCTTGTCGACCAGCAGGAGCTTCTCGACCTTGGCCTTGTAGAGGATGCGCTCGGCATCTTCGAGACTGGTGTTCTCCGGGGCGGTGATCAGGTTGGTCTTGGTCATCACCTCGCCGACCTGCTTGGTGTCATCCTCCTGGAACTTGAGATCGCGGCGGGTGAGGATGCCCAGCAGCTTGGGGGCCTTGGCGTTTTCCTTGCGGATCTGGCGGGTGCCGCAGGCGGCGACGGCGGCCTCATCGCCCTCGACGATGGGGATGCCGGAGACGTTGTATTCACGCATGATCCGGCGGGCGACGCCGAGGGTGGCGTTGGGCGGGATGGTGATGGGATCGGTGATGATGCCGTTTTCGGAGCGTTTGACCTTCTCGACCTCGCGGGCCTGGTTCTCGGCGTTGAGGTTCTTATGGATGATGCCGATGCCGCCTTCCTGGGCAAGGGCGATGGCGAGGGCCGATTCGGTAACTGTGTCCATGGGGGCGGAGAGCAGGGGGATATTCAGCTCGATGTTGCGGGTGAGCCGGGAGCGGGTGTCGGCCTGTGCAGGAATGAAATCACTGCGGGAGGGGATCAGGAGGACATCATCGAACGTGATAGCGTCGTAGACGATCTTGGAGTGTTCCATGTGATAGAGTTACAGAACACTTGGTTCTGTGTCAAGCAACCATGCAATTCAGTAACAGCCCAGACAATCCGCGGATACGCACGCTGGTTAGGGCACTGGCTCATACACGACCATCAGTGCGGGGCGGTCCTGGAGGTTGGCGGCCTCGCTGGTGTGGGCCAGGAAGTAGTCCATGAAATCGGGGAAGACGCTGTAGATGGTGAAGCCGTGGTTTTCGTGGCGGCCGCTGGTCCAGAGCTTTACGGGAGCGGTGAAGTCCCAGACACCCAGGTTTTGCTGGCTTTGCCCGAAGGCGATGAAGAGGGGATCGAAGTCGGGGTCGGGGCCGGTCCAGTTGCGGCCGTTCGATTCGTTCCACAGCCGGCCTTTGGCGTACTCGTAGGAATTGACCTCGGATTCTTTCCAGGGGCGGTTACAGAACTCGGCGACGAAGAAAGTCGGCTTATAGGTGGACCAGGCATCGGCCTTGGCCGGGTTGGGCTTCTCGCCGGCGCGGCAAAGCACCAGTTGGGCGGCGAGGATGTTGGCATCCTTGGGAACACTGCTCAGGTCGGCGCGGTAGAGCGTGCAGCGGTGACGCATGAAGATCTCGGAGGTGGCCGCGTTGCCGCGCGGGCCAATGCCGCTCATGATGTGGTTGGGGTCGTGGCCGTTGATATAGCAGTCGGTGAAACCATCGTAAACGCTATCGGGGTTCTTTGGGTCGAAGCCTTTCTGCCCGCGACGGAGAATGGTCAGGACGGCGTTGGGATGGTCTTTCTTCAGAGTCTCGAACCTGGCTCTGAAGTTGGCCTCGACTTGTGCGGCGGACTGGTCGTTGGGAGCAACCCATTTGTCCTTGAGCTTTGTCGCAAGATCCGCGGCGTTGTCTACCTCGAGGTCGGTGCCCAGCACTTTGATCTTACCAGGCACGACAGGGTAGGTTGGGGCAAGGTTCTCCTGTTTGGTGTCAGGGCCCAGGGGCACCTGCTGGCGGAAGGCGGAGGTTGAGGTGGCGGGATAGGTGGAGAGGCGGATGTTGTCGATTGTCACCGATGCGCTCTCGGCGGGGCTGTAGGCGAAAATCTGGAAGCCGACGATCTTAACCGTCTTCTGGTTGATATCGCGGAGGTTGTCCACCACCGCGTTCTTGCCGGGCTGCAGGCGCACAATCTTGTCGTTGTCGACGGGCTTGTCTTTGTCATCCTTCGCCAGCGTGCGGAAGATGAGGATGCCGGAGGCTGTGGATGTCACATCGGCACGGAAGCTTTTGAACCGGCTCCAGTCGGTGGAGGGGAGTTTGTCGGTACCGACAGCAGGGAAATGGCCTCCGGCGAAGGTGAGTTTGAGGGCTTGCTTGCCGGAGGCCGCATTGTCACTGGCCAGTTCGATCTTCGCTGGCGGCTCTTGGGTTCTGCTATCGGTCAGTTGAATGTTGGACCAGTTGGCCGCATCGGCTGAGCCTTCAAAGTCGAACATGACAACAGTTTCTTCCGGCACTTCGTTCCAAGGGGTCGGGTTCTTGCCCTGGGACTTGAACGTCACGGCCCGATCGTTCCAGGTATGCGCCATGCCGGTGAGCGCGCCAAACTGCTGCGGTGCATGTAGATCTCCGCCCGTGATGGGCGCCCAGGTGATTAGCTGCTCTGGCTTGACGTGATGCCGATAGACGTTGAATCCCCAGTGGTTGCCCGATGTGGCCGTGGCATCGAACATCGTCCAGGGTAGGGCCCACTGGGCGATCCAGCTCTTGTCTCCCACTTTCACGCTGAGCTGGTACTTCGGGTTCCAGCGGGCATCGGGGTCGCGCGGGCGGGGGTTATAGACGTCGCTGCTCACACCTTTGGAGTTGACCATGAACTGGTAGTAGCTCTTGCCCTGGCCGGAGGGGTCGATGAAGAGTTCGATGTCATCATCGGCCCAGAGTTCTTCGGCATCGTGGGTGGTTGCTGCGGCGACGAGGGAAGCAATTCGGTCGGGTTCCTCGAAGGCCTCAACGGCGATGTAGAGATTGTTGGCATCCTGGCTCACGAGGAGGCGCGTGGCGACGACTGGCTTGGCGCCGCCAAGAGTGTGGAATACATCGCTGGAGGCGGCGGTGGCCCATGTCGGATCGGTGAAGGTTCCGTCAAGTTTCGGCGCCTGCTGCGTCTCGGGAACCTGAAGCTCAGGAGCCTTGGGAGCTTGAGCGTGTACGCTGAGCACGGTCAGGCAGAGTACGGAAAACGCAATGGGGGCGATGAGATGCCGCATTGAATGCTCCTTGTTCAGCTTTGCGTGCTGGCGATGGTAACGTAAGAGCGGAGTTTTTGTAGTCGGGCGCCGGTTTTCACGATGCTTCAAGAGGTAAAGAAACGGGGTGTTTGCCGGGTTTGCGGCTATCGCGCGCTACAGGAAATACGGTGATTCCTATGACGTTCGCAACGGCTTATTGTATAAGCACTTAGGCATCGTCTGGCCCGAACCGCATCGTGACAAATACCACGGTTTCTGCGATACTACTCTATTACGCATTTGAAGGAGCATCTTGATGGCTGATGAGGTCCTTTCGACCGAGCAGATGAAACAGGCAACGGAGGCCCAGGCGGGTGCTGCGCCGGGATCGGCGGGGGTCTATGACGAGAGCATGATCCGGGTGCTTGAGGGCGTCGAGCACGTCCGCGCCCGGCCGGGCATGTACATCGGCGATACCACATTGCGCGGGCTGCATCACCTGGTGTGGGAGATCGTCGACAACTCGATTGACGAAGCGATGGCCGGGCGGTGCAAGACGATTGCCGTGAAGGTGAACGCCGATCAGAGCTGTACGGTGACGGATGATGGCAGCGGCATCCCCGTGGGCATTCACCCTACGGAGGGTGTGCCGACGGTGGAAGTCGTGTTCGCGAAGCTGGGGGCAGGCGGCAAGTTCGACCATGGCGCCAACTCGGCCTACAAGGTCTCCGGCGGTCTGCATGGCGTGGGCGCATCGGTGGTGAATGCCTTGTCAGAATGGATCGAGGTGGAAGTCAGCCGCGACGGCAAGATCCACCACATGGAGTTTGAGCGGGGTAAGAAATCAAGCGATCTGAAGGTCATCGGCAAGAGCAATAAGAGCGGCACGAAGGTCACGTTCAAGGCGGATAAGCAGATATTTCCGGATATCGAGTTCCGGTATGACGTGCTCGCCAAGCGCATGCGCGAAATGGCATATCTGAATCAGGGGCTGCACCTGGTCATCGAGGATGAGCGCACGGGGAAGAAGGAAGAGTTCAAGTACGACCAGGGGCTGCTGGAGTATGTGAAGTACCTCAACGATGGCAAGATCGTTCTGCACCCGATCATCTCGTTTTCCAAGACCGATGAGGCGTCGGGCATGAGCATTGAAGTGGCGCTGCAGTACAACGATGGCTATAACGAGACCATCGAGAGCTTTGCCAACAACATCAACACGCATGAGGGTGGCACGCACCTGTCGGGTTTCAAGACAGCGCTGACGGGAACGGTGAACCGGTACGCGGAGAGTGCGGGGCTGATCAAGGATGTGCGGCCAAGCGGCGACGATGTTCGCGAAGGATTGATTGCGGTATTGAGCGTGAAGCTGCCGGAGCCGCAGTTTGAGGGGCAGACCAAGACCAAGCTGGGCAACAGCGAGGTGGAAGGGTTTGTCTCGTCGGCGGTGAGTGAGCGGCTTGGTTCGTTCATGGAGGAACATCCCAAGGAAGCGAAGATCATTTTCCAGAAGGGCGTTCTGGCGGCCGAAGCACGCGAGGCAGCTCGCAAAGCGCGCGAGCTGACACGGCGGAAGAATGCGCTGGAATCGGGCGGATTGCCGGGAAAACTGACCGACTGCCGCTCGCGGAGCAATGAGGACACCGAGTTGTTCCTGGTGGAAGGTGACTCGGCCGGCGGTTCGGCAAAGCAGGGGCGCGATTCGAACGTACAGGCGATCCTGGCCCTGCGCGGCAAGATCATCAATGTGGAGAAAGCGGCGTTGCACCGGATGCTGGAGAACGAGGAAATTCGCACGATCATCCAGGCGCTGGGCACGGGGATCCGCGAAGAGTTTGATTTATCGAAGCGGAGGTACGGGAAGATCGTGATCATGACCGACGCCGACGTCGACGGCAGCCACATTCGCACGCTGCTGCTGACGTTCTTCTTCCGGCACATGAATGAACTGATCCGGGCGGGACGGGTCTACGCGGCGCAGCCGCCGCTGTATCAGGTGTCGCGCAAGAAGAAGGTGGAGTATGTCCTGAATGAGCGCACGATGCGCGACAAGCTGACGGAACTGGGGATCGAGGGCGCGGAACTGATGGTGCGCGATCCTGATACGGGCAAGGAATCGCGACGGCTGGGTGGTGAGGAACTCAAGCAGGTATGCACGCTATTGGGCGACCTGGGCGAGGCGGTGAAGATCGTGGAACGCCGCGGAATCGATTTTGCCGAGTACCTGGCGAAACGTGACGCGAGCGGGAACCTGCCAATGTACCGCGTAATCCTCGATGGGGAGGAACACTTCTTCCACATGGTGGAAGATCGAGACGCGTTCCTGCGCGAAGCGGGCATCGTTGTTGAGGAAGAAGCCGCAGCCGATGCACCGAGCACGGAGGGAGCGGCTGCTCCAACCGCTGACGCTGCGGCGAAACAGGAAGAGGATGCATCCTGGGAGCGGTTGTCGCTGAACATGGAGATGCACGAAGCGAAGGACCTGGAAGCGTTATTCCGCAGGCTTAGCGATGTCGGGCTTTCGATCGATGACTACTTCCTGGTGCAGGAAGAATCGGTCAGCGGCGAGAAACTGCAGACGCGCTATGCATTGGTCAGTGACGGCCGCACAACCGATATCGCGGGTGTGGCACAGATCCTGCCGCAGATCCACGCGATCGGGAAGCAGGGGATGGAAGTGAAACGTTTCAAAGGCCTGGGCGAGATGAACGCCGAAGAACTGTGGGATACGACGCTGGACCCGACGCGGCGGAAACTCCTGCGCATCTCGCTGGAAGAAGCGGGCGAGGCGGAGCGACTGTTCTCGGTGCTGATGGGCGAGGATGTCGAACGCCGCCGGCAGTACATCGAGGATCATGCGCTGGAAGTGAAGAATCTGGATGTGTAGCTGATCACCACGCCGGCTGCTGTTGCGTCAGGCAGTGGATCGCGCCCAGTCCCCAGATCAGGTCGGAGCAGTTGATGCCGATGACCTGACGGTCGTTGAGGTGTGACTGGAGTATCTCCAGGGCTCGGCGGTCGCGCTTGCGATCGCCGTACGTGGGCACCAGCAGGGCGCCGTTGACGAAGTAGAAGTTGGCATAGGAGGCGGGCAAACGCTGGCCCTGTTGTTCGATGACATCGGGCATGGGGATCTCGATCACTTCCAGGGGATTGCCATCCTGATCGCGGGCAGCACGCAGCAAATCCAGGTTCTCCTGAAGGACGTCGTAGTTCTCGTCGTGTTTGTCATGTTCAACGGCGATGACTACCTTGCAGGGGGCGATGAAGCGGGCGAAGTCATCGATGTGACCGTCGGTATCATCGCCGACGATGCCGCCCTTGAGCCAGATTACGTGTTTCTGCCCGTAGTAGGCCTTGAGGCGGTTCTCGATCTGACGCTTGCTGAGGTTGGGGTTGCGATTCGGATTCAGCAGGCAGGATTCGGTGGTGAGAATGGTGCCTAGACCGTTGAAATCCACCGACCCACCCTCCATGACGATGTTGGGCTGGAAGACGGGCAGCTTCAGGGCCGCGGCGATGCGCAGGGGCACGATGTCATCTTCCTCGAAGCGGGGGTATTTCTGGCCCCAGGCGTTGTAATCCCAGTCGATGATGGCCGCCTGCATGCTGCCATTGTGCCGCTTGCGGAGGACAAACGCGGGGCCGTGGTCGCGGCACCAGGCCTCGTCGGAGTAGATGTGGTAGAAGCGGACATTGTCCGCCGCAACCTTGTGCTGCTCGAACTCCTTCTCGACGATCCTCTGCCAGTTGGTATTGGGTACCGTGATGCACAGGGTCTCGCGCAGGACGATCTCACGGATGATCTGCATCAGGTTGTCGGGAACGCGCTCGTAGAGGTCTGGGAAGCTGATGCCCTCCGGTCGCGGCCAGGCGATCCATGTGGCGGAGTGTGGCACCCATTCGGGCGGCATACTGTAGCCCAGCTCGATCGGCTTGGAATCGAGGATTTTGATCTTCGGTGCTTCCATTCCTATCGGGCAACCTTAGCCAGAAAGCGATGGCGGGCAAGAGCGCAGCGCATGCGGTACGCAACCGGTGCCGCTTCGGGTACACTGCTCCGGCATGTCGCAAACGCATGTGTATCGTGTGGGTGTGTTCCCGGGACAGTTTGACCCGATCACCAATGGCCATCTCGATGTGATCCATCGGGGCCTGAAGCTGTTTGATGAGATCATCGTCGCGGTGGGGATCAATCCCGAGAAGCGGGAGATGTTCACCATCGAAGAGCGCCTGGAGATGATGCGCCAGATCCTCAAGGATCAGCCCAAGGTGAGAGTAGAGCGGTATGCCGGGCTGACGGTCGATTTCGTGCGCTCGGTGAGGGCGACGGCGATTCTGCGCGGGATTCGCGATGTGTCGGATCTTCGCTACGAGTTCCAACTGGCGATGGCGAATCGGGCGGTTGGGGGCGTTGAGACGGTTTTTGTCATGACAGGAGACAACTACGCGCTGACCAGCAGCAGCCTGATTCGGCAGGTGGTGGCGCTGGGTGGCGATATCAACCAGCTCAGGGCGATTCTGCCGGAAGTGGTGATCGAGCGGCTCAAGACAAAACATGCACATGATCTGCGGCAGCATGCGCCGATGCATGAAGGATAGAAAGCTGAAAGGCCAAAAGGCTGAAAAGCTGAAATAGGGATCGCGTCTCAACGAGTGAGGCAGGTAACGTGTAGTAGTTGACGTTCGAACATACAGGAGAGAACTATGGCTGGAAAGATTAATGGTGTGGTTCGGGTGGCTTTGATCGGATGCGGCGGTATTTCGGGGGCGCACGCGCCTGGGATGCTCAAGCACGCGGGGAAGATCAAATGCGTAGCGCTGTGCGACATCATTCCGGAGCGGATGGTCAACCGCAGCAAGCAGCTTGGCGGTGTGGATAAGCAGTACACCGACTGGAAGCTGATGCTCAAGGAGATGGCCGGCGAGATCGATGCGGTTGACATCTGCCTTCCGCACCACCTCCACGGTCCGGCCATTCTTGATGCGGCGGCGGCCGGGAAGCACATCCTGTGCGAGAAGCCGATGTGCATCTCGCTGAAGCAGGCGGATGAGATTGCAGCGGCGGTGAAGGCGGCGGGCATTACCTACATGTCCGCGCATAACCAGCTTTTCATGCCGGCAGTGCAGGAAGCCAAGCGGATGATCGACAGCGGCAAGCTTGGCAAAGTGTGGTGGCTGCGCAGTGCGGATTGCTTTCGGGCCGGCGGGGTGACGAGGGCGAATTGGGGCTGGCGAGCGGACTACAAGACTCAGGGCGGCGGCGAGCTGATCGATACCGGGTATCACCCCAGCTACCGTCTGCTTTACCTGGCCAACAGCCCGGCCGTGGAAGTACGCGGCACCATGGGCCGATACGTTCAGGAGATCGACGGCGAGGATCTCGCCAGCGTGCAGGTGCGCTTTGCCAGTGGCGCGGTCGGCGAAGTGCTGACGTGCTGGGCTTTTGACCTGCCCCATGGAACGCACCAGATCCATATCATCGGTGAAGAGGGGCAGCTCTTTGGTTCGGAGAACACGCTTTATCACCTGCCCAAGGGATGGTCCGAGCCGGCCAAACGCAGCTTCCCGAGCACCGCAACGTTCGAGCAGGAGATCGGGCATTTCGCGGATTGCCTGATAGAAGGTCGCCGGCCGCTGCATTCAGTGGAAGAGGGTCGGGCGGTGCTGGAACTCATTCTGAAGGCGGCCGAGAGCGCCAAGGGGTGGGAGAAAACGGCAATGAAGAAGTCGTAGCGGCGGCACGGATACTGTGCCAGGAAAGAACGGTCGCATCGGGACGTGATTACCCGATGCGACCGTTCTTTGTACGGGTGGCTGGTGCACCGGTCTGAAGTTTCCACGGGAAGCCGGCCGAGTTATCTTCCGAACCACTTCTTCCCTTCGACGAGGAACATCTCGGCGAGGTGGTACATGTAGTCGACATGGCGATTGCGGTCGGTGCTGGAGTAGATGGCGGCTTCGCGGATCGCGTAAAAGGCCATGAGAATGAGGATGCGTTCCACATCAGCGTCGGTGGGGGTACGCCCTTCGAAATAAGCCTGCTGGGTGGCCTCGCGCCAGACCTTGTGCTCTTCGCCGCCGTACCAGGCGTAACCGCCGTAGATCAGGCGGGCATAGTCGGCGTCGGGCCAGTTGGCGCCGGCCGACCCCGCGTCGATCAGGTGGACTCGGGCGCCATCACTGACAACCTGCACGCCATCGCGATGTCCAAAGACGGTCGGAGGTACGAGCAGGATCCCGCGCGCGGCGTGCCAGATGTATTCAAGCAGGCGAGTGGTTCCGCGGTGGCGGGCGATCCAGGGGTTGTGATCCTCCCACCATTGCAGTTCCTGAGCCTGCACTTCTTCCGCGGTCAGGGCTTCGGGAACCATGGCCGGGCTGACACGTGAAAGCTGAAGGGCAAGTTCGCCGATCTGGGCAAAGGTTCGCTGCGTGCGTTCATCGTTCCAGGCGACGACTTCGCGGATCGATGGGCCGCGGATGTAGCGAAATACGGTGTAGACCAGCGAGCCGACGGGTTTATTCTCCTGCGTGCAGAGCACCGGGGGAACGGGGATGTGGATCGACTCCAGCGCATCGACGACACGCTGCTCGCGGATGGCTTCCTCATTGGTGGCGCGGGGGATCTTGATCAAGACGGGCTCGGAGCCGTCATGGAATTCGGTCAGGAATACATCACTGGTGGCCGACTGCAGCGGGTGCAGTTGGAAGTTTGCGGAATAGAGCTCTTCCAGGATTTTTCGGGCCGTGTTCTGGACTATTTTGGTCATGAGACGATGCTAGTGTAACGGCGTGGTGGCGGATGTGAAGGAGAACTCAATGCAGTATCATGTTTATGTCGGTGCATATACCGGATCGGGCAACAAAGGGATCCAACTCTGTGTGTTTGACGATCAGACGGGGAGATTGACGCAGCCGCAACTGGTAGCGGAGATTCCCAATCCATCGTACTTGGCGCTGCATCCCAACGGCCGGTTCCTGTATGCGGCCAATGAGCTGTATGGGGCAGGGAAGGACGCGGGCAAGGTTACGGGTTTTGCCCTTGAACCGCACACCGGCCGGCTCCAGCAGACCAGCCAGCAACCCGCCGGTGGCGGTGGACCATGCCATGTGGCACTGGATGATGCAGGCAGGTGCCTGATGGTGGCAAACTACGGCAGTGGGACAGTAAGCTCGATGCCTGTTGGCGCCGATGGGAAACTGGGCCAACCGGGATCGGTGATCCAGCACGTTGGCAAAGGCAAGGACCCGAAACGTCAGCAAGGTCCGCATGCACACGGGATCTACCCCGATTCGACCGGACGATACGCCTTGGTGGCCGATCTGGGGCTGGACCGCGTGCTGGTGTATGCCTTGGATGCGGCCAAGGGCACGCTGAGCGCCAAGGCGGTCTGTGAGGGAGCGACCCCCGACGAGGCAGGTCCGCGGCACCTGGCGTGGTCGCTGGATGGGAAGCTGGTCTATGTCATCAACGAGATGGATGCAACGGTGACGGTATTCTCCTGGGCGGCCGACGGGCCGCAACTCAGAGCCGTGCAAACGCTGAGCAGTCTTCCGGCGGGATACGATGGGGAGAAGGCAGCGGCGGAGATTGCCCTGCATCCCAATGGACGTTTCCTGTTTGTGTCGAACCGGGGCGACCACACGATCGCGACGTTCCAGGTCGGCCCCGATGGTCTGCTGAAGCTTTCCGGCTCAGCGCCGTGCGGAGGCAAGTCGCCACGACATATTGTGCTGGATCCGAGTGGCAGGTGGATGCTGGTGTCGAACCAGGACAGCGATAATGTGGTGGTACTGAAGGTAGATGCGACAAGCGGGAAGATCGAGCCGGCTGGAGTGGAGATAAGTATCCCCAAAGCCGTGTGCGCGGTCCTGGAGCCCCGGCCGTAGAGTCCGCCGGAGGTACAAGTGGGCCCTACACCTTTCGCCGGCGATACTCGCGCGGGCTGACTCCGGTGATGGTGCGGAACTGTCGTGTGAAGTAGTTGCTGTCGGCGAAACCAACGGCGTCGCTGACTTCGCGGATGCGCAGCGTTGATCGCTGCAGCAACTGTGAGGCCTTGCCTACGCGCAGATGGATCAGGTAGTCCAGTGGAGATCGCCCCATAATCTGCCGGAAGGTGCGAAACAGCGAACTCTGCGACATGTGCGCCACCTTGAGCAGGTCGTCGATGGCAAGCGGCTGCCTGTAGTGCTGTTCCATGTAGGAAAGCAGGTCGCTGATCTGCGTTACGGGCCGTACTTCGCGGGTGCGGAGGGCGGGGATGCGGGTGTAGCAGCGGGAGAGGAAGCCGACGATTTCCATGAAGTGCATCGTCGCCATGAAGCGGTAGCCGGGAGGATGGAGGCGGATCTCCTGGTCCAGTTCGGCGACCATGCCGGCCAGGCGCCCCAGTTCCTCGATGGTGAGTTTCAGACGGTTGTGATAATGCTGATGCCGCCTGAGTGTCGGCTCGACGCGAAAGAGGGCGTGGTAGCCGGGCAGTGTCCCCAAGTCGGCCAACGGCAGGCGAATGTGAGCCGGGTCATACAGTACATTGATCAGTGACAGTCCATGTACCTCTGGATAGCAGTGACTCATCCCTCCCAGTAGGACGAAGACATCGCCAGCGCCGATCTGGTAGGATTCCCTGCCCACCTGGTGCGTGGCTCGGCCGGAGAGGATGATCACCAGTTCCTCAAAATCATGACTGTGCTGATCGACCATCACCCTGTGCGCGGGTTCTCGCAACACCCGCAGGCGGAGTTGCGGATCGATGAAGAACTCTTCGGGTTTGAGCTGTCGGATTGGCGGCATGGGTGCTTTTTCGGCTGAGAGGATCGTGCTGGTATTTGGTGGGATTGTCAAGGCGACGGGGAGAAGGCAACTCTACACTTTGCATCTTAGTTCGGTCTGGCACACTCGCCGCGCGGCGGGTAAGCCGGGCTGTACGTCGTCAATATCGGCCAGGAGATTCAGATGCCACTCAAGGTTGGAGTTGTCGGGCTGCGGGGGATCGGGCAGACACACTGTCAGTGTCATAGCACCAATCCGCTTGCTCAGCTTGTCGCGGTGTGTGATGTGATCAAGCAGCGCGCCGATGAAATGGCCGCCAAGCACAAGGTCAAGGCATACTACCGCCTGAAGGACATGCTGGACGCTCACCCTGACCTGGACATCGTTGATGTCTGCACGGGCGGCTACGAGAACGGCAGTTGGCACTTCGAGCCGACCATGGAGGCCTTGTCGGCCGGCAAGCACGTGCTGTGCGAGAAGCCGTTGTCCAACGACATCGGCGAGGCCCGCGAGATGGTCCGCTTCGCGGCCGAGAAGAAAGTATATCTGGGCTGCAACCTGAATCATTATTTCACGCCGACGGCCGAGCGGGCCAAGAAGTACATGGACGAGGGAAACATCGGTGAGACGGTCAATCTGCTCTTTAAGGTGGGGTTCCACGGCGGCGAAGAGACCTACGGCTTCAGCAAGTCGCCGCGGTTCAACCAGCCCTATGCCCACATGAAGGCGTTCCTGACTCATCCTTTCAGCGTGATGCGGTACTTCTGCGGCGACATCACGCACGTGCAGACCTTTTCGACCAAGCCCGGCTTCCGCAAGAACAAGGGCGACCTGCTGCTTTCGGTCAACAGCGTGCACGTGCGCTTTGCCAACGACACCGTGGGCTATCTGCTGAGCCACCGTGGCGATGCGGTGTTCGGCCTGGGCGGCTGGTGGAGTTGCGAGGTGGCCGGGAGCCGCGGCACATTCTGCATTGAGAACTGCATCGAGAAGCTGACGTACTGGCCAGCGCCCAAGAAGGGTGAAGGATACGGCCTGGGTTCAGCGCCCAAGCCGGAGGTCCTCGATACCGGCATCAAGGACTTTGGCGACACCTTCCCTCGGCGCATCAACGCTTTCCTGGAAGATGTGACCAATGGCGTTCCGCGTGAGCATCTGCGGTCTTCCGGCCGCGATGCCCTGGCGACCCTGGAGTACATTTTCGCCGTGATTGAGTCGTATGAGTCCGGTGGCAAGATGGTTCGTCCCAAGGCTCTGCCGACGATCCACGGTGATCCGAGCGTTGAGAACATCTAAGGAAGCAGAACATGATCAAGCTAGGCGTTAACTCAGTGCTATTCTCTGGACTCGATTTTGCCACGGCAGCCCGCCTGACCAAGTTGTGCGGCTACGATGGGATCGAAGTCTCCGCCATCGCGGGCATGTGCGAGCATCTGGTGCTGGATAAGTGGCAGGAGCAGGCCCAGGAGATTCGTAAGATCGCCTCTGACAATGGGCTGGGGCTGCTATCCATGGAGGTAGCTTCGCTGGATGAAGCCCGCCTGGAGAAAGCCTTTGCGGCCGGCAAGGGGATCGGAATTCCGCTGGTGAATGTCGGCCCGGGCGGGAAGTCGAATGAGCCCGGAGCCATCGAGCAGTCGGTGGCCACGCTGACGGCCCGTGCAGCTCTGGCCGGCAAGTATGGCGTGACGCTCTGCTGCAAGGCCCACGTGGGCAGTGCCATCTTCAATACTCCCACCACGCTGCAGGCGATGAAGGCCATTGCGCATCCCAGCTTTGGCGTGGACATGGATCCCAGTCACATCTGGCGCGCCGGCGAAGAGCCGGCCGATGCGCTCAAGCAAGTGGTGTCGCGGGTGAAACACATTCACATTCGCGACTGCAAGGGCAAAGGCCCATCGCCCGGGGAAGCGCGCGATCAGGCTTGCGGCCGGGGCGAGATTGATCTGATGCGGTATTTCCGAACGCTGGTGGAGGCCCGCTATGACGGGCCGGTATGCCTTGAGGTGATCGGCGCCGGCAACTACAGCCTGGAACAGAAGATGGCGGTGGCGGCGGAGAGCTATGGGTACATGAACGCCTGCCTGAAAAATCTGGGCGCTCGCTGAAGGATGCCGACCAATGGAAACCATCAGTATTGGCATTCTGGGATTCGCCCACGGTCACGTTGACGCCTACTGCAACAAATGGCGTGAGAACCCTGACTGGGGTGTCCGCGCTATTGCGGGGTGGGATCACGATGCTGACCGACTTTCCGGGGCGGTGGGCAGGTATGGCTTGGCTGCCTGTGAGTCCGTTGAAGCGCTACTGGCGCGGAAAGATGTGCGGGCCGTGGTGATCGCCGCCGAGACATCGCGACATGCCGAGCTGGTCGAGCAGGCGGCGGCGGCCGGCAAGGCGATCATCGTGCAAAAGCCGCTGGCGCTGACGCTGGTCGAGGCCGATCGGATGGTCGCGGCGGTCGAGCGTCACCGCGTGCCGTTCACGATGGCGTGGCAGATGCGGGTCGACCCGCACAATCTGCAGGCGCGCGAGCTATTGGCATCGGGCAAGTTCGGCCGGGTCTATATGGTGCGGCGGCGGCACTGCCTTAATACCCAGGACTGGCCCAACTTCGATCGGACCTGGCATGTGCAGCCGCAGTTCAACCGCGATATTTTCGCTGATGATGCGGCTCATCCGCTCGACTTTATTTACTGGCTGCTGGGACGGCCGGTGAGTGTCATGGCGGAGATGGGAACGCTGCTGAATCCCAAGGTCGTTAATGACAATGGCATTGCGGTTTTCCGGTACGCCGATGGGTTATTTGCCGAAGTCTCGTGCACGTTCGTGGCGCCGGCCGGCGAGAACACGCTGGAGATTGTTGCCGAGAAGGGTGTGATCATCGGCAATCACGGCGATGTGCCCAGCACCAACACCCGGCCGGCCGGGGCACCGCAACTTAAGTGGTGGCTCAAGGGCGACTCCGGGTGGAAGACGAGCAATGTGCCGGAGATTACAGGTCAAGGGCAGCGGATTGCCGGTCTTGCCCAGCCGCTGGCCGAGTTTCTGCATGGTCGGCGGGCACCCATCGCCACGGCCGCCGAAGGCCGCGATGTGCTGCGGATGGTGCAGGGATGCTATGACTCGGCGGAAAGCGGCGCCCGCATCAAACTTTGGTAATGATCAGGTAATACAAGGATCCATGATGAAACGTGAACCCAACCTCATTCTCTTCGGTATCGACAGTCTGCGTGCGAATCACATGAGCCTGCACGGCTATCCGCGGCTCACCACCCCGCACATCGACAAGTTTGTCGCGGGCGGCACCGTCTTCAACAATCAGTTCAGCCCGCACATCCCGACGACGCCGGGCTATTCATCCATGTTTACCGGGCTGGACTGCTTCGGCATGGATGTGGTGGCCCTGCGGCATGAGGGTGGCTTGCGCAAGGATTTCCAGACCCTGGCGGAGATTCTCGGTGACGTCGGTTACAACACGAGTTGCATCGGCTTCAGCGGCAACCCCGCCTCACGCGGGTTCCAGAAATATATCGACTTCGAAGGGTGGGGCTCATGGAATGCCGGCCGCAGCCCCAAGGCTGAGAACCTGAACAAAGTTACCATCCCCGAATTGGAGCGCCTCTCCGACAAGAACAAGCCTTTCTTCCTGTTCATGCGGCACATGGACCCGCACTCGCCATATCTCCCGCCCCGGCCGTTTGAGCGGCTGTTTTATCACGGCAATGAGACTGACCGGAAGAACAAGTCGCTGAACAAAGCCTGGACGTTCAAGCCATTCTGCGACTACTTCGCAAGCTGGTTCCCGCCCGGATGCACCGACGCCGAATACATCGTCGCCCAGTACGACGGCGAGCTGGCGTACATGGATGCCTGCATCGGCAACCTGCTGACACAGATCCAATCCATGGACCTGATGGAGGATACGCTGATCGTCTTCACTTCGGACCATGGCGAGACCCTCGACGATCATGAGCACTACTTTGACCACCACGGCATCTACGACTGCACGCTACGTGTGCCGCTGGCATTTGTCTGGCCGGGCAAAGTGCCCGCCGGCAAGCGCATCGACGACATCACGCTGATGAAGAACACCATGCCCACCATCATGGACCTGATGGGCATCAAGCCGAAGAAGAAGCTCATCACCGATGGCGCGAGCATGCGGCCGCTGATGCAGGGCAAACCGTTCGCCGGCGAGTGCGAGTTCTATATTACCGAATGCACCTGGCAGCGCAAGCATGGCTGGCGCACGCCGCAGTGGAAGCTGATCCACGCTCTTGAACCGGACTTCCACTTCCACCCTGAGGTCGAGCTTTACAACCTGATTGCTGATCCGGGCGAAACCAGGAACCTGGCCAAGCAGGAGCCGCAGATCGTGGCCATGCTCGAAGCGCGGATGCAGGCGCATATCGCCAGGCGCGAGAAAGAGACTGGCCGAACCAACCCGATGTACACCAACCTGAACTGGCACGGCAAGGGCACCGGTCCGTTCAAGACCTCGCAAGAGGCCTATGACAGCATGCACATCGGTTCCCCCAACGCAGCCAAGGGGCTGCAAGCCAAGGAACTGCGCACTCAGCGCGGCGCGAAGAAGCTCTAGGCATACTTGGAGAGTGCAGCAATGATGGTGACAGTGATCGGCCGGGGACATTCGGGAACGCGTGCGATGTCGCACACGCTCTCGGCCAGTGATGTGTTCATGGGCGAGCCGCTCAATGTGTCCGGCGACCTCTTACCACCGGAGCAGATGTATGACGCCTGCCGAGTGATGGCGCCCCATGTCCGCTACAAGGGCAACCTGAAGTGGGACTTCTCGCGGCTGCACACCATGCGCATCCCGAAGCAGTTCCGGGATTTGATTGGCGGCTACCTCACGACCGTGCAGGGCAGTAAGGCGAAGCACCGCGGCTGGAAGATCCCTGAGACGACATTGGTTTACCCGTGGATCCAGCGGATGTTCCCCAACATCCGCTACATCTTCTGGATTCGCAATCCGCGTGACTGCATCATCGGCGGCCACGTGACCGATGACATGCGCGATTTCGACATCGAGTATCCCGCCACCGAGGACACTCGCCTGCGCCGGGCGATCTCGTGGAAGTACCAGTACGACCTGGTGCGGGCGACGCCTCGGCCGAAATACTGGATCGAGGTCCGCTTTGAGGATTTCGTCCTGAGACAGGATATGGTGCTGAAGCGCCTGGAGAAGTTCCTGGGCATCAAACTGGCGAAGATCCCTGTCCGACCGGATTCGATCGGCCGGTGGCAGACCGACAAAGGAACCAACTACTTCGACTTCTTCGCCCCGGCGATGCGGAAGTATCGATACGAGATTCCAGAGCCAGACCTGGTGGCCTGACAAGGAGCGATACGATGTTGCGTGTGTGTGTCATTGGCATGGGTCCGATCGGAAACCGTCATGCCCGGTTGTATAAGCAGATCGGGCAGGCGGAGCTCGTCGGCGTGTGTGACATCGTGAAGGAAAAGGCCGATGCCGCGGCCGCGAAGCTCGGTGTCCGCGCTTTCTACGATGCCCCGACGATGCTGACGGTTCTGAAGCCTGACATTGTCAGTGTCACCACGGCAGGCGTGGAAAACGGCAGCGACCACTATCTGCCGACGATCCAGGCGCTGGACGCCGGTTGCCATGTGCTCTGCGAAAAGCCCATGTGCAACGAGATCGCGCCGGCCGAGGCCATGGTCGCCAAGGCCAAAGCCAAGGGACTGTGTCTTGGCGTGGATATGAACCACCGCTTCACGCCGGCCGCCCGGATGGCCAAGCGCTGGCAGGATGAAGGCCGCCTGGGCCACCTGCTCTTTATCAACATGAGCATGTGGATCATGAACCCCAACGAGACCTCGCCCTGGTTCCACATCAAGAGCCTGCACCCGCACACCGTGGATGTCATGCGCTATTTCTGCGGCGACATCGAAGCCGTCCACTGTTTCGCCACCAAGGCCCCGGGAAGGAAAATCTGGAGCACGGCGACGTTCAATATGCGATTCAAGAACGGCGTGGTGGGCACGTTGACCGGCAGCTACGACATCCAGCGCGGCCATCCGATGGAGCGCTGCGAAGTGGCCGGCACCAGGGGGCGGTTTGTCCTGGAGGACATGTGGCGCGAGGTGACGTTGTATCCCGCCGGCAATCTGGAAAAGAGCAGCTACAGCAATCCTGTGTTCGACGGCATGCGCGACTTTGAGGATACGTTCCTGAATCGTATCACCCGGTTTGTGGAGCAGGTTGCGGCCGGGACTTCGCCGGATCAGATTGACGGCAGCGGTGTGGATGGATTGGCGGCGCAGAAGGTGCTGGCGGCCGCGGTAGAGTCGGTGGAGACAGGAAATGTCGTGCCGGTACGGTGACGGCTCGCGGCGGGGAGACACGACGTGACACTGCTGGCCATCGTTCTGCTGCTGATAGCCTCGGTGGTGCACGCCGGCTGGAACATCATTGGCAAGCGGCAGCATCCTTCTGCGGCGTTCTTTTTGCTGGCTTTGGTGGGCAGTATTGCGGTGTTGGCGATCCCAACGATGGCATGGCAGGGGGGCATGCTGAATCGGATCCCCAGTGCCGTCTGGATTGCCCTGGGGATTTCGAGCATTTTTCAGGCGACGTACTATGCCAGCCTGGCGGGTGCCTACCGCACCGGGAGAATGTCCATTGCCTATCCGGTCGCCCGATCATCCCCCTTGATCATCGTGGCCCTGGCTTCGGTGGCTCTGCATCAGGGCCGTGAGATCGGCCTGTGGTGCTATGTGGGGATTTCCCTGGTGGTTGGCGGATGCTTTGTTCTGCCGATGCAGACGTGGGGAGAACTGTATCTGCGGAATTACCTGAACCGTAGTTGCGCGCTGGCTTTGATAGCAGCGTGTGCCACCGCGGGATACACGCTGATGGACAATTGGGCACTGCATCAGTTGCGTCAGATCGACGGATTCACAGCCTCAGGGGCATCGGCTCTGTATTTCTTCCTTGAGCAAGGTGCATCATCGGCGTGGTTAGCGCTGTTCGTACTGACGAGCTCGCGGGAACGAGCTCAGATGCCGGGCGTTTGGCAAGCACGCTGGAGCGCCGCAGTCATGGGTCTGGGCGTCTACGTGGCGTATACGCTGGTACTGATATCTCTGGCCTATGTTCGCAACGTCAGCTATGCAGCGGCATTTCGTCAGGTCAGCATCCTGGTGGGCGTGGGATTCAGTGCCTGGCTGCTGCATGAGAAGCTGCCGATTCCTCGGTGGGTGGGTGCTTCGATCATCTTTACAGGTCTGGTCCTGGTGGCGTTGGGCTAAAGCCGAGCCGAAGGGGATCTTCTGCGGTTGACCCGTGGCATGTGCGGATGTACCACATCGGATCTGTTGTGCAGTGGGTCTGCTTAAGTCGTGTTCCAGGCGCAATGCGGGGACCGGCGCGAAGGATGGATGACATGTCAACCGTGCGTCTATGGGAAGCACCGCTGTCGATCCCGACCTATGCGGTCGGCGAGCCAGAGAAGAACCCGATCTTCTTTACCGGAAGGACGTATCAAGGGGCCAAAGGGCCAATGTATCCGTATCCACTGCTGGATAAGCTCTCCACGGAGAAACGAGACAAGAGCTATCGGGCGATCAATCTGCAGAATCCGTATCTCGATGTGACGGTGCTGCCGGAGTTGGGCGGGCGTATCTTTTCGGGGCAGGACCGGACCAATGGCTATGACTTCATCTATCGGCAGCATGTGATCAAGCCAGCGCTGATCGGCATGGTCGGGGCGTGGATCTCCGGCGGAGCGGAGTGGGATCTGCCACACCACCACCGGGCGTCCACCTTCATGACTGCGGACTGCTATACGACGCAGAATCCCGATGGCAGTGCCACGATCTGGGTGGGCGAGACGGAATGGCGGCATCGCATGCGCTGGACGGTGGGGATCACGCTGTTTCCCGATCGCTCGTATATCGAGACGGCGATTACGCTGCGCAACCGCACGCCACTGGTGAACTCGTTCCTTTGCTTCACCAACATGGCTGTGCATGCGACGCCGGATTATCAGGTCATCTTCCCTCCCGAGACGCAGTTTGGCGTGCAGCATGCCAAGAGCGAGTTCGTCCATTGGCCGATCGCGCGCGAAAGTTACGGTGGACAGGATTTTCGGCAGGGCGCGGAGCGGGTCGATGTGAGCTGGTGGAAGAACCATGCTAACTGGATCTCGATCTTCGCGTGGAACCATCGGGACGATTTCTTTGGTGGCTATGACTATGGCCGGGATGCCGGTATCGCGCATGTGGCGGATCATCATGTGGCGCCGGGGAAGAAATTCTTTGAGTTTGGTAATGGCACACCCGGGCAGATGTATGACAAGATCCTCACGGATACGGATGGGCCATATCTCGAACTGATGGCGGGGGCGTATTCCGACAATCAGCCTGACTATAGCTGGATCCAGCCGTATGAGGTGAAAGCGGTCAAGCAGTACTGGTATCCGCTGCGCGGGCTTGGCGGGCTCAAGAAGGCAAACCGCGATGCAGCGCTGAATCTTGAGGTGAGGGACGGTAAGACCGTTCACTTGGCACTGAATGCCACCACGGAATTTCGTGATGCAACGGTGCTGCTGCGTGCCGGGGAGCGTGTGTTGGCGCAGGATCGAATCACGATTAGCCCGGATAAGCCATACGCCAGGCAGATTGAGTTACCCAAGGGCGTACGGGGAGTGGATATGTGTTTGTCGCTGCTGGATTGTGCCGGCCGCGAGCTGGTCGCCTACCAGCCCAAGCCGCGTGTGGAACTGCCGATGCCTCCGGTTGTCGTTCCTCCGGCTCCGCCTAAGGACATTCCCACTAGTGAAGAAGTTTATCTGGCGGGTCTGCGCCTGGAACAGTTCCACAGTCCGGCCGCGGAGCCCGAGCCGTATTACCAGGAGGTGCTGCGGCGTGATCCGGGCGATGCGCGTGCGAATACGGCGCTAGGGATTCTTTACTATCGTCGTGGGCGGTTCACCGAGGCACGCGAGAAGCTTGAGGCGGCCATCGCTCGGCTGACGAAGCACTACACACGCGTCCGCAGCGGCGAGTCGCACTATTATCTGGGCCTGGTGCTGCGGATGCAGGGCAGTCTGATCGAGGCTGAAGATGCCCTCAATCGTGCAGCGTGGGACCTGGCGTGGCGGGCGTCCAGCAACTACGAGTTGTCCGAATTGGCCATCATTCGCGGCGATCTGCCTGGGGCTTTGGAGTATGTCAATCAGTCGCTGGCGCACAACAGCTTGAACAATCAGGCGCACTGCCTGCGGGCGTTGATTCTGCGGACGCTTCTGCGATGGGATGAGGCGCACGAGGCAACGCGGCAGGTACTGCGCAGTGACCCGCTTGATTTCAGGGGGCGTCACGAGCAGATCCGGCAACTTGTCGCAACCGGTAAGAATGCAGGCCGCGAAGAGCAGGAATTGCTGGAGTTGATGCGGGAAGAGCCGCAGGCGCATCTCGAGTTGGCCGGCGACTATGCGCGGTGTTGCCACTGGACGGAGGCGGCAGGGGTGCTGCAGCGATTGCTTAAGGCGACCTCGGGCCGAGTTGACCCGATGGTTCACTATACTTTGGCCTTTTATCTGGATCGCGCAGGTGATCGGCAGGGGGCCAGGCAGCATCACGATTTGGCGGCGCAAACACCTCCGGACCACTGCTTCCCACGCCGTCTGGAGTCGATTGAAGTTTTGCGCAGTGCCATGGCGCATAATCCGGTCGATGCGCGAGCACCTTATTATCTGGGCAATCTGCTCTACGATCTGCAACCGCAGGAGGCGATTGCCGCATGGGAGCGCAGCCGGGAATTGGATGGGTCGCTGGCAACCGTGCATCGGAATCTCGCGCTGGGCTATGCGCGCATCCGCAGCGATCGGTCACGGGCGGTCGCGAGCATGGAGAAGGCTTGCAGCGCCGACCCGGCCGACCCGAAACTGTACTATGAGCTGGATGTTCTTCTAGAAGCCGAAGGCACCAGTCCGCAAGAGCGACTCAAGCGCCTGCGGCAGCATCATGAAGTGGTGCAACGTCGTGATGATGCGCTGCTTCGCGAGATCTCGCTTTATGTCCTCCTTGGGGACTACAACCATGCATTAGAGCTGCTGGATTCGCACCACTTCCATGTGTGGGAGGGCGGCGAGATTGTTGCGCACGATGCCTTTACCGATGCCCACCTGCTTCGCGGCCGCGAGCACTTTATAGATGGACGATTCGACGCGGCACTGGCCGATTTCGTGGCGGCGTTGGAGTATCCCGACCGCTTTGAAGTGGGACGGCCGCACGATGGAGGCCGAATAGGTGAGGTAGCATACTTGGCAGGTCGGGCGTATGAAGCCATGGGCAAAACCGCAGAAGCGATGGCGATGTTCGGCCGTGCAACCGGAAAGGAGCGGCCGGGCGTCTATCTGGCGTACTACCAGGCGCTGGCTAGTCGCAAACTTGGCCGGCACGAGCAGGCTGCCAGGCTTCTTGAAGGCCTCAAGAGTGCGGGTGAAAAGCAGATCAGCAGCGGTCTCGGCGTAGATTTCTTTGAGAAGTTCGGCGCGCGGGAGGATGACCGTCGTCAACGTGCGGCCGGGCACTACTTGCTGGCGCTGGCGCAGCTTGGCCTGGGTGATGAAACGGCAGCCCAGGAGCACCTGGCACAAGCGCTGGACCTGAATCCCAGCCACCTTGGCGCCAAGGCGATGGCGTCAAGGGCGATGAGGATCTGAGCACATACGGAAAGCTACCTGGCGTTCTGCAGTTCAACGATGGCCGCTGCGATCTTACGTCGAGACTGCTCGTACCAGGCGCTACTGATCGCGCTCTTGGCCGCTTCCAACTCTTTGGGGTCGAGTTTCTTATCCTGCAATCGTACGTCGGCCTCGATGGCCATGGCCGGGCCGCCGGCCTTTGCGCCATCAACATCCACGGCCGCCAGCACATCGGCCAGCACTTTCATGGCCTTGTCGGCGGCTGCTTCTTTGCCCGCTTTGCGGGCCTGGTCAGCCATCGATTGCAGTGTGTAGCAGTACATCCAATCATTGACGCCTTGGCGCATGGCTTCCCATTCCAGCGTGGGGTCGTGCGTGGCCGAAGTCATGGATGGGTAAACGACGTTCCAGTCTCGCGTGTCTTTCAGCCACGGGCGGGTGTCACCATCGAGGTCGATCCACCAGTCGCCAACGCTTTCCATATACGCGAAATACTGCGTCGAAAACGCTCCGGTCTTGTACTGGTAGAAACCGGGGCGATAGCGATTGAGCTCCGGATTCACGTCAAAATCCGGACAGTAGAACATCAGTGTCTGGCCGGCCTTGCGTACCGCATCGATGCGCTGCGGATTGATGTATGACAGGTTATAGCAGACATAATCCAGCACGTTGCCGAGTTGCTGCACGGCATTGGGATTGGCAGTAACGTAGGTCCGGGCAGCCGGAACATCACGCGTCCAGGTGAAATGTTTCTTGGTCTGATCGATCAATGCCTGAGTGTGCGGCTCATCAACGGGGAAGAACCCGACCTCGAAGCCCTGTCCCTTTGCCGTATTCACTTCTTCCTGGATGGCGGTGACATAACGATGACGGTTGGCGTCATCCTTGGGCAGATTCTGCAACTGCTCGACACCGGAGATCAGCGGCGAACGATAGCCCATGTCCTTGAGCATCTTGTAGGCGTTGCGGCTCTGCTGTGCACTCTGTTCGTCATCCAATCGTGGCCCAAGGCCGCTAACGACCATGTCCATCCCATGGTCGCGCATGTCCAGCAACTCCATCGGTGAAACATCGCCATAGTCGATGTAATAGAACTGACCGTGCGTTGAATGGTCGGGATGCTGCAGTGCGAAGGGGTAGACACTGAGCTTGATGGGGAATGTGGCCTTACCGCCGTTCTGGCTGCTCACCTGAAGTTGGCCAGTGTATTCACCCGCCTTGGCATTCGTAGTTACACCAAAGGTAATCGTGGCAATCTCCAGACGATCCGGTTTGCACGCCTGGGCATCCTGTTCGACAAGCTGTTCGGGGCAGGTCCGGTAATCCTTACCCCAGCTTGAGCCGATACGCTGCTCGCTATAGCGCGCCCAGCGGGTTTGGCGCAGGGTCACCGGCATGGCCTTTGCATCGGCCCATTTCACGCTGACCTCGCCGATATCCTTGGTCGCCCGCACGGCGGCCGTCAGCGTAAGGATTTCACCAGGTGCCCCTTCCATGGTGATGGTGTCGGTCAATTCCCCTTCCTTAGGCTGACTGTTGGCAAAGAGCTGACGGTGAATGGGAGGGAAGAAAACACGATAGCCGCGCTCGTTCTCCGCCGCCGTGAATGCCGGTGCGGGACCCGCATCAGGCAGACCGAGGTTCTTAAAGCCGGGCAATAGCTTCTGCCGTGTCGCCTCGCGTTTCTCTGTGTCGGCCTTGAGCGCTCCGGCAATCATTGCCTTGGCGTTTGGCACAGTCGCGTTGGCCGAGAACAACGTCAGGGACTCGATGGGGATCTCAGCTTTGATATTGCTGAAGATGATGCGGAAGGTCGTGCCATCCTGGGAACGCAGCAGGGACCGAGGAATGACGATCGTTTGCGTCTTCCACTGGTTATCACCATCGCCGCCGAATACGCCCGCGTAGCCCGCGCCATCCAGGCCGCAGCCGCTCTTGCCCGACCAGACTGCCACCGGGGCTTTGGCGATATCCTTGAAGCGCACTTCCAGGAAGAAGACCGAATTGGCAGCGCCATAGAAGTTGGGGTCAAAATCGAAGGCAGGCAGACGAATGCCCGCCGGAGGATTACCGGGCTTGAGCAGGCGATACCGCATCTCACCTTCGTTGCCGGCGGCCCCGAAACGCTCGGTCGGGAACAGGCATGGCACCTTCGTCGCATCGGTATCGGTTGGAGCGCCAAGGTTCCATGTATAGAGGTTATCTCTGACGGGATTCTCCGCAGCCGTGCTCCACGAAACCGCACAGGCCAGAACCGCCGCTACCGCCAACACACCCAGGTATTGCTTCATGATGTTCTCTCAAATTGCCCAATCTATGGGCACTGTCACACCGCTGCACTCATCTTCTTGTCCACGTTTTTACCTCAGCGATGGTGAAGAATGCGGATGTCCGACTCGGTCGCGATAATCGCCATCTCCGCCATGGAGATGAAAAGTCCGGTGCCGACGATGCCGGCCCGACTGTGGAGCTTGCGGTCAAGATCCTGTGGCGAGGTGATGCCCTCGCTGAAAGTCAGGTGGTAAATGTAATTGCCGTTGTCGCTGACGAAGGGAGAGCCATCCTCCCTGCTTCGCAGGCGCGGGGTGCCCCCGAGGCTGTGAAAGAACGCCTCATGCGTCTGATGGGCAAAGGGAATGACCTCGACCGGCAAGGGGCCTTTGGTGCCGAGCTTTTGTACAAGCTTGGAGGAATCAGCAATGCAGATAAAGCGGCGGGAGTTCTGCTCAATGATCTTCTCACGGATCAACGCTGCGCCCAGGCCCTTGATCAGATTGAGCCTGGGGTCGATCTCATCGGCGCCATCGACAGCCAGATCGACGACGCCACATTCCTCCAGGCGGATGATCGGAAGGGAGTACTTGCGGGCGAGGTTCTCCACCTGTACGGAAGTGGGAACGCAACGCAGATTACTGAACTTCCCAGACTGGAAAGCCTCGCCCAGCGCAATGATAAAGCATTCGGAGGTGGAACCCGAGCCAAGACCCAGAACCATGTCGCTGCGCACGTATTTGAGCGCCTCGGCGGCCGCACGTTGTTTTGCGTTCATGCTTGGCATAAGCATACTCGCTGGCGGCGGCGGCGACCAGAAGATCGGCCCTCGTTACGTGTGCCGATCGGCAGCCCCACGTTGAACCGTGCGACGACTTGTGGCAGAATCAGGCGGCACTGTGGACCTCTGACCGCAAAATGGCCCGCAGTCCATTGAGCGAAGGAATGTCGATGCTGCTGCAGACGAACAGTTACATTGTCCCGAGAGAGAAGGCGGAAGAGCATGCCCGCCTGATGCGGCGATTCAAACAGGCGCTGCATAAGATCGGGTGTGACCAGTTCGAGGTCTATGAGCAAACAGCGCCAGGCTGGGCCCCGGGCGAGAGCGGACGTTGCGTTCAACTCATGCGTTTCCGTGACCGCAAGCATCAGCAGCAGGTGCAGGCTCTGGAACGAACCGATCCGGCCGCCCAAACGATCATCGCCGAGTTCTGCGAGTTGTTGAATGTCCCGTATCAGCAGCAGCAGGGATTCTTCGCGGCCGGGTTCTACCAGGCGGTAGTGAGCGAACGCGAGGGTGGTGATCAGCAGCCGGCGCAGCAACCCAAGCCCGAAGGCGAGGCGGAGGGCCCGAAGATTGAGGGGACCGTACCGCAACCGGGGATGTTCTAGAACCTGATTTCCACCTCCTGCCGGCAGTGCAGATCTGTCGTAAGGCTGATCGGCGTTCGCGCGGATGTAGGCGGTGGGCGCAGAGTTCGCCACATTGCACGTGTCGTGTCACCAAAGAAGAGGGGAATCATGAGACGGACATTCACAGGTACGAACCTGGTGTTGTAGGGATCAATCTTCACCGGTCTTGCAGCGGCCGGGTGCAGCGCCATCGCTGCTGCCGCCAACAGAAGCGCCAAGGTAGCAGGTTCTCCAGCCGGCAATTGAATTGGGAGCGTGTAGCGTAATCGGTGGGCGTCAAACTGTCGTTGTCGAACTGAGTACGCGGCGAGACACGGTTGGCTGGTCTTGGGGACGTGCTTTGGCCGTGCGGCTAGTGCCCGCATTTGCATCTCGCGGCCGTGCGCAGAGACTGCTGTAGCTATGGATGCCAAAATAGTGTTTGCCGGCGCGGATGAGACGACGCCGTCGCGGGCTCAGTTCTTCTCTTGGATCAACAACACGAACGAAGGCACAACCGAAGCCCAGACACTGGTCAATTTAGCGTTCTTCCGATGGTTGCATGATGAGTATGGGATGACGCTGGACATCTACGCTTTTGACGCCGGGGCCATCGACGGGGCGTGCTTCTACGGGACGACTGATTCGGAACGGTTCCGGCGGCAGTTCCCGCGCGGGTTCGCCCCGCTGGTCGGCACGGCCGCCGCGATGGGCACGCGCCTGGGCGTCTGGGGCGGACCCGATGGGTTCGGTGACACGCCAGCTGAAGCCCAAGCTCGCATTGACATGATGGTGAGCCTGTGCCGCAATCACCACTTTGCCCTGTTCAAGATGGATGCGGTCTGCGGCCAGTTGCGCAAAGACAAGCAGCCAGCGTTCGTTGAGATGATGACGCAGTGCCGCAAGTATAGCCCCGATCTGATTCTGCTAAACCACCGCCTGGATCTGGGTGAAGGCCTGGCTCATGCCACGACGTTCCTGTGGGAAGGCGCTGAGACCTATATCGACGTCCACATGGCCAACAGTGTCCCGGCAACCCATAATCGCCTCTGCTCGATTTCGCGGGGACTTACACCGGACCTGAAGCGGCTTACCGAAGATCACGGTGTCTGCCTCTCCTCCTGCCTCGATTACTGGGAGGATGATCTGATCCTGCAGGCGTTCAATCGCTGCCTGATCCTCGCCCCGGAGATCTATGGCAATCCATGGTTCCTGCGTGATGATGAGTACCCGCGTCTTGCCCGTATCTACAACCTGCATCGCCGCTTCCGCGACATCCTTACCAGCGGCATGGTCCTTCCGGAAGCACAGTTTGGGCCACACGCTGTGTCACGAGGCAATGGGCAGACGCGACTGATCACGCTGCGGAACCTGGGCTGGGAGGCGGTGCGATACCGTATTCGGCTGGATGCGACGATCGGTCTATCACTACCCTCTTCCGGCGCCAGTATCGAACTGCGCCGCCTGCATCCGCAGGAGCAGATACTCTCACGCTCATCATTTGGCGATACAGTGGATGTGGAGGTTCTGCCGTTCCGGTCGTGCCTTCTGCTGGCGAGTTCTGCGGTGGTGGACGAATTGGCCGTAGAAGCGTGCCAGTACGAGGTCGTGCGTGATGTTGCGGGCAAACCGGCAATACTCCGCCTGTTGGGAGAGCCCGGCACAACGGTCCAGGTGAAACTCGCCAGCGACCGGTCATTTGGCGGCGCTACCCTCGATGGCAAGGATGCGTCTGCCCTTGCCCAGGGCAAGTCGCTGCGCGTCAGTTTCCCCGGCGAGGAACTCCGCGATCCTTGGCACCGCAAGCTTGGCGAACTGTCTGCCTCTGCTGTGCCGGTCGACGCCGAAGCGCTGTATGAAGCCACCTGTTTTGCCGCCGACAATAACGCGCTGGAAGTGCGCGAGCTGCTTCGCTCCGGCCCAACGAAGATCCCGCAGGTACAGGCCGCCCGTGACGCCTTTTTCAATCAGCCGATCTTCCGCCACCGCAACCTGTGGGATCGGAACCTGTTCGATGATGATCCGGAGACCGGATTTGCGGTAACCCGTCGCCGAGCGTGGTCCAATCTGCGCGTGCGCGGCGGGTGTTTCCGGCTGGACCTGGGCGAGCCGACGCTGATCGACCATCTGGTATATGAAGTGGGCTCCGACCACGACCTGCAGCCGTTGCGGAGCCAGGAGTGCACATGGGGCTCAACATCCGCCGACCTGAAGACCTGGCAGCGGCAACAGTTCTGGTGTCCTTCGCACATCGAAGCGCATTTCACCGGTGGCCGGCCGATCCGCTACATCCGCCTGAATACCCCGCCGGATCGGGTAAGGCACATCCGTGGGTTCTATCGTGGTAAAGCGCTGGACCGCACACGCTGGCGTGCGAGTAACCTCCTTGCCAATTATGCATCAGCTCCGGCGAAGAAGGCCTGGACGCTTGACTTCACATTGCCGCAAACGGCCCCCAATAGCTACCTTGCGATCGCCATCCACGGCATCCATGGACAGGAAGGCGCATATGCGGCATTGCGCGCCGGCGATGCGTATGTCGGTGCGCCGAGGCGGGCGCCATCGTTCCTGAGCGATTTCTGGGAGTGCCCGGTCCGCCAAGTTGATCGTGGTTACGCCTATTTCATTCCGGTCACACCGGACCTGGTGAAATCGCCGTTGCAGGCGGTTGTGCTGGGCCTGGACCCGGCACATCTCGACCTTAGGCCCGAGCTGTGGATAACCGCGCATCCGGTACCGCTGGTGAGCCGCGAACTGATTCTCAATCCGCTATAATGGAGACCCATGGCAACGGAACTGACCACACATGAGCGTATGACACGGATGCTGGCGCACAAGGATGCGGACCGCGTTCCGATCACCGATTCACCCTGGGGATCGACGTTGGCTCGCTGGCGTCGCGAGGGGCTGCCTGGCGATGTTGCATGGGATCGCTACTTTGGGCTTGACCAGTTCCAGTCCATCGGCGTTGATAACTCGCCGCGGTTTGAAGTGAAAACGATCGAGGAGACGGATGAATGGGTGATTACGCACACCCAGTGGGGCGCCACCATCAAGAGCTGGAAGAAACACGGTGGCGTGCCGGAGTTTATCGACTTTGATGTGAGGGATCGCGATACCTGGGCGAAGGCGAAAGCCCGAATGACGCCGACCCGCGACCGTGTCGACTTCAAGCGTTTGCAGGAAAACTACGCCCGGTGGCGCAGCGAAGGAGCGTGGATCACCGCAGGTTTCTGGTTTGGCTTTGATGTCACCCATTCGTGGTTTCTGGGCACCGATCGCGTGTTGATGGCGATGGTCGAGGACCCGCAGTGGATGATCGAGGTGATGAACCGCGAACTGGATATGAGCATCGCCATGCACGAGATGGTCTGGGATGCCGGGTACCATTTCGATTCCATCTACTGGCCCGACGACATGGGCTACAAGGGCAAGACGTTTTTCTCCATCGACATGTACCGCGAAATCGTTAAGCCGATCCACAAACGGGCGGCCGACTGGGCGCATGCTCGCGGCGTAAAGGTTCATCTGCACTCCTGTGGCGATGTCCGCAGTTTCGTGCCCGAGTTGATCGAGATCGGCATTGATGCGCTGAACCCCCTGGAGGTAAAGGCCGGTATGGATCCGGCTTGGCTCAAGCGTACCTATGGCAAACAACTGGCCTTCCACGGCGGATTGAATGCCGTCCTGTTTGGCGACATGCAGAAAATGGAACAGCACATGCGGCAGATCGTTCCGATCCTGAAACAGAATGGAGGCTACATCCTCTCGTCGGATCACTCGGTGCCGGATTCGGTCAGTTTCAAGGAGTTTGGCCGGTTTATCGAACTGGCAAAGGAACTGGGACGGTACTAGCGCCTTAGTTCGCGAAAGGAATCGCATGCACGGTTCGGAGCCGGTAATTCTTGGACTGAAGATCGTCGCCATGTTTCTGGTGATGGCCGTGGGATTTTTCAGCCGCCGGCGCGAATTGATCACCGGCGACTCGACGGCCGTGCTCGCTCGCATCTGCACCGATATCACCTTGCCGCCGATGATCTTTATGCAGATGGTGCGCACGGTTGATCTGGCATCGTTGCGGGTGAACTGGCTGTTACCACTGCTGGCGATTGGAGCGATCGGCTTGGGATGCCTGATCGGGTGGATCAACTGGAGGTTGCTCGCCCGGCGGTCGCAGGCGCCGGTGTACATCTTCGCCAGCGGCATGAGTAATTGGATCTACCTGCCGCTTCCGATCATCCAGGCGATCTATGGCACGCGAGGATTGCAGTCGCTGTTTCTGTGCAACCTGGGCATACAGGTGCAGTTCTGGTCGATGGGCGTGGCCATCTTGCATGGCGGCAAAGTGGACCTGCCCGCACTGCGGAGGGTCGCGGTGAACCCGGGTTTGATCGCGACGGTTGCGGGAATCGTTTTTGCCGTGGCGGTCGGCGTGTCGGGAACAGCCGCCATCGGTCTGGCCGACGTTCAGCCATACAAATCGGTGATCGACGTAGTCAGCGGTGCATTGGACATGCTGGGGTCGGCGACAATTCCCATCTCTATGCTGGTAACCGGGGCTCAAATCGCCACAGCGAGCGTACTGCAGGTACGGCCAGGCGGCGCCATCGCCGGCATCGTCGCCAACCGTCTGATTGTGACGCCGCTGATCGTCATTGCGGGGCTGGCCGGAGTGCACGCGGCCGCTCCTGCCATCCCGGTCGAGTCGCTGCTGGTGGTTGCCATCATCGCGATGATGCCGGTTTCGGTGACGCTGACCGTGCTGACGGAGAAGATGAACCAGGATACACCGTTGGCCGCCCAAGCTGTACTGTGGACGACACTGACGTCGATTGTAACGGTGCCGCCGCTGTTCATCCTGGCGCGGAGAGTGCTGGAATGACGCATCGTGTTCGCATCTCAAGGGGCATCTGGTAGAGTCTGTCACAACCGAGGTAAACACACGTGGATCTAGAGCTTCGCAAACTGATTGCAGAACGAGTGGACGAAAAGGGACAGGCGAAAATGTCGGCAGGCCCATCGGGCTGGCTGGACGAGATTACGGTGGGGACCGGCGCAAAGGCGGCCGCTTATCGCCTCAAGCCGCTCGCCGAGTTGTATGGTGCTGGCACCGGCGTTGAGGCGATGGATCCTCAGAACAAGGTGTTCCAGCCGTTGCTGCACGGGATTGAGTCGCAGATTCTACGCTTTGACGTCGCGCAGCGTGGACATCTGACCGATGGAGAAGTGTCGCTGGCGCTGGGTAAACTGGCGATGAGTCCCGAAGCGGACGCCGGCACCGATGTTCTGGCGAACCGCATCCAGATTGCTCTGCGGCTGGCGCTGAGCCTGGGCAACTATTCCCGCCAGGAAGTGAAGCAAGCGCTGCGCCGGATTGCCAAGTCCGTTGAGATGCACACAAAGCTGTCCGGCGCTCGCGGCTACATCAACTTCGTGCGCAAGCATGTGCGCGCGTAGGCGCCCCTACCGCGCGATCGCAATACACCGGTCGATTCGGCTTAGCACGCTGGTCTTACCCATGAATTCCAGAGTCTCAAAGATCGGCGGACTGATGGTGTTGCCGCTGATGGCGACACGGATTGGCTGGGCTACTTTGCCCAGCCCCAAGGCGGCGCGCGTGCAGTAGTCGGTCACGACGGCTTCAATGGCGGTGTGTTTCCAATCGGTCACAGTTTCGAGCAAGGGGCGGATATCCTTCAGCGCCTTGAGGCCCTGGCCATCATTCTTCTTGAGCACCTTCTCTACGGCATCCGGTGCGTATTGCACGGCATCATCCTCAAGGAGCATAAAGGAGCTCTTGTCGTCGAGCTGACGCAGATTGTGAACACCCCGGCCCATCTCCACGATTCGGCCGAGCTGGGCATCCGTGGCGCGATTCAGTGGCGAGTCCGGATTCACCGATAGGAAATCGCGGAACGCTGGCACCAGGCGGCTGGTCGGGGCGGTAGCGCAGAAGTCGGTGTTGAAGGAGAGGAGCTTGTTGCGGTCGAACTTGGCGTTGCTCTTGCCGATCCCTTCGATGGCGAAGCGCTGGACCATGTCGTCCATCGTCATCTTCTCGATGTTCTCGCCGGGGCTGAAGCCCAGCAGGGCCAGGAAGTTCAGCAGCACTTCGGGGATATAGCCGTTACGGCGGAAGTCGTGTACCAGCACCTCAGGCAGATCGCTCTCGCGCAAACCAACTGCCGGCATAACGAGCTTCTGCTCGGAGAGATCGAGCTGGCTCTTGCTGTTGTCGATCCAGGCCGCCAGGCGGTCGGTCCCAATGCCGGTGGCGGCCGACAGGTCGGCGACAGTCCTCTTCTGGTTCTTCATCCACATTTGCACCGTGACACGGACCTTCTTGTCGCGGTCGCGTTTGCCCATCTTTGATCCATCCAGGTTCTGGATGACCGGCAGGTGCATGTAGATCGGCCGACGATACCCCAAGGCCTCCTGCAGGCCGATATGCAGGACGGTGTTGAGCAGGTGTTCCTGGCCACGGAGCACGTGGGTGATGCCCATCGCCTCATCGTCAACCACGACGGCGAAGTGATAGGTTGGCATGCCATCGCTCTTGCGAATGACGAAGTCCTGCACCTGGGTTGCTGGGACGCCTTGGCCAGGCCCGAGCACGGCATCATCGAAGCGATAATCTCTGACGGGCATGGCAAAGCGCACCACATGTGGCCGGCCCTCGGACTCGTATTGCCGGGCTTGGGCATCCGTCAACTGCGGCCGACGGTAGATGAACACGCGTTTGTCTTTTTCGGCCTGCTTGCGCAGTGCGTCGAGTTCCTCGGCGGTTTCGTAGGCTTTGTAGCCCTTACTCTCGGCGATGAGCTTTTCGATCAGGGCGTTGTAGATGTCCGTCCGCTTGGACTGAAATAGCAGGTCGGCGTTGTCCCATTGCAGACCTAACCAGCGGAGGTCCTCCAGGAGCTGATCGCACGCCTGCTGGGTGGAACGGGCGAGGTCGGTATCCTCGATGCGCAGCAGGAACCGGCCGCCGAAGTGACGGGCCAGCAGCCAGTCGAACAAGGCGGTGCGGGCACCTCCGACATGGAGGTAACCGGTCGGTGACGGGGCGAAGCGGGTGACGACGGTCTGGTTCATGGTGAGACGATTATCGGCAACGGCGGACGGCTTTCCAGCGTCACGACAGAATGCAGGCGAGTTGACAGCGTCGGGGCCATTGCCGGAATAGCAGTTGACCCTGGCTGCGAAGCAAGTCACATTGGTGTGCATGGCCACACGATTTCCCGGTTTTTCCACCAAGGCGCTAACTTTCTTTCGCGAACTGGAGAAGAACAACGATCGCAACTGGTTCGCCGCTCACAAGGAGTTGTTCGAAACGGAAGTACGCCAGCCGATGATCGCGCTGACGTCGCTGATTTGTGATGACTTCCGCAAGCTGGCGGCCGACTACGTGCCGGAAAAGCCGGAGAAGGCGATCTTCCGTATCTATCGCGATACGCGCTTCAGCAAGGACAAGACTCCATACAAAACGCACATCGGTTCGTTCCTCCAGCATCGGCGTATTGAGAAGAATGCCGGGGCGGCGTTCTATTTCGAGGTCTCCCACCGCGGCGTGGGCCTGGGCGGCGGGATGTACATGCCCGGGCCGGAACAGCTTCAGGCAGTGCGACAGACGCTGACGACAAAGTGGGAACAGTTGGCGAAGATCTGTGCCGATCGCGCGCTGGTGAAGGCGCTTGGGCCGGTCCAGGGCGACAAGATGGCGCGTGTGCCCAAGGGATTTGACCCGCAATCGCCGGCGGCCGAGTGGTTGCGGTATAAACAAATCTACTACTACCTCGAACTGCCCGCGAAGCTGGCGTTGACCCCGGATTTGTACAAAGAGATCCTTGGCCGGCTCAAGTTGCTGGTTCCCTTCAATGACTTCCTGAACAACGCTGTCATTGCCGCGCTGCGAGCGGGCGAGGGCGACAAAGCCGACCGCCCGGTTCGCCCTGAGCCGATGTTCTAGTACCGGCACTCGCGGGCGGCGTCGGCCGGCGGCAGAGAGGCGAAAAGCGGAGAGCGGAAAGCCAGAACCAAGGGCGAGACGGGGTGAAAACGGTTGTGGATGAGTAGCAGGCGCGCAGGTTGTTGGCGGAGGTACCCCCATGGTGCTAGGTGCTGTGATTGCAAGTAGTTATGGCATAATCGGGGTAGGAGGTGCACAAGTTCGGGGCGCATGTGGATAGGTGCCTTGGAGGAGCCGGAAGTCAGGAGGCAGGAGTCAGCATGGAGACCAAACCCAGAAGGCGCAGAAGCACGAAGGGAAGGAAGAATGAAATGGAGGGGGGGAACGCGAATATCTTTTCGCGTTGTAAAGGGTTGTGAGGGAAGGGCTTAGCGGTTTGATGGGGGAGGAGGTGTGCAAGTATCGCCCGAAGGCATGGCGATATAGTGGATTCTCCGGCGGAATTGCTTGTCTTGGTTCCATTATGCAGTGGCCCCGTTTTTGCTGCGCTTCGCATGCTCATATGGTGGTCCAGACCGTGCGATTGGCGAACGCTGGCACGGTGCACATCGAAAGGGAGAAAGCAGTGCATTCATACACGATTCATGCCGGGAAGTCCGCGTCAGCCGAGCAATCGGCGGCCGGCCGGGGGCGCAGGTCAGCGCGGCATGCCGTGATTCGCGCGACCCAGTGCCTGGTCGAGCGAATGGAGTCACGGGTGTTTCTGAGCATTGCACTTGGGCCGCAGACAAGTCTGACCGCTCCAGGCGATACGTTCGCGGTCATGGCAGGCGAAACGGTCAATGTGGCGTTGAATCGGCCGACTGTCGCATCGACGATAGAGACCTCCGGTCTTGGCGCCAACAACGCCACCGACGGGAGCACATCAACGCGCTGGTCCAGTAATGCTTTTGATCCGCAGTGGATCTACGTGGACCTGGGGCAGAACTATGACATCAGCCGCGTGGTGCTCAGGTGGGAGGCGGCGTACGGGAAGGACTTCCAGATCCAGGTGTCCAACGACGCTTCGACGTGGACGACGATCACCAGCGTCGCCGGCGGAACCGGGGGCGTGAATGACTTGAGTGGCCTTTCCGGAACCGGCAGGTATGTCCGTATGTACGGTACGGCCCGGGGCACCCAGTACGGCTACTCGCTCTGGGAATTCGAGGTGTATGGCACCGTCTCTGCCGTCCAGCCCCCGAACGTCGCGTATGACCTTCTGGCCACCAGTCTCTCCACCACCAATGCCTGCGATGGGCAGACCCTCACCATGGGCTACCAGATCACCAGTCCCGCCGCGACCGACGCTGTGCTGAGTTTCACCCTCACCGGGCCAGGAGGCGTGAGCGTGCCGGATGTTGGACCCAAGGTGTCGATCACGGTGCAGCCCGGCACGAACTGGTACTACCGAGATGTCCTGATCGATCTGCCCCCTAACGCTCCGGCCGGAGCATATGACGTTACGTGGCAGGTATCCTCGCTCTCGGGGGTGGCCCGCTCCTCCACAAGGCAGGCCTATCTCAGCATCACCACTCCCATCAGCGTGACGGTTCCCATTCTGATTTATCACAGCGTTGATGACATCGCCTACTCCAAGTTCTATGTCACGACGGCCGCCTTCCAGGCACAGATGCAGGCCCTGCACGACAACGGCTACACGTCCATCACTCTGCAGGATTGGGCGAACATCCGCGCTGGCCTGCAGGCGGCGCCGGCGAAGCCGGTAATCATCACGTTCGACGACGGCTATGAAAACCTTCTGACCAAGGCTTACCCGATCCTGGCCAGCTTTGGGCTCAAAGCGACGTCGTTTGTGCCGACCGCGTATGTCGGGGGCACCAACGCGTGGGATGTGGGAGCGATCGCGGGTGGTGACCCGATCATCAACGAACTCACTTGGGCCGAGATTCAGCAGCTCGCGGCCACGGGACTCATTGACTTCGAGGGGCACTCGATGACCCATCCGGACCTGAAGGCGGTGAGCGATACGCAACTGGCCTGGGAGCTCGTGGGATCGAAGCAGGCACTGGAATCGCACCTTCCTGGACACCAGGTGCTCTATATTGCCTACCCTTTCGGCAGTGGAGCCGGCGACCCCAGGGTTGAGAACGCGACGTACAACGCGGGCTACTTCGCGGGGGCCTCGGCTATCGGGGGTGTTGATCCCGGCAGCACCGACAAATTCAACCTGCTCAGAGTCGAGATCTCCACGTCGGATACCGGAGAGGCGTTCCTGGATAAACTGGTCATTCAGCCGCCGGCGGCGCCGACGTTACTGACAGCTACGGTGGTTTCTTCGAGTCAGGTGAACTTGAGCTGGACCGATAACTCGACCGATGAGACGGGATTCGCCATTGATTACGCGACGGACGTCAACTTCACGCAGAACCTGATCACCACCACGGTGGGGGCCAACAGCGGCACGACCGCCAGCGCCTCGATCACCGGCTTGAGCCCCAGCACTCCCTACTACTTCAGGGTGCGTGCCACCAACAGCGGGGGGGCGTCGGCCAACACCAACACCGCCAGTGCCACCACCTTGTCCATCAATAATACCCCGACGGACATTGCGCTCTCTTCCAGCAGCATCTCAGAGAACCAGCCCGTGGGCACAGCGGTAGGGAACTTCGGCACGACGGATCCGGATGTGGGCAACACCTTCACCTACACTCTGGTGAGCGGGATCGGCAGCACGGATAACGCTTCGTTTGCCATTTCGGGGAGCACACTGCAGACCGCGGCGGTGTTCGACTACGAGGCCAAGAGCAGCTACAGCATCCGCGTGCGGACGACCGACCAGGGTGGGTTGTGGTTTGAAAAGACCTTCATCATCGGTGTGCTCAATGTGGCCGAGGTCGCCCCGACCATCAGTGGCATCAGCGCCGACACGGGCAGCAGTGCCACCGATAGCATCACCAGTGACTCGACGTTGTTGATCAATGGCACCTCGGAGCCGGGCATGACCATCACGGTCTATCGCGGCGGCGTACTGGCCGGGACGACATTGGCGAATGGATCAGGCAACTGGGTGTTTGACTATACCGGCACCAGCCTGGGCGATGGGAGCTATGGCTTTACGGCAACGGCTTCGGACACGCTGGGGAACACGACGGCAGCGTCAGCGCCCTATGCCGTGACCATCGACACGGCCGCACCGGCATTGCCGAGTTTATCGATCAATGATGGGGCCGTGCAGCGGTCGATGGTGAAGAAGCTGACGTTGAGCTTCGGCGAGAAGGTAGTGCTGGGAACTGGCTCGGTGACGCTAACGAAGAGCGATGGCTCGGCCGTACCAGATACCACGCTTCTGGTGAGCAATCCCTCGGGAGATCAAATGAGCTATGTCCTGAGCTTCTCGGGCACCGGTGTGGTGGGCGGCTCCCTGGCCGATGGGATCTATGACCTGTCGGTTGCGGCCGCGGGGGTCCAAGACCTGGCGGGCAATGCTATGACCGGCAGCTTCAGCCAGCGCTTTCATCGCCTCTACGGCGACTACGATGGCAACAAGACGGTAAACAATGCCGACTACTTCTGGTTCAAGCAGACGTTCAACAAGAATCGGGGCGAGACTGGATTCCTCGATCTGTTTGATTATGACGATAACGGAACGGTCAATAACGGCGACTACTTCCAGTTCAAGAAGCGGTTTGGCGTTGTCTACACCTACTGAATAGGAGGCATGAGCGGGGGAAGCGATCTGGGAGCAGGGCTGACGACCTTCACGGTTTTGCCATATAACAACAACGTGGGCAACATCATCTCGCCTCTGGACGGTGGCGGCTGCTGGCCATGCGCGGGGCGGGCTTGAGGGGGATACGCGTCGGTCACTTAGGTGGGGGCGTGGGTTTCGAGAGTTTGTGCGGTTGCCCGGAAAAGCGGGCATGCTTGGCCACAGGGCTAACCACCTTGCGATCTGACTCATCCCCAGTTTCATCGGCTTGACGAATAGGTGCATAAAATAAGCCGAGCCCGTCGTACCGGGCTCGGGAGTGATCACCCCGGCACAATCGAACGGAGTCGATCATGCATCGCACGGACGC